>Ga0335085_10012007_pt1 | contig 12795 bp, 22 predicted proteins | sample Lox_Sample_45_FD_206712 | JGI IMG/M metagenome (GOLD analysis project Ga0335085, IMG submission 206712) | Soil microbial communities from Loxahatchee National Wildlife Refuge, Florida, United States - Lox_Sample_4.5 | ecosystem: Environmental > Terrestrial > Soil > Wetlands | place: USA...
ACCAGGCGTCCTATACACTGCAACCAAACGCGGCCAATCCGCGGAACGCTGGTGCGGTAACGTGTTGTGCGAAATGTTCGGTGTCTCTGAAAAGCAGGCATCCAAGATGATCGCAGCCTGGATCAAATCAGGGTTGCTTTACGTAACCCAATACCGCCACCCCAAGTTCCGGAAGACCATTCCTGGCGTTGCTGTCAACGACATACAGAGGCCATCATGACCGCGCCAATTCATCTCAAGAACTCCCGTATTGGCGCGCGAATTGGCGCGGCGAAGGGCCAGGTGCGCCAATTCAGGCCCCAAGGGGCCTGTTAAATTGGCGCAGCATCCCCTAGCCCGTAGCCGTATTGGCGCGCATTTGGCGCGAATTGGCGCACTTTTGGCGCAGCCCCATGCCTGACCACGGCAAAGCCAAGCTCGCCGCACTCGCCTGCCGCGCCATGCTCGACGGCCTCGATTGCTCCGACGATGAACGCCTCACCGTCCTCGCCAACCTCGCCGTCTGGACATGGCAGGACGCCATCATCAACCCACCAGTCACCCGCGCCGACGCCATGCTCCGCTGGTTCGCCCAGATCCAGCGTGATGTCGACGAGCACGAACCCGTCGCACGGGTCGCACCCGATGCTTGACCTCGCCGCGCCTCAAGCCATACAACCCGTAGCAGCCCTGGGGCGCCCCAAGCACCACCAGTGCCACAGCATTCGGGCGCCGCGCTGGGCCTGCGTCTACACCCATCCCCAAGCCGAGTTCTGGGCCGAGACCAACCTTCGCCGCAGCGGCTATACCACCTTCCTGCCCACCCACCTCGTCCGCCAGCGCGACCGTGTCACGCCATCATTGGTGCATAACGTCATCAGGCCGTTATTCCCGCGGTATCTGTTCCTGTTGTTCGACCACCGCGCCGCTTCCTGGTCACCCATTCGCGCCACACCAGGCGTCGCCGATCTCATCCGCAGCGGCTCCGATGTCCACTATGCCCCAGAAGCCGCTGTGAGCGCGCTACAGGCGGGGGAAGCACTTCGCCGCTGTCAGGCAGCGGAAATCACCCAATGGGCGCCAGGGGTGCCCTGCAGCCTCGCCGCAGGCAATCCGTTCGAAGGTCACCAGGCCGTCGTGGTCTCGGTCGGCAAGGAAATGGCAACCATCGCTCTGATGATGTTCGGCGAACTGAGAGAGGTCGCAGTGCAGTTGGATTGTCTATCACCACGCCATGATTAATGCACAATACGCATAAGTCCGATGCTTAGTTTCCCGCCGATGAAAATCGTGCAAGCATCGGAAATCGCTCCGTATTCTAGGAATGCGCGGGATCATTCCACCTCCCAAATAGCGCAAATATCCGCGTCCATTCGTGCGTTTGGCTTCACCAATCCGCTGCTGATCGATGAAAACAACGTCCTGATCGCCGGTCATGGTCGCCTCGCCGCGGCACGGCAGCTCGGCATGGCGGAATTGCCCGCTTTGGTGATCGCCGGGCTGTCGGAGACCGAGAAGCAGGCGCTCCGCATCGCCGACAACAAGCTGGCGCTCAACGCCACCTGGGACGACGAGCTGCTGCGCCTCGAGCTTGGCGATCTGCGCGACGGCGGCTTCGACCTAGCACTGACCGGCTTCGGTGAGGACGAATTGCTCGGCCTGTTCGCCGCAGGCAACACTGGCCTCACCGATCCGGACGAGGTGCCGGAGGCGCCTGCTGAGCCGGTCACGCAACTGGGCGATGTGTGGCTGCTCGGCAAGCATCGGCTGGTGTGCGGCGATGCCACGAACGAGGTGGACGTGTCGCTGTGCCTTACTGGCGTGAAGCCCCATCTGATGGTCACCGATCCTCCCTATGGGGTGGACTTCGACCCGACGTGGCGAAAAGGCAGCGAGAAGCGGACATACATGGCCGATAGGCCGGACAAGGAATCGCTTTGGGCCGATGCCTGGGCGCTGTTTCGCGGGGAGGTTGTCTACATCTGGCACGGTTCGTGGGATATGCCTCCGCTCTATTCGTGTCTTGTGCAGCTAGGGTTTGATGTTCGTGCTCAGATAATTTGGAATAAAGATCGCTTTATCATCGGGCGCGGGCATTATTGCTTCAATCATGAACCATGTCTGTATGCCGTCAGGAATGGCGGCACGGCTCACTGGCAGGGCGCGCGGGATCAACCGACTGTCTGGACAATCCGACACCAAGCTTCCGATACGAACCATGGCGCTCAGAAGCCCGTCGAGTGCATGCGTCGGCCAATCGAGAATAGTAGTTCGCCTGGACAGGCAGTTTATGAACCTTTCTGCGGCTCCGGCACCACCATCATCGCCGCCGAGATGACCGGCCGCTCCTGCCACGCCATCGAGATCAGCCCGGCGTATTGCGATGTCGCCGTTACCCGCTGGCAGAACTTCACCGGACAAACCGCAACGAGGCCCGATGGGACGCCATTCCAAGCCGCACACCGGGAGGCTGTTCCGGCCGACTGACGACCAGCGCCGCCAGGTGCTCACCATGACCGGCTTCGGCATCCAGCAGGACGAAATCGCCAATACGCTGGAGATCGACCGCAAGACTCTGGCCAAGCACTTCCGGCGCGAACTCGACACCGGCATGACCCAGGCCAACGTCCGCGTGGCCCAGGCGCTCTACCAGAACGCGGTGCAGCACAACAACGTCGCCGCGCAGATCTGGTGGACCAAGACGCGCATGGGTTGGAAAGAGGCGCAGGACGTCAATATCGGCGGCACCGCCACGCCGCTGAACGTCAGCTTCCGCTGGGCTGATGCAACGCCGGCATTGCCAACACAGGACGATGAGCCGAACACCAGCATCAAATGGATCGAGGCGGAAGCCACCGAGGCCGAGTGACGAGCAGGAACTCGTCCTGCCGTTTGCTCCGCGTGCCTGGCAACGCCCGCTGATCGATGATCGCGCCAAGCGCATCGTCGCCGTCGTGCATCGCCGTGCTGGCAAATCCACAGCTCTGCTCTGGCGCGGCCTCAAAGTCGCCATCACCAGCAAGAAATCACTGCCGCGCGTCGTGCATATACTTCCGTATGGCGTCATGTGGACGAGGACGGGCCTGTGGGACCAGGCGGTGCGCGCCGCCGATGCGATCCCTGGTTGCCAGGTCCGCCGCTCAGAAATGGCGATCCGGTTGCCGAACGGCGGCACGTGGCAGGCGGGCGGCGCGGACAACCCCGACAGCTGGCGTGGCGGCTATGCCGATGAGTGCATTATCGACGAGTTTGATGATACGCCGCAGTCGATGGTGCCACTCGTAATCGAGCCGATGTTGGCTGACCGTGACGGAACGCTTGTGCGCAGCGGCACGCCGAAAGGTCGCGGGTTGCTTCAGGCAGCTTATGATCGAGCGCGTGTAACGTCGGGGTATTCCTCGTATCTGCTCGATTATACGAAGACGGACGCCCTTTCGCTGGAGGCTATCGCGCGGCTGCGCGAGGAAATGAGCGAAGAAGAGTTCAATCAGGAACTCATGTGCTCGTTCAACGCCCCGAACTCCGGAAGCTACTACGGCAAAATCCTCGACCAGGCAGAGCGCGATGGCCGCATCTGTTCCGTATCCCATGATCCTGCGTTGAAGGTGTGGACTGCGTGGGATCTTGGGATAGACGACAGCACCGCGATCTGGTGCGCGCAGATCACGCGCTCCGGCGAGTGGCGCCTGATCGACTACATCGAGGACAGCGGCGCGGCGCTTGACCATTACGTGAGACTGCTCCAGCAGCGCCCCTACGTCTACGAGCGCCACCTGCTGCCGCACGACGCCCAGGTCCGTGAGCTCGGCTCCGGCCGCTCCCGCACCGAGACGCTGCATAGCCTCGGCGTCCGTCCCACCCGCGTGGTCCGCCAGCACAGCGTCGCTGACGGCATCAACGCGGTGCGGATGATCCTGCCGCGCTGCTGGTTCGATGCCGAGCGGTGTGCGGCGGGCATCAAGGCGCTGCGGCACTATCGGCGGGAATGGAACGAGGCGGCACAGACCTGGCGGGCGACGCCGGTGCATGACTTTGCCAGCCACGGGGCCGACGCAGCGCGCTATCTGGCGCTCGGTGTGCGGGATACCGAGGATGCGGTGGTGGACATCGTCATCGGGCAGTTTCCGACCCGGACCGTGATGGAGGAACGGGGCCTATCATCGTCCTGGATGAGCATCTAATCACAATGCGCGCCGAGGGCCTGCCATGGGAGGTCCATCATCGCAATGACTGGCGCTGTTTCCGCACGTTCGAGGCCGCAGAGCGCTGGGCACGACAGCAGGTCGCAATGCTCGATGACCGAGGGTTTGCTGAAACAGCCGAAATCTGGACCTGGGATGATGGTGTGGTGGCCGAGGTGCGGATGAGCGGCGATGGCCGTGTCTGGACCGACATCAAGTCGGATCAGTTGCAGGTGTAGGCACATGATCGCGCTTCTCGTTTGGGTGTTGGTGTTGCTGCTGGTGCTGGGCTTCATCATCTGGGTGGTGCAGCAGATCCCGCTGCCGCCGCCGTTCGGCACCATCGCCATTGGCCTGGTCGGGCTGATCTTCATCCTGATCCTGGTGTCGATGCTGCTCGGCGAAATCCCGCTGCATCCGGTGCTGCTGCGGTAAAGCCGCGCGCGGAAATTCCACTAGGCGCGATAAGGGGGGTTATCGCGCTTAGCACGCCTTAACCCTATGTTTCCGTAGCGTTACCAGCGACCCCAGCTGTAGTTGCCGGTCATCATCTCATAGGCGGTGATGGTGCCGACAACATCGACCAGCCGCACCGGTAACTCAGGCAACGTGCCAGGACCAGGTGCCAGGATAGATCCGGCACACAGGCGGATCGCGTCGGCGCGGCGAAAGCGCCCGGCCTGGGCGAACTCGCGGACATAGCTGCGGGCATCCGGTCCCCACCAGGCGCGCATCTGCTGCGACCACACGAGATAGATTTCATCCTCCGGTGATCGATCCCGCAGAGCCATCCATCATCGTGCCGCGTTGATCTTGCGGGTCTCCACGAATACCGCGACCCGAGGCGCATCGTCCCACTCCACGAAGTATCCCATTCCAACTTTAGGATGACCCATCGAGCCGATCACCGTGCCTTTGTCGCCAACCCGATGCGCGTCTCCTTCCAGGTCAAGCACCTTCACGATCCGCGTGCCGTTGGGCAGCGCGCCTGGATAGGTGTCGGTGGTGAACATGCCGAGCCAGCCGGGATGCTCTCGCGGTTCATAGCGTTTCATGGCCGATCCAATCCTCTTCATCATCGTGCTGATCGCCATCGTGGTGGTGATCGTCGCACCGGTCGCACCGGTCGCAGCCGTGACGTGACGCAATCGCTGAACCCGCTACAACCCAGGAGCATACGTAATGGCAGGTTATCTCGCCTACATCATCCCCGTCGAAGGCTCGCCGGGACGTCCGGACAATTCGCTGCCGCAGCCGCCGGTTGGCATCTGGCCAGATCCCGGCCGGCCAAGCCATCCGATCGTCCTGCCGCCGGGCAGCGTCGGTGGCACACCAGAGCATCCGATCTACTATCCGCCAGCACATCCAGAGCATCCGATCGTCCTGCCGCCGGGATCGGTAAGCGGGACGCCGGAGCATCCGATCTACTATCCGCCGGTAGTTTGGCCCCCTGGTGGGCACCCGTCGCACCCGATTGCGGGTGTAGAGCCTCCCAGCATCTGGCCGTCGCCGGGACGCCCGGAGCATCCGATCGTATTGCCGCCGACGCCTGATGTCCCTCCTCCGGAAGGCGACAAGCCGCCGCCGCAGGATGGTGGTTGGGGCTACGTCAGCACAGCCGGCTATGGCTGGGGCTACTTCCCCGCGCAAGGCGAGGAGGCGCAGCCGAAGCGCTGATGCGTTGGTGGCGCGCGCTCTGGCAACGGGCGCGCGCTGCCTGGCGCCGCTATCTCGAGGACTGACGGTGATGCCGTTCGTCGCCAAGCATCCGGAACACTACGTGGGCCAGGAGGTCGGTGAAGGCCGCCACAAGGGCCAATGCGTGAGCTACGTGCGCGCGGTGACGAAGCTGCCACAGACCAGCCTATGGATCGAAGGTGTCCCGGTGTGGGACTGCGATGATCTCGCACTGGGCACCGCGGTGGCGACGTTCGATGCCAACGGCTGTTACGGCAACAAGACCGACGGCAGCAGCCACGCCTGTATATTCATCGAGCACGATGCCCACACGGGAGGGTTCTGGGCCTATGATCAGTGGCTCAATCACCCGGTGGCGCGCCGGCTGATCCGCCCCAAGGGCGGCGCTGGGCAGGCTTGCGATGATGCTGATCAGTATTCTGTCGTAGAAGTCGCAGCATGATGATACATTAGCGTGATGAAACTACTGGCTGTTGATCTTTACTGCGGATTGGGCGGATGGGCGGAAGGACTGCTCGCCGAAGGCTATGACGTGGTTGGCTTCGACATCGAGCGGCACGTTTACGGTGAGCATCGCTATCCTGGGCAACTCGTGATCCAGGACGTTCGCACGCTGCACGGTTCGCAGTTCAGGGACGCCACGCTGATCGTGGCCAGCCCGCCGTGCCAAGCCTACAGCTATCGCGCGATGCCATGGAGCAGAGCCAAGGCACTGCCGCCACCAGACAACACGTTGTTTGAGGAGTGCTTCCGCATCCAGCGCGAGGCGTGTGAGGCGGCTGGGCGGCATATCCCGCTGATCGTCGAGAATGTTCGCGGTGCGCAGAAGTGGGTCGGCAGGGCGCGGTGGAATTTCGGTAGTTATTACCTCTGGGGCGATGTGCCGGCGCTGATGCCGCACACGTTCCGTGGCTTCAAATCCTCCGGCATGAACTGGAGCGATCAGACCAGGCGAGGCCAGTGGTTCACCGGCGTTGCTGGTAGACAGGCGGCTGGCATCAAGCAGGGCGGCAGCGGCGATGCGTGGTGGCGCGATGCGCTGCAAGAGCGACGCAAGGAAGGCACGGCGATCAAGAACGGCCATGATTGGTTCGGATCGGGCGCCGATTGCTCACTGCAACGCCGGCACGGCTCCAAATCCACCGGACGCAAAGCGGCTGCCGCCATGATCGCGAAGATACCGCTGCCGCTCGCGCGCCACATCGCCAGGACGTTCAAGCCGTGGCGAGAGCCGCTCCAGGTGGCTGCTTGATGCCCAGCTGCCATGGCCGGCCGGCCGACCAGCGAATGGATGATGCGGGCATGCTTCTGGCTGCTCGCCATTCTGCTGCTGGGCGAGATGCTCACCACCATGGGCGTGCTCGCTGGCTGCGCCTGGGCAGTGTTGGTGCAGCGCAGCACGCCGATGGGTGGCTGTGCGCAGGCAGGGGAACAGGTCAGACAGATCTGGGGCGAGGCCCTCGCAACGATCCTGGCCCTGCTGCTTGCCGCCAAGAGCGGCACCGGAGGGCCGCCGCCGGATGACGGAGCAAGAGGCGAATAGCGTCGCTGGCGCGGCGGCCAAGCTTGGCACCAAGCTGATAGGATCATTGCCGGCGCAGTTCCTGATGTTGTGTCTGCTGAACCTGGTGTTCATCGCCGGCCTGCTCTGGTTCCTGGACGAGCAGATCAAGGCGCGGGAACGGGTGCTCACCCCGCTCATCACCGCATGCCTGCAGCATAGGGAGTGATCGCCATCGCTGCGGTTTGGCTCATGCTGCTGGTGATTGCCGTCACTTCGGATTGCCCGCCGGCGCTCGGTGACGAGGAGTTATGATGCTGTGGTGGCGCCGTTTTTCGTGGTTGCGCCCCAGTCGGAAAGCGAGCGCCGGCACGCCATCGTCATCGTCAAGGCCGAGGACCGGGCGCACGGCTTCGGCGTCCAGCAAGAGCCGCACCAAGGGCATAGCCTGTGCCAGGGGCAGCGTCACGTCCAGCCGGATGCGCGCCTCCCCGGCGTCGTTCACCGTGAACGCCAGCACCTCGCCCACTCGCCGCGCGGCGGGACCAGGGGGCAACGCTACCGCAGGAGTTGCGGGTGGCCCTATCTTGTCCGGCTTGCGCGGCGCGAAGGTCTCCCGCGGCAACCCGGTCAGCTTGGCTAGCTTCTTCCGCATCTCCGGCCCTGGTGCGCCCTGCGCTGTGATCCAGGGATGTGGCGCTGACGGACGGAGGCCCAGTTGCCTTCCCAATTCTGAAAGGGTCCAGCCCCGTTCTGCCACGAAGGCCCGCAGCGCCCCGGCGATATGACCATACTTCGCGATCTGCAAGGGCGTCGGCTGCTTGCTCATGCCGCCCTCACGACGCGCAGGCGCGGCCGAGTGACCGCTGGCGCGGCGCGATGCTGCACCAGCGCATACCAGGCGTCACGATAGGCTACCGTGCGGGTCTTGAAGCCCTGCCGATGGTCGCTGCCGTTGCGCGCCGTCCAGCACCAGCCGGTCAGCAGCCGCAACTCGCCCTCGCGCCGATGTTCGTTCCAGAGTCTGGTGGCCGCCTTGTCGACGTAGTGAATGCGCGCCACGCGCTCGACCTCGGCAATGATGTCATTGGGCAGCCACATGGATACTTCCTCCCCTCCAATGAGGCGTAAGCGACCCACCCCGATGAGCGACGAGGAGCGGGCGCGGGTCTGGGCGCTGGCCGCCGACGGCGTGGCCTATAAGACGATCGCCAGCAAGCTTCAGCGGCCGCAGGGCACCATCAACAAGATCATCAGCGACGGCATCCTGGCCGGCAAGGTTGCCCGCCGCAACGGCCGCTGGGACGAACGCAAGGTTCGATAGACGCCGGTTTCGTCACAATTCGTAAGGCTGGACCATAGGAATGCCGCGACCTAAAGCCGGTGATGCCGCGATCCTGCGGGAAGCAAAAGAAAGATTTGAGCGCTGCGTGGCGTGGGAAACCCATGCCCGCGATAATGCCCGCTTCGACACCAAATTCGCCCAGGGTTCAGCATTAAACAACTGGCAGTGGGACACCACGGTGCGCGCCGAGCGTGGCAACCGCCCGTGTCTCACCTACAACCAGGTGCGCCAGCACAACCTCCAGGTGATCAACGACGCGCGCCAGAACAAGGCACAGATCAAGATCACGCCCACCGGCGGCCGTGCCACCTACGAAGCCGCCAAGGTGTATTCCTCGATTATCCGCCGTATCGAATACGTCTCCAAGGCGGTCGATGCGTATTCCACGGCGACTTACCACCAGGTGGAGAGCGGCATCGGCTACGTCCGCGTCGAGACCGGCTATGTCGATGACCAGTCGTTCGACTTGGAGTTGTTCATCCGGCGCGTGCCGGACCCGCGCAGCATCTACATCGACCCCGACGCCAAGGAATACGACAAGGCGGACATGAATTTCTGCTTTGTGTTCGAGGATATCCCGCGCGACCGCTACGAGGAGGAGTTCGGCGAGGATAACCCCGCCCCGGCCGCGCTCGATAACACCGACGGCTGGAACGACAAGGACCATGTGCGCGTGGCCGAATACTGGCGGCGTGGCACCAACGACGTGGAAATCCACCGGCTGACCGACGGCACGGTCGTGCGCGACAGCGACATCCCGGACGACATGCGGGAGCAGATCAAGCCGATGATCGTCAAGTCACGCATCATCGCGGAACCGGAAATCGAGTGGTTCAAGTTGGCCGGCGACAAGATCATCGACCGCGAGGACTGGCCGGGCAAATACATCCCCGTCGTGCCGTTCATCGGCGAGGAAAGCGTGGTCGACGGCCAGATGGACCGCTGGGGCCACACCCGCTCGCAGATCGACGCCCAGCGCATCTACAACTACTGGGCCTCCGCCGCGGTGGAACAGGTGGCGCTGCAGACGAAATCGCCATGGGTCGCGCGGGTGGATGCCATCGCCCAACGCGAGGAGCAGTGGAAGACCGCCAACATTAAGAATTGGTCGGTGCTGGTCTACAACGGGGTGGACGAGCAGGGTAACCCGATCCCGGCGCCGGTGCGCACCGACCCGCCGCAGATGGCGCAAGCCTACATCGAGGGCATGACCATCGCCCGGCAGGATCTGATGTCGGTCACCGGCCAGTATCAGGCCGAGTTGGGCATGCCGAGCAACGAGCGGTCCGGCATCGCGATCCAGCAGCGCCAGCGGCAGGGCGACACAGCGACTTATCACTACATCGACAACCAGGCGAAGGCGATCCGCCAGGTGGGACGCATTCTCTTGGATCTGATCCCCAAGATTTACGACACGGCGCGGATCGTCAAAATCCTGCACGAGGACGGCAGCGAGCAGGACGTGGCGGTGGTGCCGGACGCGCGCGAGGCCCACCAGCACGTCCAGCCGCAGCCTGACGGTTCAGTGGCGCAACTCACTCCGGAACAGGCCAAGAAGGCCCAAGAAGATCCGAACCAGCCAAACCCCGGCGTGATCTTCAACCCCAACGTCGGCACCTACGACGTGGAGGCGGATGTGGGGCCGAGCTACGGCACGCAGCGGCAGGAGGCCGCAAACGCCTTTAGCACCATCATGCAGCAGAACCCGGCGGCATTTCAGGTCGTCGGCGACTTCTGGGCCGAGAACAGCGATTTTCCGGGGGCAGACGAACTCGCCGACCGGCTGAAGCGCGGCCTGCCGCCGCAATACAAGGCCGGCATAGACCCGCAGGTGCAGCAGATCAGCCAGCAGGCCCAGCAGATGCACCAGCAGGCGCAGCAGTTCCTCGCCAAGGCCGACCAGGAGATTATCCAGCTGAAGCAGGAAAACCGTGAGCTGAAGCTGCAGCTGAAGGACAAGAGCGTCAGCCACGTCATCGACGATTACGATGCGGAAACACGGCGGCTGGCGGCGGTCGGCAACATCGACCCGCACAGCCTGCAGATTGTGGTCCGGCAGCTTGTCGAGGACATGTGGAACACTAAGCTGGAGCCGATGCTGCACGCCCATGCCGACATTCAGGGGCAGCTGACGCAGCGGATGGCGCCCCAGCAGCCGATGAACGGCGGTCCCGCCGCTGGGAGCGGCAATGGGGCCAACGGCGGGGCTGAGAGCGGCGCTGAGGGCGGCAACGGTGCCGGCGGGGGGAATGGAGCGGCGGCCGCGCAGCCGCCGCCAGCGGTGCCTCCAGCGCCCGGCGCAGGGGCGGGCCAGACGCCGCCCCCGATGCAATGAGCGACGACATCCCCAGCCTCACCGAGGCGATGGCGGAAATCCGCCGCCTGCGCGCCCGTGTCGCTGAGCTGGAAGCGGCCGCGGCCATGCAGCGCGGCACCCTGGCACAGCCATCAGATGATGGTCCTGCGACCATCACGCACGGCCACGCGCCATCAGCACCACCACACAACGAGTAACGCCCATGTCTGAGACCATTGGGACCGAAGCCACTCCGGCCCCGGAGCCGGCAGAGACGCCCGCACCAGAGTCCACAGCGGCCCCACCGCTGGGAGCGGACACCGAGGAGCAGGAGCAATCCCAGGAGCAGAAGGAAGCCGCACGCGAGAAGGAAGACCGCCGCATCGCGCAACTACGTGCCCGCCTCGGTGCCGCCGAGCGCGAGCGCGAACGCCAGGCGGTCGAGCTGGAGTTCCTGCGCCGCCAGGCCGCACAGCACGCCCCGGCCGAGGAAACGTCGGAGATGCGTATGGCGCGCATCGAGAGAGAGGCCGACGCCAGAGCAGAGGAAAGGCTACTGACGCGCAGGTTCCACGAGGAAGGCGCAGCGCAGTTTGCCGACTGGAAACAGCGCTGCGATGACTTGGTGAAGATGGGCGCCGATGGCCAGCTTGCCAAGCTGTTGGTCGAGACACCCGGCGGCGTCCGAATAGCCGCTGCGCTGGCCGATGATCCCACAGCGCTGGAGCGCATCGCCAATATTCAATCGCTCCACGGCCGCGCCGTCGCGCTCGGCAAGTATGCCGCGACGCTGGAGAGCGAGCCGCGTGCGGTCGCCGAGCGGACGGTGTCGCGCGCACCAGCGCCGATCCGGCCGGTGACCGGCCGAGCTGCGCCGCAGGTCAACGAATACTCGATGAGCGGTCAGCAACTTGTCGACCGCTACATGCAGCAGAACATCGAGCGGCAGAGGCAACGCTGATGCCCAGCAAGTCGAAGGCGCAGAGTCGTCTCATGCGGGCGGCCGCGCATAATCCCGCCTTCGCCAAGAAGGTTGGTGTGCCGCAATCCGTGGCCAAGGAGTTCTCCGCGGCCGACGACAAGCGCGGCACCAAGCGACTGCCTGCACGCAAGAAGTGACTACTCCTCAGCGGCCCGTCTAGCTGCGTGATAAGCGCGCATCTTCGCGGCCTGTCGTGCTCTCGCCTCTGGGTCTTTCCAGCGAGCGGCTCGCCGTTCCTCTAATTTCTTGCGGCGCTTCGGATCGGCCCAGAGTTCTTTCATGTGCTGAGAATGTTCGGCGTGTTGCTCTGGTGATTTGAGGCTCGGCATTCCCTTGTAGAAGCCGTTTCCACGAGCCAGCGCTTCCGCCATCGGCTTGCGCAACTCCGGATCGGCCCATCGGCGCTTGGTGTGTTGCCGCATATTTTCACGCTGTTCTGCCGTTTTCCCACGTCGGCGGTTCTGCTCTGCCAGCATCAAACGGAGTTCTGGCGGCAGGACGAATTGCTGGTTGAGCGCGTCGGCTTTGACCTCGTTGTATGAACCTATCCTCTTGATCCACTCCAACTCGCTGCGCTTTGCGAGGGCCTCGGTGGCATCAACGAGAACTCCAAGAATGATCAGCGTGAAGGCGCTTTTGCCATCCCGATCCCACCCGGCTTGGAGCCCCGGATTTCGATGCTGACCAAGCGTGAGTTGCCGTCTGTGTTCTGACCAGCGGCTTTCGATGCGGGTGGTGCAGCCGACATAGGCATCCCCGGTGCGGCGGTGAATGACCGCATAGACGTAATATGTTTTCATGTAGTTCCTATAA
>Ga0335085_10012008_pt1 | contig 12795 bp, 12 predicted proteins | sample Lox_Sample_45_FD_206712 | JGI IMG/M metagenome (GOLD analysis project Ga0335085, IMG submission 206712) | Soil microbial communities from Loxahatchee National Wildlife Refuge, Florida, United States - Lox_Sample_4.5 | ecosystem: Environmental > Terrestrial > Soil > Wetlands | place: USA...
AAGCGGGCGTGCTCGGCTCAGCGCTCATTGCCGGCGTCGGGAGCAATATTTTTTCGGACTACCGGGAGGGCGTCCGCTCAATGGTGAAGGAGGGCCAGGCGTTCGACCCGGTCCCCGCCCGGCAGGAAAGTTATACGGCGCGTTTCGAAGAGTATCGAGGCCTGTATCCATTGATGAAAGACTATCTGGCAGCCATGCATCGCGCAAATCATAAAGGTGAAAGGTAAACATGACCATCGCCCTCAGTATCGAGCATAACGAGATCGAGCGCCGCAAGGATTTTTACCGGCGCGTGTTCGACTACCAGGAGGTGGACCACCTGCCGGTCTTCGTCTGGGTGCAGGGCCCGACCCGCCCCGGGCATACCATCCGCTGGGAGCTGGAAAGCGGAGAAAACCAGCTCGCCGCCAACCTGGCCTGGATCGAGCGCTCCCTGCGCCTGCTCCCCGATGACTACATTCCCTCGGTGCGCATCACCCAGGGCTATCTGACGGTCGCCACCCTCTTCGGCTGCCAGGTGCACTGGAGCGAGGACCCCAACCAGCCGCCGGGCGTCCTGGAGCATCCCCTCAAGGACCTGGGACAGGTCTACAACTTGAAACGTCCCGGGCTGGGCATGGGCATGATGCCGGAGAACCTGCGCCGCATGCGCCTGTTCGCTGAAAGCCTGCCGCCGGATGTGTCCCTGACCGGCATCGACATTGGAGGTCCGCTCAACAACCTGAAGGACATGCTGGACACCAACCTGTTCTACACGGCCTTCTACGACGACCCGCAGGCGGTCCACCACCTGCTGGACCTGCTCACCGGCGTCCAGCTGGAATGCATGCAGGCGCTGATCGCAGCCGGCGGCGGACTGGACCGCTTCGCTTCCGTGGACTTCGACCCGGTCTGGCATCCGGTGAAGTACATCAGCTTCTGCAGCGACGACGTCTGCTCCACCATCGGCCCGAAGACATTCCAGGAGTTCAGCCTGCCCTACAATGACCGGCTGTACGCACCCTGGGGCAGCGGCGGGCTGCATAACTGCGGTCCGCACCCCTGCCGGGAGATGTACGTGCGCCATCAGCATCCGGTCAAGTACCTCAACTGCTCGCACACCTATTCCCGCAGGGACTATCCCGCCCTGCGGCAGATCTTCGCCGGCTGGGGCGTGATCGAGCCGATGTTCGACATGGGCGAACGCCCCGAGGCAATGCTCGCCGGCTACCGGGAGATGATGGAGGACCTGGCCCCCGATACGCTGGCCATCCCGATCTGCATCGTCGACAACACCTGGAGCGACGACGACATCACCGGCCTGTACCACGACATGCGCAAGATCTCCGTGGAGTACGCCCGCAGCATGCGCTGGATCAATAAACCGGCCTTCCCGGCCGATCACACCACGCCGTGAACGACGCAGTTTGAAGAGTGGTGAAAAGTCACTTCCCCGACAGGCTTTTCGTCAGGGAGTGAAAAGCCATTGGATAGGATATACTTTTAATTATGAGCCTCGACGATCGATGTTAGGATGAAAATGGCATTGAACCAGCAGGAACTCCAGGCCGAGCTTTCAGCCTATGCCGGGGGCCGGCCAAAGGTCAGCACCCACTGTCACCAGCTTCCCGAACGGGAACTGCAGGCGTTCGATCTGGAGGCTTTGCTGCGCAACAGCTATGTCAACTGGTGCGGCGTTCCCTGGGGCAGTTCGCTACAATCCCGTGAGACCTTCATCGAAAAGGTCCGTTTCAATTCCTTTTTCACCTGGCTGCAAAAAAGCCTGGCCGGGTTGTACGGCGACCGCACGCCCCTGACCGCCTCCAGCTGGCAGGCATGGAGCGACCGGATCCAGGCCGCCTATCGTGAGCCGGCCCACCCCCGCGAGGTCCTGGCCGGGCGCTGCGGCTACCGGCGCATGCTGCTGGATGCCTACTGGGACCCCGGCAGTGACAACGGCTCACCGGAGTTTTTCGCGCCCGCCTATCGGGTCAACGCATTCTTCTTTGGGTACTCCGCGGCGGCCACCGATCATGACGGCAACAATCCCTACGCTCTTTCCCCGCGGCCCTTCATCTCCGATCTGGACGAGTATGTCGATTGGGTGCGGGAAAGCATCCTGGCTCACCAGGCGGCGGGCGCAGTGGCCTTGAAGATCCCGATCGCCTACGATCGCGGCCTGGACCTCCACCCGGTCAGCCAGGAGCGGGCCCGCCAGGCGTTCGCGCGCCTGACCGCCGCCTCCCCACGCCGGCCCTCCCCCTCCGACAGGGGTGCGACTGGACAGGCGCTCCCCTCCAACGCCCCCACCACCGCCATCCCAGGCCAGAGCACTGACGCCGATCCTGCGGACGTCAAGGCCTTCCAGGATTTTATCTTCTTCCAGGTCTGCCGCCTGGCCGCTGAATTCGACCTGCCGATCCAGGTTCACACCGGGATGGGCCAGGGGCGTAAGACCAATGCGGCGCACCTGCAGGAGGCCATCCAGAGGTTCCCCGCGACCCGTTTTGTGCTTCTGCATTGCAGCTATCCCTGGATTCAGGACATCAGCATGCTGGTGGACAAATTTCAAAACGTGTTCCCCGACCTGAGCATGGTCCCATTGATCTCCTCCCAGGCTGGCAAAGCCGTGCTGCACGAGCTGATCGAACGCGCCACCATTGACAGGATCTTCTGGGGCTGCGATACCTGGACTGCCGAGGAAAGCTACGGGGCTTTGCTGGCCTTTCGCCAGATACTGGCCGCGGCCCTTGCGGAAAAGGTCCTGGACGGATATCTCACCCGCGATGATGCAGTGCTGGTCATCGACCACATCCTTTTCAAGAATCCACAACATTTCTACAAACTACCATTGGCCGGATGAAAACGGCAGGAGGTGATCGCGAAAAAATATTCCCTTGCACTCTCGATGTCAGTCCATCCTATAAACCAACCTATTCAAGAGGAGAGAATAAATAAAATGAAATCTACCCTTCGTGTGATCACCCTCCTGGTGATCCTTACTATGGCCCTGGTCGCCTGCGGCCCGACCGCCCCTGCTGCCACCTCCCAGCCCGCCGCCACTTCCCAGCCCGCCGCCACCTCGCAGCCCGCCGCGACCGCCGCCCCAGCCGAAAAGGTCGATCTGACCTTCTGGTATTGGGGTGAGTCAGACGCACCCGGTGCGGATGACTGGATGAAAGAATCGGTGGATGCCTATCAAAAGCTCCATCCCAATGTCACGATCAATGTGGTTCCACAGTCGACGGACACCTTGATCAGCGCCTTCCAATCGGCCGTGACTGCCGACAGCGGACCCGACATCGCCTCGCAGTGGGCGACCGGCCCGGTCCTGGGCTTTGTCTGGCAGAACGCCATCGTCCCGATCAGCGACTATGTTTCGGCCGATGAAATGAAGAACTGGTTGAACACGAATGAAAACACGTACAACGGCAAGGTCTGGGCGGCCCCCCAGTACCTGATCGGCATTGAGATCATGTACAACAAGGACATGTTCGCCAAGGCCGGAGTGACCCCTCCCGCCAGTGGACGCTGGACCTGGGACGAATTCATGGCCGCCTGCGAAAAACTCAAGCAGGCAGGCTTCACCCCATTCGTCGCCGGCGACAAGGACGGCTACAACGGGGCCTGGTGGTTTTCCCATGTCGGGATGCAGAACCTCGACTCGACCGACGACCTGCGCCAGGCGATCATCGGGAACAAGGACTTCACCGATCCGCATTATACCGGCTGGTATAGCGCCCTGGACGACATGGTCAAGAAAGGGTACTTCAACCAGGATGTGATGTCGCTGGACCTCTCCCAGGGTGCGCAGGCCTTCTCGCAGGGCAAGGGCGCCATGTCCTGGGGCACCGACGGCATGATCAAGCAGGCCCTGACTGACCTGGGTGCGGACAAGGTGGGTGTGATGCGCACCCCCTCGTATGGAACCGGAAAAATGGCGGACACCGGCAATGCAACCCAGTCAACCTCCTACTTCGTCACCAAGTGGAGCAAAAACCCTCAGCAAGCCGCAGATTTTCTCGCCTTCCTGCATACGGCTGATCGACTCAACTCCTGGTACAAGCATACCGGGGTCATTGCTGCAGATTCGCGTTTCGACCGCAGCGTGGTGACCGACCCCGTGCTCAAGCAGATGATGGAGTGGGAAACAACCGGCCCTCAGGTCTGGCTGGAGAACTTCCTGCCCGGACAGATCGACAGCGATGCCGACCTGCCCGCCGGCCAGATGATCTTCTCCCAGGGCGGCACCCCCGCGGATGCCGCCGCCCTCTGGCAGCGGACCGCCGAAACCTGGCGCAACCAGCATCCGGATGAATTGAAGAACTGGCAGAACTGGCAGCAATAACGGTTTAGAGTCCCCCGGCTCTCCCGGGTCGAACCGGGAGGGCCGGTCTTTTCCAAGGATGGGGCGGTCCATGCCAAGAAAAGCAACGACGACCGGGCTCACATTTTCAAAGGTCGAGCCCTATCTCTACCTTGCACCGGCGACGATCCTGATCATCCTGGTTTTCGTCTACCCGATCATCGAGATCTTGCACACCAGCGTGCTGCAAAATACCGCCAGCGGGATCAAGACCCTCGGACCGGCCAATTACCGGCTGGTGTTCCAGGACCCCGTCTTCTGGGGAGCCCTGGGCAACAACGGGAAGTTGTTATTAAGCGTCCCGATCATGACGGTCCTGTCCCTGCTCATCGCCATCCTGCTCTTTGAGCACGTGAGGGGCTGGCAATTCTACCGCAGCGTCATCTTCATGCCGTATATCCTGGCAATTCCGGTGGTCGGCATGACCTTCGTCTACCTGCTTGGCTTGAACGGCATTCTTAATACCCTGCTCCGGGGGGTCGGGCTGGGCTTTGTGACCCAGGACTGGCTCGGCAGCGCCAAGTGGGTCATTCCCTCCCTCAGCCTTGTGATCGTGTACCGCGAGATGGGTTTCGGAGTGGTGCTCTTCCTGGCCCGTCTGATGTCCCTTGAAAAGGAAATCCTGGAAGCGGCTGAGATCGATGGGGCCAACTGGTGGCAAAAACACGTGTATGTCACGCTTCCGCAGCTTTCCGGGGTGATCGAGTTCTTTGTCGTGGTCGAGCTGATCACCATGCTCTCATGGGTGTTCGCCTACGTCTTCACGATGACCGGCGGAGGCCCCGGCTTCGCCTCCACGGTCATGGAGTTCTACATCTGGAAACATGCCTTTGCCTTCCGCTCGCCAGGGATCGCCTCCGCTCTGGCGGTCATCCTGCTGCTGGTCACCTCCACATTGATCATCCTGCAGCTGCGCCTGCGCCGTGGTTCCATGGAGGATAGACTGTGAAAACAACCCCCCTCCGCTTCCGCCTGAGGATTTTTCTTTCATCCATCCCGACCCAGGTCATCCTGATCATTTTCAGCCTGGTGGCGATTTATCCGATCTATTACATGGTCGTGACCGCCTTCAAGACCCGCCCGGATTGGCTGCGCAACCAGTTCGGCCTGCCCAATCCTTTCATCTTTCAGAACATTCTCGACGCGCTGGGAAAGGGCAGCATTCCCCTGTGGTTTGGAAACAGCCTTATCGTCACGGCGGCCAGCCTGATCGGCTCCACGATCTTTTCGGCACTGGCGGCCTATGCCATCGCCCGCTTCCGCTTCAGGGGAAAGACCCTCTATTTCAATTCCATGATCGCCCTGATGGTCATCCCGCCGGCTGTCCTGATCCTGCCCTTGTTTGTGCTGATGGTGAACATCCACCTGGTCAACACGCTCCCCTCCGTGATCATTATTTACAGCGGTCTGCTGATCCCGTTTTCCATCTACCTGCTGGTCAGTTTCTTCCGCAGCCTGCCGTCCGAACTGTTCGACGCGGCGGCCATTGACGGCTGTTCGAACCTGGACACCTTCTGGCGCATCACCCTGCCGTTGTCCATGCCCGCCCTGGTGACGCTGGTGGTGGTCAACGCCCTGTTCGTCTGGAATGAACTGCTGATCGCCCTCGTGTTCCTGCAGAACGCGGAGGTGAAGACCCTCATGCCCGGCCTGACCCTCTTCAAGGGACATTTCACCGTCAACGAGCCGCTCATCATGGCCGGCACGCTGATTGCCACGATCCCGATGGTCCTGCTCTACCTGTTTGGCCAGCGACTGTTCGTCGAAGGACTGGTCGCAGGTGCCGTCAAATAACCCAAAGGAACCACCATCCATGAACTCAAGAGAGCGCTTCCTGTCCGCCATCGAAAACCAGCCGCTCGATTACATTCCCTGTTCGTTCATGCTTTTTTACAATCTGTACGACACGTGCAGGTCCGAGCTGGAATATATTACGCGGGAAGTCGAGCTGGGTCTCGACCCGCACGTCCACGTGGGGCATCTCAACCACACCATGCACCTGACCGGCAGCCTGCATCCCGAGGCGAAGTATTCCGAATGGATCGAGGACGCCGGGGGGGTCAAGGTCTTCTGCCGCCGTATCGATACCCCCAAGGGGCCCCTGACCAGCCGCATCCGGCAGTGGAACGGCTGGCCGACGGAGACGGACTTCCCCATCTTCAAGGACTGGCTGGTGCCGCGCGCCCAGGAGTTCCTGGTCAAGCCGGAGCAGGACCTGGAAAAACTGCCCTATCTTTTCGGTCCCTTCAAGGACAGCGACATCCAGAAGCTGCGCGGTGAGGCCAATGCAGCGAAGAAGATCGCCGATCAGTTCGGCCTGATCCTGGCAGGAGGCTGGAAGGGCAACGTCGATCCCGCCCTGCAGGTGGACCCGGGCGTCATGGGCTGCGACGCGATGGCCTGGCTTTCCGGTTACGAAAAGATCATGGAACTCTCGATCCTGCAACCGGAGCTGATCAGGGAATATGCCGCCATCATCCATGCCTGGAACATGAAACAGATCGAGATCTACCTGGATGTCACCGCCGCGGACATCATCATCCGCCGGGCCTGGTACGAAACCACTGAGTTCTGGACCCCCAAAGCCTTCCGCGCCATCATCGCACCGACCCTCAAAAAAGAGGCCGAACTGATTCACCAGGCGGGGAGAAAATTCGCCTATATCATCACCAGTGCTTTCATGCCCATCCTCGACGACATCCTGGATGCGGGCGTCGATGTCCTCGTCGGCCTCGACCCTAAGGAAGGTAAGGGGACCGACCTGCAGAAGGTGAAGGATAAATTCAAGGCGAAGAAAAAATGCATCTGGGGCGGCGTGAGCGGCGCCGTGACCGTCGAAACGGGCAGCGAAGAGGAGACCGAAGCAGCCGTGCTGGATACCCTGCGCATCCTGGGGGCCGGCGGCGGCCTGATCCTCTCCCCCGTCGACAACGTCCGGGAGGACACGCCCAATGCCTGGAAGAACACTCATAGGTTCATCGATACCTGGAAAAAACATCGCCGGGATTTTTTATGATCCCTTAGCGTGGCAACGGAGAGGATACCAATAAAGCCATGAGCGAAATCAACCCTCGCGATCTCTATGACTGGTGTAAAGTTCCCGGTGAACAACTGGTCGGCCATCCGGGACTGAAAATCCCGTTCCGCCTGTGCCGCGACGCCGATGAAATGGGCGCCCTGATGGCCCGCGAGCTGGTCGACGAAATTCAGGGCCACAATCGCCGCGGGGAAGCCACGCGGGCGATCATCCCCTGCGGCCCCGCCTGCTGGTACAAGCCCTTCACCGACCTGGTGAACCGGGAGCAGGTGAGTCTAAAGGACCTGGTCGTCTTCCACATGGACGAATGCCTGGACTGGCAGAACCGCGAACTGCCGCGGAACCACCCCTACAGCTTCCGGGGTTTCATGGAGCGGCATTTCTACGATCCGGTCGAGGTGGCTCTCGCCGTCCGGTCCGAAAACCGCAACTGGCTCAACGCCCGGAATGTCGAGTCGATCCGGGAAAAGATCTGGTCCGCACCCATCGATATCACTTACGGCGGCTGGGGGCAGGACGGGCACATCGCGTACAACCAGACCCGGCGGCATCCCTACAGCCAGATCAGCCTGGACGAGCTGCGCAATTCCAGCGTGAGGGTGCAGGAGAACAACCTGGATACCCTCATCGCCCTGGCACAGCGCACCTTCGGCGCGGCCTACCAGTTCGTTCCGCCCATGTCGGTCACGCTGGGAGTCAAGGAATGTCTTTCCGCCCGCAAGGTGCGCCTGTTCAGCGACACCGGCGCCTGGAAACAGACCGCCCTGCGCGTCGCGTTGTTCGGTCCTCTTACCGCCGAATACCCCATCACCCTGCTGCAGGAGCACCCCGACGCCTTGCTCACCGCCACCGTCGAGACCGCCGCGCACCCGATCAGCCTGCATCCGGAATGGGATCTGGGTTTTTCAGGGGAATAGGGGCGCTGGTTTGACCTCGCTGAACGTCGATATCCGCGCCTGTCAGTACCAGGCCCTGCTGGGCGTCGGCGGGATCGGCACGGGAGCCTTCTTTGCGCTGAACGGGGAGCAAACCCTGGGGCGCGAGGAAAGCCGCAGCGGTCATTTCATCGACCGGCGGGACTATTGCAAGCTGCACATCATTTCGCATTACATCAAGACGCTGCTCGGCAGGGAGTTCGCCACGATGCCCATCGGCAAGGTCGGCGACGACGAAGCCGGGCGCAACCTGTTGAAGGAGATGGGCGCTGCCGGTCTGGATCTGCGCCACGTCCAAGCCGTGCCGGGCGCCAGCACGCTGTATTCCTTTTGCTTTATTTACCCGGACGGCAGCGGCGGGAACCTGACCACGGACAATTCCGCCTGCGACCAACTGGACGCGGAGGATGTCTCCCGGGCAGAATCTGATTTTTCCCGCTTCCAGGGTCGGGGGATTGCCCTCGCCGCCCCCGAGGTGCCGTTGGCCGCACGTCGAAAATTGCTGCAGCTGGGGACACGATATCAATTCATGCGTGTGGCGGCATTTGTCTCCGCTGAGATCGTCCCGGCCATCGAAATGGGCCTGCTGGCCGAATTGGACCTGCTCACATTGAACCGGAGCGAGGCGGCCGCCCTGGCTGGGACACAGTCAGACGAAGGACCTCCCCTGCCAATCGTGGAGGCTGCCCTCGCCAGGCTGGGAGCGATCCAACCCGCCCTGCAGGTCACGATCACTGCGGGCAGGGACGGCAGCTGGAGTTGGGACGGGAAGAGCCTCACGCACCTCCCCGCGTTTCCGGCCCGGATGGTCAGCACCGCCGGCGCCGGGGACGCCTTTCTGGCCGGCGTGATTGCCGGGCGGGTCGCCGGCCTGGCCCTGCCCCAGGCCCAGGAACTCGGCACGCTGGTGGCCGCCCTCTCGGTGACCTCGCCGCATACCATCAATATGGAGATCGACCGCGGGACATTAGCCGCGTTTTCTTCCGAATCCAGGCTCGCGCTTTCCGATTCCGTTCAGCAACTTCTTCAAGACGGCCATATGGAGGAATGTTAATGGATAAACGTACTGTGATGAAAATGGCATTGGAATGGAAGGACCCTCCGTATGTCCCCTGGAATATCAATTTCACCATTCCCTCGGAGGAAAGGCTGCGATCCCATTTTCGCGGTCAGGATTTGGAAGAGGTTGTTCAGAACCACATGGTTAACCTTGGTTATGATATTTACTTCTATCATGACATCGGAAATGACTGCGTCCGGGATGTGTTCGGGGTGGTCTGGGACCGCAGCGTGGACAAAGACATCGGGGTGGTTAAGGGTCAGGTGCTGGCACAACCCATCTTGAAAGGTTACAACTTCCCCGACCCCCTGGCGCCTGAAGTTTTTGCAGAAGTGTCCGACCGGCTGGAACGATTTGGCGACCGGTATCGCATCTTTGGGATCGGTTTTTCACTCTATGAGCGGGCCTGGACCCTGCGCGGGCTGCAAACCCTGTTGATGGATTTTTATGACAACCCCCGGTTTGTGCACGAGCTTTTAAACGGCATCGCGGACTACAATATCGCCCAGATCAGGGAGAGCCTGAAATACGATATTGATGCGGTCATGTTTGGAGACGATTGGGGCCAGCAGCATGGATTGCAGATGGGACCCAGGCTGTGGCATGAATTCATTTACCCGGTCCTGAAGCGTATGTACGGCGAGGTGGTCCAGGCAGGCCGGAAGGTCTTCATCCATTCGTGCGGCGATGTCGACGAACTCTTCGATGACCTGGTCGGGATCGGATTGAATTGTTTCAATCCTTTCCAGCCGGAAGTGATGGATGTCGCAACGTTAATTCCCAGGTATCAGGGACGGCTGGCTTTCTATGGCGGCATGTCCACCCAAAGGACCCTCCCTTATGGAACAGTGGAAGACGTGCGCCAGGAAACGCAGAAGTTATTGGAATTGGGGAAGTCCGGCGGCTACATCTTTTCGCCCGCCCACGATGTACCCAAGGATGTTCCACTGGAGAATATGCTTGCCTTCATCGATGAGGTTCAGCACCAGCCGGGATATCTCAATCGATCCTAACAAAGTGTTATTCAATCTAGCATCCCGCTTCGGTCAGGGCCGGAGCTGGAAACATTTCAAGAGGAGAATTGATCAATGGAGCCAGTACTGCAAGAAATTTATGACAGCATCTTGAATGGTGATGCTAAGGCGATGGAGGCAAAGGTCCAGGCTGCCTTGAAAGCCGGAATTAACCCAAAGGATATCCTTGACCAGGGCATGGTGGCGGCCATGGCGGATGTCGGGCAGCGCTATGAAAACGGCGAATTCTTTGTCCCCGAGATGCTCATTTCAGCGCGCGCCATGCAGGCCGGCCTGGCTGTCCTCAAGCCCCATCTGAGAGAGGCCAATGTCGCGCCGTCAGGGAAGGTTGCCATTGGCACCGTGAAAGGCGATCTGCATGACATCGGCAAGAATCTGGTGGGGATGATGCTGGAAGGAGCCGGGTTTGAGATCATGGACCTTGGCACCGATGTCGACCCGGAGAAATTCGCCTCCGTCGCCGACCAGGTGGATGTCATTGCCCTATCGGCCCTCCTGACCACAACCATGCCGAACATGAAAGCCACCATTGAGGCGTTGCAGCGTACCGGGAAGCGCGGCAAGGTGAAAGTCGTCATCGGCGGCGCACCGGTCACGGAAGCCTATGCCCAGCAGATCGGAGCGGACGGTTTTGCTCCTGATGCCAGCCGGGCGGTTGCCGTGACCAGGGCGTTATCAGGTCACTAATTCCATCATTGAATTGCCACCGCTTCTTAAAACAAGAAATTTTCTTCAGGAGGAGAATCCATGTTTAAGCCCAAGGTTGGATTTGTGGTCTACGGGGTTCACAAGGACGGCCTTCAGGATCCCATGGGGCAGCCCTTCATCGACAACTCTGTCATAGAGAAGGCCAAGAAATCCCTTCGGGAGGCCGGCCTGGAACTCGTTGTGGAAGATCTGATCCTCGCCTCCAGGAAAGAAGCCAGGGCATGTATTTCCAAATTCAAGAAGATGGACGATTTGGATGCCCTGATCCTGTTCTCCGGGACATGGGTGTGGGCGGCACACCTCATCCCCGCCCTGAGGGATTTCTCGTTCACCGGGAAGGGTATCCTGCTCTGGACGAACCCCGGCTCGTTGGAGGCCTGGTGATGCATGGGGGCTTCAAGGAGGTGGGCATCCGGCATCGCTTTGTGTACGGAGGCTGCGATGATCCAAAAACGATGGCCCGCATCCTCTCCTACTGCCGGGCCAGCCACGAAAAGAACATGCTCAACATGAGCACCGCTGGCGTGTTCGGCGGACGGGGAATGGGTCAGACCTGCGGTGTGGCGGATCCGTCCCAATGGATGAAAGTGTTCGGGGTGGATATCGATTCGCGCGATACCACCCTGCTGCTGGAGACAGCGAAAGGGATTACTTCAAACGATTTGAAGAAAGTGAGGTCCGAGATTCAGCCTCTCTTCTCGGTTCCCATCCCCGAGGGAGAAGTGGCGGATCGTTCCCTGCGCCTCTACCTGGCCATCAAGAAAGTATTGGCCCGGGAAGGTTGGGATTTCTACACGATCCAATCCTTCCCTGGTCTGGGGGACGACTACAGCGCCACCTGCCTTGCCCAGAGCCTCATATTGAACGAACGCGTCGGGACTTCCACATTAAGCGATTTCAATACGCTTCTATCGGTCAAGCTCCTGACCGACCTCAGCCAGGAACCCGTCTATTATGGTGATCTCCAGCACATCGACAAGTCCAATAACGAGATCAAGATCATCGGCGACGGAGCCTGCCCGCCCTCCCTGGCAGGAAAAGCCGGCCCGGCCAGGTTCGCTGAACACGGCATCCCGACCGAGGGGGAAGCCGGGGGCCTTTCGGTGGACCTGGTCTGCAAGCCCGGCGAGGGCGTATTGGCCCGCCTCAGTCGCAACGACGGCGAGTTTGAAATGGTGATCACAAGATGTTCGATCTTTGAACCGCCCGCCGATCAATTGGAGCAGAGGCGGCTGGAGTGCGGCATCCCGCGCTGGCCGCATGCCTTTGTCACGGTTCATTGTGACATTGAAAGACTGCTGGAAGCCTGGAACAATGAGTATGCCGTCCTGGGATATGGCGCGCACTTGTATGAAGACCTGCTGGCATTCTGTGAATTGACCGGCATTAAGGCACTGGCGCTTTGATGAGCAAAAACATCGACCTCGGCTTCATCAGCTCAAGGTCAGCCACAGACAGGGTTACGACCCGGTTGCATTTAAGCTCACATCCCAGACGCTGCCGTCTGGGATGTGTTTCTATAGCAGGATCCTTGAGCATTGGGCTTTCCAGCCGGAGGGGAATTGGCTAACGCCAGCCTGAGGTCAGTGCCTGGAGCATCTGCGGATCGACGGCCGCGTTGCCGTAGCGCACAGCCTGAAGGAAGTCCTGCATCCCGGCCTGGACGTCGGCCGGCG
>Ga0335085_10012009_pt1 | contig 12794 bp, 13 predicted proteins | sample Lox_Sample_45_FD_206712 | JGI IMG/M metagenome (GOLD analysis project Ga0335085, IMG submission 206712) | Soil microbial communities from Loxahatchee National Wildlife Refuge, Florida, United States - Lox_Sample_4.5 | ecosystem: Environmental > Terrestrial > Soil > Wetlands | place: USA...
GTGTTGCGAGTCACACTGCCATCCGCACTTCACGCGTCGTCACATCGCCGAAGCCGCGCTCCGCGAACAGTTCCCGCGCGGCCTGCAGCACGAGCGACCTGATCGCCGCCGGGCTGCGCCGGGAGCGGGGGGCAGCAGTGTCCATAACGCGATCATTTTGCCCATTCGGCCGCGAGCGCGAAACCGGGCGCGCCACCGGCCAGCTCGCGCCCAGCCACCTATTTCTTAATATTATTTAACCGTATATACTCGGCGATGGTCACCGTCGCCAAAGGAGCCGGCATTGAACGAGCACTTCGCGACCACGTGGGAAGCGATAGCCGACGCGTACCCGGGCGATCCGGCGATCATCTACGGGACCCGCGTGTGGACGTGGCGTGAGTTCGATGACCGCGCGAGCCGGCTCGCCGCGGCGATGGCCGCGGCCGGCGCGGGCGCCGGCGACACGATCGCGATCGACCTATACAACTGCAGCGAGTACCTCGAGACCTTTTACGCCGCGCTCAAGATCCGGGCCGTGCCGGCAAACGTCAACTACCGGTACCTCGACGACGAGATGCTGCATTTGCTGGAGCAGGCGGAGGCGCGCGTCCTCGTGCACCACGCTTCGTTCGCCAGCCGGGTGGCGCCGGCGATCGCCGCGCTGCCCGGCCTGCGCCTCGTGATCGAGGTTGACAACCTCGGCGGAACGCGACCGCCGGACGCCGGGACCGTCGGCTATGAAGCGCTGATCGCCGGCACCGGGTCGGCCCCGCGCATCGAACGTCCCGGCAGCGACGTCTTCCTGTCCTTCACCGGCGGCACGACGGGACTGCCGAAGGGGGTCGAGTACGTTGTCGGCAACTCGGTGAACAACACCGATGTGCTCGCCCGGCTCAACCTCGGCATCACCGATCTGGACTGGAGCGTGCCGTCGATCGAGCGGGCCCGTCAGCTCCGGGCGTCGCATCCGCCCCCGGTGGCGCTTCCGGCTTCCCCGATGATGCACAGTACCGGGCTGATCATGGCGTCGTTGCCGGTGCTCACACTTGGCGGAACCGTCATTTCCCTCACCTCACCGCACTTCGACGCCGATGAGCTGTTCACAGCGGTCGCCCGGCACCGGCCCTCGACGGTGTCCATCGTCGGCGACGCGTTCGCGCGCCCGATGCTGCGAGCGCTCGACCGGCAGGCGGCCATGGGAGCGCCCTACGACACGTCCAGCCTCATCACGATCACCTCGGCCGGGGTGGCGTGGAGCGGCCAGGTCAAGGAGCAACTGCTCGAGCACATACCGCAAGTGACCCTGGTCGACGCCTGCGGTTCGAGCGAGGGCGCGGCGATCGGGTCTCAGGTGATCAGGCGCGGCGAGCCCGCGAGCACCGACCGCTTCGTCCCGGGTGCGGGATTGCGGCTCCTTCGTTCCGACGGAAGCATCATCCCGGCCGACAGCCGGGAGATCGGGCTTTTTCTCCTCCCGACCGGCTGCAGGGGCTACCGGAACGACCCGGAGCGCACCGCGCGCGCGTTCCAGACGATCGACGGCCAGCGTTACGTGCTGCCCGGCGACTGGGGACGCTGGAACGACGACGGCACCATCACGCTGATCGGGCGGCGCACGTCCACGATCAACACCGGCGGCGAGAAGGTGTTCCCCGAGGAGGTTCAGCAGGTCGTCCTGCTCAACGAGGACATCGAAGACTGCCTGGTGCTCGGCGTACCCGATGAGCGTTTCGGGCAGCGGGTCGTCGCCATCGTCCAGCCGGTCACCGGGCAGACCGTCGAGCCTGATGAGGTAACGCGGTTCGTGCACCACCGGCTCGCCGGGTACAAGGCGCCTCGCACGGTCATCGTGGCCACCGTGCCCCGCGGTCCTAACGGCAAGGTGCTGTTCAAAGAGGCCCGCCAGATGTTCGAGGACACCGCGGCCCGATAGGATATGCCCTGGTGACGCGGCGATCACCGCGCCACCGGGCACGGTCGGGTCAGGCCACGCCGAGCAGGTTCAGGCCGTTGTCGCGCAGGAAGGCACGGCGCGCGTCGTCGCCGAGCGCCGCTACCCTGGCGTAGAAGTCCGCCGGCTCCCTGAGGCCTTCGGCGTGCGGCCAGTCCGACCCCATGAGGAGGCACTCCGTACCGCCGAGGCGCCCGGCGAGCTCGACGGTGTCGTCCTCGGGGTAGGGCACCACGCGGACGTGCTCGCGGAAGACGCGGCTCGGGCGCTCCTTGAGCTGTCCGCCGAGCCACGGGCCGTTCCGCCCCATGCCGCGGCTCTTGTCCATGTGCCTGACGAAGTGCGGAACCCACTCGGCGCCGAACTCGCTCACGAGTACCCGGATGTTCGGGTAGCGGCCGAACAGGTTGTCGAAGATCAGTGCCGACAGCGTGTCCGTGATCGGTCGTTCCCCGTACGTGTTCTGCCACTGCCAGGCCGAGAACCGGAACGGCGGAACCAGGCCCCAGCCCCAGGCGGACGCCACGTTGGCCTGGTAGTGGAACTCGGAGATGTGATAGGCGATCACCGCTCTGGACTCGTTCACCCGGGCCCAGAACGGGTCGAAGTACGGATCGCCGGGGCTGCGCCCGTAGGCCGGGCCGCACGGCAGCACGATGAACCGGGCGCCGGCGTCAAGGACCCGGTCGAGCTCCGCGCAGGCGAGGTCGAGGTCGCGCAGCGAGAGCATGGCGGGCGCGTATATCCGGTCCTGGTAGCTGAAGCCCCAGTCCTCGTTCATCCAGCGGTTGAACGAGCGGATATTGTCGTACAGCACCGCGGTGTCGTCCAGGTACGCCTCGGCCATCAGCGCCCACCCGCCGGGGTACATGATCGAGCGCTCGATCTGCTGCTCGTCCAGCTGCTTCAGGCGGGCGTCATGGTCACGGAACTCGATCTGCATCGACATGGAGAACCGCTCGGAGTCAGACGGCTCACCCGACGCGCGCAGTCGGAGCATCTCGGCCAGGGAGCCGGGCACCGGTACGATGTCACGCTCCCCCGCCGTCTCAAGAGCGGTGACCAGGCGGTCGTTGGCTATCAGGGCGTTGCGGCCGCTCGCGGTCCGCACCGGGTAGATGGCCGTATCGAGCTTGTCCTTGGGCATGTACCGGGTGAAGCAGTCGTCGGCCTCATAGGAGTGCTGATCAAAGTCCAGCAGCTTGTAGGGCAGCGGCTCCACGCTGCTCTTGATCAAGGTCATGTGCGCTCACCTTTCAGTGCTACTGAGTCCATGTTGGGACTCGTGGTGTCAGAAGCCGAGGGAGCGGCCGATAAGATCGCGCATGATCTCGGTCGTGCCGCCGTACAGGCGCTGCACGCGGGCGTCACGCCACAGCCGGGCGATCTCGTACTCGTTGATGTAGCCGTACCCGCCGTGCAGCTGGAGGCAGCGGTCGATGATCTCCCACTGCGTCTCGGTCGCCCACATCTTCGCGCCGGCGGCTTCCTGGGGGGTCAGCTCACCTGCGTTGACGGCCTCGATGCACCGGTCCACGTAGACCTGCATGATGTCGAGCTTCACCGTCATGTCGGCGATCGCGTGCCGGTTGACCTGGAAAGAACCGATGGGAGTGCCGAAAGCGGTGCGCTCGGCGGCGTAGTCGCGCGTCAGCTCAAGCGCGCGCCGGGCCTGTGCCACGGCATTGACCGCGATGGCCAGCCGCTCGGCCGGCAGGTTGCCCATCAGGTGGTAGAAGCCGCGATTCTCCTCGCCGAGGAGGTTCGTCACGGGGACGCGCACGTCGGTGAAGGAGAGCTCGGCGGTGTCGGACGCCCGCTGCCCGATCTTGTCCAGCTTCCGGCCGCGCTCGAAGCCCGCCATGCCACGCTCGATCGCGAGCAGCGAGATCCCCTTGTGGCGCGCCGAAGGATCTGTCTTCACCACGGCGACGACAAGATCAGCCAGGATGCCGCTGGTGATGAACGTCTTCGCGCCGTTGACGACGTAATGATCGCCGTCCCTGACGGCGATGGTGCGGATCCCGGCCAGGTCGGAGCCCGCACCGGGCTCGGACATCGCGATGGCCGTGATGATCTCGCCGCTGACAAAGCCGGGCAGCCACCGTTCCTTCTGATCCTCGGTGGTCAGGCCGATCAGGTACGACGGCATGACGTCGGTCTGCAGACCGAGCCCGGGGCCGACCGCGCCGGTCGCGTGCTTTTCCTCCGTGAGGATCGCGTTGTAGCGGAAGTCCTTCAGGCCCAGGCCTCCGTACTTCTCCGGCGCCTCCCAGCCGAGGAGACCGAGTTCGCCGGCCCGCAGCCAGACCTCGCGCGAGGTCACTCCGTCGCGCTCCCACTCCTGCCGGTGCGGCAGGCACTCCTTCTCGTAGAAGCGCCGGGCCGTCTCACGGAACGCGTCATGCTCAGGCTCGAAGATCTTCCGTTCCATGGGCTCCCTCCTGGTTGAATAGTAAGTTAAATTATTTAAGAATCTAGCTAGCAGGTGTTCGGGCCTGCGCTTGCCCGGCCGCCACCGAGTCCGGCCGGGCAGGCATGACGGGCGGCGCCGATTTCCAGTCCACGGTGCCGTCCGCGGGCAGGCCGACCGGCTGCTTGCCGTCGTGGATCTCCGCCCAGTGGGCGTGGTTGAGCTCATGCAGCGTGAAGCACGCGTTCAGCGCGTTGTAGAAGCCCATGTTGTCCACGCTCTGGTTCACCGACTCCTTGATCAGGAGCGAGGTCATCGTCGGCAGCGCGGCGATCCTGCGCGCGAACTCCAGCGTCCGCTCGGTCAGGTCACTCGTCGGGAAGATCTTGGACACCATGCCCAGCCGGTGGGCCTCCGCGGCGTCGATGGAGTCGCCGGTCAGCAGCAGTTCCTTCGCCTTGCGCGGGCCGAATTCCCACGGGTGCGCGAAGTACTCCACGCCGCACATGCCCAGCCTGGTCCCGACGACGTCCGCGAACACCACGTCGTCAGCCGCGACGATCAGGTCGCATGCCCACATCAGCATGAGCCCCGCGGCGTACACTGCGCCCTGCACCTGGGCGACCGTGATCTTGCGCAGGTCGCGCCACCGGCGCGTGTTGCTGAAGAAGAAGTGCCATTCCTGCAGCGTCCGCTGCTCCGCGCCGAGCCGGGTACCCCCGTACTGGCGGTACGTGGGGTGCTGACCGGGCCCGGGATCGTGCTCCTCCCGCCACTCGCGCGACCCGAGATCATGCCCGGCGGAGAACATCGGCCCGGCCCCGCCCAGGATCACCACCCGGACCTGATCGTCGGCCTCGGCTGCCAGCATCGCCTCGCCCAGCTCAACCAGCAGGCCGCGGTTCTGCGCGTTACGGGAACCGGGGCGGTTCAGCATAATCCGCGCGATCGTCCCCTCGTCGAGCAGCTCATAGGTCAGGTACTTGTAGCTGGCCATCCGCTTCTCCTGATCCTTCCCGCCAAAGCAAAGAAATCTACCCTAGTTATATCATTTTATTTGTTGCTGATCGACGCGACGACGGCTCGCCACCGCTCCCGCCCGCTGGCGGAACAGAGGTCGGCGCCGTAGGGAGCGATGCGGTCGACGAGTCCGCCATAGCGACGGGCGAGCACACCGGGCAGTTCCTCCCAGGTCGCGGCCACGCTGTAGGCGTCGAGCATCTCCCCGGTGATCTGCGCCGCCATGGCGGCGGTGTCGCCGCGGGCGAGCAGCTCGTGCAGCCGGTCGCAGACGTAGCCCCAGCCATGCGCCTCGAACACGGGGCGGTACGTGCGGGTGGAGCCGTAGAACGCAATCTGCCTCGCGATGCCGGCCCGCTGGCGGTCGATCTCCGGCTGCGTCTCGCCGACGGCCACGAACACCGGACAGCAAACGGTGACGGCGTCGCGCTCGCGCCCGGCGGCCCTGGCCCCGGCCGTCACCTCCGGCAGCGCCGTCGCGCGCAGGTACCCGGCGGAGTGCAGCGGGTGCAGGAAGACGCCGTCGCAGCATTCCCCGGCCATCCGCAGCATGGCCGGGCCCACGGCGGCAACCCAGACTGGCACGTCCGGGTGGCTGATCGGACCGGGGTTGAAGAAGTCGGTCAGCAGTGAGAACTGGTAGAAGTCGCCGGCGAACCGCAGGCGCCCGCCGCCCTGGAAGGCCGCGAAGATCGCCCGCAGCGCGTGCACGTATTCGCGCATCCGCGCGACCGGCCGGTCGAAGGGCACCGAGAACCTGCGCTCGATGTGGGCCTTGACCTGGGTGCCCAGGCCGAGGATGAACCGGCTTCCCGACAAGCCGGCGAGGTCCCAGGCCGCCTGGGCGGTAACCATCGGGCTGCGCGGAAACGCGACCGCGATCCCGGGACCCGCCTCGATCCGCCCCGCGGCGGCCAGTGCCGCGCCGCAGGTGAGGAAGGGGTTGTGCCTGGTCTCCGTGACCCACATGCCCGCGAAGCCGGCCTCCTCCACAGCCCGCGCGGCGGCCGCCGCCTCGCCGAGCGGCAGGCCGTCCGGGAAGAAGCAGTCGATCTCCATCGTCCCTCCTCGCTGACAGTAGGAGCCTACCCCACAATACAGATAAATATGTAAACTATTTCTGGACGAGACGGGAGGAAGCCGATGGCGCACGACATCACCGTGGGGGCCACCAGGGGGCGCCGGATGGCTGAGGCGCTGACCGCGCTGCGCCCACTGGTCGCCGTCAGCGAGGTCTCGATGTCCGGTGACTTCTTCACCCTGGACCGGGTCCGCATCCTCCCACCGCCTGCGCCTGCGGTGCCGATCGTGATCGGCGGGCGGTCGGACGCGGCCTTGCGCCGGGTAGCCCGGCATGGCGACGGGCTGGCTGGGGTTGTGGGTCTCGCCGCGGCGTTACGCGGACGCGACCGGGCGGATCAGCCGGTACGCGTCCGACGCGGGCCGGGAGGTGACCCGCTGGCGACACGGCATGCAGGTGGGGTGCGCGTTCGGCACCGCCGACGTCGCCCGGACCCGGCTCGCCGCGGCCATGGAGGACTTCTACCAGACCCCGTTCGACAAGTTCGAGCGCTACTGCCCGTGCGGGAAGCCGGAGGAGATCGCCGCCAGCTTGCATCCATATGTGGACGCGGGCTGCCGGTCATTCAACCTGATCCCGCTGGCGGACACCCAGGAACTGGTGATCGAGGGAGCGACCGCGGTGCGCGCCGCGCTGAATTCGTGAAGGAGCCCGCGTCCGAATCGGCCGAGCGGATGCGCCGGGTCAGCCGCAAGCTCTACAAGGACATGCTCGAGGTCGGGCAGCCCATCGTCTGCGCCTTGAACGGCCCGGCCATCGGCGCCGGGTGCTCTCTGGCGCTGCTCTGCGATTTCGTCCTCGCCTCCTCGGCGGTCACCCGTTCGCGCGCGAACTCGAGGGCCGGCCACCGGTCTTCACGGGATCGTGATCGGGTCACCGGGGCGAGTCGCCATCGAACGTTCGGAAAATTCATTATATAATTCATCTATAAATGAGTCAGCAGATCGCGAGGAGCGCCACCGGTGACCGCAGAGCAGAACCCAGTCATCCGCGTCGAGTCCGACGGCCCGCTCCGGATCGTCACCCTCAACCGGCCGGAGACCATGAACGCGTTCGACCGCGAGATGCAGGCCGAACTTCCGCGGGTGCTGACCACGATCAGCCAGGATCGCGAGGCACGCGCGGTGGTGCTGACCGGGGCCGGGCGTGCGTTCAGCGCCGGCGGGGACATCGCCAACTTCCCACTGAACCGGGCCGACCTCTATCACCGGAGGGCGGGGCTGCGGGAGGGCCGACGGCTCTTCGACGAGCTGATCAACATGAACCTGCCCGTGGTCGCGGCCGTCAACGGTCCCGCGGTCGGCCTCGGCTGCACGGTCGCGACCGCGTGCGACATCGTATTCATGGCGGATGACACGTTCCTCGCCGACCCGCACGTGACGGTCGCGCTGGTGGCCGGCGACGGCGGCGCGGTCACCTGGCCGTCGCTCACCAGCCTGCTCAAGGCCAAGCAGTACCTGCTCACCGGCGACCGGATGCCGGCCCGCGAGGCGCTGGCCATCGGCATGGCCAACTTCGTCGTGCCCGCCGCGGAGCTGATGGACGCCGCGACCGCGTTCGCCCGGCGGCTGGCCAGCTTGCCGCCGCAGGCCGTCCAGGACACGAAGCTGGTGCTCAATCAGGCACTGCGGGAGCGCGCGGCGTCGGTACTGCCCTTCGGGCTGGCGGCGGAGAGCCAGTCCAGCGACACCGTAGAGTACGCCGAGGCGCCGGCCAAGTTCGAGGCGGAGCGGGCCGCGCGGCGCGCCAGCCGGGGCAACGGCGCAGGATCCTGAGCGGACCCCGCGGTCATCGCCCGGGCGGAGTCAGCAGGCACCGGGCCTCCGGCGTCCCGTCGAGCAGGCGGTTCGTCCGCCGGACCATCGACCGCCGACGGGTCGGGGCCGGGGTCGAGCGGTCAGGACATGAGGTCGTAGACGGTGAGCGTCCAGTCGCCCTGGAGGAGGTAGTCGTCCGCCGCGAGCAGGTGCTTGCGCCACAGCCGCTCCGCGCGTTCCACGTCGCTGGCCGCGATCAGCTCAACGATCCGCTCGTGCGCGGCGAAGCCCTTCTCCAGCGCCTCCTGCCCGGTCGGCGTCCCGGCGTCGGTCTCCACGTGAGCCATGTGCGCGACGTTGATCATGTGCCGCAGCATTCCGGACAGCACCGAGATCGTCTGGTTGCCCACCATGTCCACGATCAGCGCGTGAAAGGCGGTCTGCTCCGCCATCTGCCTGACCGGCACCTGCTCGACGGCACGCGACCGCTCGAGCGCCGTCCGCAGCTCGCTGAGGTTCTCCTCGGTCCTGTTCTTCGCCAGCATCGCGACGCACCCCGGCTCGATGACGCCCCGCGCCTCGTAGACGTCCTGCATCGATGCCCCGAGGTACTCCAGGACGAGGGCCGTCTGGCGGGCCGCGGCGTCGGCGTTCGGCGGGTGCACCCGGGCGCCGCCGTGCGCGCCGCGGCGGACGCTGATCAGCGACTCGGACTCCAGCACCCGGAACGCTTCCCGCAGTGTCGGCCTAGAGACACCGAACCGCTGCATGAGCGCGCTCTCCGAGGGCAGCGCGTCGTTTTCGACAAGCTCGCCGCGGAGTATCCTCCGGCGCAGGTCGCCGGCGACGAGCTCGGCCATCTTGGGCACGCGCAGCCGCGCTCCCACTTCCTTCGCAGCTTCGGTCACGGCGCGTCCAAAAGTAAGAGAAGTTAACAGAACTCTAAAAGGTTATATTATTCCTCTAAGTTTAAAAAGTAGTGTATCGGAAGACGCCGTCACATGAACGAGGCGCCGCCGTCGACGGTCAGGCTGGTGCCCGTGGTCACCCTGGACAGGTCAGAGGCGAGGTACAGCACCGCGTTGGCTACGTCCTCCGGCTGCTGGAACGCGTCGGGCAGCATGTTGAGCTTGCCGAAGACCGGCAGGCAGTCATCGAGCGTCGGGGCATCCAGGTGCGGGCGGAAGACCTTGTACACCGCCTCATGGAGAAGCAGCTTCGTCGGAATGCTGCCGGGGTGCACGCAGTTGACCCGGATGTTGTACGGCCCGGCCTCCCTGGCGACCGTGCGGGCGAGACCGACGAGAGCGTGCTTGGCCGACGTGTAGTTGGCCGTGTGGGCAACTCCCTTGAGCCCAGCCACGGAACTCGTCAGGATCATCGAGCCGCCGGTGCCCTGCTGGATCAGGTAGGGCACGGTCGCCTTGATCGTGTGCCACACGCCCGTGAGGTTGACGTCGATCGTGGTCCGCCAGTCCTCCTCGGTCAGTTCCCAGGCCTTGACCAAGACGCCCATGACACCGGCGTTGGCAACCACGATGTCCAGCCGGCCAAGCTCGGCCGTGCCCTGGCTGACTGCCGCCTCCAGCGCGGCGAGGTCACGGACGTCGGCCTTCACCGGGACGACCCGGCGGCCGTGCTTGCGTACCAGGGCCGCGGTCTCCTCGAGGTCCGCGAGCGTGGCGCCCTCGTACGGAATGGTCTCCACCGGCTCGCAGATGTCGACCCCGATGACGTCCGCCCCCTCCTCGGCGAGCCGGACCGCCTCGGCGCGTCCCTGACCGCGAGCGGCGCCGGTGACCAGGGCCACCTTGCCGTCTACCAAGCCCATGACATTCTCCTTCGCTAAGTAAGTGCCGGTCAGATGCCCAGCCGGGCGAGCAGGCGCTCGTGGTAGACCGCCGGGCCGCCGAGCAGCAGCTCGGACGACTTGGCCCTGCGGAAGTACAGGTGGGCCGGATGCTCCCAGGTGAAGCCGATGCCGCCGTGCACCTGGATGTTCTCGGCCGCGGCGAACATGTAGGCCCGGGAAGAGCAGATGTGCGCCGTGGCGGCGGCGACGGGGAACTCGGCGGCCGCCTCGTCGGCCAGCCGGGCTGCCTCGCGGGCCGCCGCTTCGGCGAGTTCGACCCGGGCCAGCATGTCCGCGCACTTGTGCTTGATCGCCTGGAAGGTGCCGATCGCCCGGCCGAACTGGAACCGGGTCCTGGCGTACTCCGCGCTCATGTCCAGGCACCGCCTGGCCCCCCCGGCCTGTTCAGCGGCAAGCGCCACGCAGGCGATGTCAAGGACCTGGTTCAGCAGCTGGCCGCCCTCTCCCTCGGCGCCGATGAGCTCGCCCGGCACCTGGTCGAAGGTCAGGGCCGCCATCGGGCGGGTCGGATCCAGGGCAGCCATTGGCTCGTGGCGGAACCCGGGCGCGCCGCTCCGCACGGCGAACAGGGCCGGTCCGGCGGGAGCCTCGGCCGCCACGAGCACCAGGCCGGCGATCGAACCGTCGATCACGAAGCTTTTCTTCCCGGTCAGCGCCCACCCGTCCGCGGTGCGCTCCGCCCGGGTCGCGATCCCGGCCGGCTCCCATGACCCGCTGCTTTCCGCGACGGCGAGCGTGGCGATGGTCTCGCCCGCGGCGATGCCCGGCAGGTATCGCTCGCAGGCGGCCTTGTCGTTAGCGGCGAGCAGCGCCTGGGCGGCGAGGACGACCGTGCCGAAGAAGGGCGAGCAGAGCAGCGCGGCCCCCATTTCCTCCAGCACGACCTCGAGCTCGGTCAGGCCGAACCCGTCGCCGCCGTAGTCAGCGGGCAGCGCCAGACCGGGCAGCTGGAGCTGGCGGGCCATCTGGTCCCACACCGCCGGATCGTGCCCGGTCTCCATCGCGGCGCGGACGGCGGTCTCCGGGGACTTGGCCGCGAGAAACTCGCGGACGGCCTCGCGCAGGTCGTCCAGCTCTTCCCTGCCATCGTTCATGACGCGGCCTTTCCTGATCGGGGCAGCTCGCGGAAGGGTGAGGTGCTATCGATGCCGGGTTCCTTCGGCAGCTTGAGAACCCGCTCTGCCAGGATGTTCTTAATGACCTCCTCGGTGCCGCCGAGGATGCGCAGCGCCGGCGTCGCGAGCAGCAGCTCGGCCCAGGCGTAAGTGCCCCACTCACCGGTGTCGGCGATGATCCGCGGCCCGAGGACCCGGGACACGAAGTGGGCGGCCTGCGTCAGGTTCTGGGCGTGCATCAGCTTGGCGACCGACCGTTCCGGTCCTGGTGTCATGCCGGCCCGCATCGCCCGTGCCGCTCTCCTGTTGAGGTGCCCGGCCGCCAGCAGGTCGGCGAGCAGATCGCTCAGGTCGCGGCGCAGCGCTCCGTCGTCCAAGGTTCCGGTGGCCCGCATGAGGGCGGCGAGGCGCTCCGGTCCCAGCGCCTCGGCGACCGTCCCGCCGCGCTCGCCACCCACGGTGGCGCGCTCGTTCATCAGCGTGGTCAGCGCGACCCGCCAGCCGGCGTTCACCTCGCCGAGGCGGTGGTCGTCAGGGACCCGGACGCTGCTCAGGAACACCTCGTTGAAGTCGCTGCCCCCGGTCATCTGGCGCAGCGGCCGGACGTCCACCCCGGGCGCGGTCATGTCGACGAGGAACGCGGTGATGCCCTTGTGTTTCGGCGCGTTGAGGTCGGTCCGGCATAGCGCCATGCCGATCTGACTCTGCCGCGCGATCGACGTCCACACCTTCTGCCCGTCGAGGACCCAATACTTGCCGTCGAGGACGGCCCGCGTCTGCAGGCCGGCCAGGTCGGATCCGGCGCCAGGCTCGCTGAAGAGCTGGCAGGCGATGATGTCGCCGCGGTACAGGGCCGGAAGGTAGCGGTCCTTGATGGCCTGCTGGCCGTGCGCCAGGATCGTCGGCCCGATCATGCCCAGCCCGATCACGCTCAGCGTCCCGGTGTCGGGCACGTCGTACTCGGACTCGATGCTGTTGTAGATCAGTTCGTGGACGGGGGTCAGGCCCTGCCCGCCGTACTCAGGCGGGCCGGAGATCCAGCCGAACCCGTTCTCGTACCGGGTCCGCTGCCAATCCTTGGCGGCTTGCAACTTGACGTCCTTGACGTCCGGCGGGTCCGCGTTGAAGTAGGCGACGGTGTCCTCGCCCTGGCCCCAGCGGAACTCGGCCTGTTCCGCGCGCGTGGCGTGCGCGTCGAGGAACTCCCGGGCCTGGCGGGCGAACTCTCTTACGTCGTCAGGCATAGTGCCCCTTTCACGGAAACGGTCATAGGTGTCAGGTCCGCATGTAGGAACCGCCCGCGACGTTCAGCACCTCGCCGGTGATGAACGCCGCCCGGTCCGACGCGAGGAAGGCCACCGCCTCGGCGATGTCGGCTGTTCCCGGCACGTCGCCGAGGGGGCCGGGCTTGTGCTTGGATAGCCATTCGGCGTTGTCGTCGACGAACTTTGTGCCCTTGACGATGCCCATGGACACGTACACTGCGCGGATCCCGTGCGGACCTCCGTCATGGGCCAGCCCGCGGGTCAGCGCGGCCAGGCCGCCCTTGGTCGAGGCGTAGGGCGCCTCGATGCCGCTGCCGCCGACGTCGGGCGCGTAGCT
>Ga0335085_10012011_pt1 | contig 12793 bp, 11 predicted proteins | sample Lox_Sample_45_FD_206712 | JGI IMG/M metagenome (GOLD analysis project Ga0335085, IMG submission 206712) | Soil microbial communities from Loxahatchee National Wildlife Refuge, Florida, United States - Lox_Sample_4.5 | ecosystem: Environmental > Terrestrial > Soil > Wetlands | place: USA...
CCACGCGGTGAAAAACTTCTACTCGGTCTCCATCTCCGGCTATCACATCGCGGAGGCCGGAGCCAATCCGATCAGCCAGCTCGCCTTCACGCTCGCCAATGGGTTCACGTTCGTCGAGACCTATCTCGCGCGCGGCATGCACATCGACGATTTCGCGCCCAATCTCAGCTTCTTCTTCAGCAACGGCATGGACCCCGAGTACTCGGTGATCGGGCGCGTGGCTCGCCGTATCTGGGCCGTGGCCATGAGGAACAAGTACGGCGCAAACGAGCGCTCGCAGAAGCTGAAGTACCACTGCCAGACTTCGGGCCGCTCGCTGCACGCGCAGGAGATCGCGTTCAACGACATCCGCACCACGCTACAGGCGCTGATCGCCACTTACGACAACGCCAACTCGCTGCACACCAACGCCTTCGACGAGGCCATCACCACCCCCACGGAGGAGAGCGTGCGCCGCGCCATGGCGATCCAGCTCATCATCAACCGCGAATGGGGGCTCGCCAAGAACGAGAACCCGAATCAAGGCTCGTTCATCATCGAGGAGCTGACCGAGCTGGTCGAGGAGGCAGTGCTGAAGGAGTTCGAGGCCATCTCGGAGCGCGGCGGCGTGCTCGGCGCGATGGAGCTGGGCTACCAGCGCGGCAAGATCCAGGAGGAGTCGCTCCACTACGAGCACAAGAAACACGACGGCTCCTATCCGATCATCGGGGTGAACGTGTTCCGCAACCCGCATGGCGACGTCATCCCCGAAAAGCTCGAGCTGATCCGCTCCAGCGAAGCGGAGAAGCAAAGCCAGCTCAAGCGGCTGCAGGATTTCCAGCAACGTCACGCCGCCGAGAGCGGCCCCATGCTCGCGCGCCTGCAGCAGGCGGTGATCGACAACAAGAACGTCTTCGAGGTGCTGATGGAGGCGGTGCGCGTGTGCTCGCTGGGGCAGATCACGCACGCCCTGTTCGAGGTGGGGGGACAGTACCGCCGTTCGATGTGACCGTCGGCGCCTAGGCTGGCGTGCGGCTCGGCCGTCCATCCGCCGTCACGAACGGAAACAGCCCCATCTTGAAGCTCTCCGCCATGTGCCGCGCGATGCGGATCGCCTTGGCGGCGTCTTCCGGTGCGAGCGCGTCGCCGGCAGCGCTCTCGAACGCGCGGAGCCAGTGGCCGAACGCTTCCGGCTCGAACCGCAGCTTGCGATGCGGCGCGAACGCATTTCCCGTGTAGCGTCCCGTTCCGTGGATCGCGTTCGACCAGAAGTCGCACACGATGCGCACATGCGCATCCCAGTCGTGGATGGCGCCGCGAAAGATCGGACCGAGCACTTCGTCGGCAAGCGCCCGCTCGTAGAACAATCGCACCATCCGCTCGACGGCCGCTTCCTGCGCTTCGGATCCCTGCACTTTCAATCCCGTCGGGTTCTCGTATGCACACTGTAGCATTCGCCGCCCAGGATCGGGCCTGGCCGGGTTAACCCTTCGTGACGCTCACCTCCCCACCGACCTCGGACGGCGGAATTCTGACCTACCCGGCCGGCTCGGTCCCCCGCGACCCCACGGCACCGGCCCGATTTGATCCAAGTTCAGACTTCCGCAGGACGAGTGACGAGACGCCGCCATTTGGCCGTAATATTGGGCATCGGCTCTGCAGCAGGTGCGGGGAGCGGCGGAGACGTCTCGTTGACACACGAACCCTTTGTCCCCGGGCTGCCGCACGTTGAAAGGAGGCAACGATGAACCCGAGCGCAAGTGGCCGCTCATTCGTGCCGTCGGGGAAGGCGCTTCGAATCGCATTTGTGTTGACCGCGTTGCTGTCGGGCTGCAACGCGCCGACGGAACCGAAGCCCGTCATGCAGGCGAAGGCGAGCTCCGCGGATCCGTACGATGCCTCGAGGCTGGATCTCAAACCCGGAGCGGCGCAGGTCACGAGCGAGCGCCACACCGGCGCCTTTGCAGCCGGCAGCGCGTTGAGCCTCGATGCCGCCGTGAAGCCGCTCGTCCCCGATCCGGTCAAGGAGATCCGCCTGGACACGACCCACAAGATCATCGAGCTCGCGCCCGGTGTGAAGTTCAGCGCCTGGACCTTCGGCGACCAGGTGCCGGGGCCGATCGTGCGGGCCCGCGTGGGGGATCGGATCAAGTTCTCGATGACCAACCGATCCGACGAGGCGGTTCCCGGCGTGCGCGTCACCTCGGCGCCCATGATGCACTCGATGGACTTCCATTCGGCGATGGTGTCGCCGCAAGACAAGTACCGCTCCATCGCACCTGGGCAGACCATCAGCTTCGAGTTCACGCCCAACTATCCCGGGGTCTTCATGTACCACTGCGGGACCCCCATGGTGCTGGAGCATATCGCATCGGGCATGTACGGGATGATGATCGTCGAGCCGCGCGAGGGTTATCCCACCAAGGTCGACCGCGAGTATGCCGTTGTCCAGAGCGAGTTCTATACCGCGCTCGATCCGCAAAAGAGAACAGTCGACGGGCAGCCGCTGTATGTGCTCGACGGCGTGCGCGTGCGGGCGAAGGCCCCCACGTATACGGTGTTCAACGGCCGCTACAACGGGTTCGTCGACAAGCCGCTGCCGGCGAAGCCGGGAGAGCGCGTTCGGCTGTTCGTCCTCAATGTCGGCCCCTCGAACACCTCGAGCTTCCACGTGGTCGGGACGATCTTCGACCGGGTGTGGATCGAGGGAAACCCGGACAATCAGTTTCGCGGGATGCAGACCGTGCTGCTGGGCTCCTCCAACAGCGCGATCGTGGAATTCGTGCTCGCGGAACCAGGGAAATACGTGATGGTCGACCACCATTTCGCCAACGCGTCGCAAGGCGCCATCGGCCTGATCGCCGCGAGCGACAAGCCCGCCGCGGAACTGGGCGGGGCACTCGAAAGCGAGCATCACAACATTCCCGCCACGGCCACGCCCAGCGACCCGGCGGCGGTCAAGGGCAAGCTCGCATTCGAGTCCAAATGTCTCGCCTGCCATTCCATTGCGGGAGGGGACAAGCTGGGGCCCGATCTGTACGGGGTCACCAAGCGCCGCGATAAAGGCTGGCTGACGAAATGGCTGAAGAGTCCCGAGCAGATGCTGCAGTCGGATGCGACAGCGAAGGAGCTGTTGGGCAAGTACAAGGTGCCGATGCCCAACCAGAACCTATCGGACGGCGAGATCAGCGAGTACATCGAGTACTTCAAATGGGCCGATTCGAATATCAAACCGCCGCAGGCCTCGACCGCTTCCGCGGCCCCGAGCAGGTGAGCTCGCCATGCGCATACGCGGGCTGATCGCTCTGTCCCTGCTGATCGTGAGCGCGTGGCGCGCCGAGTCGACTCTGGCCTGTGGGGCTTGTGTCGAGGACAAGGTGGCGGCGACCTATGACCATGCCGTCGTCACCAAAGCCATCGCTGAGCGCCATGTGGTCGTTTTCGGCGAGATCGGAGGCACGGTCGACATGAAGCTCGTGACGAGCCGGATCGCGAGCATGGGTGCGCGCGTGCGGGGCATAGACCGGGGCACCATCCGCGTCGCCGGTTCTCCGCCCGCATTCTCTTTCGCGCTCGATCCGGCCGCTCAAACTCCAGAATCGGCGGTGGCCGAACTGCAGAAGCGCGTGCATATACCGGGCGCAACGCTCACGGTCCTGCGCGTCGCGCCCGCTCCTACGAGAGCCGCCCGGAACTGAGTCGGCTCGAGTCCGCTGAGAAAGCCGAATGGGGACTTCGCGATCGCCACGGAGACGATGTAGCCGAACACAGCGACCGCGACGATGAAAGCGACAATGCGAGTCCTCATGGTTCGGCCCCGCTTGAGCGCAATGCTTCCCAGCGCGATGTAGGCGAGCAGCGCCACGATCTTCGCCACGAGCCAGCTCTGGGCTCGAAGCGCCGCCAGGCCGCCGAGCTGCCACACCAACGCGAGCGCGGAAGCGAGCAGCACCGTGTCGACGATGTGGGGGACGATTTTGACCCATCGCCGCTGCAGGCGCTCCGGGGCCGAGATCATCCATACGCCGCGGGTGACGAACAGACTCAAGCTCGCGGCCGCGCTGGCAACGTGCAGAGCCTTCAGCACCAGGTAGTCCATGGGCCTTCCACCATGCGCGAGAATGCCGGCTTCGCTGCGTACTGGGGATCCGCGACACATCTCCGACACGATGCATCTCAGCGCGCACGATACCATCCAGAGCGTGGCCCAGCTCCACCGGCTGCAGATGCAGCCAGCGGAGCGGAGCGGCGCTCGATGCGGGTACCTCACGAACTCTTCCTATGGCCCCGCTGGCAATGTGACGGTTGCATGCATGGCGTAGGGCTCATCATAGGCGAGCCCCGGCTCGAGCACCCGGCAAGGAGCCGAGCGGCGGAGCCCCGCAAGCGCGGCGAACCGTGCAAGAAGCCGGCACACGTGCGGGATCCGCGGTCCTTGTGGGCGCACCTTGCATGCACCCATGTCCTATCGGGCCGGCGCGCTCGCCGTGAACGTCATACCCGTCGAGGCCTGCGGGAGCGAGAGATCCTCGGTGTCAGGGCTTGGCCGGTCCCGGCAAACCGGCCTGTGCACTCCAGGACGGATTGAGGTTCCTAAACTGACGGATTCAAATTCACAACATCCGTTACGTCCGTCGCGATCTCGAAACACAGAGATGCGCAGCGGCCAGAGCCTTCCCATCCATCGTCCTCACCGCCCCGCGGCGGACGGGGCAGTGGTTCTTGACCGGGTCCCAGGAAGCGAGCCTGATCCGCAACGTCACCGAGTCGATGGCTGGGCGGGCAGCCATCCTCCAGCTGCTGCCGATGTCGGTACGGGAGAGCGCGAAGGTCAGCCTCCTACGAGGCGGATTCCCGGAGGTTCTCGCGCGGCCCAGTGTTGCATCGCTGTGGTTCAGCTCCTACCTGCAGACCTACCTGGAGCGCGACGTGCGCTCAGTGGGCGCAGTGCAGGATCTGGCCGCTTTCCGGCGGTTCCTCGCGTTGCTTGCGAGCCGGCACGGACAGGTACTCAACAAGTCTTACCTCGCTGCCCCGCTCGGCATGAGCGTTCCGGGCGTCGGGCGCTGGCGGAGTATCCTGGAGGTCACCGGCCAGATCCTGGTGGTGCAGCCCTGGTTCGAGACTTTGGGCAAGCGGCTGATCAAGTCCCCCAAGATCTACATCACCGAATCGGGCCTGGCCTGCCACCTGTTAGGAATCGAGACGCCGGCTGAGCTCGAGAAATCACCCTTTCTCGGCGCGCTGTTCGAGGGCTTCGTAGCTGCCGAGATCGCTAAGGCACAAGCCAACGCGGGCCGTCGGCGCCAACTATGGTACTTCCGCGACCAACAGGGCTTGGAGGTCGACTTCATCGTCCCTGGTCGTGGCGGTGCGATGCGCCTGTTAGAGGTGAAGGCGACCCGCACGCCCACACCAGACATGGCGAAGCCCATGCAGCGCTTGGCGGATGCTCGAAGGAGACATCTTCGAACCCGCAGCGCAGTCGAGATGCTGGTCGTGCATCGGCCTGCACGTGCCGGAGTGCGCTCCCACGCCCTTGCGCCCGACGTCGAGGCGTTACCCTGGCAAGAATTTGTGACGACCAGGCTGCCGTGACGCCCACTAGGACCGATGTCGGGGCTGTATGCAGTCTGAGCGCCTGCGTGGCGAACGCCATCTCTGCGAACCGTTCTCCGAGCGGTCCTGCCGCCACCATCGGTGATGCCACACCGCGCCTTGCACTCTCCGGCGCCGGGTGCATCGAGAGATCATGGACCGCCAGGCGGGACCGTCCCTGCAGGCGAGAGCGCTCGGGGGATGCTGACGCGCACGCTCGAGGTCTACTCGCACCTTGACATCGCAGAGCGCGCAAGCGAGAACGCGCTAAGAGATGTACAGTCGTCCTTCCTGGCCTCGGCACCGTGCTTCCAAGACCAGCGTGAGCCAGAAATCCGACCCAACAGGAGACCCTCATGAGCATCGGCATGGAACGATCCGTTGTTGCGCTTTCCGCCCTGATTCTGATGTCCGCCGCCTTCGAGGTGAGCGCGGGTCCTGTCGAGGAGGTGACCCAGATCTCCGCCGCGCGCGCGCAAGCGCTGCAAGACGGAAATGCGGATGCATACGCAGCCGCCTACGCGGACAATGCCGTGTTCCACTCCGCGCTCGCGCCGTTCCGGATCGAGGGAAGAGAGGCGATCCGCGGCTATTTCGCCGACTTGTTCCAGCAGTTTCCCAAGCGCCGCATCCTGCAACGCCAGCCGATCATCCGCGCCTACAACGACGACGTGGTGATTCAGGACGCATACCTGATGCTCTACTTCACCGACGCGAGAGGCGAGAGCAGCACGTACGCACTGCGCTTGAGCGTGGTCTGGGCAAAGGTCGGCGGACGCTGGCAGATCGTGGACCAGCACGGCTCGCGCCTGCCGTGAGCGCACGGGCGTCGGCTGCACGGCTGCGCCCTGCGCACTTCACTCCCAGGAGCTGACCGGATGCCTCATCCGGGTCGAGCGGCGCCCCTGTAGCCAGGGTCGTTACGCCCTGTGCGCGAGCGGCCGACGAGAGGCTGATCGGCACCTCGCCGCCCACTTCCCTCCGCGCGTAGGAGCTGGAAATCTGACGCGTGGCCGGAGCGTTCGACGCCGCGCGCCGCCCACAAGCGGCGAACGTGCAAAGTTGACATCCCGCGCGTGACCTGCTCCCTATCCCGTCGTACGCCCCCACCCTAGGATTCGCCCTCGGTTCTGCTGCACCACGCTCGAGCGGGTTGCCTGCCAATCGCGCATGCGCGTCGCCTCGGTCGGCTCAGATCAACCAGGATCTGCACCATGAATCGGCCGAGCAACCCTAAGCAACACCGCAAGTTCTCAGCTCCAACTCACGCGCATGACCGCCTGCCGGCGCCCCGGCTAGAGTGTTCCGCGAGGTGAAGCAGCGTTCAAATTTCCTATGCGCTGGTAGGCAAATTCCCCTGCGCATCTTCACTACTGCATCGCCCGACTCGAGGCAGCGCGCAGGTGACCGCAAACGATCGGCCGGCAAACATAGCTGTGTTGCACATCCCCCTCACATCTGCTGGCGTTCGCCGGCGCGTGGTTTCCCGGCAGTTCTATTCGCGCGCATCTACGAAATGCTCCGCTTGCTCATCGCATACACGCAGCGTAGTCTGCATTTTGTCCGGTCGCCTGGAGGTTTCTCCACAGTAGGCGCCTCTGCCTGGCATAAAGAGCATCAACAATGCTGACACCATCTTGGTCGACGTTGCTATTCTTCCAGCACTTGGCCGCTGAGCATGATCCGTGCGAACGTCATCCCACGTGATCGGGAGGACTGAGACGATGAACACCTCGCAAGAGCTTAGGGCCGGCTGGCGGTGGGCGATTGCCTCTGTGCTGCTACTCGTTTCTGCTGCCTTTGCGCAGACGCCTCTCGTGGTCGAATGGAACGCGGGGCGGCTCAGCGTAAGCGCAGACGATATGCCGCTCTCGCAGGTGCTGCGGGAGCTGTCCCGGCGGACCGGCATTGAGGTTCACGGCCTTGAGGGGCTGCAGGAGCGAGTCTCCGTGCGCTTTGCGAATCTCCCGCTGCGCGAAGGCCTCGAGAGGATCCTTGCCCATCATGACTACGCCATGCTGGGCGATCTCTCCGCCCTGGGAGGAGAGCAGTCCGCGACGTTGGTGGTGTTGGGGCTACCGGCAGTCCCGGGCGGGGAGGGCACAGCGCCGAAAGGCGACGCGGCAGACCAAGTGGCGCCACCCAGTGCGGCGGGGATGGGATCGGAAAGCGAACCCATGGCTGAGCCGGATCCCGCAGAGCGCGCCGCGGCGCTACACGCTCTCCCACGCGACGGGAATGCGGACCCGCTTCGCGCAGCCCTGCTCGACCCCGACCCGGGCGTCCAGGCCATCGCCTACCAAGCGCTCGCCGAACGGGATCCGCACGAAGCCGCCGCGCTGGCAGTGGAGGCGTCTCGCAGCACCAACCTGTCTCGACGTCTGAGCGGGCTGTTCGCGCTCGCGCAACTCGATGACCCGGTCGCATTGGCGGCGCTGGAGCAGTCGATGACCGACGGGGATGACGGCGTCCGGGAGTACGCGGTGAACGCCCTGAGCGCGCAGTCCTCGCCGGAGGCGACTTTCGCGCTTACCCGCGCGCTCGGGGACCCGAGCCCGGTCGTTCGGATTCTCGCCCTGGAGGCACTGGCGTCAAGAGGTGGAGACGGCCAAGAGGCGGTGCGCGCGGCCCTTCAGAGCGGGGATCCGCTGCTCCGCACTCGCGCGGCCGAACTCCTCGCGCATGCGCAAGGCGACGACGGAAATTGACAGGAGTTCGACCTACCAGCAGGCAAGAACAACAACCAAGTGAGAGGAACCATGAAACTGCGACTCAAGACAGTTTTCCTGCTTGCGCTTCACGTTGTGTCGGCGCTGACGCTGGCCGGCGGCGTACTGTCGGCCCGCAGCGCGTTCTCGGCCGAGGAAGGACCGCCTCCGTCCACTGGCAGACCTGCGCTCGTGCCCGATGCTCCACACTGGGCCTCGCGGGCCTCTTCGGTCGTCTGGCTGCGCCACACGACCAAGTGGCAGGAGCTAAAGAGCGCTGCGGCGGCCCGGGGTCTGGCCCCGCCTGCACTGGAGGCGCATACAGCAACTGGGGTGGTCTTCGGCCAGACGGTGTTCAACAAGGACGCGTCAGCTCTGCCCCAGAACGAGACCTCCGTCGCCATGGATCCCAAGAACGCCAATCGCGTCGTCGGTGGCTACAACGACTATCGGGGCTTGCTCCCGCCTCCGGCCCTCCCCAACTTCACCGGGTGGTCGATCTCCACCGACGGTGGTGTCACGGTGGCGAAGGACGGGCAGCTTCGCAGCGTGACCATCCTCGGAGTGAGCGTCCCATCTCAGGGCGACCCGGTCGTGGCCGTCGACACGAACGGCAACTTCTTCATGGGGTCGCTGCAGTTCGACGCCGACTTCATGAGCCCGTCCGGCATCACCGTTTTCCGGTCACCCGCGGCCGGCGGCTCGACCGGAGTTTTCGGTTCGTCCTGCACCGGCGGGACCAACGTCGACTGCTGGCCGACCGTCAACGTGGTCGCGGCCGAGACCTGCACCTCCAGTGGCGGACACTTCTACGACAAGGACTACATCGCTGTGGACCGGTCGACCTCGGCGGCGAGCGGCTCCGTCTACGTCATCTGGACGCTGTTCGGCTGTGCCGACTCCAGCTCGGCGATCCAGATCGCCAAGTGCACCAACAACTTGGCGAGCTGCACAGCGCCTGTCACGCTGGACTCGACGACGGGGACCGGCGCCGCACTGGACTTCGTCCAGCTGAGCCACCTCACGGTAGGTCCGACTGGCAAGGTCTACGTCACCTGGGTCGCCCATTCGGGCAACTCGCCGGACGTAGAAACGGACTCCATCCGTTTGCGGGTCATCACACCCACCGCATCGGCCTCTTCGATCGGAACGCTTGGCCCGCTCCGCACCGTCCAGACCGAGACATCCCCCATTCCGTGGGATACGGCCCCCTATCCAGCGAGATTTCGGACCGCCACTTACCCCAAGGTCGGGGTGCAGGGGAGCCGCGCCGTCATCGTCTGGGACCGCCGCGTCGGCGACCTGCTCCTCGACGCCTTTTACATGGGTTCGAGCATCCTCGGTAAGACCACCGACAACGACGGCGCCAGCTTCAGCGCGGTCCAGACCGTGAGCAGCGGCGCTGGCTTCCGCTATCAGCCGACCATCTGCGTCGCCTCCTCAAACGGACCCGTGGTCGTCGGCTACGCCTCGCACCAGAACGACGCGCCGTGGTTCCACCGGCAGGACTGGTACGTGGCGACGTCCTTCACCGGGGCCGCGCCCTTCACGCCGCTGCGCGTGACTCCGGTGTCGAACGACACCGAGCAGGACCCCGTGCTGAGTGACACGTTCATCGGCGACTATCCAGAGGTTGCCTGCCAAGGCAAGGTCGGCTACCTGCACTACACTGCGAACTACGCGGCGAAGTCGGGAAGCTCGTCTGGTTTTTCCGGCGTCATACGACAGCAGGATACCTTCCTCGGCAAGTTCTCCCTGCCGTGACAACGGTGGGGGCGTGGTCCGCCCCGGGGAGCCGGGCACTGCGACGCCGACGTGGCAACCCTGGATGCTCGACGCCAACGGGCGTCGCTTCCCGGTCCGGTCGGGGTCGTTTAGTCTCGAACGCTACAGCTCTGTGGGACCGTGGGGGGCGCCCCGCTGCTTCGAACACCGCGCCTGTCGATCGAAATCCGCGCGGCGGGGTATGGTAACGATGAGCGACTCGGTGCAGTGCTCGAAGCGCAGCGACGGGTCGGGCGCACGAGCCTCGTGCGACATCGCCACAGCTGCCGCGACCGGGATGAGGCGATGGCATCGGCATACGCCTCCGACACGTACGGCGTGCGACGGTTGAATTCCCCGTCCTTCCGGGGAGGGATGTATGAGATCGGCCTCGGCACTAGAGTCGCAACCAGACCGTCTGCAGTCTCCTAGCCGCCCGCAAAGCCACCGAGCCCTGGAGAGGCTGCGACGCCTAAGCACAAGGCGACGCGCGATCGGGGTGCTGGCCTTCTTGCTCAGCCTCGCATCGGCATGCTTGCCGGCCCGAATGAGCTACGCCGCGGTGGTTGGTCATCCCCGGATATTCCTGGACCCCGCCACCCTGTCCGCACTCGCGCAACGCGCGGCGGCGGGAACGCCCGAATGGAAGGCCCTTCGCGACAGGTGCAACTCGTACCTGACCGGCACTGTCGAGTGGCCGGACGGGAACAACTACCCCGATACGGGGAGCATCGGGGCGGGATACCAAGGTGACGGGTACTCTCCGGCCCTGCTGAACGTGGGTCTGTGCTACCAGGTGGCGCTTGTGCTCTCGCCGAGCGAGGCAGCCCAGTATGCGGCGAAGGGCGTGGCGGCACTGGTGCCGCCTCCCGCGGCTGCATCTGATTCGTTTCCATGCTGTGCTGGGAGCGCACGCCAAATCAAGGCCCCAGATCGTGCCAAGCGCGACCGTCAACGCCCATGCGGCTTGCGATCATCACCTTCAGGCCGCGCACCCGGAAGCGCCCGCGCTCAATGTCACCGGGGTTCGCCCAGCTTGGCTCATGAATCGGCCGAGCAAACCTAAGCAACACCGCAAGTTTTCAGCTCCAACTCATGCGCATGAGCGCCTGCCGGCGCCGCGGCTAGAGTGTTCTGCGAGGTAAAGCAGCGTTCAAATTTCGTATGCGCCAGCGAAAGCAGCAACGGAATGGTCGCTATTGTCATTTTTGGAGGAAAGCGAGTAGAAGCGCAGGACTAGTTCGAGCGAAGATGCGTACAGGGTCGCTTTGCCCGTCGTGATCTCTTCCACGCATGGGCGATGCTCAGCCCGCGCGATCACCGCCGATTGGGGCGCTGACCCGAAAGCGTGCCGAACTTTCCCGAGTTGCTTAAGTTGCCGCCGGTCGCAGGCGTTGCCTCTCGACGTCTGGCAGGGGCGGCGCTATGGGAGTTGCGGGCTTGTCTTGCCTGCTCGACCAATGCCGCCAGCCCGCCAGGGCTCGCGAACGATACGGTCCGCGCGCGGACGTGGATCAGGCCGGCCTCGACGAACTCGCGTAACACGCTGCCCAGCTCCTCGTGTGGGAGCCGCAGATAGCTCGCGATCTCGGCATCCGTCATGGGAAGGTCGAGCTGCGCCGGTGCACCGTGGACGCGCTCGAATCGTTTCTCCAGCGAGACGAGGAATGCTGCAACACGGCTACGGGCGTCCAGCGTCTCGGGCTGACCCAGCAGGCCGGCGTCCTGCACCATGGCCCGTACGAGGATGCGTTGTAACAGCTGCTCGCCCAACTCGCGCTCGCCAGCGAGTTCCGCCAGTTGCTCGAGCTTCCTGAACGGAACCAGCGCCACCTCGACAGCATCGAGCGCCGTCGCGTCGACGCAGTGATTGCCGCCCTGGAAGCCGTCCACGCCAGCGGTCTCGCCGGAGAGGACAAACGCGACCACCTGTTCCGGCACACCGTTGTCGACCGCCGCCAGCTTGAGAAGCCCCGAGCGGACCACGTAGAAAGCCTCGAACGGGTCCCCCGAGCGGTACAACACATCGCGCGGTGCGATGCGTTGCAGCCTGAAGCGAGCGGCGGCAAAGCGCGCCTGCGCAGGCAGCGGCACGCGCATGAGATCAGCCAGCTCGCCGAACGTCACCGAATCCCCGAGGCAGTCATGGCCCTTGGTTTTCTCGGGCACTGCGTGCAGCGACATGCGCAACTCCACAGATCGAGGCAAGCTCAGGGGCGATCGCGCGGCGCATGTCTGCCCGCTCGGTGCGGTGGTTCGAGCGACGCGACGCGCGCGACGTCGCTGGCGATCGTCTGCGACAATGCCCCGGGCATGGCGTCCAACCGGCGCACGTGCTCCTGTTCGCGCAGCTGCTCGATGGCAGCCCACGCTTCGTCTCTGCGCTGGAATGGGCCGCGGAACGTGGCGTCTTCATCGCAGGTGGCCTCGAGCCTAGCCACCACCGACCGGCGCAGCGCGTAGAACCCCGCCGCCAGCGGGCTGCCGTCGGGGGCGCGTATGGTGTGCTCGTAGGATTCGGCATCGATCAGCCGGCCCTTGCCGGTGACATACACGACTTCGAAGTTGTCGATCATATCGCGGGAGATCCGTCGCATGATCGTCACCCCCGTGCGCCGGAGAGCGGCGCGAGCACAGGACTCGAGCCGTGAGAGAAGACGACGATGTGTTCGATCGAGCGCATCCGAGAGTTGGTCATGCAGCACGATCGTTTCGGCCGCGGCTGTTTCGCGACACTCGCGTAC
>Ga0335085_10012012_pt1 | contig 12793 bp, 7 predicted proteins | sample Lox_Sample_45_FD_206712 | JGI IMG/M metagenome (GOLD analysis project Ga0335085, IMG submission 206712) | Soil microbial communities from Loxahatchee National Wildlife Refuge, Florida, United States - Lox_Sample_4.5 | ecosystem: Environmental > Terrestrial > Soil > Wetlands | place: USA: Florida...
GTCGAGGATGTTGTTCATGCGCGTCATGGAGATCATGACGCCGCCCACCGGCGCCATGGCTCCGCCGATGAGCCCGGTGCCGGACCCTCGCGGCACGATCGCCACGTGCTCGCGCCGGCAGAGGCGCACGATCTCCGCCACCTCGCGCGTGGTCTCGGGAAGCGCGACGAAGTCGGGCGCACCCTTGTAGAAGGTGTGCATGTCGGCCTCGTAGACCATGCGCCCCTCGGGGGTGGCCACCACGCCGGAGGACCCGACGATGCGCTCGAGCTCGGAGAGAAACGCGGGACTCAGCGCCATGTGTGTGTTGGCCTTACGAGAGCGGGGCAGGCGGTCGAGAAGGGGCCAGATGCGAGGCGGCGCCCCGCCGTTCGAGATGAGCAGCGGCCTCGGGCCGTCGCGAGACGAGTCCCGAGGAGATCCGCACGCGAGGCGTACTCCCTGTACGTTGAGCGTGCGGCCGAGGGCGCCAACGAAGCAGATGGCCCCTTATCGGCCGCCTGCTAGCCGATTTTCCAGGTTTCGCCGGATGTCAAGAGCTTCGCGACATCGCCCGGCCCCCGGTCCGAGATGGCCTTCTGCTCCTGCTGGATGAGGATCTCCTCGTACGTGGTCTCCTGCTGGAGATCGAGCAGCGTCCCGAGCGGAATCGGAAAGTCGGGCGCCCAGAGCTGCGCCAGGCCCATGGCGGTGGCGCGGTCTCCGGCGTCGTGCACCCAGAGCTGGCTCTCCGGCACGTCCTTCACCTTGACCACCTTCGGCTTGAGGCCGTCCAGGACGAGCCCACGCCGGTCGTCGGCGGGCCCGAAGGTGATGGGCTTGCCGTGCTCGAGGCGGCACTCGTGCAGGACCTTGGACTCCTTGTCGTAGAGGACGTTCCACGCGAGGTCGTTGTAGACGTTGCAGTTCTGGAGGATCTCGACGAACGCCGCGCCCTTGTGACGGGCGGCGCGCTTGAGCATCTCCTCCATGTGGGTGATGTTCCGGTCCACCGTGCGGGCCACGAACGTGGCGCCGGCCGCCAGCGCGAACGAGCACGGGCTGATCGGCCGGTCGGCCGATCCCATGGGCGTGGACTTGGTCACCTTGCCGAGCTCGCTGGTGGGCGAGTACTGGCCCTTGGTCAAGCCGTAGATCCGGTTGTTGAAGAGCAGGATCGTGACATCCACGTTGCGCCGCAGCACGTGCAGCAGATGGTTGCCGCCGATGGACAGCCCGTCGCCGTCTCCGGTGACCACGAACACCTTGAGCTCGGGCCGGGCCAGCTTGAGGCCGGTGGCGATGGCGGGCGCGCGCCCGTGGATCGTGTGGAATCCGTAGGTGTTCATGTAGTACGGGAAGCGGCTCGAGCAGCCGATGCCCGAGATGAACACGATATCTTCCTTCGGGATGCCCAGGTCCGGCATGGTCTTCTGCACGGCGCTCAGGATGGCGTAGTCCCCGCAGCCCGGGCACCACCGCACGTCCTGGTCGGACTCGAAGTCCTTCTTGCTGTACTTCGGCGTCGCCCCGGGAGCTCCGGTGACCGTGCTCACCGCTTTTCCTCCAGAAGTTGTTGAATCGCCTCGAGCAGCTCCTGGCTGGCCAGGGGCATGCCGCGGACGCGATTGAACCCGACCGCGTCCACGAGGTATTCGGCTCGCAGCACCCGCACGAGCTGACCGCTGTTGATCTCGGGCACGAGCACCCGCCGGTACTGGCACAGGATCTGACCCAGATCGGGTGGAAGCGGATTCAGATAGCGAAGATGCACGGAGGCCACGCTCTTGCCCTCCATCTGCGCTTCCTCGACCGCCGCCGTGATGGCGCCGTACGTTCCGCCCCATCCCACCACGAGCACGTCCCCGGACTCCGGTCCGTTGACCACGGTGGGCGGAATCTCCTGGCCCACACGTCGGACCTTCTCCGCGCGCGTGCGCACCATGTGGTCGTGGTTCTCCGGATCGTACGAGATGTTGCCGGTGATGTCCTGCTTCTCGATGCCGCCGATGCGGTGCTCGAGCCCAGGTGTGCCCGGCCGGACCCACGGCCGCGCCAGCGTTGCCGGATCGCGCAGGTACGGCGCGAAGCCCGTCTTCTCGGTGCGGAAGGCCACGGGGATGTCGGGCAGCGTCTTCACGTCGGGGATGAGCCACGGCTCGGAGCCATTGGCGAGATAGCCGTCGGACAGCACCATGACCGGCACCATGTACTTGATGGCGATGCGCACCGCCTCGTAGGCGATGTAGAAGCAGTCGCCGGGCGTCGAAGGCGCGATGACCACCACCGGCGACTCGCTGTTGCGGCCATAGAGCGCCTGCATCAGGTCGGCCTGCTCGGTCTTGGTGGGCAGCCCCGTGCTGGGCCCGCCGCGCTGGATGTCGAAGATGACCAGCGGCAGCTCCGCCGTCACGGCCAGGCCGATGCCCTCGCCCTTGAGCGCGATGCCGGGCCCGCTGGACGCCGTGACGCCGATGGCGCCGCCGAAGGACGCGCCGATGGCCGCGGTCACCGCGGCGATCTCGTCCTCGGCCTGGAAGGTCCGCACGCGCCAGCGCTTGTGGAGCGCCAGCTCCTCCAGGATGCTCGACGCCGGCGTGATCGGGTACGCCCCGAACACGATGGGAACCTTCGTGCGCTCCGCGGCGGCGAGGAGCCCCCACGCGAGGGCGCGATTGCCCGTCATGCTCCGGTAGACGCCCGCGGGCATCTCCGCCGCCTCGATGCCGTAGTGCTCGGAGAACATCTCCGCCGTCTCGCCGAAGGCGTGACCCGCCTTGAGGACGCGGATGTTCGCCTCCACGAAGGTCGCGTTCTTGGCGAAGCGCTTCTTGATCGCGTCGAGCGTGGGGTCCAGCGGTCGCGTGTAGATCCAGGAGACCAGACCCAGGGCGAAGAAGTTCTTGCAGCGCTCCTTCTCCTTGGCGTTGAGCGGGAGGTCTTCCAGCGCCTTCTTGGTCATTCCGCTGATGTCGACCTGATAGAGACGATACTGCTCGGCCAGCCCCGGATCGCTCAGCGGGCTTTTCGGCTCCCCCTTCTCGTCCCTCGGATAGCCGGCCTTCTCGAGGTTCCGCTGATCGAAGGCGGCGGTGTTGACGATGAGGATGCCGCCCTTCTTGAGATCGGCGAGGTGCACCTTGAGGGCGGCGGGATTCATCGCCACCAGCGCGTCGAGCTGATCGCCGGGCGTGTAGACCCGCTGGCTCCCGAACTGGAGCTGAAAGCTCGACACGCCGAAGAGGGTGCCGGCCGGCGCGCGGATCTCCGCGGGGAAGTTCGGCAGCGTCGAGATGTCGTTGCCGGCCCACGCGGCTTCCGTCGTGAACTGCTCGCCGGTGACCTGCATGCCATCACCGGAGTCGCCGGCGAACCGGATCACCGCCCGGTTCAGGGTCCGGCGAGGCTTCGCGACCGTGGTCGCGGGCATTGCCGTGTCGCTCATGATCTCGATCGTCCTTTTCCGTGACCGCAATCCACGGCGCAGAGCGACCCCGCACTCGTCGTGTCGGGAAACTCGAGTCCTGGCAGGAGCCGCTACGGCTTCATGCTACCCAAAGCCCTGCGGATTGGCAAGGTTATCTCCCGTCCGACCTCCGCCCTGCCGGGGGCTCGAGAGGGCTTGGAACCTCGCGAGCGTTCCTAGAGCTCCAGCAGCTCCATTTTCGGCGACCGCGTCAGGTTCCGGCAGCCGTTCGCCTCGACCAGAACCATGTCCTCGATGCGGACGGCGCCCCGCCCCGAGTAGTAGAGACCGGGCTCGACCGTGACGACCTGGCCGGTCTTGAGCTCGTAGTCGAGGCGGCTGATGCGCGGGAGCTCGTGGATATCGAGGCCCACCCCGTGACCCGTCCCGTGGAAGAACCCCTGGTTGCGGCCGCCCACAACGCCCGTTGCGTAGCCCCGGGCTTCCATGGTCCGCGCAACCTCTGCATGGATGGCTCCCCCGGAGGCGCCGTCCCGGATCATCTCGATGCCCCGGAGCTGAGCCGCGAGCACGGCATCGTAGATCCGCTTGAGCTCGTCCGTTGCCTTGCCCTTGACGACGGTGCGCGTCATGTCCGCGAAATAGTGGGAGGTCGAGGAGCGCGGGAAGATGTCGAAGATGATGCCTTGGTTGGGGCGGATCGGACCCGAGCCCTGGTTGTGGGGGTCGACCCCCTGGTCGCCGCAGGCGATGATCGTGTGCTGGGCGAGGCAATCGTTTTCCATGAGCGACACGTTCACGACCTTCTTGAGGTCCTCCGACGTCAGGGGACGGCCCTTCCAGTGCACCTCGTCGCCCCGGATCACGCTCTCGCGCAGCACGTCGATGGCCGCCGCCAGCGCCGTCTCCGTGTGACGCTGGGCCTCCTCGATGGCCGCCACCTCGTCGGGCGCCTTGATCACCCGCTGCGGGAAGAAGGGATGCGGGCGCACCTGGACGGTGATCCCGCGCTCGCGGAGGCGATCGGCGGCTTCGAGGGGAAAGTCGGCGGGCACCTCGACCGACCGGGCGCCATAGTCCTCGAGGAGCAGGCTCACCGTGTCCGTGAGCCGAGGCTGGGGCCAGCGCTGTTTCGCCTTGGCCTCCCACTCGGAGAGCGAGAGCACCTCGTCCACGCGGGCCTGCTGGCGCGCGCGATCGACCTCGAGGTCCGACATGAGGAGGATCTTCTTGCCATCGATCTCCGCGAACACGAACGCATCCGGCGCCATGAAGCGGCACGCGTAGTAGAGGTTCGAGTCTCCTTCGCTGGCGGCGATGATCAGGGACGCGCTCATGCGGCTCCTCGTCTGGTTTCGTGCGGCATGCCGGGCCGGACGTCGGGGGGCGGCGCCATGACCCTTACGGTAACACGCGGGCCGCGCGGGGAGGGCGGCGCCGGCGCTAGCCGGATGCGCCCTCGTCGGCCTTGCGCAGCGTCTCGATGAAGCGCGTGACGGCCGGCGTGAGCCGCTTGCCGCGGCGGTAGATGAGACCGATCGGACGCGCGAGGCCGGACAGGGCCAGCGGCACCGTGGCCAGCGTCCGCATGCCCGACTCCATCACCACCGTGGGCCGCGGCAGGATGCTCACGCCCGCCGCGATACCGATCGCCTGCTTGATGGTCTCCACGTTGTCGAACTCCATCACCACGTCCACCTTGACGCCGTGCTGCTTGAGAGCGCGGTCGATGGCCTTGCGCACGGCCAGATCGCGGTCGAAGGCCACGAACTTCTCTCCTGCCAGCTCCGCGGCCCCCACCTGCCTGCGCCGGGCGAGCCGGTGGCTCGGGTGCGTCACCAGCACCATCGGCTCCGAGCGCAGGGGCAGGACGTTGAGCGTCCGCGTCGGCGAGGGATAGGACAGCACGCCCACGTCGGCCTCGTCGTTGAGCACGGCCTCCACGACCTTGTGGGGGTGGAGACACTCGAGCAGGACCTTGGCCTGCGGGTAGGCCGACATGAACGGCTGCATGTGGCGACTCATGTCGTGGAGGCCCACCGAGTAGATGGCGGCCACCCGGACCGTTCCCTCCACCCGCTCCCTGGAGGCAACCAGGCTCGCTCGCGCGTTCTCGAAGCCCTCGAGCAGGTCGCGGCACGCCTCGAAGAAGGCTCGGCCGGCCTCCGTGGCCACCAGCGGCCGCCGCGAGCGGTCCAGGAGCGGAACGTCCAGCTCGGCCTCCAGCTGCTGCATCGCCTGGCTCGCCGCGGACTGGGTGATGCCGTGGCCGGAGGCGGCGCGTGAAAAGCTCCGGAGCCTCACGACATCGCAGAAGAGCTTCAGAGTGTCGAGGTTCATGCGCCGGAGCTTATCTCATAAGACTTGCTAATGCTATGTTTTTGCCTTTTTGTACTTGGCTAATGCTTGACCGTGGTGTAGTCTCACTCCTCACACCCAGGGTTGTACCAACAGTTCACAAGGACGTGGAGGCGGACGACAACATGACGATGGAGGCGGGGATGTCGAGGACGACGCCGGCCGGGATGCCCGAGCCAGAGGGCCTGTACGATCCCGCCCACGAGCACGACGCCTGCGGCGTCGGGTTCGTCGTCGACATGAAGGGGCGAAAGTCCCACGCCATCGTCAGCCAGGCCCTGCAGGTGCTGAAGAACCTCCTGCACCGCGGAGCGTGCGGCTGCGAGGTCAATACCGGCGACGGCGCCGGTATCCTGATCCAGATGCCGCATGCCTTCCTCGCCCGGGAGTGCGCGGCGCGCGGTATCACCCTGCCCGCCCCGCGGCACTACGGAGCCGGCCTCGTCTTCCTGCCCCGGGATCCGGCCCAGGCCGCACGGTGCCGCAGCATCCTCGAGGCCATCGCCGCCGAGGAAGGTCAGACGGTCCTCGGCTGGCGCCCGGTCCCCACGGACGACTCGCCCATCGGGCCGAGCGCGCGGGCCGTCGAGCCCGTCTTCGAGCACGTCTTCATCGCCCGCGCGCCGGGCATCTCCGACGCCCAAGCCTTCGAGCGCAAGCTCTACGTGATCCGCAAGCGCGTGGAGCACGCCCTGCGCAGCTCGGACCTGGCCGACCGCGGCTCATTCTACCTGCCGAGCCTCTCGGCCAACACACTCATCTACAAGGGCATGCTCTCGGCGGACCAGATCGAGGCGATGTTCCCGGACATCGTCGATCCGCTCGTCGAGTCGGCGCTGGCCCTCGTGCACCAGCGGTTCTCCACGAACACGTTCCCGTCCTGGCCGCTGGCCCATCCGTACCGCTACATCGCCCACAACGGCGAGATCAACACGCTGCGCGGCAACATCAACTGGATGCACGCGCGCGAGGCGCTCTGCCGGTCGAGTCTCCTGGGCGACGACCTCAAGAAGATCCTGCCCATCGTGGTCGAGGGCGGGAGCGACTCCGCCACCTTCGACAACGTGCTCGAGCTGCTCGTCATGGCGGGGCGTCCCCTGCCCCTGGCCGTGCTCATGATGATCCCGGAGGCGTGGAGCGGGCACGAGTCCATGCCTGCCCTCCGCAAGGACTTCTACGAGTACCATGGGTGCCTCATGGAGCCGTGGGACGGCCCGGCCTCCATCGCGTTCACCGACGGCACGGTGATCGGCGCCGTCCTCGACCGGAACGGGCTGCGCCCCTCGCGCTACTACGTGACGAAGGACGACCTCGTGATCATGGCCTCCGAGGTCGGCGTGCTCGACATTCCCGCGGACCGCGTGCTCATCAAGGAGCGTCTCCACCCGGGGCGCATCTTCCTCGTCGACACCGCGCAGGGCCGCATCATCGACGACGGGGAGCTCAAGCATGCCTTCGCCACGCAGCACCCCTACGGCGAGTGGCTGGCCGCGCACCTGAAGCCGCTCGAGACGCTGCCCGAGCCGCCGCACCTGCCCGAGCCCGATCACGGCACGGTGCTCGAGCGCCAGCAGGCCTTCGGCTACACGCACGAGGACCTCCGCATCCTCCTGGCGCCCATGGCCACGGGCGGCGAGGAGCCCATCGGCTCCATGGGCACCGACACGTCGCTGGCCGTGCTGTCGAACCGGTCGCGCCTGCTCTACGACTACTTCCAGCAGCTCTTCGCACAGGTCACGAATCCGCCGCTCGACGGCATCCGCGAGGAGCTGGTCACGCAGATCGCCACCACCATCGGGCCCGAAGGCAATCTCCTGGAGCCCGCGCCCGAGGCCTGCCGGCAGCTCAAGCTCAAGACGCCGCTCCTCGACAACGTCGAGCTCGCCCGCATCCGGCACATGGACCTGCCCGGGTTCAAGGCGACCACGGTGCCCATGCTCTTCAAGGTGACGGATGGGCCGAGTGCCCTGGCGGCCGCGATGGAGGAGCTCTGCCGGCAGGCGAGCGCGGCCGTGGACGCCGGCTGCTCCTATCTGATCCTGTCGGATCGCGGCGTCGATCGCGAGCACGCGCCCATCCCCGCCCTGCTCGCCACCGCCGGCGTGCATCACCATCTGATCCGGGAAGGCAAGCGCGTCAAGGTCGGCCTCGTCATCGAGACGGGCGAGCCGCGCGAAGTCCACCACATGGCCCTGCTCCTGGGCTACGGCGCGGGCGCCATCAACCCGTACCTGGCCTTCGAGACGCTCGACGACATGATCCGCCAGGGCATGCTGCCGACCCTCGACCACAAGGCCGCGGTGAAGAACTACATCAAGGCTCTCAACAAGGGCGTGCTCAAGGTCATCTCGAAGATGGGGATCTCGACCATCCAGTCGTACCGGGCGGCTCAGATCTTCGAGGCCATCGGTCTCGAGAAGGCCTTCGTCGACCGCTACTTCACGTGGACGGCCTCGCGCATCGGCGGCATCGGCATCGACGTGGTCGCCCAGGAGGTGCTGGATCGGCACCGCCACGCGTTCCCCGAGCGGCCCGTGGGCGAGCCCGAGCTCGACTGGGGCGGCGAGTACCAGTGGCGGCGCGACGGCGAGTACCACCTCTTCAACCCCGACACCGTCTTCAAGCTCCAGCACGCGACGCGCTCGAAGCGGTTCGAGATCTTCAAGGAGTACACGGATCTCGTCAACCGCCAGAGCGAGAACCTGGCGACCTTGCGCGGGCTCTTCACGCTCAGGCCGGCGGCCCAGCCCGTGCCCATCGAGGAGGTCGAGCCCGTCGAGGCCATCCTCAAGCGCTTCGCCACCGGCGCCATGTCGTACGGCTCCATCGGCCTCGAAGCGCACCAGACGCTCGCCATCGCCATGAACCGCCTGGGCGGGCGATCGAACACCGGAGAGGGCGGCGAGGATCCGGCCCGGTACGAGCGCGAGCCGAACGGCGACTGGCGGCGGAGCGCGGTCAAGCAGGTGGCCTCGGGGCGCTTCGGCGTCACCAGCGAGTACCTGATCAACGCGGACGAGCTGCAGATCAAGATGGCCCAGGGCGCCAAGCCCGGCGAGGGCGGCCAGCTCCCGGGCCACAAGGTCTACCCGTGGATCGCCAAGGTCCGGCACGCCACACCGGGCGTGGGGCTCATCTCCCCGCCCCCGCATCACGACATCTACTCGATCGAGGACCTGGCCCAGCTCATCCACGACCTGAAGAACTCGAACCCCCGGGCGCGGATCAGCGTGAAGCTCGTGGCCGAGGTGGGCGTGGGCACGGTGGCGGCCGGGGTGGCCAAGGCACACTCGGATGTCGTGCTCATCTCGGGCCACGACGGCGGTACCGGCGCCTCGCCGCTCACCTCGATCAAGCACGGCGGTGTCCCGTGGGAGCTGGGCCTGGCCGAGACCCAGCAGGTGCTGGTCAAGAACAAGCTCCGCGACCGTATCATCGTCCAGACGGACGGGCAGCTGAAGACCGGGCGCGACGTGGTCATTGCCGCGCTCCTCGGGGCGGAGGAGTACGGGTTCTCCACCGCTCCGCTCGTGGTCATGGGCTGCATCATGATGCGCGTCTGCCATCTCAACACCTGCCCGGTGGGCATTGCCACCCAGGATCCGAAGCTCCGCCAGAAGTTCACGGGCAGGCCGGAGTTCGTGGAGACCTTCTTCCACTTCATCGCGGAGGAGATCCGCGAGCACATGGCGAGCCTGGGCTTCCGGACCATGGACGAGATGATCGGGCGCTCCGACATGCTCGACGTGCGCCCGGCCGTGGAGCACTGGAAGGCCCGCGGGCTCGACTACTCCGCCATCCTCCACCGCCCGCAGGTCGGGCCCGAGGTCGCCGTCCGCAAGGTGGTGGATCAGGACCACGGCCTCGAGAAGTCCCTGGACGCGACCACGCTCCTCCCGCTCTGCCGGCCCGCGCTCGAGCGGCGGGAGCAGGTGGACATTCGCCTGCCCATCCGGAACGTGAACCGCACGGTGGGCACGATCCTGGGCTCGGAGGTCACGCGCGCCTACGGCCGCGACGGCCTCCCCGACGACACCATCCGCGTGCACTTCATCGGCTCGGCGGGGCAGAGCTTTGGCGCCTTCGTGCCGCGAGGCATCTCGCTCACCCTCGAGGGCGACGCCAACGACTACGTCGGCAAGGGCCTCTCGGGCGGCAAGCTCGTGGCGTTCCCGCCGCGCGAGGCGACCTTCACCGCCGAGGACAACATCCTCGTCGGCAACGTGGTGCTCTACGGCGCCACCGGCGGCGAGGCCTACTTCCGGGGCGTGGCCGGCGAGCGGTTCGCGGTGCGGAACAGCGGTGCCCTCGCCGTGGTGGAGGGCATCGGCGATCATGGCTGCGAGTACATGACGGGCGGGCGGGTGGTCGTCATCGGCCGCACCGGCCGCAACTTCGCCGCGGGCATGTCGGGGGGCATCGCCTACGTCCTCGACGAGGCCGGCGACTTCCGGAGCCGCTGCAACACGGGCATGGTCGATCTGGAGCCGCTCGTGGACGTGGAGGACGTGGAACTCGTCAAGGACCTGCTCTCCCGCCACATCCGCTACACGCAGAGCCCGGTGGCCGCGCACCTCCTCGTGAGCTGGGAGGCGACGCGCGAGCAGTTCGTGAAGATCATGCCGCGCGACTACAAGCGCGTGCTCCAGGCGATCAAGAAGGCCGAGGAGACCGGCATGTCGGTGGACGAGGCCGTGATGGCCTCGGCTCACGGCTAGGCGGACGCGTGGGCAAGATCACCGGCTTCCTCGAGATCAAGCGGGAGACGCCCCGGCGGCGGCCGGTCGGCGAGCGCGTCCACGACTGGCAGGAGGTCTACCTGCCCTTCGAGGGCGACAAGCTCCAGAAGCAGGGCGCCCGCTGCATGGACTGCGGCATCCCCTTCTGCCACCAGGGCTGCCCACTCGGCAACCTGATCCCCGACTGGAACGATCTGGTCTACCGCGACCGCTGGCGGGAGGCGATCGACCGTCTCCACGCCACCAACAACTTCCCGGAGTTCACGGGCCGCCTGTGCCCGGCGCCGTGCGAAGGCTCGTGCGTCCTCGGCATCAACGATGACCCCGTCACCATCAAGCAGGTCGAGGTCGGCATCATCGAGCACGCCTTCGACGAGGGCTGGGTGACCGCGGCCCCGCCCGTGTCGCGCACGGGGAAGACGGTCGCCGTGGTCGGCTCCGGGCCCGCCGGGCTGGCCGCCGCCGAGCAGCTGAGCCGCGCAGGGCACACCGTCACGGTGCTCGAGAAGGCCGACCGCATCGGCGGCCTCCTGCGCTACGGCATCCCCGAGTTCAAGATGGAGAAGCGGTTCCTCGATCGGCGGCTCCATCTCATGGAAGCCGCGGGCATCACGTTCCGCACGGGCGTCCACGTGGGGGTGACGCTTCCCGCGGCGACGCTCACCTCGGAGTTCGACGCCGTCGTGCTGGCGGGCGGCGCGGAGTGGCCGCGCGACCTGCCGATTCCCGGGCGCGAGCTCTCCGGCATCCACTTCGCCATGGACTACCTGACGCTCCAGAACCACCGTTGCGAAGGGAATCTCGTGGCGGAGGCGGACTTCATCACGGCGAAGGACAAGCACGTCGTGATCATCGGCGGCGGCGACACCGGGGCGGACTGTCTCGGCACCGCGCACCGTCAGGGGGCACGTTCCGTCACCCAGTTCGAGATCCTCCCGAGGCCACCCGAGCACCGGGACCCCGCGAGCAATCCGTGGCCTCTGTGGCCCAACATCTTCCGGGTCTCGTCGGCGCACGAGGAAGGCGGCGTCCGCGAGTACTCCGTGAACACCACGCACTTCTCGGGAACGGGTGGCCAGGTCACGACGCTCCACGCCGTGCGCGTCGAGATGGTCACCGAGGGCGGGCGCATGACCTTCCGCCCCCTCCCGGGCACCGAGTATCAGATGGAGGCCGACCTGGTGCTCCTGGCCATGGGGTTCCTCGGGCCCCGGCGCGAGGGGCTGCTCACCGAGCTCGGCGTAAAGCTCACCGAGCGCGGCAACGTGTGGCGGGACGCGAACTGGATGACCAGCGTGCCGGGCGTGTTCGCCGCGGGCGACATGCAGCGCGGCCAGTCGCTGATCGTGTGGGCCATCGCCGAGGGCCGGAGCGCCGCGCGCGGCGTCGATCTCTACCTCATGGGGCGGAGCGAGCTCCCCGCTCCCCTTCGCTAGGGATGGTCCTCGACGCAGGCCAGCGCGGAGCGTTGATCCGCCGCTACGCGGAAGGCCCCGCCCGTCTCAAGGCCGCCCTCGCCGCCGTTCCCGCCGAGGCCATCCGCTGGCGCCCCAGGCCCGGCGAATGGTCGGCGCACGAGGTGATCGTGCACTGCGCCGACTCGGAGACGAACGCAGCCGCACGCATCCGCTACGTGGTCGCGGAGGCGGATCCCGTCGTCCTGGGCTACGACGAGGCGGAGTGGGCCCGGCGCTTCGACTACCACGCCCACCCGATCGAGCCCGCCCTCGCGCTCGTGGAGGCGGTGCGGGCGAACACCGCGGCGCTGCTCCGCCGCCTGCCCGCGGAGGCCTGGCAGAAGGTGGGCCGGCACACCGAGTCGGGCCGGTACGGCGCGGAGGACTGGCTCGCGATCTACGCCGAGCATCTGGAGGGCCATGCCCGCCAGATCGAGGCGAACGTGGCGGCGTGGCGGAGCCGCGCTAGCTGACGGGCTTCGCCCAGACGAACCAGCCGCCGAAGTCGGGCGTCATCTGGATCGCGCGGCCATCAGGTCCGCTGTAGTAGAGCAGGGTGCCGCTCGTGATGTGATCCAGCGTGAAGCGCACGCCGGCGCTCCCGTTCGCGGTGAGCGTGCCCCACTGCCAGTTCGCCCCCCACGTGGCCACGATGGAGCCGTCCGGGTTGACGGTGAGGAAGTAGAACTGGGGCGACCCCATGCCCACCGTGATCGTACCCTGCCACTTGCCGACGAGCGGCGTGACGCTGTTGAGGCGCTGAGGCGGTGCCCCCGAGGCACAGCCTGCGAGCACCGCCGTCAGCGCGATCGCGAGAACGGCCCGCCGGCTCA
>Ga0335085_10012014_pt1 | contig 12791 bp, 10 predicted proteins | sample Lox_Sample_45_FD_206712 | JGI IMG/M metagenome (GOLD analysis project Ga0335085, IMG submission 206712) | Soil microbial communities from Loxahatchee National Wildlife Refuge, Florida, United States - Lox_Sample_4.5 | ecosystem: Environmental > Terrestrial > Soil > Wetlands | place: USA...
CCGGCTGCAGAAATCCGAGTAGCAGCTTCAGCGACACCGATTTGCCCACGCCGCTGCGCCCCATGATCACCGCCGTCTCGCCATGATCGACGTAAAAGCTGACGTCCTTCAGCACCTGGTGATCGTCAAACGACTTCGAGACGTGGCGGAATTCCAGGTAGTGGTCAGGCATATGGGCGAAATTGATTCGGCATTCTTCTCAGGTTAGCCTAACCGCCGCCTCGCTTCTTCGTAATCCGCAGGCGAGTTCACGTTCTTGAAAAGGCACCCGACGGGATCGAAAGCCCGCCACTCGGCCGGTTGAATCCGGTCCAAGTTGAGTGTCTGCAAAACTTCGGTAACCTTTCTCATCCCTCGTTCCAGCGCAGCCGTCAGCGGCTCTTCGCAGCGCTTATGATACATCGCGCAGAGCGGCTCCAGTCGGCCGTTGTTCTCCGCCAGCACTACATCCGCGGCGGATGCCCGCGCGCGACCAATCAGAAATTCAAGCCACGCACTCGTAAGGTACGGCATGTCGCAGGCCACGATGAGATTCCAGTCGGCGCTGGTCACGCGCAGCGCCGTAGTAATCCCACCCAAAGGGCCGTTCTCGGGCCAATCATCCGAAACGAAAGTGCAATCCGCGAAGCCATCTCTTCTTGCGCCAACGACCACGGTGTTCGCACTGGTTGTCGATCCAACCAAGCGCACGCTGCGCTGAAGTAGAGACTGGTCTTTGAGCTGAAGCAGCGCTTTGTCTCGCCCCATGCGGCTGCTCTTGCCTCCCGCCAGCACAAACCCCGCGATGTCTTTTTCTTCCACTTTGTGGATAAGTGTGCCCCGGCTCAAAAATCCTGTATATTACTGTATCTATTGTTCTTACAAAGTTATAACTAAAGGACTCCAAAGCAATAGTTGAGCGGACTTTTATCAGCTTTTTAACTTGACATCATCCAATGCCCTGATATATTAGCACTCGCTTGCGAGGAGTGCTAAATTCCCAGCTCCCGCCGCAGGCAATCTGCATCCTATCGGAGGAATCGCGCAAATGGCTGTAAATATCACACCGCTACACGACCGTGTGTTGGTCCGGCGGACCGAAGAGAAGGAATCCGTAAAGGGCGGCATCATCATCCCGGATTCGGCAAAAGAGAAACCGCAAGAGGGCGAAGTGGTCGCCGTTGGCAGCGGCCGTCGCGAAAAGGGCGAACTCATCCCGCTCGATGTGAAAGCCGGCGATCGCATCCTGTTCGGCAAATACAGCGGCAACGATATCAAAATCGACGACGAGGAATTTCTGATTCTCAAGGAAGACGAGATCCTCGCCAAGATCGGTACCTCCGCCAAAGCAGCCGGCGGCAAAAAGTAACCGTCCGGCGGGGCTACCGTCCTGCCGGCTAACTAATCTGAGGAAAATTCCAGGAGGAAGAAGGATATGGCAAAGCAAATCGTGACTGGTGAGAATTCTCGCCAGGCGATCCTACGCGGCGTCAACGTACTTGCAGACGCCGTCAAGATCACCCTCGGCCCCAAGGGCCGGAATGCGGTGATTGAGAAGAAATTCGGCGCGCCGATTATCACCAAGGACGGCGTGACCGTGGCAAAAGAAATCGAGCTGCAGGATTCGCTCGAAAACATGGGTGCGCAGATGGTGCGCGAAGTCGCCTCCAAGACCTCCGACGTAGCGGGCGACGGAACCACCACCGCAACCGTACTGGCCCAGGCCATCTTCCGCGAAGGCGTGAAGACCGTGGCCGCCGGCGCCAGCCCGACTGCTCTCAAGCGCGGCATTGAACGCGCCGTGGAAGTGGCCGTCGAAGAAGTGAAGAAGTTCCACAAGGACGTCAAGGGCGACATGATCGCCCAGGTCGGCACCATCAGCGCCAATAACGACCGTCAGATCGGCTCCATTATTGCCGAAGCCATGAAGAAGGTCGGCAAGGACGGCGTCATCACCGTGGAAGAATCGAAGACCATGGAGACAACGCTCGAAGTGGTCGAAGGTATGCAGTTTGACCGCGGCTACCTCTCGCCCTACTTCGTCACCGACCCCGAGCGCATGGAGTGCGTGCTCGAGGACGTTCGCATTCTCATCCACGAAAAGAAGATCAGCTCGATGAAGGATTTGCTGCCCCTGCTCGAGCAGATCGCCAAGATGGGCAAGCCTCTGCTCATCATCGCGGAAGACGTCGAAGGCGAAGCGCTGGCCACTCTCGTGGTCAACAAACTCCGCGGCACCCTGCAGTGCGCTGCGGTGAAGGCGCCCGGCTTCGGCGATCGCCGCAAGGCCATGCTCGAAGACATCGCCGTGCTCACCGGCGGCAAGGCTATCACCGAAGATCTCGGCATCAAGCTCGAGAACGTGAAGGTGGAAGACCTGGGCCGCGCTAAGAAGGTGACCATCGACAAGGACAACAGCACGATTGTCGAGGGTGCGGGCAAGTCGAGTGAGATCGAAGGCCGCGTGAAGCAGATCCGCACGCAGGTCGAGGACACTACCTCGGACTACGACCGCGAGAAGCTGCAGGAGCGGCTGGCCAAGCTGGTCGGCGGCGTCGCGGTCATCAAGGTCGGAGCGGCAACCGAAACCGAGCTGAAGGAAAAGAAGGCTCGCGTTGAGGACGCCATGCACGCAACCCGCGCGGCAGTCGAGGAAGGCATCGTTCCCGGCGGCGGCGTAGCTCTGGTTCGCTGCATCTCCGCTCTCGAAAAGCTCAAGCTCGAAGGCGACGAAGCGATTGGCGTGAACATCGTCAAGCGCGCGCTGGAAGAGCCCATGCGGCAGATCGCCATGAACGCGGGACACGAAGGCGCCGTCATTGTCGGGCGCATTCGCGAGTCCAAGGACGACAACTTCGGCTTCAACGCGGATAGCGGCGAGTTCGTGGACCTGGTCAAGGCGGGCGTTATCGACCCGGCCAAGGTTACGCGCCTCGCGCTGCAGAACGCTGCGTCAATTGCCGGCCTGATGCTCACCACCGAAGCCTTGGTGGCCGACATCAAGGAAGACGAAAAGAAGGGTGCTGCGGGCGGTGGCGGCGGTATGCCTCCGGGCGGCGGCATGGGCGGAATGTACTAAACCGCTTGACTGCGCCGCGCCTCGCGCGCGTCGTAGCGGCGGGCTTCAGCCCGCCATCTTCACCGCGAAGAATCGCGTTGAAGCGCCACGGTGGAGACACAAAAAAGGGCGCTGCGAACTCGCAGCGCTCTTTTTCTTGGCGCGCGTTGCGCTCTTGCGGTTTCGTTGTCATCCTGAACGAGTGTCGAAGCGAGTGAAGGATCTCTCTTCATGTGATGAATTCGCCTCGACATCTACTCATGAGTTCGCCATTCTCGCGCTCTCCTCTACGTCATAAGCCTTCTTTACCTCCCCTACGTCCGACTCAGCAAATGCGTTATCATTGTCCATCCCCGCAGGTAAGGCTCCATCTAAACGTTACCGGGGACACCCATGGCCGACCACAAACCACCCTTCGCCACCATTGAACAAGCCATCGAGGAAATCCGACGCGGGCGCATGATCGTCCTGGTCGACGACGAGGATCGCGAAAACGAAGGCGACCTGACCATGGCTGCCGAGAAAGTGACGCCGGAAGCCATCAACTTCATGGCCAAGTACGGCCGCGGCCTGATCTGCCTGACGCTCACCGAGCAGCGCTGCGAACTTCTCGGCCTGGCGCCAATTTCCCCGCGCAACACATCCGCGTTCGGCACGCCTTTCTGCGAACCCATCGACGCGCGCCGCGGCACCACCACTGGCACCAGCGCTTCCGACCGCGCGACCACAATTCTTGCCGCTACCGATCCGAAGACCGGCCCCGAGGATTTGGCCCGCCCCGGCCATGTCTACACACTGCGCGCGCGCAACGGTGGCGTGATGGTCCGTGCCGGACAAACCGAAGCTTCTGTGGACTTGGCGCGCATCGCCGGGCTCGATCCTTCCGGCGTGATCTGCGAAGTAATGAATGACGACGGCACCATGGCGCGCATCCCGCAGCTCACCGAATTCTGCAAAGAGCACGGGCTGATCCTCGTCACGGTCGCTGACGTAATCCGTTATCGGATGCAACATGAGCGCTACGTGCGCCGCATTGCTGAATCGGTGCTGCCCACGCGCTATGGCGATTTCCGCATGATCGCCTACTCGAGCGACGTCGATCACGAAATCCACGTGGCGCTGGTGCGGGGTGATGTGCAAAGTGACTCGAAAACGGCCGCGGCCAAGGTGAACGAGCTTCCGCTGGTTCGCGTGCACTCGCACTGCCTTACCGGCGACGTGCTGGGCTCCACGGCCTGCGATTGCCGCGCCATGGTGCAGCAGTCGCTGAAAGCCATTGCGGAAGCGGGCCGCGGCGTTTTTGTGTACCTGCACCATACCGGCCGCGGATTTCAGATCGACACGCGCACCCAGGAAGATGCCACGCTGCCGCGCATCCTTTTTCACAGCCGCGAGCAGCTCGATCAGGATCTGGCCCGCCAGCGCATTGTGCAGCACGAAAGCGGCATCGGCGCGCAGATTCTCACCGATCTTGGCTTGCGGCGTATTCGCGTGCTTACGAATCATCCTCGCAAAGTGGTCGCGCTTGAAGGATACGGCCTGGAGATTGTCGATCAAGTCCCGCTATCGATCGGTTCCGCGAAAGAAGATCACCAGGTATTGTGATCCGGTATTGTGATCCGGTATTGTGGTCCGATATTTAGACGCGGTATTGAGATCCAATATTTGAGAATAAGTCGCTGGCGCGCAAAGCGCCGCCAGGGCTACTTCAGTGCTTGCTGCCGGGCGCGGCGCTCGCCGCCGGTTTCACTCCGATGTACGGTCGCAGCTTCTCAAGCTTCGCTTTTGAAATCCCGTGAATCGCCAGCAGGTCTTCCGGTCGCTTAAACGGCCCGCTCTTTTCGCGGAATTGCACAATGGCTTGCGCGGTGCTCGGCCCAATCCCCGGCAATTGCTGCAATTCCTCCATCGTGGCGCTGTTCAGTTCAACCGGTTGGGCAGGAAGATGTTTCTGCTTTTGACCTGCGATCAAGCCACCTGCTATTGCCAGCAAAGCGAGAAGGAAAGCGATAGGCCGGAATGGTTTCAACGTCAGACTCTTATCCAACTACGTCACCGGACGCTTCACGAAAGGAACCTTGTCGGACTTCGGGTACCGCACCCTTAGCGTCTCTTGCGATGGGTGCGTGAGGAAACGTGGGCGCTCGCCAGTCCGTCAACCCCGGCTCTCGCCGAAACTATCGAAACGCCTCAAATTAAATTTCGACAAGACTACCCGCGCGACGTGTCCTACCGGCCACGGACTGCTTCCCGCGAGCTTTCGATTTTCTGCCGGGCGGTATCACTTCGCCGTTGCTTCAACTTCATCAACACCACAATCCCCAGCACCGCCGCCAGCACCAGCCCCAGCAGAATCCCGCTGATGAATGCAAATATGCCAAGCGTGAGAATCGAAATCAGGCAGATCGCGCCGAACACGTACACCGAGATCATGCAAACGGCGCGCAAAAATCGCTCGTTGCGCATCAGCCAGCCGTTAGGGGCGACTGGCCGGGGCTGAGCGGCGGATGTGGCCCGCATCTCGATCTCGTTCGGCATTCTCTTACATACTTACCGCAGCGCGGAGGTCACTTCCATACCTTGCGCATTGTACTCGGTAACGTCTCCGAATAGCGCGGCCTGCTCGGCGATCTGGTCGCGGTCGCCCACCACAACAATTTCTGAATTTTTGCTATCAAAATGGCGGCGTGCAGTGGCCATCACGTCCGTCGCGGTCAGCTCGTGAATCCGCGCGCGGTACGTTTCGAGATAATCCTCCGGCAGCCGCTCGAGGTAAACAGTCGAAAGCTGGCCGAGCACTCCATCCTGCGTGGCCACGCCGAGTGAAAACACGCCCGTAAGATAATTGCGCGCGCTTTCGAGTTCCTCCGGCTTCACCGGAACCGAGCGCATGCGATCCATCTCGTAGAAAATTTCCGTGAGCGTGGCGGCCACCACGTCATTGCGCACCGCCGCGTTCACGGTGAAATAACCGTACTCGCGCAGCGCGTTGTTTCCGCTCCGCGGGCTGTAGGTGTAGCCCTTCTGCTCGCGAATATTCAGCACCAGCCGCGAATGAAACGCGCCACCATAAATTGAATTGGCCAGCACCATGCGATACCAGTCCGCATCGCGCCGCGTGATGCCCATATTCCCGAGCAGGATTTGCGTCTGCACGCTGCCGGGCAAATGCACTAAATGTACCTTGCGTCCGGAATGCCGCGGCGGAACCGGAAATTCCGGCAGGGGTGACTGCGGGGCTTTCCATCCGCCGAAAATCTTCTCTACCTGAGCGAGCATTTCGCTCGCGGCAAAATCTCCAACAATGACCAGCAGCGCATCAGAGGGAACGTAATTTTGGTGATAGAACTCCGCAAGCTGCTCGCGCTGGTATGCAGCCACCTGCTCTTCCGACGGCGCGACAATCGCGTAAGGATGCTCGCCGAACAGCACGCGGCGGAATCGTTCGCCGGCAAGGAACCCCGGCGTGGTGCGCTCCACGCGTAGCTCTTCGAATCGCTGGCGCCGCTCGCGCTCGAATTCATCCTCCGGAAAATTGGCATTCTGAGCCAGGTCCGCAACCAGTTCGAGCAATTGCTGCGAAAATTCCGCCAGGCCGGAAATCGAGATGGCGCTCGTATCCGCGCCCGCGTGCGAACCAAGATCGGCGCCCATACGCCGCAAATCCTCTTCAATCTGCCGGCTGTTGCGCGATGCGGTGCCGGTGCGCACCACCGTCGCGGTCATGCCCGCGAGGCCGGGATTGGTCTTCGCGGTGATGGCATTGCCGCGCCGGAAGAAAAGCTGCGCGGATATCTTCGGGAAGTTTCGGCTCTCCGCCAGCACCACCTGCATGCCATTCGAAAGCGTGCGAACCGTGCGCTTCGGCCACGCAACCGGCCGTTCCGGCCCGAGCGCGGGAGCGTTGGTCATGGGAGTTACTGAAGAAATGGGCGCGTTTGTCGTGGTCATGGAGTCATTTCCAGTGCTACCGGCCGGCGTATCAGCACGGCGCGGTTTGTCGGCACCAAAATCTTTTGCGCGGCGGCTTGGGCTTCCGCTGGACTAACGTCGAGAAAGCCATCGAGAACTGTGTTCACTCGGTTCGGATCACCATCGAACAGCGTGAAGCAGGCCAGATAATGCATCAGCCCGAAGCGCGGCATGTGCGAGCCCATTCCGCCTTCGAGCATCGAGTAATAATCGGCGCGGAATTTCACTTTTACCGGATCGAGTTCGTCTTCGCCAATGCGTGCCTCGCGCACGCCGCGAATCACTTCGTCATAGGCGGCAATCGTTTGCTCGCTGGTGAACTCCGGCTTGTAAAAAATCCGCGAGACCATCTGCGTCGGCCCGTTGGTGTCCAGCATGTCCGCGCTTCCATCCGCATCGACGGCAATCTCATCCTCCAGCACCAGTTTGCGATGCACGCGCCCCGCGCGCCCGCCGTGCAGCACTCGATCGACAATTCCCATGGCGTACCAGTCGCGCGTTTCGCGCTTCGGCAGCGTGTAGCCAATCGCAATCGCAGGTAATGGCCCGAACTTCTCCTCCACTTCCCCGCGCCGCTCTTCGATTTGCGGCGGCTCCGTCACATCCGCGCGCGGCGGCGGCGGCCCCGGCGGAATATCCTCGAAGTAGCGCTTCGCCTGCGCAAACGCCTGCGCCGGATCCAAATCGCCCACCATCAGCAGCACCGCATTGTTCGGCGCGTAGTACGTGCGGAAAAAACTCTGCACGTCGTGCAGCGTGGCCGCGTCTAGATCGGCGAAGTCCCCATAAAAATTGTGCGCGTTCGGCCAATTGCGAAACGCCACCGGCGGCAGATCGAGCCACGGGAATCCGCCGTACGGCTGATTCATCACGTTCACGCGCACTTCCTCTTTCACCACGTCGCGCTGGTTGCGCAAATTCTCGTCGTCCACTTTCAGCGCGCGCATGCGGTCCGCCTCCAGCCACAGCACGCGTTCCAGCGCGTTCGACGGCACCGACTCAAAATAATTCGTGATGTCGTAATGCGTCGTCCCATTCAGCAGCCCGCCCGAAGAATTGATCAGCCGGATGTGTTCCATTTTCCCCGCGTTCTCCGAGCCTTGAAACATCATGTGCTCGAAAAGATGCGCGAAACCGCTACGCCCGTGCGGCTCCAGGCGAAATCCGATCTGGTAGTACACGCCAACGGTCACCACCGGCGCCGACCGGTCCGGCGACGCCGCCACGCGCAGCCCGTTTGCCAGTGTGATGTGCTCCACGGGAATGTGCAGCTTTTTCAAATCTTCCCTCCCCTGAAATTTCCCGATGCCCTGTTCAACTCGCGCAGCTTTCGATTCGCCTCCGGCGCCAGCGTGCGCGCCCCAAGCCGCGCCAGCGCTGCGTACGCCTGCGCAAACTCCGCAGGATATTTCTTCAGCGCCCGCATATGCTTCGCGATCACGGCATAATCACCGCGCGCCACCGGGCCGGTCCACGCCGCGCGCGGACCGATCTTCTCAAAATTATCGAGCATCTGCTTTATCAAGGGTAGCAGGGTTTGCTCGGCCCCGCGACGCGGAAAACCGATGCGCGTCAGAATCTGCGTGGCGCTTTCGATCAGCGCCAGCGCGTGTCCCGCGGCCAGCACGCCTGCCGCGTGATACGCAGGCTTGTTCGCAGCACTGATCTCAATTGGCACACCGCCGAGCGAGCGCGCAATCGTACGCGCCGCTCGTCGCGCTCGCGCATCGCCTTCCACAGCGAAAACAATACCGTCCAGTCTCGGCACACGCTTGCCGCTAAAGGTTTGCATAGGATGCAGCGATCCCGTCGCCGCTCCGCGTCGCGCGAGCGGCGACAGCACGCTCGAGTCCAGCGCACCGCTCGTGTGCAGCACAACCTTCCCGCGCAGCTTGCCGCGCGAAACGCTCGCCAACTGCTGCGCCACCGACGCAATCGCGTCATCTGGCGTCGTAATCAGCACAACCTGTGCCGTCAGCACATCCGCCGACGCGCCCGCCCGCGGCGTTCCGCCGCCAATCGCACGCACCGCGGTCCGCGCGCTCGCCATCGAGCGCGCCACCACTGCGCCAATGCGCCAGCCGCGGTCGCGCAAGGCGCGGCCCAGGCTTCGCCCCACGCGTCCCGCCCCGATGATCGAAACAGTTCGTTCCATTCCGCGTGTTAGCATAACTGCTCGCCACAAAATCGCGGAGGAAATCGCGCGTTGCACTATTTCTGGCCAGGTTTTTTAATCGCCATAGCTCTGTTGTGGGTTCTCGTGGCGATCGAGCTTGCCCGCGGGGTGCCCTCCATTCCATCGCTCGAAAACTTTTCGCCGCTGGAAAACGCAGACTGCCCTCCGGTGTCGATTCTTGTTGCCGGGCGCGACGAAGAGGAAAAACTTCCCGCCGCGCTCGAAACATTCCTCGCGCTCGATTACCCGCGCTATGAAGTCATCGCCGTTGACGACCGCTCCATCGATCGCACCGGCGAAATTCTTCGCGCCGCAGCGCAAAAAGATTCGCGCCTGAAAGTTCTGCGCGTCGATGGGCTGCCCTCCGGATGGCTCGGCAAGCCCCATGCGCTGCAGCAGGCCTACGAACACTCCACCGGCGAATGGCTCGTCTTCACCGATGCCGATGTGCACTTCCGCCCCGATCTGCTTCGCCGCGCGCTCGCCGCAGCGCAGCAAAACGGCTGGGACCATCTCACGCTGCTCGGCCACGCCAAGATGTTCAACGCGGGCGAAAGAATCGCCATGAGCTTTTTCTCGCTTGGCTTTCTCATGGGCATTCGTCCCTGGAAGGTGCGCGATTCGCGCTCCGGCGTCTACGCGGGCGTCGGCGCGTTTCAGCTCATCCGCCGCAGCGCATACGAAAAGATGGGCACGCACCGCCGACTGGCCATGGAGGTGGTCGACGACATGAAGCTAGGCAAGCTCGCCAAGGAAGCAGGCGTTTCGTCGTGCGTGGCGCGTGCGGGTGACGCCGTAAGCGTCCACTGGCACGCGGGGATCACCAACATGATCCTCGGCACCACAAAAAACTTTTTCGCCACCACCGGATTCCGCTCCGGCGTCGTCGCCGCGCAAATCTTCGGACTCGTGCTGATGTTCCTGTTTCCGCTCGTCGCGCTGCCATTCGCGCACGGCTGGGCTCGCGCATTCGATCTCGTTTCGACTGCACTGCCGGTAATCGCGCTCGGCGGCGTTTGCCGCGAGTTCAAAATCTCGCAGCTCTACGCGCTCACCTATCCCATCGGCGCGCTGATTTTTATCTGGATGCTGCTGCGGTCAACGATCGTCACGCTGCACAGGGGCGGCATCGAGTGGCGCGGCACATTCTATCCCCTCGACGAACTCAAGCGCGGCGTTGTGTAGTCTACTTTTCGGCGTGTCCTGGACACTTTCCTACCCGTAGACGCCGGAATCTTGCATGGTCCAGCCCCGGTCAGGGGCGGCAGAATGTAGCCCACCGCGACACTCGCGCCGGTTTTGCACGATGCTCCAAGCGGTGGGTAAATGACGGCGCGAAGCGCCTTCCGCTCGCGGTTCTTGGCGACCCGGTTAGGGTCGCGCCGATAAAAGACCGCGAGCCTTGCTCCTCGACGTCTTTTACTTCCCTCACTTCCTCTACTTCCTTCTTCCTCTTCCCGGTCTCGAATACGCCGTCCCGGCAATTCGCTCCACCACCGGCGCCGCCTCCGCATCCGGGTTCTTCGTCTCAGGCGCACTCGCCTTCAGCAAAGGCAACTGCGTCTCGGCAATCACGCCCAGGTCGCGCTGCTTCAGCGACCGAATCTTGTCCCGCAGCGACGCCGCGCGCTCAAACTCGAAATTCTTCGCCGCCTCGCGCATCTGCGTTTCGAGCAACACAATCGCCTGCTGCAACTGCTCTTCGTTCGAAATTTCGCCCACCGCCGCATCATCTGCGGGTATCGTCACGTAATCCGCCTCCACAATCGCCGCAAGCTGCATGTCCACCGCCTTGCGAATCGACTGCGGCGTAATATTATTCTCCGCGTTGTACGCCTGCTGTTTCGCGCGCCGCCGGCTCGTTTCGCCAATGGCCTGCCGCATCGAATCGGTCATGCGATCCGCATACAGAATCGCGCGCCCCTCCAGATGCCGCGCGCACCGCCCCATGGTCTGAATCAGCGACGTGGCGCTGCGCAAATAGCCTTCCTTGTCCGCGTCGAGAATCGCCACCAGCGACACTTCCGGCAAATCCAGCCCTTCGCGCAGCAGGTTGATGCCGATCAGCACGTCATATTCGCCGCGCCGCAGGTCGCGCAGAATTTTTACTCGCTCGAGCGTTTCAATCTCCGAGTGCAGATACCGGCAGCGCACGCCCACTTCGGAAAAATATTCGGCCAGGTCTTCGGACATCCGCTTTGTCAACGTGGTCACCAGCACGCGCTCGTTGCGCTCCGCGCGCACGCGAATTTCCTCCAGCAGATCGTCCACCTGCCCTTTCACCGGCCGCACTTCCACTTCGGGATCCACCAGCCCCGTCGGCCGGATCACCTGCTCCACCACCGCGCCGCCCGATTTCGTCAGCTCGTACGGTCCCGGCGTCGCCGAAACGTAAATCACCTGGTTCATGCGGTGCTCGAATTCCTCGAACGTCAGCGGCCGATTGTCCAGCGCCGACGGCATGCGGAACCCATACTCCACCAGCGTTTCCTTGCGCGAACGGTCTCCCGCGTACATGCCGCGAAGCTGCGGCATGGTCTGGTGCGATTCGTCCACAAACAGCAAAAAATCCTGCGGAAAATAATCGAGCAGCGTGGGCGGCGCTTCGCCCGGCAGCCGCCCGGAAAGATGCCGCGAATAATTTTCGATGCCGTGGCAGAAGCCGATGGTGCGCATCATCTCGATGTCGAATAGCGTGCGCTGCACCACGCGCTGCGCTTCCACGATTTTTCCTTTGCGCTCGAGTTCGCCCTTCCACCAGTCGAGCTCCTCGTAAATGGTCTGAATGGCGCGCTCTTTCTGCTCGGCGGGCAACACATAGTGCGTTTTCGGATAAATCGCCAGCCGGTGGTCGATTTCTCCGTCGCGCCCGCGAATCGCGCCTGTCAGCGGATCGATCCGGCGAATCGCTTCGATCTGGCTGCCCCACATTTCCACGCGCACCGCGAAATCGTCGTACGGCGGATAAATCTCGATCATGTCTCCGCGCACGCGGAACGTGCCGCGCCGCAAATCCTCGGAGCGATCGTACTGAATCTCCACCAGTTTGCGCAGAATGGCCTCGCGCGCCACCGACTGCCCTTTTTCCAGCATCAGCATCATGCCGTAATACGCTTCCGGCGAGCCGATGCCGTAAATGCACGAAACCGACGCCACAATCACCACATCGCGCCGCTCGAAAAGCGACCGCGTGGCGCTCATGCGCAGCTTGTCCAGCTCATCATTAATCGTCGCTTCCTTCTCGATGAACGTGTCGCTCGCCGGCACGTACGCTTCGGGCTGGTAGTAGTCGTAGTAGCTGACGAAATATTCCACCGCGTTTTGCGGGAAGAACGACTTGAATTCGTGGAAAAGCTGCGCGGCCAGCGTCTTGTTGTGCGCCAGCACAATCGTGGGCCGGTTGATCTGCTCGATCACTTTCGCCATGGAAAAAGTTTTGCCCGAGCCGGTTACGCCCAGCAGCACCTGGTGCCGGTCGCCGTCATTCACACCCCGCACGAGCTGGGAAATGGCCTCGGGCTGGTCGCCACGAGGTTCGTAGTCGCTGGCAAGCTTGAAGTTCACGTGTACAGTCGCTCCCGCGCATTTTTCGCGCGCTTCGTAAAC
>Ga0335085_10012017_pt1 | contig 12789 bp, 10 predicted proteins | sample Lox_Sample_45_FD_206712 | JGI IMG/M metagenome (GOLD analysis project Ga0335085, IMG submission 206712) | Soil microbial communities from Loxahatchee National Wildlife Refuge, Florida, United States - Lox_Sample_4.5 | ecosystem: Environmental > Terrestrial > Soil > Wetlands | place: USA...
CGCGTGGAGGAAGCCGCCCGCTCCGGCGAGTCCGTGGAGGGCCTCGTGATCGAGGTCGTCAAGGGCGGTCTCATCATAGATCTCGGCATCCGCGGCTTCCTGCCCGCCTCGCTCGTCGACATCCGCCGCGTGCCCAATCTCGACCAGTACCTGGCCACCAAGATCGAGGCCAAGGTGATCGAGCTCAACCGCACACGCAACAACGTCGTCCTCTCCCGGCGCGCCGTGCTCGAAGAGGAGCGCAAGGAGGTCCGCCAGCGGATCATCGACCGCCTCCAGCCCGGCATGGTGGTCGAGGGCAAGATCTCGAACGTGGTCGACTTCGGGGCCTTCGTGGACCTCGACGGCATCGACGGGTTGATCCACATCTCCGAGCTCTCCTGGTCGCATGTGCGCCATCCCAGCGAGGTGCTCACGATCGGCGACACCGTCCAGGTCAAGGTGCTCGACATCGACCGCGACAGGCAGCGCATCTCGCTCGGCCTCAAGCAGACTCAGGAAGACCCCTGGCAGCGGATGGTCGATACCTACAGCGTCGGCGACGAGCTCGAAGGGAGCGTCACCAAGGTCGTGCCGTTCGGAGCCTTCGTCGAGGTCCTCGACGGGGTGGAGGGTCTCGTTCACATCTCAGAGCTCGCCCCGCGGCACGTCGAGAACCCCCGCGAGATCGTCCATCCGGGCGACTCGATCCGGGTGAAGATCCTCGAGATCGACTCCGAGCGCCGACGGCTGTCCCTGTCTGCCAAGCGGGTCGAGGACCAGGTGCTGCCGATCCATCGCGAGGGCGCCGGCGAGGCTGCCGAGCAGGGTGCTCAGGAGCCGGACGCTGACGCCGGCGCAGGGGCCGGAGAGGCCGGAGAGGCCGTGGCAGCCGACGAGCCCGTCGCGGCAGCCGAGGTCGAGGACACGGTCGAGAGCGTTACCGCGCCCGAAGCCGAGCAGCCTGCGGCCGAAGCCGAGCAGCCTGCGGCCGAAGCCGAGCAGCCTGCGGCCGAAGCCGAGCAGCCCGCGGCCGAAGCCGAGCAGCCCGCGGCCGAAGCGCAGGCAGGCGACGCCGGCGACTCCCCGGACGGGCCCCAGGGCGCCGCGGAAGCGGACGAGATCGACGGCGCCAACGACGCTCACGACTCGCACGACAGTGGCGAGCATGCCGCGGACAGCAGCGGAGCGGACGTCCAGAACGGCGCCGTCGCCGACGGCCCGCCCGAGGGCGTTCTGCAAGCGGCCGGCGAGCAGGTCGAGGACTAGCGGGCCGAACCCCGGGGACGGCTGACCGGCGATGGGCGACAGATCGGCCACTCTGGAGCAGCAGGACCGGCCGGAGCCGTCCTACGAGACACCCCTCGTCGGGCTCACCGGCGGCATGGGTGCCGGCAAGTCGACCGCGCTCGAGCTGCTGCAGGAGCTGGGCTCCGAGGTGCTCTCGACCGACCGTGTCGTACACGAGCTCTATCGCTGCGATCGGCTGCGCGACGCGCTCGTGGAGCGCTGGGGCGTCGAGGTGGCGCCCGACGGGGTGGTCGACAGGCAGATGGTTGCCGAGCACGCCTTCTCCACCACGGAGGAGCGCAAGTGGCTTGAGGGCACGCTCTGGCCGCTCGTGGGCGAGCGGGTGGCCGTGTGGCTCGCCCTGGCGCGTGCAAAGGAGCCCACCCCGCGTGCGGCCGTGGTCGAGATGCCGCTGCTGTTCGAGTCAGGCATGGACCATGCCTGCGACGTCACGATCGCCGTCGTCGCGGACGAGGCGCTGTGCTTCGAGCGGGTGGCCGCACGCGAGCAGGCGCGCGCCAGCGAGCGTGCCCTGCGCCAGCTCTCCCAGGAGGAAAAGGCGCGCCGGGCCACCTTCACCGTTCGCAACGACGGAAGCCTCGAGGCGCTGCGGCACGAGTTGTCCTCGGTGCTTGACAAGCTTGGTCGGTGACGGCACCAAGCAGGCCGGCCGGGTCTCCCGCGGGCACGGCCCGCGAGACCTCGGCGCGGCCTTCCGGGCACGCCCGTCGTCCGCCCACGCGCGCCGTACCCGCCGCCCAGGCCGCGCCGCCGAGGACCGCACCGGCGCCCGTGGCACGGCGTAGGTCGGCGGGGCGCTCCGGATCGGGTAGGCGCATCCTGGTGGTGCTCGGCGCCTTTGCGGCGATCGCCGTGGGCGCAAAGCTCGCCGCCCCGCTGGTCGGTGGCGCGCTGCAGCGCCTCACGCTCCCGCTCAGCGACGCCAGCCTGATCCGCACGCAGGCGGCGGAAAAGCACCTCGACCCGACGCTGATCGCCGCGGTCATCTATGCCGAGACCAAGTTCGACCCCCGCACCTCCTCCGCCGGCGCCCTCGGGCTGATGCAGATCGAGCCGGCCACGGCCGCCTTCATCGCGCACCGCTCCGGCGGTGTCGACTTCACCACCGGCGACCTGGCCACGCCGGCCATCAACCTCGCCTACGGGAGCTGGTACCTGCGCTTCCTGCTCCGGCACTACGAAGGGGCCGAGTTGCCCGCCGTGGCCGCCTACAACGCCGGCCTGGGGGTGGTCGATCAGTGGGTCGCCCGGGCGCGCGAGGAAGGGCGCTCGCTGGAAGTGCAGTCGATCCCGTACCCCGAGACGCGCGCCTACGTCGAACGCGTGATGTCCGCGCAGCACGCCTACCGCTCGACGTATCCGCGCCAGCTCGGGCTCGGCTAGCGGCCGCGCCCGGCGGTCCATGTGCGCCGGGACGCGCACGCTACCGTGATAGTCGCCCATGCCCGAGTTCCGTCTCGACAGCGCCTTCACGCCCACCGCCGACCAGCCGCGGGCGATCGCCGAGCTCGCGGAGGGGGTCCGCGAGGGCGACCGTTTCCAGACCCTGCTGGGTGCCACCGGGACCGGCAAGACGATGACCATGGCCGGCGTGATCGAGGCCGTGCAGCGTCCCTCGCTCGTGATCGCGCACAACAAGACCCTGGCGGCGCAGCTGTGCAACGAGTTCCGCACCTTCTTCCCGGACAACGCGGTGGAGTACTTCGTCTCCTATTACGACTACTTCCAGCCCGAGGCCTACGTTCCCAGCCGCGACCTGTACATCGAGAAGGACTCGGCGATCAACGCCGAGGTCGAGCGTCTGAGGCACTCCGCCACCGCCGCCGTGTTCGCGCGCCGAGACGTGATCGTGGTGGCCTCGGTCTCCTGCATCTACGGCCTCGGCTCGCCGGAGACCTACGAGCTAAACACGCAGATCCTCAAGGTCGGGGGCATGTTCGATCGCGACGCCCTGCTGCGCAAGCTGGTGTCGATGCAGTACACGCGCAACGACACCGTGCTCTCGCGAGGGACCTTCCGCGTGCGCGGAGAGGTCCTCGAGATCTTCCCCGCCTACGCCGAGAGCGCCGTGCGCGCCAGCTTCTTCGGGGACGAGCTGGAGCGGCTGCAGTGCTTCGATCCGCTCACCGGCGAGATGATCGAGGAGTCGCTCGAGCACGTCGGGATCTGGCCGGCCACCCATTACAACGTCAAGGAAGGCACGATCGAAGACGCGGTGGCCGAGATCGGGCGCGAGCTCGAGGAGCGCTGCGGGGAGCTCGAGAGCCAGGGCAAGATGCTCGAGTCGCACCGGCTGCGCCAGCGGACGCAGTACGACATGGAGATGCTGCGCGAGATGGGCTTCTGCTCGGGGATCGAGAACTACTCGCGCATCCTCGACCGGCGCCGCCCGGCGGAGCGCCCGTACTGCATGCTCGACTACTTCCCGAAGGACTTCATCTGCTTCATCGACGAGTCCCACCAGACCGTGCCCCAGCTCGGCGGTATGTACGAGGGGGACCGGTCACGCAAGCAGACCCTCGTCGACTACGGCTTCCGCCTGCCATCGGCGCTCGACAACCGCCCGCAGACCTTCTCGGAGTTCCTCGCCATGACCCCGCAGATGGTGTTCGTGTCGGCCACCCCGGGGGAGCTCGAGCGCAAGAGCTCGTCTCGCACCGTGGAGCAGATCGTGCGTCCGACCGGGATCGTCGACCCGCAGGTGCACGTGCGGCCCACCCGCAACCAGATCGACGACCTGATGAACGAGATCCGCGGGCGAACCGAGCGCGACGAGCGCGTGCTGGTGACCACGCTGACCAAGAAGATGGCCGAGGACCTCTCGCAGTACCTACTCGAGATGGGGCACCGCGTGCGCTACCTGCACTCCGAGATCGACACGCTCGAACGGATCGAGATCATCCGCGATCTGAGGCTCGGGGAGTACGACGTGCTGGTGGGCGTAAACCTGCTGCGCGAGGGCCTCGATCTGCCCGAGGTGTCGCTGGTGGCGATCCTCGACGCCGACAAGGAGGGCTTCCTGCGCGGCGAGACCTCGCTGATTCAGACCATCGGGCGCACGGCGCGCAACGTGGGTGGGACGGTGCTCATGTACGCCGACCGCGAGACGCAGGCGATGCGGGCGGCGATCGAGGAGACCGACAGGCGTCGCGCGATCCAGATCGCCTACAACGAAGAGCACGGGATCACGCCGGAGACGATCGTCAAGGGCATCTCGGATATAGCCGAGTTCCTCCAGGCCGAGTCCAAGGTCCCGCGCGCTCCGCGGCGGCGCTCGCGGGCCGAGGATGCCCGGAAGATGCCCCAACACGAGCTCGAGCGCATGGTGGTGGAGCTGGAGGAGGAAATGCTGCAGGCCGCCGAGGAGCTCCGCTTCGAGCACGCCGCGAGGCTGCGTGACGAGATCCGCGACCTGAGGCGCGAGCTGCGGGTCGCCTCGTTGAACGAGGCGCCGGCCGCGCTGCCGGACGCCGCCTCCTGAGTGAGCGATCCGCCACCGTTCCGCGTGCCACTGGAGTCGGCTTCAGGGGCACCGGCATGGGGTGTCGAAGCGGTGGTTGGGGGAGGGGGGTGTGGGTGTCCTTTTTTCGGTGCTACGTGCGTGCGCCTGCGCGCGCACACGCGCGCGCGTTGGCAGCGCAAGAACACAAATACCCCTCCGCTCCTCTGCGGAGCTCCGTGACCGGCTCCTCCTAGGCGCCCGTGAACGCCGGCTGCCGCTTCTGGACGAAGGCCGTGATGCCCTCCACCATGTCCTTGGTGCGAGCCAGGGCATGCTGCAGGTCGGCCTCGAGATCGAGCTGCTCGTCGAGCCCGGAGTACACGGACCGGTTGAGGGCCAGCTTGGCGTTGGCGTAGGCAAGCGTCGGCCCGGCGGCCAGGCGCTCCGCCAGCGCCCGTGTCTCGGGCAGGAGCCGCTCGTCGGGGTACACCCAGTTGACGAGTCCCCATTCGAGCGCCTGGGCGGCGCTCACAGCCTCCCCAAGGAGCGCCATCTGAAAGGCGCGCGCCTTGCCCACCGCCGGCGGCACGAACGCCGTTGAGCCCCCGTCCGGCATCAACCCGATCCGGACGAAGGCGAGCGAGAAGGAAGCCGACTCGGCCGCCGCCAGCAGGTCGCAGGCGAGCGCCAGCGAGCAGCCGATACCGGCGGCCGGCCCGTTGACCGCAGCCACGACCGGCTTCGGCAGCGCGCGGATCGAGGCGATCGCGGGATGGTAGATCTCCTTCAGCTCGCCTCTGATGTCCGGCATCCCGTCGTCGGCGAGCTGGATGCCCTCCTTGAGGTCGGCGCCCGAGGAGAATCCCCGCCCGGCACCGGTCAGGAGCACGGCGCGCACGGAGTCCTCGGCGGCCTCCCCCTCCAGCACCGCCTTCAGCTCCTCGCCCAGCTGGGGCGTCCAGGCGTTGAGGCTCTGTGGCCTGTTCAGCGTGAGCGTGCCCACCCCTCCGGATTGCTCCCATTCAAGCGTCGCGTAGGTCATGTGTCGCTACCCCTTCCTGTTGGCTCGTCGTTTGGTCCTGAGAATGCTGGGTGTGGGCGCTGCCCGCCCTCGCCCCGCCGGTCCTCGCCGGGGTTCCCACGCTCCCCACGCTCCTCCGGGCCCGGCGCCGGGCCCTCGGCGGCGAGTAGACGCATGCTGGCCTCCCCGCTCGCCACCCGTGTGCCGTCCTCGTCGCGCAGCTCGATGCGCAGATGCCCCGTGCGAGGGAGCTCGCGCGTCGGAGGGGGGGTGTCCTGTCTCGAGTGGGTGCCGGTCGGAGTGCCGCGCAGCGCCGCGCAGGCGGCCTCGGTCAGGGCTCGCACGAAGTCGGTCGGGCGTCGGTCCTCCAGCTGGCCCGAGAGCCAGCGCCGGGCGATCGCGTGTGCCGGCCCGCTCACGATCGCGGTGAGCAGCAGCATTGGGAGGGGGCGCAGCTCGCCGGATTCCTCGAGCGGGCGCATCCACTCCCGCATCGCTCCAGCCAGCTCGCTGTTGAGCGCGGCCACCTCGGAGCCTGCCGCGGAGTCCCAGTCGAGGTGGCCCCGCATGTAGACGAAGCGGGCGAGGTCGGGATGCTCCTCGATCCAGCGCATCTGGTGGCTGAGGGCGCCGTGGAGTGCTTCGTAGAGGCTCCCCGGGCGACGTCGCAGGAGTGCCCAGAGCCCCTCCTGGAACGATCCGATCGCCTCGACGTAGAGGGCGTCGGCGATCGCCTGCTTGGAGGCGAAATGGTGGAAGAGGGCGCCGTTGGACACCTGGGCGCGCCGGCAGATCCGGGCGGTGGTGGCCTGCTCGTAGCCCTCCTCGAGAAAGTCGGACAGCGCGGCCTGCATGATGCGCTCGCGCGTCTCGCTCACGGCAACGCTCATAGGCTCAGAGAGTAGCACTCCGGAGCAATGCTCTGCTGCCCGATGGGGTTCTCGCGACGGGCGGGGGCTGATCCCCGGCGGCGGTGCCGGCGGGGGCGAGGCGGGGCCGCCGCCGGTCCCGTCGGTCCCGGAATACAGCGGGCGAACCGCCGCGCGACCGATTGCCGAATCGGCTGCTGGAGGCCGCAAAGATCAAGTTTCAAGGGCCCGGCACCGACCGTACCCAGGTGGTGCCGATCGACACGGATGACCACGTGCTTCGTGCACGGCGTACCGCCGCGTGGACGCGCGCGGCGCTTGGTGTCCTGGGCGTGGCCCTGGCTTGGAGCCAGCCCCATCTCGCGCCCGACTCGACGCTCGCGGTCGTCGGGTTCGCGACGATCCTGGCTTCGGCCGCGATGCAGATAGCGGCTCCGCGCGCCTCCTGGATACGGATCGAGGAGACGCTGGCGGGCGTGGCGGCGATCCTGATCGTCGGCCTGGGCGACCAGCGCGTCACGGTGCTCAGCGTGCTCTGGCTCGCGGCGCTCACCAGCGGCGTGATCGGCCGCGGCGGCCGGGTGCACGGGCTGGGCCGTGTGGTGGTGCTCTCGGCCCTCGCCCTGCCCGTGATCCGCGAAGGGCGCCTGGTGGCAGATCAGGCGGCCCTCTACGCGGCCACGGTTGGCCTCATGCTGACCTGTGGCCGCCTCACCCGTGAGCTCAACCATCTGCTCTGGCAGGCACGCCACGACGCCGACCACGACGACCTCACCGGTCTCCTCTCCCGCGCCGCCTTCCGCTCGGCCATCGAGCACGCGGGCGCCGAGGCGAGCGAGGAGAGGCCGTGGTCGCTGCTGCTGCTCGACCTCGACGACTTCGAGGCGATCAACAAGAACATGGGCCATGCCGCCGGGGACGCCCTGCTCTCGGCGTGGGGCGAGCACCTGCGGCTGGCCTGTGGCGCCAACGACGTCGCCGGCCGCCTGGGCGGCGACGAGTTCGCCATGCTCGTGTGTCGCGATGACGCCGAGCCGCTGGCGTGCTCGCTGCTGGAGAACGGGCCGTCGCACGGCGACGAGGCGGGGCAGATCAGCGCCTCGGTGGGCATCGCCCAGGCGCCGCGCGACGGCAGCGACGCCGATGCGCTCCTGCGCGCGGCCGACATCGCCCTGCGCGTCGCCAAGCGCAGCCACGGCGAGCGGCGCGTGTCCACCTACGCGGGCAGCTCGCTCAGCGGTCGCGGGCTGCAGAGCGCTCGCGAGGAGCTCGGTCGGGCGATCGGCGGCGACGGCCTCTCGATGGCCGTGCAGCCCATCGTGGACCTCCGCACCGGCGCCCCACACGCCTACGAGGCGCTGGCGCGCTTCGGCCCGGACGGCAAGGGCGCGCCGCTGCACTGGTTCTCGCTCGCGGACGAGCTCGGTGAACGCGAGGAGCTCGAGCGCGCCTGCCTGCGCGAGGCACTCGAGCTGCTCGACAGGCTGCCGCGCGGGGCAAGCCTCGCGGTAAACGTGTCCGCACCGGTCCTGATCGACAGGCGCACCCTGCGCATGTTCGAGGACCGCGACGATCTCTCCGGCCTCATCATCGAGGTCACCGAGGAGGCGCTGGTGCAGAACGACTCACAGCTGGCGGCCGCCGTGGCGCCGCTGCGCGAGCGGGGCGTGCGTCTGGCGGTGGATGACATGGGCGCCGGCTACTCCGGCCTGCTGCAGATCACAACCGTTCACCCGAGTCACCTCAAGCTCGATCGCGCCATGGTCGCCGGTATCGACGCCGACCCCGAGCGCGCGGCGCTGGTGAGCGCGCTCGTGGGCTACGCCGAGCGCGTGGGCAGCCTGATCGTGGCCGAGGGCATCGAGACGGAGGACGAGCTGCGCGTGCTGCTCGAGCTGCGCGTGCCGCTCGGTCAGGGGTACTTCCTCTCGCGGCCGGGCACGCCCTGGCCGGAGGTCGGCGACGAAGCGCTTGGCGCTCTGGGTGCGGAGGCCGAGCAGGGTGACGGGCTCGCCGTGGCCACGGGCAGCTCCCAGGAACTGCGGGATCCCGCCTCGTCGTCGTTGCGCGCCGCCTGAGCGCGCCGCTCGCGGCTACTCGGCGTCGAGCTCCTCGGAGTCCCGGCCGGACTCCTCGGCGGCCTCGATCAGCTCCTCTTCGCTGACGTCGGACGCCTCGCGCAACAGCGCACGGGCGCGCTCGAGGTCACGCTCGGCGACGTAGACGTCACGTCGCCCCACCTGCGCCGCCTGCGCGGTGAAGGCGCCCCCCTGGACGATCGTCTCGATCCCGGCTTCGCCGAGCCGGGCGGACAGTAGCTCCGCCTCCGGCTCACTGTTCACGGTGGTGAGGAGGACGGTCACCGGCGGGCCCTGTCGGAGGCGTGGGGCATGAAGGGGGAGGGTATCGCGGCCGGCGCCCAGCATGAGAGCGTGAGCGCCGCGGGCATACTCGGCTCGAAGCCGTTGGCCACTTTGGCGGTCGTTCCCTGGCGGAAACACTCACGCTCTCTGCTGGAGCATCCTCTCAGCCTCCGGTTGCCCGGTCATCGGGGGAAACTGCGTAGACGCCTGGGGAGGCCACCGCAGGAGTTGGGGGAAAGCGGGCAGCTGAGGCCGGGCTGGCCTGCTCGCCAACCCGTTCGCCGACGAAGTGTGACGCATTCCGCACAAAGCCCGGCGCGGGAGGAGTTCAATACCTGTGGTGAGCGCGCGCCGGGAAGTGGCGGGAAGTGCCGAGCTGGAGGAGCTCCGCGCGCGTCTGAACCGTGAGGCGATCGCCCTCGCGCAGCCACGTGTGTGGACTGACACGATCGGTGCGCTGGCCGGAACGGCCTGGCTCAGCGCCTCGTCCTTTGCGCTCGACGCGCCCCTGCTCCTGCTCGAGGCCGCCAACGCCGCCACCGGCGTGCGTGTGGGGCCGCCGCAGGCCGACTCCGGCGCCATCCGTGCGACGCAGCGGCTGGTGCGCCGCGGCGGCCCGGCCTACGTCAAGCTCGGCCAGCTCATCGCCAGCGCGGACGGCATGCTGCCGGAGCGCTGGGTGAAGTCCTTCGCGTGGTGCCGTGACGACGCCCCGCGCCTCTCCTTTCGCAGGATCGGCCGCGTCCTGGAGCGCGAGATCGGCTTCGACGCCATCGAGGACATCGATCCGACGCCGCTCGCGGCCGGGTCGATCGCCCAGGTCCACCGCGCCCTGTTGACGGACGGCAGGCGCGTCGTGGTCAAGGTGCGCCGCCCCGGCCTGCCACGCCGCCTGAGATCGGACATCGGCGCCCTGGCGCTCGCCGCCGCGGCGGCGGAGAGGGTCAACGGGGACATCGTGGCCGCGAACCTGCCCGGGTTCGTGGAGCTCTTCGCGCAGCTCGCGCTCGAGGAGAGCGACCTGCGACTGGAGGCCCAGAACCTGCGCGACTGTGCCGCCGTGTTCCGCACGTGCCAGATGGACTTCGTGACCGTGCCGACGCCCGTGGATGAGCTGGTCACCGAGCGTGTGCTCGTGATGACCGAGCTCGAGGGCACGCCCTATGACCGGGCCGGGGCGGTCGTGGGCAGCTCGGCCGACGGCGAGCGCCTGCGGGCGCTGGCGATCGGCGGCGTGCTCAAGTCTGCGCTCCTGCAGGGGGTCTTCCACGGCGACCTGCATGCCGGCAACGTGCTGGTCCGCGAGGACGGGTCGTTCGGACTCCTCGACTTCGGCATCTGCGGCCGCTTCACGCCGCAGCAGCGCAGCTGCATGGCGCGCTACCTGATCGGCTTCGCGCAGGGCGAGGCACGCGTTCAGGCGGAGGCCCTCCGTGACTTCGGCGCGATGCCCGTGGTGGGAGAGGCGCTGGTGGCAGAGCTGGCGGAGGAGCTCGACCGTGTGGCTGCGCGGGCGGACGGTGCGGTCACCTTCGAGCGGCTCGGGGAGGGTGTGTCGAGGCAGATTGCGATCCTCGCCCGCCACGGTTTTCGCATGCCCAAGGAGCTGGTGGTGTTCTTCAAGAACCTCCTCTACCTGTCGAGCTTCGCGGCCGCGCTGGCACCCGGTGCCGACCTCTTCTCGGTTATCGAGTCCGCCCTCGGCGGCCTCGGCGAGGAGCACGGCGAGGAGCTGGCCGGGCTGCTCGGTGGGCAATCTGCACCTTGACAGAGCCGGAAAGTGCGACAAGAATGGCCGTCGGCTGCACCGGGTGCGGCAGGCACGCGTGGGGGGTCTGCCCGGCAGCCGCTTACTTTTGCTACGAGACTGGAGGGGATTGATGTTGAGGCGTCTGCGGCTCAGGCCGCTCGGTGTGGTTGTAGTGGCGGGGACGGTGGCGGCGATAGCGGCCGCGCTTGTGACGGCAGCGCCCGGCGGTGCCGCGATCGCCAAGAAGGAATACGCGGCTTCGTTCGAACCGCAGTGCGTGATCGCGCCCGGCGTGTTCAACCTGCGCGCCGTCCTTAGCGTGGGTGTCCGGGCGATGGCGCCGGAACAGGTAGGCGAAGGCGAAGCGTTCGAACTGACGGAAGCCTCCTCGTCGATCACCTCGCCGAAGCAGCTGACCGAAGCGTTCGTGACGATTGGAGTGCACGAAGTGCGGGGCTTTGTGACGGACTTCACGCTGGACAGCACCAACCTGGCGCCGCCACAGATAAACCTGGCGAAACCCGCCGAATTCCCCACCGGGCTGCCGTTCTTCGCTCCCGTCGTAAAGGAACACTCGGTGACCTTCAGCGCGCCATCGGAGATGCTCGGCGAAACGGGTCGGAGCTTCTCGTTTGGACCGATCAGGGCCACCGGCAAGGCGGGCGAAGTCGTGAAGGCCACGGTCGATCCATCGGTGGGCTTCGAAGAAGAAGCCGAAAACGGCTACAAGGCGACCGGGGTGGGGATCGTGGCTGAAATCGAAGGCTTCAGCGAAGCGGGTAGCCACTCGATCGGTCCGCTCCCTGTGGTCTGCACCGCTCCACGCAATGTTGTGGTTGCGGAAATCCCGATCGTGGAAGGGGCAGTTGCGGAAATCCCGCCCGGGGAAGGGACCACGACCACGACGAGCACGACGACGACCTCGCCCACCACCACGACAACGGTGCCGACGACCACGACGACGACAACGGTGCCGACGACCACAACCACATCCCCGACCACGACCACAACCACGTCGGCGACCACCACGACAACGTCGCCGACGACGACAACCACGAGCACCACGACAACGACGACTACGAAGAGCACCACCACCACGACGACGACCTCGCACGCGGCGGAAGTCAAGTTCGAAAACTGGCAGCTCTCCGGGTCGCTCAGCGTCAAGATGCTCAAGGAATCCATCAACCTGCCGGAAGGCTGCACCTTCAACGGTCATGCGCTCGATCCGGGAGAACTCGAAGGCAACACCCTCTGTCCGCCGTTCAGCACGAGGATCAGGCTTCTCAGCATGCTGCCGACGACGCTCGGCGTCACGTTCACGGAGTCCGAACCGGTGCACGGGACCGTCACCGCCGGTACCAAGGCGGGTGACGTGACGTTCAAGGCCACTTCGAAGCAGAACATCGGGATCACCTTCGTGCAACTGCTTGGCATCAAGGTCCCGACCAACTGCCAGACGCAGAAGCCGGTTGTATTCCCGCTTGAACTAGAAGCTCCGGCGAGTGATCTCACGACTGGCGCGACGTTCACAGGGGAAACAACGCTGCCGAACATCAAGTGTCACGGAGGCCTGCTCGGGCTCGGCGGACTGCTCGGGGACGTGGTCTCGGGCGTGATGTCAGGTCCAGGCAATCGGTTCACGTTGACGATCAAGCCGAAATGATCCACTCGACCTCGGCGCCCATACGGTCCCGGGCGCCCAAGGGTCGTTAGCCCAGGCAGCGGTGCGGTCCCGCCGCGGCCGACGGCGGACCGCACCGCTGCCTTGTGCTCCATGTGAACGGGGCGTGCGGGGCAATGCGGGTGCCCCGGCCTCGGCCACCAGAGCCGGTAGGATGGCCGCATGGGTGGGGGATGGGCAATGGGGAATGCTCTGCGACGTTTCGGGTTCCTAGGGGATCTCTACCTGCAGTACCCGACCCAGCTCCTGTCAGGCCCGGAAGACGCGTACTCGCTGTGCATCACCGCGCCGTAGTACGCGTGGCGCTCGGCCTCCTGGCCGAGATCACACGGTGGGCCCCGTTGATGCGGGCCCGGGGTGGCGGCCGGCC
>Ga0335085_10012019_pt1 | contig 12787 bp, 10 predicted proteins | sample Lox_Sample_45_FD_206712 | JGI IMG/M metagenome (GOLD analysis project Ga0335085, IMG submission 206712) | Soil microbial communities from Loxahatchee National Wildlife Refuge, Florida, United States - Lox_Sample_4.5 | ecosystem: Environmental > Terrestrial > Soil > Wetlands | place: USA...
GCCCAGCGATAGTCGATTGCGACGTTCTTCCCCTCGACAAATCCGGTCTCCTCCAGCCCCTCCCGAAACGCGCGAAGGCGAATCGCGTATTTCTCGACGGATGAAGTGCCGAGGAATCCGATCACCGGCCGCGAGGTCTGTTGTGCTCGCGCGCCGCGCGGCAAGGCGACCGCCATACTGCCGAGACCGGATATGAAACTGCGCCGCCTCATCCAGCTCACCTCGAGAGCGCTTAGACCACGGTGGGCGCGGCAGGCACTATAGCACGATTGCCCGACGACAAATTAGCGCCGCTGCATGGTGGGACCAGTCAGGCCGCGATGGGACGCCAAGCGCGGCTTATGTCGGATGCGGACCAAGCCCGGCCCTCCGCCGATGGCCGGCGCACTTCCGCCCATGCGCCTCGAAGCGGAAACAGCCTGGCGCGATCGCGTCGTCTAAGATGTGCCAGAAGCGGTCATTCGATCACCTCGTCGGCGCGGGTGAGCAGCGCTGGAGGCGCCTCGAGGCCGAGCGCGCGAGCGGTCTTCAGATTGACGGCTAGGGCGATCTTCGTGGATTGCTCAACGGGCAAATCGGCGGGCTTCTCGCCTTTGAGTATCCGGTCGACGAAGCCGGCCGCGCGCCGGTATTGATCGACGGAATCGGGCCCGTATGAGATCAAGCCCCCGGCGCTGACGAAGTAGCGAAACGGGTAAATCGCAGGCAACGCGTATCGCGCGGCCAAATTGATGATCAATTCGCGGTGCACGAGCGCGAACGAGTTCGGCGCGATTATGAGCCCGCCATTCGGCTTGCTCGCCAACTCGGCGATACCGCGCTCGACCTCCCCCGCGTCGCGCGAGTTTATCGGACTGACCTCGACCCCAAGGGATCGTGCCGAAGCTTGTACGACGCCGAACTGGCCGGCTCCGCTCGGATTCGTCGAATCGCGAAGAAATGCGGCCCTCGTCATGCGCGGCGCGATTTCCTTGAGCAGCTCGAGCCATTTGCCGCTGAAGTCGTATTGGTAATTCGTGAAGCCGGTGGCGTTGCCGCCCGGATGCGACAGACTTGCAACGAACCCGCCACCGACCGCGTCCGCCACCTCCACGAACACGATCGGCACCGAGCGGGTAACCCGCTGCAGCGCGCCAACATGGGATCCGCCGGCGGCCAAGATCACATCCGGCCTGAGCGCGACCAGCTCCGCTGCATATCTGCGAATCAACTCTGGGTCGCCGCCGGTCCATCGATAATCGGTGCCTAAGTTGCTGCCGATTATCCATCCCAGCATGTGCAACTGCTCGCGGAATGTCGAAAGGTAGGCATTCAACAACGAGTCCTCTTCCTTGAAATAGACGAAGACGCCCACCCGTCGCATCGGCGTTGCCGGCTGCGCCCGCGAGGCCAGCGGCCACACCGCCGCGCTACCCAGAAGCGCAAGGAATGCGCGCCGTCTCAGTCGGTCGAAATCCATTTTTCCCACCAGCCCGATCGCAGGATATCGAATTGACGAGGATTAGTCAGGGGGTGTGCGGACACTTCGGCGCGGTTCCGACCATCGGAGTTCGGCTTCGGGCCAAACCCGGCCCTCCGACGATGACCGGCGCACTTCCGCTCATGCGCCTCGAAGCGGAAACAGCTTGGCGCGATCGCGTCGTCTAAGATGTGCCAATTCCAGAACTCCAAAAAAGGCTGCCGGCCGCGATGCTCCGAAATCATGCCGCACAAGTGGCGCCGTCCTGGGGAATTCATCGACGGGTATTCATACGGCCGCTCCTACCGCGCGGCTGTCAACCCGCGTCTGGCTGCCGACTCTACATTGCACTAGACTTATTGGCGTCGTGGCCGGGGGAGATTGCTCATGGATCGCCGCTTCTTGACAGCTTGTGTGCTCGGTTTCGCCGCTTTTGCGGCGCCCGAGGGCTCGGCTGGCACGCCGCAAGGTGTGATGACGGTCGCGGGTCCGGCCGTGGCTGCCTCCGACAGCCTTTACGATGCGGTGCTCAAGGCGAGCGTGGCCAACCTGCCGGCCGGGGTCAGCGGGGCGCAGACTGCTCCGATCGACCTGGAAGATGACGATCGGAAGTCAGGTGTTATTGGCGTTCTGCAAGTCACGTTCCGGAGCAGCGATCCCTCCGCAAAAATCAATTACGTCTTCTTCACCAACGCCGAACAGGCCAAAGCCTACGCTCAACGGATCAATGCATTGGTGCGGTCGTCAGGCGCGAGCCCGATGTTTCTGCCTTACGTTTCGAATGCGGATTGCGCCGCCAGTGCCGACACCGGGCACGCGCTATGCGCCGCGGCCGTGGATCGTGTTGTCGCGATTTCCTTTGCCACGCAAACAGAGGGAACGAACAACAATGCTAGGGGACCGGTCAGCCTTGCCGGTCCGTTGATCAAGGCTGCGCTCGACCACCTCGCCAATGTGAAAAAGGCCAGTGGCCTGTCCTGAGGTACGAAGGACCGCCTCGGGTCGAGCTCGGCGGGCGGGTCGAGATTTGGCCCCTTCCGGATTTCGCCGATAATCAGACCTGCACGCGATGAGGCCGCGCTTCCGAGAGGCGCCATTTTCTGACATGGCGCCGAGCCGATCCGCTGACTATTCGATTACCTCGTCGGCTTGCAGCACCAGCTGCTGCGGGATGACGAGGCCCAGCGCCTTCGCCGTCTCGAGATTGACCGCGAGATCGAATTCTGTCGGCCCCTGAACCGGCAGCTGCGACGGATTGGCGCCGCGCAGGATGCGATCGACATAATCGGACGCGCGGCGAAATTCGTCGGATGTCTTGATGCCGTAGGACACGAGCGCGCCAGCCTCGACGTAAGTGGCAAAGGCGAACAACGACGGCATCCGATTGGAGAGCGCCAATCGGATGATGAGGGCGCCGTGCGTCGCGGTCAGGGCATGCGGTAGCGCAATGACCCCGCCGCCTCCCTTGGCGAAATCGGCGATGGCATGCTCGATCTCGGGCGCATCGTGAATGTGCGCCGCGACCGGCTCGACGTGCTGCGCCGGCGCCGAGCCCGAGAGACTCATCCACAGCTTCTGGTGCACCGGCGTTTCGGCGTTCATCAAGACTAGGACACGAGAGAGCTCCGGCACCGCCTCCTTCAGCACCTCCAGCCACTTGCCGCCCATGGTAGGCTCGAAATTGGTGAAGCCCGTGATGTTCCCGCCGGGATGCGCCAAATTTTCGATGAGACCGCTGCCGATGGGATCGGCGACCGCGACGAACACGGTCGGGACAAGACCGATCTTCGGCCGCAGGATCGCAAGAGCCAGGTTGCTTTCCGCGAGGATCACGTCGGGTCGCCACGCCAGCAGCTCGCCGGCTTGGGTCCGCATGACCGCGACATCGCCGTTCCATTGCCGGACGGCAACTTCGAGATTTTGGCCCTGTCGCCAGCCGAGTTCGGAAAGACGCGCGAGGAAGGCCGCGAAATCGGACCGACCGGTGTCGGAGTCCGCGATCCAGGCTGCAACTCGGCGTGTTCCGAGGGCGGCCTGCTGGCCAGCCGCCTGCGCAACGGCTGCGCGGCCGGCCATCGCGATTACGAGCCCCATGAGGAGATCACGCCGTCGCGTCATTCGATTGCCTCTGCGAGCGTCTTCTCCGAGCCGCCAGAGTATCAGATCGCCGTGCCCGACGCTTGGACAGATATGAGCCGCAACCTTCGCGCGCCTTGCGAGAGCCCCGCGCAGCTCTCACCAACGCTCCCCACGGAAGAGTCTCGCCGCCTCCGGATGGTGTGCGATCGCGGTCGATGCCCGGGGTCGGGTCGAACCCCCCACCCGACGATGCCCGGAGCGCTTCCGCTCATGCGCCTCGAAGCGGAAATAGCTTGGCGCGATCGCTTCGTCTCGGATGTGCCATCGGCAGCCGTAGCGGGAACACCTACCGCGTACTCGGTAGAGAGTTGTCGGGCGGCGAGCTATGATTGTCGATCGTCCTTCCACGGCTGGGCAGTACCGCATCGAGGTGACGCATGGCGCACGGCGTGCTGACGGGTTTCGCGACGTGCAACGCGGCCAGCCTCTATTACGAAAGACGAGGAAGCGGACCGGCCGTGCTTTTGATCGCGGGGTCGACAGGCGACGCCGGCAACTTCGCACGGACAGCCGACCTCCTGGCCGACGAGTTCACGACCGTCGTGTACGATCGCCGCGGCAATTCACGAAGCCCCCGTCCAGCCGGTTGGACGACGACCTCGGTCGCAGAGCAAGCCGACGACGCCGCGGCATTGATTGAGTTGCTGGGTCTCCCGCCCGCCGCGGTCTTCGGCGCCAGCGCCGCCGGGCCGATCGCGCTCGATCTCATAAATCGCCATTCCCGGCTCGTGCGGGCCGGCATCGTTCAAGAGCCGAGCATCTTCTCGGTGCTTCCCGATCCGGCCGCCGCCCTCGCGCCTCGACGAGCGCTTCTCCAGGAGACGCTGCGGTTGCACGGACCGCGGGAGGCCATAAAAGCGCTGCTGTGCTACCTGAACGACGACGAGGTGCTTGTAGCGATTCCGCCGGACGTCCTCGAGCGCATGCTCGGCAATGCCGACACGATCATATCGATCGAAGGACCTGGGCTTGCCGGTTGGCAACCGAATGTCGAGGATCTCCGAAGATCCCGAGTCCCGATCACCCTCCTTTATGCGCTCGAGACGTTGCCTGTCTTCCGGGAAATGACGAGCTGGTTGGCGGAACGTCTCCGCGTCCAGCCGATGACCGTCCCGGGGCGCCACGGCTTTTACTATTATCGGCCGCAGGAGCTGGCGGGCGTAATCCGAGGAGTTCTCAAAAGCCTGCCCACGGAATGACGGCATTCGTGTCCGCTCCGGGTCACCGGTGGAAGCCCGACCGGTTGCCGCTCACGTCTGACTTTCCTCCCGAAGCAGATCTTGACGCACCGACGCGCGATGTCGGCGAAGTGCCCATAGTGGACGTCATGGTGCTATTTGATCGACACCAAGCCGCGCTTCGGCACAATCCCACATCAACGTCCACGACCGGGGAACAGCGCCCCGGAACTCAAGCTCCAGTCCGGCGCACATGCCATGCGAGGTAGGCGATTGCAGCGCCATTGCTGATCAACGCGATTCCCATGAGGAGTCCAATCAGCCAGAGCGCCGTTACAGGAAGGCTTGCCCACAGGACCGCCGAGAGCAATATGCCCACCACCCCGCTCGCGAGGACGCCGCCCCAATTGGGAAACGGGCGGATCGTCAGCGAGAAGACGATTTTCGCGATTCCCTCGATCATGAAGAATATTATCAGCAGCAGCGTGATCGTCAGCATTCCCTGGGCGGGATCGCGCAGTAACAAGATTCCGACGAGCACGGCGAGGATGACTGAAATGAAGTGCAGCCAAAAGTGCGGCACATGATGGGCACCGATTAGGCCGATGCCCTGCAACACCCCGCTGATGATCAGCAGCCACCCCAGCATGATCACCACCGCGACCGAGGAAATCACGGGATAGAGGAGCGCCAGGATCCCGGTCACGACCAGCAGCACGCCTTCGATCAGAAACCAAATCGAGTACCGCTTGACAGTCTGCCGCATGGCCTCGCGATACGCCTGTGCGGCCGCTTCCAGTGAGACTGACATGGCATGCCTCCACTAACTTGAGCCCAAGACCCATCCATTCGCGCATGAGTCCGTTGGTCATATGAGCGCGTCTCGATCGGGCGCGCAACGGATGTGCCAAGGCCGGAAGTCGGCCCCCTATTCGATCGCTGCGCGCGAGAAGGGACTGCGGGACGGTGAGGCCAAGCGCTCCCGAATTGGAGAGCGAGCTTCCTGCGGATGGCGAGTTGCTCGAGCGCGACGTGGCTACCCCTGCACCGGCGCGGAGCGGGTACGGGGCGAATGGCATGCCGCCTGCGACTGGGCGGCAATCACTAGCGGCAACTACTGCAGCAGCTTCCCGCGCTCTATGACGGCCGTTGGCCGAGGCTGGGGTACCCGATGGGCCGATCCGGTTCTTTGACGCCCACTGCAAACCCGGGACACGGGCGCGCCGGCTCTGCCCTAGCCCTCGAAGCCGCGCCACTCGAACCGAAATAGCGGAACATCCCGGGTGAATCCTTTCAGACGATGCGCGCCGAGCGGTACAAAATGCGCGGCTTTCTCCTCGCACAGCTCATGCATCCGAGAGGAGACGAGGATGCTGTCCGCCGGCGCCTCGCTGCACAGGCGATATGCGAGCTGCACGGTCGCGCCGAACAGGTCGTTATGGTCTTCGACCGGCTCGCCGGCAGAAATGCCGATCCGCACGCTGAGGCCCCTTGAAGTCTCGACGTTGAATGCGGCAAAGCGTTGCTGGATGTCGGCCGCGCTGCGGATTGCGTCGATCGCCATAGCAAAGGACGCCATAATGCCGTCGCCGGTGTGTTTGATTTCGCGCCCGCCATGTGCGGCGAGCCCACGACGCACCAGCGAATCATGCACCCGTACCAGCTCGAGGGCGGCCACGTCGCCGAGACGCGCCGTCATCTCCGTCGAACCGACGATGTCCGTGAACATGACCGCGCGCAAGCCCGCATCCATCTTCGGCGCGGCTCCGGGCGCCGCGCGCGGATCGCCGATCCGGCCGAGAAACGCCTCTACCGCAGTCAAATCGACCGGGATGATCGCGTTCGCGACTGCGCCGTGCGCCTCGCGGTGAACGCGCTCCGCGGTCTCGGCATCGGGCGCGTCGACCAGACAAAACCCGTTGCCGTGCTCGTAATCCCACCAATAGGTCAGGTACTTGACGCCGTATTTGCTCTGGACTTGAAGATCCCTGCGGTGCGCGTCCGCAATCTCCGCCTGATCGAGACCCGGCAATTGATGACGGTCCATGAAGATCGGCATGTCGGTACTCCTCAAATGCCTGGCACGGTCAGGATGACGGCCGGATGTTCTGGTTCACGCGGAACAGATTCGATGGATCGAATTTCTTCTTCACGTCCGCCAAACGTGGGTAGTTAGCGCCATAGGCGGCACGGACGCGCGTTTCGCCCTCGTCATCCATCATGAAGTTCGGATAGGCGCCGTCGAGATTGAACGGATGCACGGCCTCCCAATAGGCCTTTGTCCACCGTGCTATCGGCCCCGCCTTTTGGGGGTCCGGGTCGATGCCGGAGATGACCATCGACCAGGTGGCGTCGCGGCAGTTCCATGCCGTCTCGCCCTTATCAATGCGATGGACGGCGCCGTCGATCGGGTAGAGATGCATCAGCGACAATTCGCTCGGCGCCTGCGCGGCGTGCCGCAGGTGAGCGTCGATCGCCTCGTTCGGCAAAGCCCTGACGAAGTCGCCCCGCCAATACCACTGCATTCCCTTGGGATAGAGCGGGTCGAACATGCTCTGCAGAGCGGGATACGGCATCGTTGCCACCCAGTTGAACCACGGCTCGGGCAGTCCGCCGAGGAGCGGTGCCAGGGCCTTCTTTCCGGCGTCCTCGGGACCGGCATAACAGGCCATCAGGAGGCAGATTCGCTTCCCCCAGAGTTCCTGCGGAAATGGCGCAGAGGACGGAACCGGCTTTAGGCCGAGGAAGATCCCGAGCTCTTCCGGCGCCCCTGGCAGAAACTCACGGTAGTGCTGCATGATGGTGCGTGCGTGCTGCTGGTCCCAAGCGATCGGCCCGGCAAAGACGGCGCTCACGGGATGCAGCCGATACAGAAAGCTGGTCACGACCCCGAAATTGCCGCCTCCGCCACGCAGCGCCCAGAACAGATCGGGGTTGTTTTCTTTGCTCGCCGTAATAAAGCTGCCGTCGGCCAGCACGACATCGGCTTCGAGAAGATTGTCGATCGTCAGGCCGTATTTGCGCGACAGGTGGCCGTGGCCACCGCTCAATGTCAGCCCGGCGATACCCGTCGTCGAGATAATCCCGGCCGGCGTCGCCAGCCCAAAGGCATGCGTGGCGTGATCGAGGTCACCCTGGGTGCAGCCCGCAGCGACGCGTGCCGTGCGGACCCGCGGGTCGACGCGGACGCCTCGCATCGCCGACAGATCGATCACCAGCCCGTCATCGACGCTGCCCAGCCCGGGCCCGTTGTGGGCGCCGCCGCGAATGGCAATCCGCAACCCGTTATCGCGGCCGAAATTGACCGCCGCCATCACATCGGCCGCATCGGCGCAGCGCGCGATGAAGCGCGGCCGCTTATCGATCATGCCGTTATAGAGTTTGCGCGCCTCTTCGTAACCCGGATGCGTGCGCCCGATGACCTGACCGCGCAGCGCCTCGACAAATTTGGCGATGGCTGCATCGCTCACCACCTTGCCTCCCTGGTCCCGCAGCGGTTGGCGACGGCGTCGACTGCGAGGGAGACATCGCCCGATATCCGCTTCGGGCTCGGGGCTGGTCGGGCCGCAACGACGCCCTTCGAAATCATCGCCGCCCGGTGGATCGGCATGTCATCAACCGCCATCCTTGTCCTCCGCAGCCGGCTCGCCCGGCCGTGCGTGACAAATCTTTCATTAAATTTTTTTTGCCGCTCGTGTGCGCGGGCCGGTACCGCGAGAAGTCAACACTCGACGCTTCAATAGCTCGGTCGTGGTTAAAGTGCAATCTAGTTGCGATGGAGCGGTGATCAATGCCCTACCGTCAGCGAGACGTCGCTTCCCTGGAAGTCGAGACGCGAGAGGCGCCCGGCGACCTCGCGAGTGAGCGGCCGGTAAGGCCGAACCGGCTGCTCGATGGCGTGACGTACGCCGAAGTCACGGCAACCGCCGTTTCGCAAGCGGGAATTCCGTCACGAGTTAAGGCGTGCGGCGGTGGCGTTCGAAGAGGTTCTCGCCCCGGCGTGCGTTCGACGGGCATGAGTCGATTTTTGTGCGAACGACGCTTGGTACCGGAGAGTCGTGTCTCTCAAAGATGCCCGGAGCACTTCCGCTTGTGCGCCTCGAAGCGGAAATAGCTTGGTGCGATCGCTTCGTCTCGGATGTGCCAGCGACCGACATAAGACCCTTACTCGATCACTTCGTCGGCGCGGCCGAGCAGGCCGAGCGGCACGGCGATGCCCAGCGCCTTGGCGGTCTTGAGGTTTATGATCAGCTCGACTTTGGTCGTTTGCTCGACCGGCAGGTCCGCGGGTTTCGCGCCATCGAGAATCCTGCCGACCTGAATGCCGAACAAGCGGAAATATTCGGTTTCGCTGGTGCCGTAGCTCGCGAGGCCGCCCGCTGCAACGAATTTCCGATATTGGAAGATCGCGGGAAGTGCGTGGCCGAGTGCCGAAGCCGCAAGCTGTGCGCTCCTGCTGTCGAAGAAAAAATCGGGGCTGATCACGAGCGCGTTCGCTCGTAGTTGGGCCAGGGCCGCGAAGACGCCATCGAGCTCGCTATCGGTGCTCGCTTGCACCTTGTGAAGCTGCATCCGGAAGGCGCGGGCCGTCAACTGCAGGTCCTTCATGAATTGCTCGGACAAAGCGGGATTGGCCGGGTTGACAAGCACGCCAACAACGATCGCCGCGGGCAGCAGCTCGTGCAGCAGCTCCAGACGCTTCGACCCGATCTCCACGTTCATATTGGTTACGCCGGTCACGTTGCCGCCGGGCTGGCTTAGGCTGGCCACCAAGCCGAGCTTGACCGGGTCCGAGGCGGTCTCGAAGACGATCGGAATGGTCGATGTCGCCGCTTTCGCTGCCAATGCCGATGCGGTACCGCCGGCAGACGCGATGACGGCCACCCGACGTCGCACCATCTCGGCCGCAAATGCCGGCAGTCGCCCGTATTGACCTTCTGCCCAGCGATATTCGATCGCCACGTTCCGGCCCTCGACGTAGCCCGCCTCTTTCAGCCCTTGGTGGAACGCCGTCAGGCGTACGGCATACTTGTCGGGCGATGTGCTGCCGATGAATCCAATCACCGGCAGCGGCGCCTGTTGCGCGCGCGCCGCCGCCGGCCAGGGCGCCGCACCGCCGATAAGTGTGATGAACTCGCGCCGCTTCATGGCTGTTCCCAGTCGCAGCAGGCAGCATCTTATCGGCTCAAGCGAGAACTTTGAAAGGGGCCGAAATCGGCTTCGACCAAATGTCCGCGAGGCGCCGCCAATGTCTCTGTTGGGTCGAGCCCGGTCCCGTCGCCGGCTCCCGCTCGCTGCCGCCCTTTCCCTATGAGCGGAATTTCCCGCGCGACTGCGGCATGTCGCAGAGGTGCCGAGCGGCGAAGTCCGGCGGGCGACGCATCGCGTCCGTTCGGCAACTGACCCCCGGAAGCGCGGTCGACTCAGGGGCGATATCCCGCTCGCCGCCGTCTCAATCGGGGGTGCCGCGACCCGATGCCACGCGCGCCACGCCGCGCATCAAAGAGCGGAAGGCTTCGTCGTAGTTCACGCCGCTGATCCCCCAGGAATAGTCGGCGCCGCGCCAGCGCATCCGCCACGTTCCCATCCAGCCCGGCTTCGCCTCGTCGAAATAGAGCGTGCCGGCGACGAGCGCGCGCCCCTCCTGCGGCTCCGCCCGCGGGCTCGGGAAACCGCTTGCCGTGACGCCCCAGGCGGCGAGCATGGCCTCGCTGGGCACTTGCAGAGGGAGGCCATACTGCGCCGCCGCGTTGGCGAGAGAGCCGCGCTGCTCCGCGCCGGCCGTCACCTCGGCGCTCAGCAGATAGGTCCGGGTGATTCCCTTGACCGCGATCACCGGCACCACCTGCGGGCGGGGGCCCCGCCAGGGCGGCGTTCCCAGATTCCTGAGCACCGCGTCGATCTTCGCATGGTCGAAGCGAATCACCAGGTCATAGGGGCGCTCGTCCCCCGTGCCCTGGTCGTCGTGCACCGGGCCCATGCGCACCAGGAAGTCCGAGTAGTCGTAGGAGGCGACGAGTGCCGCCGCATCGGCCGCGAGATCCGCGACCCGGGGATCGTGCTCGAGCCGCGGCTCGCCCGACACTCTGACCAGCACCTCGGGGAGGCAATGGGCGAACCCCACGCGCCGCGTGCGCTCCACGTCGTAGCCCGCGACGATGTCGAACGCCTGATAGGGATCGTTGCGGTCGAGCAGCTCCTCGATCGGCTTGGTGGGGTGCGCGCTGAACGCCGCCGCGGGACCGATGCGGGCGAGCGCGAGACCGGCGAGCAGAAATAGCGTCAGAGGCCGCCTCAGGGGACACCTCCATAACCGGCAATCGGACGATGGGTAGTTATAGCGGAATCCTCCCCGGTTGGCACAAAAATTTTTTGCCGGGCTGCGACGCCGGCATTGGGCTGTCCCCTACAGCGTCCGCGTATCCCCTTAGGGAGAAGCGTCGGCGCCATCGCCGGGGCATCCCTATTCGATCTCCGATACGGCTCGAACCCAGCCATCCGAGGATGCCTGGGGCACTTCCGCTCATGCGCTACGGCTCGCACGCAATGTTGACGGCGTCGCCGGGCGCGCGATAACACCACCGGCGGCGAAGGGAACAGTGGCGATGAAATGTGTGGTGATCGGCGGGGGCGTGATCGGGACCAGCATTGCCTGGCATCTCGCAGACCTAGGCCTCGCGGAAGTCGTGCTCCTCGAGCGCGATCGGCTGGGCTCGGGAACGACCTGGCATTCCGCGGGCAACATCACATGGAAGCCGAATTCCAGTCACGACGAAGCGGTCCTCTACGCCCTCGAGACCATCGACCGGCTCGAGCGCTCGGGACGGCAAGCGACGGGATGGGTGAAGACCGGGCGGATGTTTCTGGCCCAAAGCCAGGAGATGCTCGGGTATCTCGAGAAACTCGATGGGGCCGCGCGCGAGCGCGGCATTGCCGCGCGCTGGCTCGCGCCGCATGAAGCCGCCGCGCACCACCCTCTGCTCGCCCCCGCATCCGTCGCGGGCATTTGGCTCAACTCGCTTTCCGGGCGCGTCAACCCGGCGGACCTCACCTCCGCCTATGCAAAGGCGGCGCGAGATGCCGGGGCCCGGATCTCCGAGCAGACGAGGGCTCTGCGGCTCGTGGTGCGAGGCGGGCGCGTCGCGGGAGTGGAAACGACGGCGGGGCTCGTCGAGGCCGACGCCGTCGTCGTCGCGGCCGGTCTCTGGTCTCGCCCGCTGCTGGCGTCGGCCGGCATCGCGATCGCGCAGTGGCCGTGCGAGCATTTCTACGTCATCGCCGACGTGGCGCCTCCGCTCAGGCGGGAGACGCCGTCCTTCGTATGCCCGGACACCCTCATCTACGGCCGCGAGGAGGTCGGCGCCTTCCTCGTCGGTTTCTTCGACGAGGATGCGAAGACCATCGATCCCGCCGATCTCCCGGAGCCATTCTCGTTCACGCTGATGGCGCCGGATTGGGACAAGGTCGCGCCTTATTTCGCTTCCGCGTGTCGCATTTTCCCGGCGCTCGAAGCGGCTCCGATCCGGCGCTTCATCAATGGCCCCGAGAGCTTCACCCCCGACGGCCTGCCGCTGATCGGCCGCGTCCCGGGAATCCCTGGACTTCTGGTCGCGACCGCGATGAATTCGGCGGGCGTCACCTGGTCCGCAATGACCGGCGAGATCGTCGCCCATCTGCTCGCGGAGAAGCCCGCGCGCTTCGATGCCGCCAAGTTCGACCCCGATCGATTCGGCACGCGAGCGGGCGACGTCGAATGGCTGAAGGCTCAGGCATCGGCGATCGTGAGCCTTGGGTACCGCAATCCTCAGCGATGAGCGGCGGAGCCGCCGGTCGCCGCGACGCCAAATCGTCGTCGCGCCCGAGGATCAGCTTCGTCTGGGATGTGCCGATAGTGTTGCAGAAGTCGGCGGCGATGGCCCATTGGTCTGCTCTGTCGAGAGCCTCGGGGACATGAGGCAGTGCTTACGCTTGCATGGCGGGCATCGGGGTTATCAGCTTTGCCATCCGTCTG
>Ga0335085_10012021_pt1 | contig 12785 bp, 12 predicted proteins | sample Lox_Sample_45_FD_206712 | JGI IMG/M metagenome (GOLD analysis project Ga0335085, IMG submission 206712) | Soil microbial communities from Loxahatchee National Wildlife Refuge, Florida, United States - Lox_Sample_4.5 | ecosystem: Environmental > Terrestrial > Soil > Wetlands | place: USA...
CGAAACGCGGCTGGCTGACCGACGGCGCGCCGACCGCAGCGAGCAACAGCGGCTGCGTGACCGTCGCGGCGAAGGCTCGCTTGCGCGCGGCAGCGCAGTCCTTGCACAGCTTCTTCCCGAGCGGCGTGTCGCAGCCGCAGATGCGGCATTTCATAAGCGTTCTCCGACGTGCGCGGCGTGAACAGACTCGGCCCGCGCGCGCCCTCCCTTGGGCGCACACCCCTATGATAATGGCATAGTAGCGCTTTGTGCTTGCGATGGCAGCGCTTGTGCACCACAGTGGTGAGATCCAGCTTCAGATACAACGCTTTGCCGCGCACGGCAGCAGTCGTGGACCAGAGCGCAGGCGTCAGCAGCCCGCATGGTTCCCGCGCCCGCTTTGGACCCAGCGCAGCCTTCATCGGGACTGTGCGTCGGCGGGTCGTCGCGGCTCCGGGCTCATCTCAAGCGGTCGCTCGCTATCGGGCTGCTCCTCGGGCACTTCGATGCCTTGGAGCTGCCCTTCCGGTTGCGGGGCTGCGCCAGACGGGGCCAGCTCCAACGGGTTTCGCTGCCACACGAGGCGCGGCTCAGCGAGCACGAGCAGGAGCACGGCGAGCTGGGCAACGAGGTAGGGCAAGAGCGCACGCACCAGTCGACGGGTGGACAGCGGGCGCTGCAGCCGATTGCGCACCATCAATACCGCGTATCCGAAGGGCGGCACGAGGAAGCTCGCCTGCAGCACGAGCAGTGTAAGCACCGCGACCCACGTGACGTTGTGCACCAGCATAAGCAGTGGCGGCATGACGACGGGCACGACAACGAAGATCATCTCGAAGGCATCGAGCACGAGCGCGCAGAGCGCCAGCACGAGCAGGACGAGGACGAGCGACGGATATTCGCCCCAGGACAGGTGCGACAGCACCGCGCCGATCCAGCGGTCGGTGCCGTAGGCACGCAGCACGAGCGTGAACACCGTCGCTGCCATCAGCAAGGCAAATAGCGCACCGGTGATGGCGATCGTGTCGCGCAGAACTTCACGCAGCACGTCGACGGTCAGCGCGCGCGTGAGGAGGCCGCAGGCGAATAGCGCCACGCCGCCCGTCGCCGCGGCCTCGACGGCGTACAGGTAGCCGAGTGCCACGCCTCCGAGAAGCGCGACGATGAAGGCTACCGTTAGCACGGCGACGAACCAGTCACGCCGCCTGGGCGACGGGGCCGGGAGCGCATCGCGACGCGCCTCGCGCCGCTCCAGCAACCAGGTGATCCCCATGGCGAACAGCAGCAGCAGCCCCGCCGGGACCAGCGCACCAACGAAGACGTCCTGCGTGTTGATGATGCGTATCGACTCCCCCGTGATGTTGAGGGCTTCGGTGTGCGCTCGCATCATTGCATCGCCGAGGAGGATCAGCACGAGCGATGGCGGCACGACGACCCCCAGCGTGCTCGCCATGCAAATGATGGCCGCGCTGCGCTCCCCGGGCATCCCCGCCGCATCGAGCCTCGGCTGTATCACGCGCGAGAGCGTCGCCACGCTCGCCCCCACCGACCCGTTCATCGGCGCGAGCAGCACGCCGAGGCCGAGGCCCGCGAGCGGCCCGCCTGCGCCGGTGCGTGCCAGCGCGCGGCTCCCTACGCGGAAGATCATCTGCGCCAGCGGCAAGTGATTGAGGAGCGCTCCCATAAGCGCGTAGAGCGGAAGCGCCTGGAGCAGGTCGTTCTCGAGCAGACCGATGAGCCGGGCGGGAATGGCGGTGAACAGCGCCACTGAAAGCGGGCCCAGCGCGATGCCTGCTACGGAGAAGACAAGGGCGACACCGATGAGGACGATCCACGCCGGCAGCCCGGTCAGGACCAGCGCGCCGGCCACGACCGCCAGCATCCACACGCCGGCGGACGGCATCAGCGCGGCCCCGCTCTCGGGCGCAGGCAATCTAGGAGCGCTTGCAGCAGCACGAGCAGCGCCAGCAGGAACAGTGCGAGCTTGAGTACGAAGTAGCCCGGGTTGAACGTTTCCGGAAATGCCTCCAACTGCCTCACCGATTGCACGACAAGCGGCCAGCTCGCGTAGATGATGAATCCCGCCCACGGCACGAGCACGCAGAGGGAGGCGCCGCGGGCGAGCCGCTCCCGCGTCACCGCGCTGTAGCGTTGCGCGAGCGAGTCGGCCGCGAGGTGCGTTCGGTGCCGCGACGCATACGTGACCGCGAGCGACACGTAGAGCGCGAACAATATTTGCGCGAGATCGTTCGCCTCGCGCGAGTAGGCCTGGACGAGGTCGCGCAACGGCCATTGCAGCAACAGCAGCAGCGAAAGCGGGAGCACGAGGACCATGCCGGCGCCAAGGAGCAGCCCGATCAGCCGGTCCAGAGTCGCGAGCGCGCGTGCGAGCATGACCGCGTTGGTGGGCTGGAGCGCGACGCGCGCTATACTGCGCGGTGAGGCTTTCGATGAACGCCCGTTATCGGCGATTGATCAAGCGCGCGGCGTTGGTCGCCATCGCGCTACTCAGTCTCGGCTTCTCGCTCGCGGTCGGCGCGGACTGAGCGCGGCGGCCCGCTCAGGCGGCGCGGCGCCCTACTGTCCGTGGTCGACGGGAGCGTTGCCCGGGCACTGCGCCACTTTGCCCCAGTACCCGTCGCAGTAGTGGGCCCGCGTGCGTTGCTGGCACCCCACGCGCGCGAAGAAACTTTCCTTGGCGCATTGGGCCATCTCGTCCGCGTACATCTGCCAGCGATCGACTTGCGCCGTGACCGTCGGGGTCGGCGGCAAAGCCTTGCGCGGGGCCGGAGTCGCGGCAGGCGCCGCCGGTGTCGCCTGCGCGGGCATCGTCTGCACGGGCTGTGCCGGTGCGGTCTTCGGCGTTGTTTTGGCGACGGAGGTCCTGGGCTGAACTCCCTCGGTCGTCGCAGGTTGTCCGGGGAGTGGCGGCGCGGTTGAGGCTGACGGTGTCGCCGCTGCGGACCCTGCAGGCGCAGGCGGAGAACTTGCCGCCGTAACGCTCGATGGCGGCTCCGGAGTTGTTGCGCTCTCCTTGCCCGGTTCCGCGGAAGGCGCTGGCGGCGTCTCCGCCTTGGGAGGTTCGGCCGTCGCAGTCACCTGCTTCGATCCTTCGCCCGCGAGCATGCGATAGCCAACGTATCCGGCAATGCCGAGCACAACCACAATCGCTATGCCTGCGATAACCAGGCTGCGTGACGAGGACTGCGCCGGCACCGCTGGAACCTCTGTCCCCGCAGGCGGCGGCGCGGCGGGCGGGGGAGGAGCAGCAACGGGGGGCGCCGCCGGGCGGACCACAGTCTGCACAGGCGGCGCCTGTGGGGCGAGGGCCGGGCGCTGGCCCGTCGACGTGCTGCCCAGTGGAGCGGATGTCGTCGGCCCGATGGCAGAGGACGGCGCGGTCAAGCTCAGCACCACGCCGCAATGCACGCAGAACTTTGCACCCGGCTGATTCTCGTTGCCGCACGCGGTGCACTTCATCAACGATCCTCCTTCGACGGGGCGGGCCCCGGCGCCACGTTAGAATCCCCGGCGACGACCGCCAGCAGGCGGCGGCTATTATGGGCCTATCGGCCCCTGGCTGTCACTCGCGCGAGGCGTGCATCGCTGAGGCGCAAAGGCTTTCAGCGGGGCGCGAGCGCGAGTTCCCAGGTTTCCGCCACGAGCTTCTTCCCGAAGCTGCGATGCCGCTGCGTGGCCACGCGCCGGAACCCCTGCCGTGCGTAGAGGCGGCGCGCTGCATAGAGATCGCCCTGCGTCCACAGCGTGAGCTTGCGGTAACCGGCAGCACGCGCGAAGCGTACGCATTCCTCGACCAGTCGCTCGCCGATGCCGAGGCCGCGCGCATGCGGCTCGACGAGCAAAAGGCGTAACTTGGCTACGCTGCGAGTCTTGCGTACGAGGAAGACGGATCCGACCGGCTCGCCGCCCAGCTCGGCGATCCAGCAACGCTCCCGCTGCGGATCGAACTGTTCAACGAACTGCGAAGCGATGTCGGCGACGAGTGCCTCGAAGCGCTCGTCGTAGCCGTACTCGCGCGCGTACAACACGCCGTGCCGCTGCACGACCCAGCCGAGGTCGCCCGGCTCCGGAGGACGAAGAACCACCGCGGGCACCTCCGAGAAGGCACCGTTCTCGGCGTCGCCCAGAACACGCTGCACGGTCTTCATGGCCTCGACCAGCCGCGACTGCGCCGGCGGCGCGAGCCGCCCCAGCATCGCGACCGCATCGGCCTGCGAGCGTGCCTCGAGCGGAGAGAAGACCTTGCGTCCCTTCGCGGTCAGCGCGAGGCTCTTGTGCCTCGCATCGGTGGAGCTTCTCGTCTTGCTGATGAGTCGGCGCTGCTCGAAGTCGCGCAGGATGCGGCTCAGGTAGCCCTCATCGAGGGCGAGCTTGCCGGCGAGCACGGCCGCCGTCGGCGCCTGCTGCCCGCGCCAGTGCGCCAGCTCGTAGAGCACGCGCACTGCGGCGAGGGGAAACGGACTGTCGAGCAGGTGCTCGCGGAGCACGCCGATGCGCTGCGTGTAGAAGCGGTTGAAGCCGCGCACCACTGTGGCGCGGCGCTCCAGTGCGGTAAGACCGGCGGCCATCGGAGCGGCATCAGATGCGCGGGCATCATCCATGCGAACGCGCCCATCGATGCCAATGTCAGCTATTTAGTTGCTTTTGTCAACTAAACGCCGCCCGCGTACCAAGCCCGGCGCAGGTCACGCGATGTGTCGACGGAAAAAGTCGAGGCTGCGCTCGCGGGCGAGCGCAGCTGACGCCGGATTGTAGCTCTTGCGCTGGTCGCAGTTGAAGCCGTGATCAGCGTCGTAGAAGAATATCTCGGCCCCGGGGTGCGCCACCGCGAGACGGCGCACGCCGTCGACCGGAATCGCCGCATCGCGCTCGCCGAAGTGCCCCATCACCGGACACAAGGGGCGCTCGTCGATCGCCTCGATCATCCCGCCGCCGTAATAGCACGCCGCGCAGGCGAACCCGTTCAGCCGCGCGCTGGCCATCCAGGCGACGAAGCCGCCCCAGCAATAGCCGATGATCCCGACGCGGCCAGCCACGGAGACCGACTCGCGCGCGGCCGCCACGTCGGAGAGGGCCGTGTTGGTCTTGGCACGAGCCTTGAGCTCGCGACCCCGAACGACATCCTCGGGCGAATAGCCCAAGGACACGCCCTTCTGGTAGCGATCGAACAGGGCCGGTGCTATCGCTGCGTAGCCGTCGGCCGCATAACTGTCGCAGATCGCGCGGATGTGACTGTTGACGCCAAAGATCTCCTGTACGACCACCAGGCCGCCGCGCGGCCTGCATCCGTCCGGCGGATCGGCGCGATAGGCCTGCAGGTGGAATCCGTCGGCCGCGGCAAGAACCAACCACTGGCCCATGTCTACACCTCCCTGGATCGGGGTGCCTTTGCTCGGCGTGCGGCATTATCGCACCTCTCCCCTGCGTCGGTATGCCCGGGAGAAGGCGCCTCGCATGGGATAATTCGCATCCGCGCGACTCGCGCGCGATCTTGCGAGGCAGGCATGAACCAGGAGAAGGTGGCGGCGCTCGTGCGGGAGATGCTGCGCGAGATCGGCGAGAACCCGGAGCGCGAGGGACTGCTCAGGACGCCGCAGCGCGTCGCCGCCGCGCTGAGCTTCCTCACCTCGGGCTACCGAACCGACCCCGAAAAGCTCGTCAACGGAGCGATCTTCACGCAGCAGACCAACAGCATGGTCATCGTGAAGAACATCGAGGTCTACAGCCTCTGCGAGCACCACATGCTGCCGTTCTTCGGACGCTGCCACATCGGTTACATCCCGACGGGGAAGGTCTTCGGCGTGTCCAAGCTCGCCCGGCTGGTCGACATGTACGCGCGGAGACTGCAGCTGCAGGAGCGCCTGACCGAGCAGATCTCGCAGGAAATCATGACCTCCGTCGGCGCCACCGGCGTTGGCGTCATGATCGAAGCCCGCCATCTGTGCATGATGATGCGCGGCGTGGAGAAGCAGAACTCGGTGATGGTCACCTCGTCCGTGCTGGGAGCGTTCCGCGAATCGACAGCCACGCGCGAGGAATTTCTCGCTCTGATCGGCACCCGTCACGTCGACTGACCCGGGGTGAGCCGCCGCCCGTGGCGTTCGGGCAGCCATGCAGACTTTCGCGCACATCCTCGGCCTGACCGCGCCGCTCTTTTTGCTGATCCTGCTCGGGTATTCGCTGAGCCGCTGGGGGCGCTGGCCGAAGGCGGTTGCCGACGCGCTCACCCGCTTCGTGTTCTCGGTAGCCATACCCGCGCTTCTGTTCCGGATGATGAACGGCGTCTCGCGTCTGCCTCCCGTGGATGCGCGGCTGCTCGTCGCCTTCTTCGGCGGCTGTCTCGTCGTCTTCGCGCTCGGGCGACTGATCGCCGGACGCCTGTTCGCTCTCGACGGCGTGGCGCAATCGGTCTTCGCGCTCGGCGGCATCTTCTCCAACAACGTGCTCCTCGGGGTTCCGCTCGCGCAAGTGACGCTTGGCGAGGCGTCGCTGCCGGCGGTCTCGCTCGTACTCGTCTTCAATTCGCTGCTGCTGTGGACGCTGGTGACGGTGGCAGTCGAATGGGCGCGTCAGCGGGCGATGTCCTGGCCCGCGTACCTGCAGGCGGCCAAAGCGGTGCTGCGCAACCCGGTCGTCGCCAGCATCCTGCTGGGCACGCTGTGGGGCTTCACCGGGGTGCAGTTCCCTTCCTTCATCGACGAGACGCTCGCGCTCATCAGCGAGGCTGCGGTGCCGCTGTCGCTCATCGCGCTGGGCATGGGCCTCGCCGGATACGGAATCCGCGAGGGCTGGCGGGTGAGCGCGGCGATCACGGCGCTCAAGCTCGCCGTGCAACCGGCGATCGTGTGGCTGCTGGCGTGGGCTCTCGCGCTGCCGCCGCTCGAGACACAGGCGATCGTGCTGCTCGCCGCGCTCCCGGTGGGAGCCAACGTCTATCTCATGTCGCGACAGTTCGATACGCTCGGCGGCCCGGTGGCTGCCAGCCTCGTCATGTCGACGGTGCTCGCCGCCGTAAGCACGCCCGTCGTGCTGACGCTGGTCGTGCACGCCGGAACGTAGCCCGCAGCACAAAGGCGCGCTCGACGCGGAGCGGCCTGCGAATGGGATAATCGCGATCGACCGCCAGTCCGCGGAGGGCCGCATGACCGATTCCCTTCGTCGCGTCGCGATTCTCGGCGGCGCGCGCATCCCGTTCGCACGCAGCAACACGGCCTATGCCGAGGCCAGCAATCAGGACATGCTCACGGCAGCGCTCGCTGCGCTGGTCGACAAGTTCGATCTCCGGGGCGAGACGCTTGGCGAAGTCGCAGCCGGCGCCGTCATCAAGCACTCGCGAGACTGGAATCTCACGCGCGAGTCCGCCCAGGGCGCTGGGCTCGATCCCCACACGCCCGCCTACGACGTACAGCGCGCCTGCGGCACGAGCCTCACGACCGCGGTGCAGCTCGCCCACCGCATCGCCCGCGGCGAGATCGACTGCGCGATTGCGGGCGGCGTGGACACGGTGAGCGACGTACCCATCGTGGCGAGCCGGCGCTTGAGCCGCATCGTGCTTGCGAGTGCGCACGGCAAGACCATTGGCCAGCGCTTGCGCCCCTGGCTCCGGCTGCGCCCGGTGGACCTGAAGCCTTCGGCGCCGACCGTCGCCGAGCCGCGCACCGGCCTTTCGATGGGCGAACACTGTGAGCTGATGGCCAAGGAATGGAGCGTCGGGCGCGCCGAGCAGGATGAGCTCGCCCTGCAGAGCCACATGAAAGCAGCGGCAGCGTGGCGCGAGGGATTCTATGCGGGCGATGTGGCGCCGTACGCCGGCCTCGCCTTCGACAACAACGTGCGCAGCGATACGAGCCTTGCCAAGCTTGCAGCGCTCAAGCCGGTGTACGATCGCAGCGCCGCGGGAACGCTGACCGCGGGCAACAGCACGCCGCTCACCGATGGGGCCTCGTGCGTGCTGCTCGCCTCCGAGGCCTGGGCACGATCGCGCGGCCTGGAAGCGCAGGCGTGGCTGACGCACTCCGCGGTGGCGGCGGTGGACTACGCCGGTCTCGCCGGCCCGCGCGAGGGCTTGCTCATGGCCCCGACCTACGCGGTGCCCGCGATGCTGGACCGCGCGGGCCTCAGTTTGCAGGACTTCGACATCTACGAGATCCACGAAGCGTTCGCCGCTCAGGTCCTGTGCACGCTGAACGCGTGGCAATCCGAAGCGTATTGCCGCGAGAAGTTGAAGCGTGCCGAGCCTCTGGGTGCCATCGACCGCGCGAAGCTCAATCCGAAAGGCGGCAGCGTCGCGCTCGGCCACCCGTTCGCCGCCACGGGCACGCGCATCGTTGCCACGCTCGCAAAGCAGCTTGCGCAGCGTGGCTCGGGGCGCGGGCTGATCTCGATCTGCACGGCGGGAGGCATGGGCGTCGTTGCAATCCTCGAGCGGTGAACGCTTGGCGAGAAGTGTGGTCTGATCAGAACGGTCGTTGCGTCGTCAAGCAAGGGGAGTGCGTGCCGACGGTCATTTTCTCGCCGCAATTTGTAGAATCTGCAGACGGACCCGGCAAAGCAGCCAGATCTATCCGTCAGCGGACATAACGACCACGGGGGATCGCCATGAGCTTTCAAGATCAGATCCGCTCGATCCGGCTGTCGCTGCGCTTCATCGCTCCGCTCGCGGTAACGCTGGCGCTGCTCGCCTACGCGCTGGTGCCGGTGGTGGATCGCCTCACGCTGCGCTGGTGGATCAGCGATCTCGACATGCGCTCGCAGCTCATCGCCAACACGATGCAGGAGCAGCTCGGCGAGCTGGTCGAAGAAGGCCAATCGGCCAAGATCAACTCCCTGTTCATGCGCGCACTCCAGGACGAGCGACTGTATGCGCTCGCTTTCTGCGACGAGCGGGGAGAGTTGCAGTACGCGACCCCGACCTACCCCGGCTTGCTCGGCTGCCGCCCGCCGGAAGGCTCGGGCCCGGAGCACTCTGTCGTGCGACTGCCTCAGGGTCCTCTGCACGTCGTGAATCGCCCGGTGTACCAGGGCAACGACCAGATCGGCTCCCTGATCCTCGTCCACGACATGAGCTTCGTCGAACGGCGAAGCGCCGACACGCGGCGCTATCTCATCGGGCTGTTCGTCGTGCTCGGCGTGGTCATCTCGCTCGTGACCGTGCTCATCGCGCAGCTGTCGTGGCGGGGCTGGGTCGCCGGCGCCCGCGCCCTGCTGCGCGGCGAGGGCATCGTGCAGCCGTTCTCCCAAACCGGGAACAACTCGCAGCTGCATCCGCTCGCGAGCGACCTGCGGGCCCTGCTGCGCGATATCGATCTGTCGCGGCGAAGCCCCGACCGCAACGCGACCTGGAGCCCGGACATGCTGCGCGGCGTGCTGCGCGAGAAGCTCCTCGGCGACGAGGTGCTCGTCGTCTCCAACCGCGAGCCCTTCCTGCACGTGCACTCGAACGGCGGCATATCCGTGCGCCGGCCCGCAAGCGGTCTCGTCACTGCGCTGGAGCCGGTCATGCGTGCCTGCTCCGGCACGTGGATCGCGCACGGCAGCGGTGACGCCGACCATGAAACGGTCGACAGGCACGACCGCGTCCGCGTCCCTCCGGAGAAGCCTGCGTACACACTGCGCCGGGTGTGGCTCTCGGCCGAGGAGGAAAAGGGCTACTACTACGGCTTCGCCAATGAAGGCCTGTGGCCGTTGTGCCACATCGCCCACGTGCGCCCCGTCTTCCGCACGCCCGACTGGGAGCAGTACGTGCGCGTGAACCGGCGCTTCGCCCACGCCGTGCGCGACGAGGCCAACACCGACGATCCGGTCGTGCTGCTGCAGGATTACCACTTCGCGCTCCTGCCGCGCATGGTGCGGGAACTGCTGCCGAAGGCGACCATCATCACTTTCTGGCACATTCCCTGGCCCAACTCCGAATCCTTCGGCATCTGCCCCTGGCGCGAGGAGCTTCTGGACGGCCTGCTCGGGAGCACGACGCTTGGCTTCCACACGCGCTTTCACTGCCAGAATTTCGTCGAGACGGTTGACCGCTACCTCGAGGCGCGCATCGAGCGCGAGTCATCCACCATCTCTCACGGTGGCCACCTGACCCGTGTCGAGCATTATCCGATCTCCATCCAGTGGCCGCCCGAATGGGTCGATTCGCAGCTCTCCGTGCCGTTGTGCCGGGCGAAGGTGCAGCGGGTCGATCAGCTGCCCGACGACGTCCTGCTTTGCGTCGGCGTCGACCGCCTCGACTACACCAAGGGGATTCTCGAGCGGTTCATGGCGGTCGAGCGCCTGCTCGAGCTCCACCCCGAGCTGATCGGCAGGCTCGTGTTCATACAGATCGCGGCACCTTCCCGCTCGACGCTCGACGAGTACCAGAACTTCGAGGCGAGGGTGCGCGCGCTCTGTGCGCGCGTGAATGCCCGCTTCGGGCGCGCCGGCTGGCAGCCGATCCTGCTCAAGGCCGAGCACCACGAACCGCCGATCGTCAATGAGTACTACCGCGCAGCCGACGTCTGCGTCGTGACCAGTCTCCACGACGGCATGAACCTGGTCGCCAAGGAGTTCATCGCCTCGCGCGACGACGAGCAGGGCGTGCTCGTCCTGTCGCAGTTCACCGGCTCCGCCCGGGAGCTGCACGACGCTCTGCTCGTCAACCCCTATCATAACGAGCAGTGCGCCGAGGCGCTGTATCGGGCCGTGACGATGCCCGCCGCCGAGCAACGCGTGCGCATGCGCAGCATGCGGCGGCTCGTGCAGGAGTTCAACGTGTACCGCTGGGCGGGGGCGATGCTCCTCGATGCCGCACGGCTGCGACAGCGCCAGCGAGTATCGGAACGCATCGACGCGCACCAGGGCATCGTGGACCTCGATCTCAAGTGAAGTACGCGCTTTCCGCCGCCGGCCTGCAGCGCATCGAGGCATGTGCGACGAGCGAGGCCCTGCTCGCCTTCGACATCGACGGCACTCTCGCCCCCATCGTGGAGCGACCGCGCGATGCGCAGGTGCCCGAGGAGGTCCAGCGAGGCTTGCGCAGACTCGCCGCGCTGGCCCCGCTCGCCATCATCACCGGCCGAGCGGTGAGCGACGCCCGCGCGATGCTGCGTTTCTCGCCACGCTATCTCATCGGCAATCACGGGGCCGAGGGCGTGCCCGGGTACCGGCACACCTCGGCTGGGTTCGCGCGTGTCTGTCGCGGCTGGCTCGACACGCTCGCCGCCAATGCGGAGCTTTGGCCGGAGCTTAGCGGCGTCGCGCTGGAGGACAAGACCTGCTCGCTGGCGTTTCACTTTCGCCATGCACGGGATGGCCTGCTCGCGCACCGACTGCTCCTGGAACGCGCGCGCAAGCTCGAGCCCGCTCCCGCGCTTTTCGATGGCAAGCACGTGCTCAACCTCCTGCCGCCTGGCGCACCGGACAAGGGCGTCGCGTTGCGTGCCGTGCTGGAGCATTCGCGTTGCGGGTACGCGCTCTACATCGGCGACGACGTGTCCGACGAGGCTGCGTTCCAGCTGCGCTCGCCCACCGTGCTAACGGTGCGCGTCGAGCACGGGAATGGAAGCGCAGCGGAGCTTTACCTGAAAAGCCAAGGCGAGATACCCGTCTTGCTGCGTACGGTCGAAGAGATCCTTCGCCGAGCCCACGGGCGGCGAGGAAAAGCCCCGCAGCGACGAGCAATTGCGCGAGCGCGTCCGGCAGGCTCCGGGAGCAATCGCCGCTAACCAGCGATCTTCTAGTCGACCGCCGGCACGGCCGACTCGCTCCTCGTGCCCGGGGCGTCGCCAAGCGGTGCCACGCCGGTCCGCAAAGGCTCGGGCATGCGCTCGATGCAAGCCCGAAGGAACGCGTTGCGGTGCTGCTCGGGAAGTGCCGGGTGGTCGAAAACCTGCCGCGCTGAGTCGAGCAGGAAGGCTTCGTCGTTCGAATCGTGAACGAACCACCGAAGCTCGCTCGGGAACGCGCGTATGGCAGCGAAGTCCTCTTTCATGCGCCCTAGAAACGCGCTGCCGGATAGGCCGGCGTCGCGCGAGCGTGCAGCGTTAGCGATGAAATCGGAGCCCTCGAAGCACTCGTTCATCGATGGCCTGCTCGCCAGGGCAATACCCGGCAAGGTCAGAGCGGCAGCGACGGCGATGCCTGCGATTCGCCGAGATGCGATGCCCATGTCGCCCTCCTTCAGTGGCACGCCGGGTGGCTTCGTTGAATGCGCGTTAGCGACCGCCCTGGCACTCGAGGAGCACGGCCATCCTAGCTTCGGTCCGTTTCGACTTCAAGTCAGCTGCTGCCGCGCTACAATGCCGCCGTCGCAAACCATGGTGCCGCGATGACTCTGAAGCGCTTCAAAGGCGAGACGGGAAGACTAGTCATACTCGAGCACAACTCGCGCATCCTGCGCGGCAACCCCCTGGGTGACCCGCACGTACGCAAACTCGGCGTCTGGCTGCCGCCGCAATACGACCAGGGGGCGGGCACCAGGCGCGGCAGGCGCTTCCCCGTGCTCTACGACCTGGTGGGCTTCACCGGTTCCGGCTTGGGCCATACCGGCTGGCGGCCGTTCGGCGACAACGTGCCCGACCGCGCAGCGCGCCTCATCCACGAGCGCAGGATGGGGCCGGTTATCGTCGTGTTTCCGGACTGCTTCACGGCACTGGGAGGCAACCAATACATCAATTCTTCCGCGCTCGGCCGTTACGCGGACTACATCACGCAGGAGCTCATCCCGTTCGTCGATCGCGAGTTCCGCACCCTGGCCTCACGCGATCATCGCGGTTGCTTCGGCAAGTCCTCCGGCGGTTACGGGG
>Ga0335085_10012022_pt1 | contig 12785 bp, 6 predicted proteins | sample Lox_Sample_45_FD_206712 | JGI IMG/M metagenome (GOLD analysis project Ga0335085, IMG submission 206712) | Soil microbial communities from Loxahatchee National Wildlife Refuge, Florida, United States - Lox_Sample_4.5 | ecosystem: Environmental > Terrestrial > Soil > Wetlands | place: USA: Florida...
TGTCTGTAAGTAATCTTTTTTGAACAGGATAGCGACTTCGCCACCCAAGCTATTGACTGCGTGAGGTTTACAGGTAAAGTCTTCCCAGCAAAAGACTTAGGCGAGAATTTTTGGGGATGGACGGGAGTGATGGCGGATAGACGGGCGAAAAATCGAAGTACGACAGGACCCTTCATGGGTCGAAGCACCTGTTGAGGAGCGGGTTGCTATCTGGCCGAGGTCCTTTGGGGACAACGACACTTCCTCTCCTTCTGGGGACAGTGTAGGGAAGGTGGGACGGAGTTGAATAGGACGTATGTCACGGAGGAGTGTGACGAGGCTTGCCGGTCGCCAGCTAAGAGCAATTCACCACGGAGGCACAGAGGGCACAGAGAAAAGCAAAACAGCTGCGGATCAAAAAGCAGAGGCAAGCGCAAAAGCGAAAGCAAAAGCAAAACCCACCCCGCCGGAGCGAGGTGGGTTTTGCTTCATCGCAACGAACAACCTGAGGACCAGCAGTGGTTACCTCAGCGGCCAGCGTCCTCATTCGCCGCCGCCTTGAGCCTCCTTTTCGATATTTGGAAGGGCTTCTCGGATGTCGTTAACGACCGAGCGAGCAGCAAGCTGACGCACCTGTTTCCCGGCGCCAGCCATCGTCCGCGAGCCGGCGCTCACCAGGGACGCGTTGACCAGCCGGACCACGAGTGGGCCCCAGGGGTCCACGGGATGAGGCACGCCATTGATGACGATCTTGCCGCCGCCATCCACTGCGACGCCCCCGATGAGAGTGCCATAGATGGCGCCCGAGAAGTGAGGCCGTTGGAGCTGTGGCGGAGCCTGATACAGGGCAATGGCCATACCGACAGCGCCTGCGGGAACGTTGATGGTGTCGCCAACCGCGGTTCCAGCCCCAAACGACATCCACTTGGAGAAAGGTTCGCCGGTGGATGCGACGGACGGGTTCGCCTTCAAAGTCTCGGCTTTCGCGGTGGGCACGATGCCAACAACGTTGGCTTGGCTGGTGAGCGACGGGTCACTGGTCACGGTGACAAAGGTGTCATCGATGAAATTGCCCAATACAGCGGAGAAGGCGTCATCGATGATGGCGGTGCCGCCGTTGCCGATGCCCCCAGTGGGGAGGTACCAGGCGGTAATCGTGAGCCCGGAATCGTCGGCAGTCTGCCCGGGGAGCGGGCCCGCGGGATAAATGGAACCGGTGACGCCGTTGGTGACACTCCAGAAGATCAGATCCGCCTTGATGGGCGAATCGAAGTGAGGGATGTACTGAGGCGGCGGGACATTCAGGGGACCGGTGTAGGTGACGGTACTGGAAAACACGGTGTCGACGGACGGTGTGTTGCGAGGCTGCCGGTGATGTCCGGCAGTCAGGTAGATGTTGTAGTAGATGCTGTAGACGGCCATGTGGGCCTCCTTGTGCTTTGACGTGTTCCGCGAAAACGGGTTAAGTCGTCCCGTGGTTCGAGGAGAAGATCTGGTGCAATTGCGGCTCGATACCTTGCAAGCTCGGCCAGAGTGGGGACAAGTGTAGCCCAATGGTGGTGGTTTTCGGGGAAAAATTCTGGGACGATCCCCACCAGGCCTACACGGAGGGTGGCTAACTCACAGCCAGTTCTTCTCCGGCTAATTGTTCCAGCAGGGCCTTCAGACGAGTGAGGATCACGTCCGGTTGCTTGTCTTTGAGTGAGAACTTGAGCACGCCTTGGGGTGTGAACTGCGCGCCGGGCTCGGACTGGACGAAGCGGGCGAGACGTTCGGGGTCGACCGTGGCTTTCTCAGTGAAGCGGATGCTAACGGCGTCGCGGCGGCGCTCGACTTGGGCCACACCCACGCGTTGCGAGAGCAGCTTGAGGGCGGCGTAGTCGAGCAGATTGCGCACGGCGGGTGGAGGCGCGCCGTAGCGGTCGCCGAGTTCGGCGGCGACGTCGTTGAGTTGGGCTTCGGTTTCGACTCCGGCGACGCGCTTATACATGCGCAGGCGCTGGTTCTCCTCGGCAATGTATTCGGCGGGAATGCGGATGTTGAGTCCGAGGTTGAGCTGGGTCTCGGGAGCCTCGGGTTCGATCTCGCCCTTGAGCTCGCGCACGGTGCGCTCCAGCATGGTGGTGTAGAGCTCGAAGCCGACGGCCTCGATGTGTCCGCTCTGCTCACCACCGAGGAGGTTGCCCGCGCCACGCAGTTCGAGGTCGAGTGCGGCGATCTTGAATCCAGCGCCGAGGTCGCTGAATTCCTTGAGCGCGGCGAGACGACGGCGCGCGAGGTCGGTGAGATCGCGATCGGGAGGAATCAGCAGATAGGCATAAGCGCGGCGATCGGAGCGGCCGACGCGTCCGCGTAACTGGTATAGCTCAGAGAGGCCATGGCGGTCGGCGCGATTGATGATGATGGTGTTGCAGAGCGGGATATCGAGACCGTTCTCGATGATGGTGGTGGCGATGAGGATATCGGCCTCGTGGCGCATGAAGGCGAGCATGATGCGTTCGAGCTCGCTCTCGGGCATCTGGCCATGGCCGATGAGAATGCGCGCCTTCGGCACCAGCTCGCGAATCTTCTCGGAGATGTCGTAGATGCTGTCGACGCGGTTGTGGACGAAGTAGACCTGACCGCCGCGCTCCAGCTCTTTTTCGATGGCGGAGCGGATGAGTGTGTTGTCCCAGGCAGCGACGACCGTCTGGATGGCCATGCGGTCTTTGGGCGGCGTCTCGATGACACTCATGTCGCGCAGGCCGAGCAGCGACATGTGCAGCGTGCGCGGAATCGGAGTGGCTGACATGGTGAGCACGTCGACTTCTTTGCGTAGCTGCTTGAGGCGTTCTTTGTGGCGCACACCGAAGCGCTGTTCTTCGTCGACGACGACCAGGCCGAGGTTGGCGAACTTTACGTCCTTGGATAACAGGCGGTGGGTGCCGATGGCGATGTCGAGTTCGCCGGCTTCGAGCTTGGCGACGGATTCTTTGATCTGCTTCGGGTTGCGAAAGCGGCTGAGCATCTCGATCTTGAGAGGGAAAGCGGCGAAGCGTTGCTTGAAGGTGTTGAAGTGCTGGAAGGCGAGGACGGTTGTGGGGGCGAGAAAGGCGACCTGGCGACCGTCCTGCACGGCCTTGAAGGCGGCGCGCATGGCGACTTCGGTTTTGCCGTAGCCGACGTCGCCGCAAAGGAGGCGATCCATCGGGGTGGAGGCTTCCATGTCGTGCTTGACGTCGACGATGGCGTTCATCTGGTCGTCGGTTTCGCTGAACTCGAAGCCGTCTTCGAACTCACGCTGCCATTCGTTATCGCCGGCAAAGGAGTGACCCTGGGCGCTCTTGCGCGCAGCGTAGAGCTTGAGGAGCTCGTCGGCCATGTCTTTCATGGCCTTCTTTACGCGCGCCTTGGTCTTTTGCCACTGCGCCGTACCGAGGCGGTTGAGCACCGGCTTGGCGCCCTCGGACGAACGGTACTTCTGCACCAGATCGAGACGGGTGAGGGGAACGTAAAGGCGAGCCCCTTCCGCGTACTCGAGCACCATGAATTCGGCGGCGGCGCCGTCCTCCTGAGGGACTTCTTTCAGGCCCTGATACTGGCCGATGCCGTGCTCGACGTGCACGACGTAGTCGCCGACAGCGAGGTCGCGGAAATCGGAGAGGAATGCGGAGACTTTGGACTTCTGGCGCTGCGGGCGGCCAAGCGAGACTTCGGGCTCGTCGAAGAGATCGCGCGATCCGAAGAGGATCAGGTTCGACTCGGGCAGCGCGACGCCTTCGGGCACGTAGGCCTTCACGATGATGGTGGCGGCAACGTCGTCGGCAAAGTAAGCGGATTCGTCGACGTAGGCTTCCATGCCGGGTTTGGGCGTGCGACTTCCGATGTGAAACGACAGGTTGTACTCGTTGAAGACATCAGCCAGACGCTCGACCTCGCCGGTACTTGATACGGCGAAGACGACGCGTTTGCCTTCGCGCGTGAGCTTGCCGACTTCGTCGGTCATGGCAGCGACGGAGCCGTGGAAACGCGTGGTGGGCTGCGTTTGCAGGACGATGTGCTCGGAGTCGGCAGAGTCTTCAATGCCGAGCTGCTCGATGGCGAGAACCGGGAGCTGCTGGAGCGCAGCGGACCATTGGTCGGGACCCAGGTAGAGTTCGTCGGGACGAACCAGGTTGCCGACGAGGCTGCGCTCGTGGATTTCGGTGAGCTTGGTCCACCAGGTGTCGTGGGCCTCGCTGAGCGTATCGGGTTCGTCGAGGACCACGGTGGCGCCGGGCAGCAAGTCAACGAACGCTTGCCGGGCGCCGGCGACGGGAGCATAGAGCTCCCATCCGGGAAAGACGCTGACGCCGGAGTAGCGAACCGCCGCGTCGACGGCTTCTTCGTCGCCGGCGATGCGATGGCCGCTGAGACGGGCGTTGATGGTGGCGAGGGTGTCCTCGTCGACGGGCGTTTCCGTGAGTGGCAGCAGGGCCACTTCGTCGGTAGCCGCGGCGGAGCGCTGGGTAGTGGGATCGAACTTGCGCAACGACTCGACCTCGTCGCCGAACACTTCGATGCGAACGGGGCGGTCGGACTCGGGCGGATAGACGTCGATGAGGCCGCCGCGATGCGCGAATTCACCCGGCATTTCGACTACATCGACCTGGTTGTATCCGGCGAGACGAAGGTGCTCGACCAGCTTTTCCGCATCGATCATTTCGCCGCGGCGGATGACACGGGCGAGGTCGGCATAAAACGACGAGTCACGCAAGCGCATGGCGGCCGCCGCGAACGGCGTGAGGATGATGTGCGCTGCGCCGGTGGCGACTTTCCACAAGGCTACGGCACGCTCTTCCTGGATCTCGGGATGCGGTGATTGGCTCTCGAACGGCATCACGTCATAGGCGGGCAAACCGATGACAGATTCGGGAGGAACGTCGCCGGTGAGTTCGGCGAGTGCGCGAACGACCGGAAGGAGTTCCTCGACGGCACGGTTGTCGGCAACGATCACGACGAGCGGGCGTGCGGTGGCCCGCTGCAATAAGGAGTAGAAGAGCGCTTTGCCGGTGGGGGTGAGTCCGGAGACACGTGTCCGCCCCGCGCCGCCCTTGACCCGGGCTATAGCACGCTGCAGTGCTGGGGATTTTTCCACGTCCGCAAAAACATCGCGGACGAACGGGAGGATCACAGGGTTGATTCTAGCAGCAGGGGAAGAGGTGAATCAGTTTCGAGTTTCGAGAAAAGAAAGAACGACCGCGCATTGCTCGGAGAACGCGGACAAAGTCAGGCAAGAAGATTCACCACAGAGGCACGGAGACACAGAGGAATGAGGCATAAAGGCGACGCGGAGTCAGGCGAGTTCCGTAGAAGCATAGAGGTCCTTCGACTCGTCGCTGCGCTCCTGGCTCAGGATGACACTCGGGTAGGGCAGCGTGATTGGTTCAGAACTCGAGGTGCAGACGAAGTCCGGGCACAGTGACGGGTCCGCGGACCTGGTTGTAGCCGGGATTGTTGATGTGCTGGAGGTCGAAGCTGAAGTAGGCGCCGCGCCAGATGTGGGCGTCGTAGAAGGCTTCTTCGATGGTTTCGCGGCCATAGGTGAGGCCGCCATCGCCCAGCAGGAAACCGAGGCCTCCGTTCGCAAGATAGGACTGGTGCGCGACGGAGATCCCGTTGGAGATGAAAACGGCTCCGGCGCGATCGAGGGTGCGGTGCCACTGCGAGCCCTTAGAGTAGACGCCGCCTTCCAAGGTGCTTTCGGCCTCGGTGTAGCAGAAGGACTCTTTCTTGCCGTCAGCCCAGCCCCAGCGAGCAAAAGCAAAGACGTCGGTAGAGAGTTCCTGCTCGAGGTTGATGCCGAACCCATATTTCATGGTATCGACAACGCGGGTCGCGACGACGTCAGGTGTCGGCGTGACGTGATTGAGGTAGAGCCGCACGGCTTCGCTGTAGTCGCCCATGTCGCCATGATTGACGTAGTTGAGCAGCCGCAGCGTCGTGTGGCGATTGCGAAACAGGGGATAGCGCAGCTCGAACTCAACGTTCTCGGCGCGATTGTCAGACAAGTTGGCACTCAGATCGGGTCCGTTGGCGACTTTGGGCATAAGTGCCTCGGCGAAGCGAATGCCCCAGTTGCGGTCCTCGTAGTCAAGCATCAGGCCAACGGTGTAGCCGCGAGTGTCGGCGGCATAATCCCAGGCGCCGTTATTGTCGGCGGTCCAGTTGAGGAACTGGTAATGGCTGTCAGTGCCGCCGACGCTGTTGTCGAAAAAGTCGGCGAGGGAGAACTTGCCGAAGCGGATGGCGAGGCTCTTAGCCGGTAGCCTGGTTTGCAGCGAGAGCGGCGTCCGTTCGGAGTCAACCATCTCGGAGGAGAAAGGGATCACCTGTTCGAAGATCAGGCGAGCGATGTAAGGCGCCGCACCCAGAGTGGGGTTGCGAACTACATCGAGGTTCGTAAAGCCGGCAAGACCAAGGGCACCACTGATACCGCCCCAACCCGCTTCTTCGACATCGAGATAAACAACAGTGTTCGGGGTGACTTCGTAGCCCGTGAACAGTGTGAGAACGCGTGAGGTGGCGTGCTCGGAAGTGTTCTTCAGGCTATTAGGACCGCTGTAGGCGGCGTAGAAGTCTCCGTGGGACTGAAACACAAAGTTCGCCTGGCCGGAGACCCACCACTTGGTGGTGTCGGAGTGCTTGAAGAAGGTATCGAGCGGTGCGGGAGCGTCGGGCGCGGCCGGAGCGCTCTGTGTGTCTTGCGAAGGAGCGTCCTGCGCCCGCACGGCGATGTGCGTTCCGAGACAGAGCAGCAACCCCAGCGCGAAGGCCATGAGAGAGCGCGGGTTTGGCCGGGATGGGTTCGGTCGCAACAAGGTTTCGATCCGGTACGTCCTACAGAAGTGGCGGTCGTGCACCTCCGGGCGCCGTCTCAGTGTCACACGGGATTGTTACAGGCGGATTACGCGCCGCCGGGCGGGAACAACCGGTCGCGGACACTTGCGCCGCCTGCTCTCTTATAGCATACTGGGGTAGGGTATAAGCAAGTCTATGACATCTTCTCGAGGGCATGACCGCGACAAACTGGTGGCGCGGGCGCGAAGGATCCGCGGCCAGATCGATGCGGTGGAGCGCGCCCTGGCCAATGAAAAGGAAGACTGTGCCGACACGCTGCGGCTACTGGCTGCCTGCCGGGGCGCCATCAACAGCCTGATGGCCGAGGTGATGGAAGACCATATTCGCGACCACATGGGAGGCAGTAAAGCGTCGCAAGAGGTCAGTGATGACTTGCTGGCGATCGTGCGCGCCTATCTGAAGTAGTAGCGTGGCCGCTGAAGGCCGGCGTGATCGGATTCTGTTCCACACAGGCGCCAGCATGGGAGCGAGTGAATGCCGCTGAGAAGATGAGGGCTGCGGACTGAATCTGCGACGATCCCTATGATCCGCAGCCGTTACGCATCGCTACTTGCTCAGGCGCAGTTTCCGAAGGCGAGCGATTGCCAATCCGACGCCGGAGCCGAGCAGCAACGTCGACGTGGGTTCGGGAACGGCCAGTGAATTAATCACCATCTCGCTGAGCGCGAACTGAAGGCGGGGGACCGAACTGGCCGAGGTCTGCGTCATAAACCGCACGCTGTCAATGCCTGACCAGTTGAAGGTTTCCTGCACCGGCACGGTACCGTAGAGCACGAGCGTCATACTATCGACCGCCTTGCCGTCGAGAAGTCCAATCACTTCAAGAGAGATCGGGGTCGGTCCGTCGCTGGCCAGCCAGGCGCTGTTGAATGTGAAAGTGTTGGGAGCACTGAAGGTTGCAGGCCCGCCATCATGGTTATAGGCGAATGCCCCGCTGACCGGCGGGATAGCGCCAGGCGGAGTCATCAATGCAGGGGTCAACAGCACATGCCCATTCATGTCGTAAAAGTTATTCCAGTCAAGGCCGGCGAAGCCGTTGGGAATCGGTGTGCCATTGCCGGGGAGACTGTTGAAGGTAATGACCTCCGCCGACGCAAACGAGCCGGCCACCAACAGGCATGCGGCCAGCAAAAGGCTCTTTCTCGATGCAAGATGCATTTCCTACGCTCCTTGGACGAATCTGCCGATGGATAACGGGGGACAATGACGTTCGTCGCCGCCCGCGCGAAGGGACGTACCGGAATTGATCTTGCACGAACACTGCCAAGCGCAGGGACAGACATTGGAACGACTTAGGGTTTTGGCAGCGACGGAAGCGTGTCAATACGACTCGTTCGCGAAATTTTTTCTCGATCTTCCTCACTAGCCTCCTATGAGGCAGAGAAAAGTGTCACGACTACGCCGGTGTGCTTTGCCTAAGGTGATTGACTTAGGGCGCGGCAATCTGGAAGCGAAGGACCGCTTGCGCGATGCGATATTGATACTTCGCCGCCGCATACTGGATTTGGGCTTCAGTCTGCTGCAACTGCGCCTGACTCAGTTCGACGATGGATGCAAGGCCGAGTTTGTAACGCGTCTGGGAGAGATCGACAGCGAGAGTCGTCTGGTCGACGAATTGTTGCGTAACGGCGATGCGACTGTAGGCGGTCTGGGTGTTCAGCCAACTGGTGCGCACGTCGTTGGCGACGCGGTCCTTGAGGTCGCGCAGGCGTTCGCCCTCGGCTTGCGAGCGAAATGCCGCCTCGCGGGAACGCGCAGGATAAAGAAAGCCGTTGAAGACCGGAATATTAACGTTAACCCCGACGGCGCCATACCAACTGGCAAAGGGCGAGATGCCGGCGATACTTTCGCTGGCGGGCGTCCGGCCCACGACTCCCAGGGCTTGAATGGTGGGCAGGAGCAGGTCGCGTTCCGCCTTCTGAAAGCGTTGAGAAGCCTGGTATTCGTAATTTTGCGCTGCGATCTCGGGGCGATTGCTGAAAGCCTGGTCGACCAGCGGCGCAACCGCGTCGGGCGGCGGAGTCAGTTGAGTGTCGGATTCGATCAAGTCGTATTGCTGCTGGGTGGGAAACCCGAGAACGGCGGATAGTGTCGACAAGGCAGCCTGATAGTTGTTCTGCGCGTCGAGCAGCAGCAGTTTGGCCTGGGCAAGGTTGGCGTCGGCAAAGCTGACATCAAGCTGCGATCGGAGTTTGTTGTTAAACAGGGCCGTAATCTGATCGCTTACGACCTGGCGAGCACTGACAGTTTGTTGCGCCACGGCCAGTTCGGCGTTGGCCTGGAGCGCGTTGTAGAAAGCCTGGTCGACTGCCAACTTGATCTGCTCGGTGGTGGCGGCAGCGTTCATGTCCGCAGCTTTAGCGTGGAGGGTTGCTGTGGCCACGAGATTGTTGGTCCGTCCGAAGTCAGTGATTAACTGCGAGAGAGCAACGCCGCCGGCGGCGCGCTGATAGACGATCGGGTTGTTGAGGTAACCTGCCGCGATGCGGCTGCCTTCGTCCTTCGGCTGCGCGGCGGTCAGGCTGCCATAGACATTGGGGTAATAGGCTGCCCTGGCTTCGCGCGTCACCTGTCCTGACGCCAGCGACAACAGGTGAGACACGGAGATCTGCGGATTGTTCTTGAGAGCGAGCGCTTCGGCCTCCTGGACGGTGAGGCGCTGCAAGGGGCCGGTGGCCGGAAACTGCGGTGGAGGCGCCGCCTGCGACGCAGTTGAAGGCGGGGAAGGAGCCGGCGGATATTGCACTGTCGGCGCAGCGGTTTGCGCGGCGAACCGTGAAGTCGCCGCCAGGGCCAGGACGAACAGCAGGACTGTCTTGCTCACGCCTGCACCTCCGGTTGTGGCCGCTCTTCCCGGCCATGAATCAGCAGATACGCTGCGGGCACGAGAAATACGGTAACGATCACGGACACGGTGAGTCCGCCGATGATGGAGCGCGCCAACGGGGCATACTGCTCGCTGCCGGCTTCGAGCGCGAGCGCCATCGGGATGAGGCCGAGAATGGTGGCCAGCGAGGTCATCAGAATCGGGCGTAAGCGTACGCGGCAGGCCAGCGCTACAGCTTCACGGATGGGCATGCCCTCGCGGCGATAGTTGCGGGTGACGTCGACAATCAGGATGCTGTTCGAGACCACAATGCCGGCCATCATGATGAGGCCCATGAGCGACATGACGTTCAACGTTGTGCCCGTGAGGAGCAGGACGAGAATCACGCCGGTGATGCCTGAGGGGATCGCCAGGAGGATGATGAAGGGATCGATAAACGAGGCGAACTGCGCCATCAGGATCAGGTAGACGAGCACGATCGCCAGCAGCAGGCCGATGGCAAAGCTCTTGAAGGACTCCTGCATGGCCAGCACCGAGCCTCGCACCTGGATCCGGACATTTGGCGGCAGCTTGGTGTCTTTGATGACGTTGTCCACCTGCTTCGCCAGCGCCCCCAGATCTTCTCCCTTCGGGGAGACGTAGACGTCGATCACGCGAAAGAGCTGGTAGTGGTCGACTTCGGTAGGAGTGTTGATCATCTTTATGTTGGCCACGTTCTCGAGCATGGTGGGGTTGGTGTTATCGGGAGCGTGCAGGGGGATCTGCTTGAAGTCTTCCATGGTCATCGAACCAATTTGCTGGTTGGTGTATTGAACTGTGAGGAAGTAATTGTTGCCGTTCCTGGGATCGACCCAATAGCTTGGCGCGATCATGCCGTTGGAGGTCAGCGCGGTAACAACGTTGTCTACCACGTCGCTGGCGTTGAGTCCGAGGCGAGCCGCCATTTCGCGGTGAACGTCAAGCTGCAGGCCGGGATAGTTGAGGTCCTGTGGAATCAGCACGTCGCTGACACTGGGTAAGGCGCGCAGCTTGCGCGAAATTTCGCTCGCCACTTCATATGCGGCGTGCTGGTCGTTGCCGCTGACCTGAATGTCGATGGGCGCGGGCATGCCCTGATTCACCACGGAATCCACCAGGCCGCCGGTCTGGAAATAGGTCGAGACCTCAGGCAAGTCGGCGCCCAGCTTTCGCCGCACGCGATCCATGTAGGCGAAGGTGCTGAGCTTGTGCTCTTTGTGCAGACTGACCTGCACAAACGCCGTATGCTGGCCGGAGTTGCTGGTGTAGATCGACGAGAGATCGGGAGTGAGACCGATGTTGGAGACGATCATCTGCAGATCATCTTTGTCGACGACCTGGCGAATGTCGTTCTCGACGTGCGCGACGAGGTCGTTGGTGACTTCGAGCCGCGAGCCGGTTGGCGCCTTAAGGTTGATGACGAACTGGCCTGGGTCGGTGCGCGGGAAGAAGGCCACGCCCAGAAAGGGATACAGCAGCAGGCTGAGGACGAACAGGCCCATGATGAGGACGATGGTTGCTACCGGACGAGCCAGGGCCTTGTTGACCGCGGTGTCGTAAAGCATCAGGAGTTGGTCATAACGACGATTAAAGCCGACTACCAGCCGACCGAAGGCATTGTGTGGCTGGTGCCCTCCTTTACCGTGGGCAGTTTTGATGAAGCGCGCGCAGAACAGCGGGACAACCGTCATCGCCACCAGGTACGATGCCGCCAGTGAGAGCACAACCCCCAGCGCAAGGGCGATGAACAAGTATCGGCTGACGCCGTACAAGAACACGACCGGGAAAAATACGATGGCGGTGGTAAAGGTTGCCGCCAGAACCGCAAGTTGAACTTCCTGACCTCCGCGTTCGGCGGCGGTGACGGCATCGGCGCCCTCTTCCATGTGGCGGAAGATGTTTTCCAACACGACGACGGAGTTGTCGATGAGTCGCGAGAGGACGAGGGCAAGTCCGCCGAGCACCATGGTATTGATGGAGCTGCCGGCGGCGTTCAACAGCAGAAATGCGGCGAGGCACGAGATGGGGATCGACAACAGTACGGAGATGGTGCCGCGTACCGAGCCGAGGAAGATCAGAATCATCACCGCGGTGAGGACAAGTCCGATGCCACCTTCGCGCAAGACGTTGGCGACGGCGGTCTTCACATATTGAGACTGATCGAACACAACCGTCGCGATCAGCGACCGGGGAACATCGAGCAGGTTCTTGATACGATCGCGAACGCCGTTGACGATCTGGATCGTGTTGCTGTTGCCGCCTTGCTTGAGAATCGGCAGATAAACCGACTTCTGGCCGTCGACGCGAACGATGTTGTACTGGATGGCGGAAGAGTCTTCGGCGTGGCCAACGTCGCCGAAGCGCAGAACACCGTTGCCGATGGCCTTCAGCGGAACGTCATTCATTTCCTTAACGTCGGGAATCTGGCTGTTGCTGTAGATGTTGTAGTCCAGGGTGCCGATGCGGACGTCGCCGGCGGGAAGAATCTTGTTTGCCTTGTTGATGGCCTGCACGACATCCATGGGGCTGAGCTGCGCTGCCTCGAGCTTCACGGGATCGATGTAGAACTGGATTTGCCGGTACTTGCCGCCGAACGGTTGAGGAACGGAGGCGCCGGGAACATTAGCAATCTGGTTGCGGACGGTGAACTGACCCTGGTCGTGCAGCTGCGTCTCGTTGAGGCCCTGGCCTTTGAGTGTCACCAGGCAGACCGGCAGGCTCGAAGCGTCAAACTTCAAAACAACCGGGGGCAGCGTGCCTTGGGGCAGACGGCGCAAGTCGGCCATGGCAAGGTTGGCGATCTCGCTCACGGCTGCGTCAGGGTCGGTGCCGGGCTGGAAGTAGACCTTGATGAGGCTTACACCAGTGAGCGAGCGCGACTCGATGTGGTCGATGTTGCTGCCGAGGGTGAAGAAGCGCTCGAAGGTATCGGTGATATCGGCTTCAATCTGTTGCGGAGGCATACCGCTGTAGAACGTAGCCACTACGACCACGGGAATCTGGATCTGGGGGAACAGGTCCACAGGCATGCGAACCACGGTGGTGATGCCGACGACAACGATGACCAGGCACAGCATCAGGA
>Ga0335085_10012023_pt1 | contig 12784 bp, 10 predicted proteins | sample Lox_Sample_45_FD_206712 | JGI IMG/M metagenome (GOLD analysis project Ga0335085, IMG submission 206712) | Soil microbial communities from Loxahatchee National Wildlife Refuge, Florida, United States - Lox_Sample_4.5 | ecosystem: Environmental > Terrestrial > Soil > Wetlands | place: USA...
CGCAGCGGGCATCTACCTCGTACTCCTCCGCCACTGGCATTTCGACGAGTTACCGAGCGGCGGTCTGCTGAATGTGCGCGGCAGGGTAATCGGCAAGCTGCGTGATCAGACAACCGCGTCGCTGCGCGACGCCAAGGCGAGTAGCGAGCGAGCGTACGCCCACGCGCCCGACTCCGCACGCTGATCGCAGTCGGCGACAACGTCGGTGTTTACATAGGTGTTGGGGTTGATCGTTGGCGAACGACCTTCGTGGAGGCAACATGGCAACCTCGATTCTCGATGATCTCAAACGGCTGTATCACCGCACGTGGTGGGCCCTCATGTTGCAAGGGTTGCTGGGCTTGGCGGTGGGTATACTCGTCTTTGTCCGGCCACTCGATTCGGTCGCCGCGCTCGCCCTCGTGATCGCCTTCTGGGCCCTGTTCAACGGCTTCGTCGAGATCATTCACGCGATCGAGTTGGCACCGGTGATGAAGCATTGGTGGGTCCTGTTGTTGGGGGGTCTCGTGGGTGTCGGGTTTGGGATCGCGGCGCTCGTGCTCTATCCGGTCCTCTCCTTGGCCTTCGCGGTCGTGTGGGTTGCCTGGTGGCTCATGACCACGGGCATCTTCGACATTTACGCGGCGTTTCGCCAGAAGAGCCTCGGCATTCAGTGGGGGTGGACCGCGCTGCTCGGCGGTGTGAGCATCATTGCCTCGCTGTTTGCGTTGTTGGCTCCGCCGGTCACGCTGGCCGCGATCATGGGGTTGATCGCGGGCTTCGGGGTCGTGTCGGGGATCGTGCTGATCGTCGCGGCGTTCAAGCTTCGCTCGCTCGTGCACGCCTAGACCGTTTCGATGGCGGTGGGGGCAAGATGGGCGTAATTCCGCTCAGCGACGCGTCGCGACGCCCCGCACGGTTCCCGGTGATGACCGCATTCATCATCGCCGTGAACGCGCTGGTCTTCATGGTCGAGCTGACGCGCGGCGATAGTTTCGTGAGCACATGGTCGCTGGTTCCCGCAAGCGTCGTGGCCGGGCACCACCTGATCACCATCTTGACGTCGATGTTCATGCACGCCAGTTGGTCACACGTCCTCGGCAACATGATCTTCCTGTGGGCATTTGGCCCGGAAGTCGAAGACCTCATGACCCCGCGGCGCTATCTCGTGTTCTACATTCTGGGGGGGCTCGCCGCGACTGCGGCGCAAGTTGCGGCGGACCCCAGCTCCACCATTCCCAACCTTGGCGCGAGCGGTGCGATCGCGGCCGTGATGGGCGCCTTCCTCGTCACCTATCCTCGCGACAGGATCCGCTCGCTCCTCGTGATCTTCGTCTTTATTCGGACCGCGTACATTCCGGCCGCACTGCTGATCGGCGTGTGGTTTCTCACGCAGTTCGTGAGCCTTGGCGCGGTTGCGCAACAACCCGAAGGCGGTGTGGCATACGCCGCCCATGTCGGCGGCTTCATTTTCGGGGCGGTCGGGGCCCGTCTCTTCGAGCGCTCCTGAGGAGCGACGCGAGGGCGGTGTCGCCTAGCGGTCGTTTGAGCGATGGTCCGGACGCATGGGGTTCAGGGGATCATCGGCAGGCGCTGACCACTGAAACGACCCCTGGAAAAACGAAGGAGGAGGTCGCCACCCAGGGGCTCGAGGGTTCGAATCCCATCCGCTCCATCGGGCGTATAGTGCGGGTGGCTCACGTGATTGCCCGGTACCACCCTCACGAGCTCTGGCGATGACCCAATTGCGTCTCCCCGTCTGGCTGACCTTCGGCATAGCCGCCGCGCTCCAGGCGCAGTCCCCAGCGTCCGGCGACTGGTCTGCCTACGGGCACGATGCGGCCGGCACGCGCTTCTCCCCCCTCACCCAGATTACCCCGGCCAATGTGAGCACCCTGCGGCCCGCGTGGATCTACCGCACCGGGGATCGGCTGATCGGTCGTGGGCGATTCGAAGCGACCCCGCTCATGGCGGACGGCACCCTGTACTTCGCGACACCGCTCAGCCAAGTCATCGCCCTCGATCCCGCAACCGGCGCCGTGCGCTGGCGCTTCGATGCCCGCATCGACATCTCACGCGACTACGGCGACATGGCGACCCGCGGCGTCGCGATCTGGATCGATCAATCCCATCCTCATGCCGACTGTGCGCGACGGGTTTTCCTCGCGACGCTCGACGCCCGTCTCCTGGCGCTCGATGCCGCCACCGGTCATTTGTGCGGCGGCTTCGGGAATCACGGTTCGGTGGACCTTCAGGCCGGCATCCGACCTGCCCCCGAGTACCCCGGCGAGTATGAGGTGACCTCTCCGCCGGCGATCGCCGGCGACCTCGTGATCGTCGGCTCCGCGATTGCCGACAACCATCGCCTCGATGCCCCGAGCGGGATGATCCGCGCTTACGATGCCCGGACCGGGCTCGAGCGGTGGCGGTGGGACCCGATCCCGCGCGGGTCAGGCGCTCCCGGGCGCGAGACCTGGGTTGGCAACGGAGCGGATCGCACCGGTGCGGCCAATGCCTGGTCGGTCTTCTCGGTGGACGGTGCACACGACCTGGTGTTCATTCCGGTCGGTAGCGCGAGCCCCGATTTCTACGGCGGCGGGCGACGCGGGCAGAACCACTGGGCCGATGCCGTCGTGGCGCTCCGCGCCTCGACCGGCAAATTCGTCTGGGGCTTCCAGGTGGCCCACCACGACCTGTGGGACTACGATGTCCCGGCCCAGCCCGTTCTTTTCACCCTGCGGCGCGGCGGGCGCAGCATTCCGGCACTGGCGCAGGTCACGAAGATCGGGCATCTGTTCGTCTTGAACCGCCTGACCGGCGAGTCCCTCTTCCCGGTGGAGGAGCGCCCCGTCCCCCAAACGGACCTGTCGGGGGAAGAAGCGTCTCCGACACAACCGTTTCCCGCTGCCGCGTTCCGGCTTGTTCCAGAGAGCCTTCCACCCGGTGACGTCTTCGGTACGAGCCCGGAGAACCTGGCGGCATGTCGCGATGCCGTGTCCGGTTTGCGTAACGACGGGGTGTTCACCCCGCCCACGCGGAACGGTTCGCTGATGTACCCGGGGAACCTCGGCGGATCGACGTGGTCATCGGCCGCGGTCGACGAGTCCCGCGGGGTGTTGATCACGCCGCTCAATCATCTGCCGTTCGTGGTGATGGAAGTCCCCAGGGATGAGGCTCAGGCAGCGATCGACGCGCATCCGGGGTGGGAGGTTGGACGGCAACATGGAACCCCCTACATCATGCTGCGCCGCCCCCTCCTGTCCCCCGACCGGGTACCGTGCAGTCGGCCGCCTTGGGGCGTGCTCACCGCGGTGGACCTGAACGGCGGAACCGTGAAATGGAGCGTGCCGCTCGGCCGCATCCCGTGGGTGAGCTCTCCGGAGGCCGAGCACTGGGGGTCGGTTAATCTCGGCGGCGCGGTCATCACGGCGAGCGGGCTCGTCTTCATCGCCGCGACCTTGGACCACCGCCTGCGGGCATTCGATCGGGAGAGCGGACGCGAGCTCTGGAACACCCTGCTACCGGTCGGAGGGTACGCGCTGCCCATGACCTATGAGGTGGCGGGTCGCCAGTACGTCGTGATCAGCGCCGGCGGACACGATCGTCTCGATCCGCTCCTGGGCGACTACGTCATCGCGTACGCGCTGCCCGCACCCGGCGCGCCGACGCCCGACACGACGATTCGTCCGGTGGCGGGAACCTACGCGGGGGAGATACGCAGTGGTGGCGACCGCCATGTCACGACCTTGACCATTCGTGGGTCGGGCGATTCGCTCACGGGGACGATCGAGTTCACGACCCCGACGTCGACGGGCACGGTGACGGGCCGTCAGGTGGGGGACACCGTCTGGCTCACGATCCCGTTCCACTCGTCCGAGAACCAATGCGACGGCACCCTGATGGCTCGGGGTGAGCTGGTGAACGAGGGCCGCCTCCTCGATGGCGGTGTGACCTTTTCCGGCCCGTGCAGCACCGGCACGCCCCCAGACTCCGGCGCCTTCGGTCTCTGGCGGAAGTGACTCGGATCGCCCCGGCCATTCCTGGAACACCCGCGCCGGGATGAGCGGCACAAGCGCTATCGCAGCCGGGTTGACGCCCCCACGTCACCCGTCTACGATGCGCTCGCGATCCTATGCTCACCGCATCTGAAGCCCGCGTCGAGCTCGAGGCGGCGCGCGCCGCGTTTCGGGGCGACATGTCGAAGGCCGGGGCCGCCGACGTCTGGGCCCGGTTCACCGGTCGCATCGGGGTAGTCCTGTCGGGCGGCGGCGCGCGCGGCGCCTACGAGGCGGGCGCCCTGCTCGCCTTCCAAGATGCGGCGTTGCCGACACACGTCATCGCCGCCACCTCGATCGGCGGGATCAACGCCGCGAGCTTCGTGGCCCACTCGAATACCCGCGTCGGCAACGCCGAGCGGCTGATCGAAAACTGGCACGCGCTCACCCCCGGCTTGCTGGGGATCGAGTGGACGCGCTACGGCTGGATGCTGGTCGGCCTGATCGCCTGCTCGGCCGGCGTCGGGAATCTGGTGGCGTATCTCGCGACGCTGCTCGGCATCGAAGTGCACCTGCACAGCCCGGCGGCCGCCTGGACGGCGCTCGCGCTCGGGGGCGCCTCGCTGCTGCTGTTCTATCCGCAGCTCCCGTATCTCCATTTCGTGCTCCGGCGCTGGCTCGACCGCGACGATTGGGACCTGGATCCTGCGCGTCTCCGGGCCTCGATCGTCGCCAACGTCCTGGTCGCCGGATTCGTGCTCGTGATCGTCTTCTCCCTGCATCTGCACACCACCTTCAGCACGCTGCTGGTGCGCTCCCCGCTCGTCGTCCTGGGGGCCCTGGTCGCGCTGGCGATCCTCAGGCTCTGGCAGCGTCGCGCCGGCGGCGCCGCGCGACTCTCCCGGATGTGGGAACGGTTGCTGCGCATCCCGCTCACCCCCGGCCTGTTCAAGAACTTCGAGCGCGCGCGCTATCTCCGGGCCGAGATTCCGGCGCCGCCGATCGCCGCCTCGCCGATTCGTCTGGTGATCACCGCGACGGATATCAAGGCGGGCCGGCCACGCTACTTCACGAACGCGGCGCCGGAGGCTCTCGCCGCGGACCCCGGCGTCGATCAGGAATTCGTCTCGCATGAGGTGGTTCAGGCCCACGACCTGTTGCCGGCGGTGGTCGCGGCATCGGCCCTGCCGATCGCCTTCGAGCCGCTTTGGGTGGATGGCCACCTTTTGGCGGACGGGGCCATCGTCGGGAGTCAGCCGATCCGGCCGGCGCTGCGGCTCGGCGCCGACGTGCTGTTCATCGTGCTCCTCAACCCGCCGCGGACCGCCGCCCCCGCCAAAGCCAACTCCTTCGTGGACGTCGGCATCCGGGCGCTCGACATCCTGATTCACCAGAACCTGCGCGTCGACCTGCAGACCGCTCAGGAGGTGAACGACCTGTGCGAGAGCACGGCCCGGCAGCTGGGCCTCCCGGCGGAGGCGATCACGATATCGATCGGCCGCCGGCGGTTCCGCTACGTCCGGACGTTCACCATCCGGCCGACCGGACCGCTGCGCGCCGGCATCCTGGATTTCGGCAACCGGGCGACCGGCGAAATGCTGCTGCAGGGCTATCGCGACGCGGCGGATCAGATTCGCGAGTTTCTGGCGTACGCGCCGCAGGCGCAATTCGGCGGGCCGCGCCGCGTCCTCGGCATGGCCCTAGCCGGCGAGGCGGGCTAGGGCAATTTCCGCTCGCATCGCCCTCGCGACCTCCGCGGGCTATCGCGACCTCCCGCCGGACGACCGTCTCGTCATTCCCGCATTGGCTCGACTCGGCATTCACGCCGAGCCGGTGGTGTGGGACACCTCCGGCACCGCCTGGGAGCGCTTCGACGCCGTCGTGATTCGCTCCTGTTGGGACTACCACACCCGGCTCGGGGAATTCACCGCCTGGCTGGATCGGGTGGGGCAGGTCGGGGTGCCGGTGTGGAATCCACCGGCCCTGCTGCGCTGGAACGCCGACAAGACGTATCTCCGGGACCTCGCCGCGCGGGGGATCCCGATTGTGCCGACGCGCTGGGTGTCGCGGGGTGAAGCGACCTCGTTGGCCCAGGTGCTCGCTGCGGCGCGCTGGTCTGAGGCCGTCGTCAAGCCCGCCGTGTCCGCGGCGGCGTTTCACACCTGGCGCGTAAGCCGGGCCGAGGCGGAGGCCGCGGCGACTCGCTTCCAGGCGCTCGTCGCCACGCGGGACGTTCTGGTTCAGGTATTCCTGCCGGAAATCGAGCGGTCCGGCGAGTGGTCGTTCTGCTTCTTCGGCGGGATCTACAGCCACGCGGTGGTGAAGCGACCGCGGCCGGGGGAATTCCGGGTTCAGGAGGCCCACGGGGGCACCGCCCAGGCGGCCCGTCCCGGCCCGGCGCTGGTCGCCCAGGCCGAAGCCGTGATCGCCGCTCTGCCTGGGCCGACGGTGTATGCGCGGGTCGACGCCTGCCAGGTGGATGGCCGGCTCTGCCTGATGGAGCTGGAGGCCTTGGAGCCGTCGCTGTTTCTCGATCAGGAGCCCCGGGCCCCGGACCGCTTCGCCGCGGCGATTGCCGCAACGCGCCTTCATCCTCGCCCCGGCGTTTCTTCATCTCCCAAGCCCTAACGTCCCGGAAGGCGGGGGCCTCCCCGCGCCCGCCCGGGGGTTCAAGTCCGATGAAGATTCCGTCCTTGCTGCTGCGGCAGCTGTACACCTTCGGCTCGCTCGAGAACGAGGGGGATGGTTTCCGGTTCAGCCTGAAGAACCAGTTGTCCGACGCGGCGGTGCAGCGGTTCGCCCGGTTCGCCGTGGACGGCGCCGACATTCCCCTGTCGCAGATCTCGCTGCAGCTCGAGGGGGGCGTTGAAGTACGCGCCACCGATCTGACTCCCGATCACCCGCTCACCTTCGGCCTCAAGCAGACCGCCCGGGTTCGGGCGCTGACCGGCCCGCTCCACGCGGGACCGCACGAAATTCACTTCGAGATGGATGCGGAGCCGTTCGGGCGGCTGGCGATCAAGGCCACCGACGCGATCGCCGAGCCATCGCGCCCGCGCACGGGCATCCCCTACGATCACGACGATGCGGTGAACTACTCCCGCCCCATGATCGCGCGCCGCCGCCAGTTCGTGGAGGAGCACACCGGGGCTGCGTTGCGGCACGTCTCCGAGTTCTCCTTCGACCCGGCCGTGCTGCGGGGCAATATCGAGAACATGACCGGGGTGGCCCAGGTCCCGATCGGATTCGCGGGGCCGCTGCGCATCAATGGCGAGCACGCCCACGGGGAATTCCTGATTCCCCTCGCCACGACCGAGGGGACCCTGGTCGCGTCGTACAGTAGAGGAATGAAGGTCCTGAATCTCTCCGGCGGCGTAATGTGCACGGTGTCCGCCGATTGCATGCAGCGGGCGCCGGTGTTCGTGTTCGATTCGGCGCGCGAGGCCCGGGCGTTCCGGGATTGGGTCGAGGTCCATCTCGCCGAGATCCGGCAGGAGGCCGAAGCCACCTCCAGCGTGGCGAAGCTGCTGCTGATCGACCCCTACCTGTCCAACAAGTTCGCCTATCTGCGATTCAACTTCGCGACGGGGGATGCCGCGGGCCAGAACATGGTGGGGCGGGCGACCTACGCCGCCTGCGGCTGGATCCTCGAACACTATCCGGGGATCCGGAAGTTCTTCCTCGAATCGAATTTCGCGACCGACAAGAAAGCCTCGCACGTCAACATGATGCGGACGCGGGGCAAACGGGTCACCGCCGAGGCTGTGATCCCGCGGCAGGTGCTGCGCGAGCAGCTGCGCGCCGAGCCCGAGGCGCTGCAGTACCACGCGGGGGTCGCCAACGTCGGGGCGATGCTGTCGGGGACGAACAACAACGGGCTGCACTCGGCCAACGCGATCACCGCGCTGTTCATCGCCACCGGGCAGGACGTCGCGAACGTGGCCGAAGGCTCGGCGGCGCTGATCTACACGGAGATCACTCCCGCGGGAGACTTCTACATCTCGATCACGATCCCATCGCTGATCGTGGCGACCCACGGTGGGGGCACGGGTCTTCCCACGCAGCGGGAGTGTCTCGAGGTGCTGGGGTGCTACGGCAAGGGGAAGGTGAACAAGCTCGCCGAAATCGTGGCGGGGGTCGTGCTCGCCGGCGAGCTGTCGCTCGGCGCGGCGATCTCCTCGCTCGAGTGGGTGTCGGCCCACGAACGCTACGGGCGGAAACGGTGACCACCGCGACGGGGGCGCCGCCAAGGGCGCCGGGGGCGGGAATCGTGATTCAGGCGGTCCGGCCGCCGCCCGGGCTCGTGCGTCGCGCCATGACCGTCAACCGGCATCTGATCGGGTTGCTCGCCGGCGGATTGGTCGCCGCCGCCCGTCGCCCACCCGACGAGACCACGAAGAAGCCTGACCGCCGCTGGCTACTCAAATCGCTGGCCTTCTTCGTCCGTCCGTTCGTACGGCGGGACCTGGTGGGCCAGCCGTTCGCGGTGCAGCTGCGGCGGCGGCTCGAGTTGCTCGGTCCGACCTATATCAAGCTCGGTCAGATCCTGTCGCTGCGCGAGGACCTGCTGCCGCGGGCGGTGACCGACGAGCTCAAGAATCTGCTCGACGGGCTGCCCGCCGTACCGTTCGCCGATTTCCGGCGGATCGTCGAGCGCGACCTCGGTCGGCCGCTGGACGCCCTGTTCCTGTCGGTCGACGAGGAGCCGCTGGGCTCCGGGTCGATCGCGCAGATCCACCGGGCCACGACGCGCGTCGGCGATCCCGTTGTGTTGAAGGCCGTCAAACCCGGGATACCGGAAATCCTGCGCCGGGATGCGCGCCTCTTGAAGGTGCTCGGCGGGGCGCTGCAGCTGGTGTTCCCCCGCTACCAGCCGCAGCGGATCATCCGGGAGTTCGTGGACTATACCGCACGCGAGGTGGACCTGCGGCGGGAGGCGGACAACGCCCTGACCTTCGCGGCCAATTTCACGGATCTCCCGGACGTGCAGTTCCCGCAGGTGTACTACGAGTTCTCCGGGCCGAACGTCCTGTGCATGGAGTACCTCGATGGGCTGCGGCCGGACACCGCCGCCGCCCACGCGCTGCCGGAGGAAGAGCGCGAGCGCCTGGTGGACCTCGGCGCCGCGGCGATCATCCGCATGATCTATCGGGATGGATTCTTCCACGCCGACCTGCACCCCGGCAACCTGTTGATCCTTCCCGAGACCAAGGTGGGGTTCATCGACCTCGGGATGGTCGGGCGGCTCGATTCCGAGCTGCGGCGCACGCTCCTGTATTACTACTACAGCCTCGTGACGGGGGACGCGGAGAACGCGGCGCGCTATCTCTCCGCGGTGGCGCAGCCGGGGACGCGCCCAGACATCGCGGGCTTCCGTCGAGAGGTGGTGGAGATCTCGCTGCGCTGGCAGCGCGCCGCGACCTTCGAAGGGTTCTCGCTGGCGCAGCTGATTCTCGAATCATTGGGCCGGGGCGCGCGCTACGGCGTGTACTTCCCCGTCGAGCTGGTCCTCATGGTGAAGGCGCTGATCACCTTCGAAGGCGTGGGGCACGTGTTGTTGCCCGGCTTCAACGTCGCGGAGGTCTCGCGCCGCCACATCCGGGCGATCTTCGTGAACCAATTCAGTCCGCTGCGCCTGCTGCAGGAGGAGCTACGGGCCGCGCCGGATCTGGTTGACGCGATGGCCAAGATCCCGTTGCTCATCACGGAAGGGGTGCAGGTGCTCGCGCGATCCACGCGCCACCCAGCGGAAAACCCGTTCGCCGGGATCCGGGGGACGCTGATCGCGGGCTTCTGCCTCGTGGCCGCCGCGATCCTGATGGCATTCGGGAGCCCGTGGCCCTTGTGGGCCGGATTGTTCGCCGCGGCGCTGTTTCTCGCCGTCCGGCGGGGAGGGTGAGATGACGCTATCCGTTGCTCCGTCTCCCGTCTCCCGTCTCCCGATTGCCGCACCGCCACCCTACGAGCCGTTCGACCCGGAGTACTGCCGGGCGCTCGTGCACGACGTCATCGGACCAATCGCCGCCGATTACTTCCGGGTCAAGCTGATCGACGCCGGCCGGATCCCCAAACACGGTCCGGTTATCCTCGCGGCCAACCACAGCGGGAACGCGTTTCCCTACGATGGGATCTTCGCGGACGCCGCGATGTGGCAAGCGGATGGGATGGACCCCGCCGCCAAGCTGCGCACCGTGTTCGAGCCGGAGCTTGCCTTCGTGTGGTGGATGCGTCCCTTCGGCCTCGACAACTTCTGGCGGCGGTGCGGTGGGGTGGACATGACGTTCGACAACTTCGAGCGCCTGCTCACCCGCGGTGACCGCGTGCTGTACTTCCCCGAAGGGGTCCCGGGGATCGGGAAGGGGTTCAACCGGCGCTACCAGCTGCAGCCATTCAAGACGAGTTTCGTCCTGCTCGCGGCCCGCCACGGCGTGCCGGTGTATCCACTCCACATCATCAATGCCGAATGGGTGCACCCGTTCGGATACACATTCCCGAAACTCGACCGCCTGTTCCAACGGGTGTTTCACGTCCCCTTCCTGCCGTTGCCGCTCGGCCTGCTCGCGATCCTGTTCCCCTGGATCTGGTATCTGGCGTTTCCGGCGAAACTGTTCGTCGCAGTAGGCGAGCCGATCGATGTGGTGTCGCTCATGCAAGCGGAGGGGATCACCGACTACATCCGACCCGATCGCGCTCCCCTGAAGCGCGTGGCCGAGCGCATTCGGCTCCGAATGCAAGCCGAGTTGACCGGCCTGGTCGAGCAATACGGCCAGCGGCCCTATCATGTCCGGTCGCTCTGGCGTCACATCGGCCGGCGCTTGCGGCTTCTCCCCTGGGGATGGCCGGGAAGTTTCCTGCGCAACGAGCGCGACCGGCGTCGTCCTGCGCCGCGCAATCGCCTGCACGCCTGGTTGCGGGATTGGGATCTGTTGGGGTTCTGGCTGCCGGCGGGATGGCCGTTACTCTCGCTGACTCGAGCATTCCGCCGCCCGCCCTGCGGATACCGGGGGATGTCTCGTTCGGACCGGCGCGAGCGTCAGGGGAACTTCCTGTGGCGGTTGTCGGAGCGGCCGCTACCAAGCCGTGAGACGACAGCTGACAGCTGACAGCAGCAATCAAACCTTTTCCAACTCCCGCAATGCAGAATCCAGCCGCCGCCCCACGTCGGAGCTCGGCTCATCCATCCCGACCGACTGCCACAGCGTGCGATCCTGGTCGGCCAGCACGTCGGTGCGGAGGGTGATGCCATGACGCGCCAGCATGGGGATCAGAACCTTGTGGCGGTGCCGCAGGTCGGCCCGCGTGGCGCGGTAGGCGAGCTCGGCCACCCGCCGACGCGAGGAGAAGCTGAAGATCCGGGTGAAGAACATCTTGTACTCGTCCGCGGCGGGCTCGAACAAGAGGACGTCGGCGTGGGGGTATCGGATGGCATAGGCGGCCATCCCCACCTCCAGCCGTGAGTGCACCAGCGTGCGAAACGTCTGCGAGAGTACGCTCGGCAGCCCGCGGCGCAGCAACGCCCCGGGCTTCAAGAGGCCCGTCTCGATCCCGTGCGCGGTATCCGCCGGGACGAGCGGATTGATGCAGAGCAACAGCTCCACTCCGTGGTCCAGCGCGATCGACGCATGCAACGTCTTGAGGAGGACGCCGTCCACGCACGGCCGTCCCTCGATGATGACGGGGGGATAGAGTCCCGGGAAGGCCGTGCTCGCCTGGACCGCCCGGGAGATCGGTACCTGATCCCAGCCGGGCTCGCCGAAGCGGATCGCCTGGCCGGACTCAAGGTCGGTCGCCACCACGATGAGCCGGTGTCGCAGCTTGCGGAAATCGTTGGTGCGTCCCCGCCTGGCATAGAGCTTCTCCAGATAGCGACGAATCGGCTCGTTGTCGAAGACGCCGACAGGAAGCGAGTCGGCGAGGCGCGTCAGGGACTCGAGGAGATTCTGGTCGCCCGGGCGCCGGCCGAGCTGCAGCAGCGCGTCGGCCAGCAGCTTCGGCAGCATCAAGCCGCGGCGACCCAGCTCGGCATAGGCCGGGGTGAAGAAATGCTCCGGGACAAACGGGTGTTCGCCGGGCTCGGGCTTGATGAGCGACCGCGCCAGGTGACTGGGAGAGATGCGATTGACCAGTGCCGCGCCCACGAACGCGCCCGCCGACACGCCCACGTAGACGTGGAGGTCATTCAGGTCGAGGCCTTCCAGGGCCTCTTCGAGGGCCCGGAGGGCGCCGATTTCATATACGGCACCCTCCGGTCCACCGCCCGCGAGTGCCAGACCGATGCGAGCGGCCATCACCGCCTCCCTACGCGACTTCCACCGGCTCGGGGGTGTGGGCGGGCTTCCTGACTTTGCCCTTCTGCACCGACCGGGTGAGCTCCTCGACCCGCTTGGTGAGTGTCACGATCTCCTTACGGGTGGGAACGCCGAACTGCCGCAGCGCGGCGGTCGTGGCCACGTCAAACGGGGTCGTGAGCTTGCCCATGGTCTCCCGCGCCGCCTCACGGGCGCCGACACCGACTTTCTCGATCCGGGCCAGCGTCTTCTGCAGCCGGACCTTGTTCAGCTTCTCCACCTGCTGGCCCCGCTTCACGAGATGGGTGAACAGCTTGCCGCCCTCCTCCCCCGCCATCGCGAACGCGCCGAGCCCGGCGAGCCAGATCTGCTGCGCCGACTGGCGGATCATGGGGACCTTCACTGCTTTTGCCTTCGCCATACACTGCTCCTTTCGAATCAGGCCCTCTTCCGGGCGATCCGCGCGCGGGGCCTGCCGCTCTTGGCGCGGACGCGTTTCTGTCGGGTACCGCGGTGCTCCAC
>Ga0335085_10012024_pt1 | contig 12784 bp, 13 predicted proteins | sample Lox_Sample_45_FD_206712 | JGI IMG/M metagenome (GOLD analysis project Ga0335085, IMG submission 206712) | Soil microbial communities from Loxahatchee National Wildlife Refuge, Florida, United States - Lox_Sample_4.5 | ecosystem: Environmental > Terrestrial > Soil > Wetlands | place: USA...
TCGCGCATCACGAGGACCGGAGAGGCCATGTCGATCTTCGCGCGCAGCACGTGTGCGCCCGGCTCGAACTCGCCCGCGCGCATGCGCGCGAAGAGATCGAGGCTCTCGTCGACGCTGCGACCGCGGCACGGGCTCGGCCGGCCCGGCTCGGTCAGCGTCCCCTGGTATTCGCGGATCTCCTCCGATGACAGATCGCAGACATAGGCCAACCCCTTGCCGATCAGCTCCACGGCCCAGCCGTAGAGGCGCTCGAAGTAGTCGGAGGCGTAATAGAGATGGGAGCCCCAGTCGAAGCCGAGCCAGCGCACGTCGGCCAGGATCGACTCGACGTACTCGACCTCCTCGGCTGCCGGGTTGGTGTCGTCGAAGCGGAGGTTGCAGGTGCCGCCGAACGCCTCGGCCGTCCAGAAGTTGAGGCAGATGGAGCGCGCGTGGCCGATGTGCAGGTAGCCGTTGGGCTCGGGCGGGAAGCGAGTGACGACGCGGCCGCCGTGCCGGCCGCGCGCGACGTCCTCGGCGACGTGATCGCGGATGAAGTTGCCCGGAGCGCCGGCGTCGGGCGATTCGGAGCCCATCGCGGGCGGAATCTAGGGAACGGCTACCCGAGCGTCACGCGCGGCCCAGGATCAGCGCGCTGGTCGGCACGCCGGTTCCCGCCGTCACGAGCACGTGGTTCACCGGGTCGATCTGGTTCACTGCGGTGCCGCGCACCTGCCGGACGGCCTCGGCCACGCCGTTCATGCCGTGGATGTAGGCCTCGCCGAGCTGGCCGCCGTGGGTGTTGATCGGAAGGGCCCCGCCCAGCTCGACGTTCCCGCCGCGCATGAAGTCCTTGGCCTCGCCCCTCCCGCAGAACCCGAACGCCTCGAGCTGCGCCAGCACGAAGGGCGTGAAGTGGTCGTAGATCACCGCGGTCTCGAAGTCCTTGGCGCCCAGGCCCGACTGCTCGTAGAGCTGGCGCGCGACGAGCGCCATCTCGGGCAGATCCCCGATTCCGCTCCGGTAGTAGCTCGTCATCATCTGCTGGTCGTCCGAGGCGCCCTGCGCCGCGGCGCGGATCACCGCGGACGGCTGCCGCAGGTCGCGCGCGCGCTCGAGGCTCGTCACCACCACCGCGACCGCCCCGTCGCTCTCCTGGCAGCAGTCGAGCAGCCGCAGCGGGCGCACGATCCAGCGCGACGCCTGGTGATCCTCGAGCGTGATGGGCCGCCCGTAGAACCAGGCGGTCGGGTTGGTGGCCGCGTGTCGCCGGCAGGCCACCGAGACGCGCCCGAAGTCCTCGGTGGTGGCGCCGTAGTCGTGCAGGTAGCGCTGCGCCTGCATCGCGACCCAGCCCGCCGGGGTCAGCAGGCCGAAGGGCGCGTACCAGCCGAAGTGCGCGCTCTCGGTGGTGGGCTGCGCCAGGCGGAGCTGCTGCACGCCGATGCCGAAGCGCTGCACCGAGCGCTCGTTCATCGCCCGGTAGCAGACCACGACGTCGGCGACGCCGGCCGCGACCGCGAGCGCGGCCTGCATCACCGTCGCGCAGGCGGCCCCCCCGCCGAAGTGCACGCGGCTGAAGAAGCGGAGCGCGCCGCCGCCGATCGCGCGCTGCACCTCGATCTCGGGATTGTTGTCCATCGCGAAGGTGCACATGCCGTCGACGTCGCGCGGGTCGAGCCCCGCGTCCGCGAGCGCCGACAGCACCGCCTCGACGGCCAGCCGCAGCTCGCTGCGCCGCGAGTCCTTCGAGAACTCGGTCTGCCCGATGCCGACGATGGCGGCGCGCGACGCGAAGCCCGAGCGGCTCATCGCGGCCCGCCGGCGCGCCGGAACAGGTGGAGCGTCAGGTCTCCGTCGACGGTCTCGAAGTCGACCGCGACCGGCATCCCGATCTCGACCTCCTCCGGCTCGACGCCGGCCAGCCGCGACACGATTCGGGTGCCCTCTTCGAGGTCCACGAGCACGATCACGTTGGGATACGCGAACGGCGGGATCGGCGGGTGGTGCGCGATCGCGAAGCTGTGGACGTGCCCGCGCCCGCTCGCCTCGATCGCGTCGAGCGCGAACGAGTGGCAGGCCAGGCAGGCCGGCGCGGGCGGGTGCTGCAGCCGGTGGCAGGCGGTGCAGCGCTGGATCAGGAGCTTGCGCGCCGCGACGCCGTCCCAGAAGAAGCGGTTGTCGTGGGTGATGCCGGGCCTCGGGTGCACGGGCGCTCGGCCTACTCTTCGACGATGGTGATCGCCTGGCGGGGACAGACCCGCTCCGCCTCCTTGAGCTTCTCGCGCAGCTCGACGCCGGGGCGCTCGATCAGGAGGTTCAGGTTGTCGTCGTCGTCGACCTCGAACACTTCCGGACAGACTTCCATGCAGCGCGCGTTCGCCTCGCACAGGTCGTAGTCGACCACGACTTTGAGACCCATCGGACCGCCCTCCGTTCGACGAGGGCCGCAACTGTACCACGCTCAAGCCGGGCCGCCGCCGTCCGAAATCGGAGGAGGCCGCGGCCTGTGTTAGCGTCGCGGCGGCGGGGCCGACTCGGTGCTGCGCGATCTCATCCGCACGCAGGTATTCGCACGCTTCCACGTCGCCCTCGGCGCGGCGATCGGGATGGCCGTCGCGATCCTGGCGGCGTGGGCCACGGCCGTGGCGGTGGGACCGGCGGCCGTGGACTGGCGGTGCATGGCGGCGCTCGCCGGCGCACTCGCCGCTGCCGGCGCGCTCGCGCTGCCGCGCGCCGTCGAGCGGTCGAAGGCGAGCCCGGGCGCGCGCGCCGGCCTGCGCGCCGCCTTCGGGATCGGCTTCTCCCTGCTCGTGCTGGCGGCCGGCATCGCCGCCTTCGCAGCGAGCCTGGGCGGGCTCGCGCTGCTCCTGGCGTCGACCGGGCTCTCCTCCGAGGCGGGCGCCGCGGCGTTTCGCGGCGGTAGCGCCGCGGTTGCGGCGGGGATCGCGGTCGCGCTGGCCTGGGGCTTCGGCGTCGAGCCGCGGCGGCTCGAGGTGACACACGTAGGAGTCAGCGTGACCGGCGTCGCTCCCGCGCTGCGGATCGCGCATCTCTCCGACCTGCACATCGGGAACGGGCTCGACGGCGCCCGGCTCGACGCGCTGGTCGATCGCGCCAACGGGCTCGCGGCGGATCTCGTCGTGCTGACCGGCGACCTCTTCGACTACGACCGGAGCGCCCTCGACGCCGGCGCGCGCGCGCTCGGGAGGCTGCGCGCCCCGCTCGGCGTGTTCGCGATCCTCGGCAACCACGACATCTTCGTCGGCGCGGAGCGGGTCGCGGCGGCGCTGGCCGAACGCGCGCCCGGCATCGCGCTCCTGCGCGACGCGTGGCGGCGCATCCCGACCGGTGCCCCGCTCTACGTCGCCGGCGAGCTCCCGGCGATCACCGCGCTCGCGAGCTCGATCCCGAAGGACGGCCCCGCCATCCTGCTCGTGCACCGGCCCGACGCCTTCCCGCAGGCGGCTCGGCTCGGCTTTCCGCTCGTGCTCGCCGGCCACTACCACGGCGGGCAGGTGGCGATCGGCGCGCGCGCGAACGCCGCGCGACTCCTGAGCGCCTTCCCGCGCGGCCTGTACCGCGACGGCGCCTCGCAGCTCTACGTGAGCCGCGGCCTCGGCTTCGCCGGCCCGCGCATCCGCATCGGTGCGCGCCGCGAGATCGCGCTGCTCGAGGTCGGCGCCGGGCTCAGCGGGAGCTCTTCCCGGCCGGCTTCATCGCACTGACCTGCGTCACCAGCTTGTTGAAGGCGTCGAGCAGGGCCGCGGCGATCAGCTTCCCCTCGGCGGTGTTGCCGTAGCCGCTCACGCCGGCGAGACCGGCGACGCCGCCGCCGAAGCCGCCGAGACCCGACATGCCGCCGAAGTCGTGCACGCGGGCCGATCCCTCCGAGACGCCCACCTGCACGCCGCTCTGCGCGTCGGTCAGGAACAGCGTCGACTGCGCCTCCTTGATGCGCATGCTGCCCGCCACCGCGCCGGCGATCGCGCCGCCCGGTACGAGGCCCCCGAGCGCGGAGAGCGCGTTGCCTCCGCCGGCGTTCGGATTCGAGAAGATGATGTTGGGGGTGAGGAGGTAGTCGGTGGCCACCATGCGGCCGCGCGCGGTCTTGCTCCCCTTCTTGAGCATCCCGGCCTGCCGGAGGGCCTCCTCCTGCTCCATGTTGCGGAGCGCGACGCCGCGGTCGACGACCGTGAAGCAGTTCGACTGGGCCATCATGAGGCGCAGCAGGGGAAGCGGCGACTGGAGGCCGAGGCTCTGCAGGAGCGAGAGATCCTCGGAGGTCGCCTCCACCAGGGCCGCCGTGCCCAGCGGGCCCGCGCAGTGGGGGAGCTGCGGCGCCGCTCCCTGGCTGCCGGCGGCCCCCGCCGACCCCGTCACCATCGAGCCACCCTGTCCGAGTTCCGGTGTACCCTGGCAGCCCAACCAGGCGGCGGCTGCCACGGCGACGAGCGCGACCCGAAGGCTCGCGGCTCTCGGAGAGGACCCGATCTGCTCCCTGCGCTCCGGCTTCTCCTGCTCTCGCATCCTGGCCCCCCACGCCCTCTCGCCGTGAATGGATCTGCGGAATCGTGTTTACCCGCAGTCGTTCGCCCGAGTCAAGCGAAAGCTGAGCCGCGAGGCGGGTCGTCGGGGGAGGTCGAGGCGTGATCCGCGGCATCGCGCTCGGGCTGGTGGTGGGCGCGCTCTTCCTCGCGCTGGCGCTCTGGGGCGTGCCCGTCGACGAGCTCGGGCACGCCTTCGCACAGATGCGTTGGATCTACCTGGTCCATCTCGCCGTCGCGTTCGCGGTCCAGTACGGCCTGCGCGCCTGGCGCCAGATGGTGCTGGTGCGAACGCAGGCGCCCGCGACGAGCTACCGCACGCAGCTCGGCATCCTGATGATCGGCTTCTTCTGCGTGAACACCTTTCCCGCCCGCCTCGGCGAGGCGGTGCGCCCCTATCTCTTTTACGAGAAGGAGGGGGTTCCGCTCGGCGCGGGCTTCGGCCTCGTCTTCGTCGAGCGGCTGCTCGACGTCGTGGCGCTGTTCCTGACCGTGCTCGCCGTCCTCCTCTGGGTGGACGTGCCGGACCGGCGCATCGAGCTCGTCGGGCGCAGCGTCTCGCTGGTCGAGCTCGGGCGCGGCGCCGCGCTCCTGGTGCTGCCGCCGGTCCTGATCGCGCTCGTGGTGCTCGCCGTCTTCGGGCCCGCCGCGCTGCGCTTCGGCGAGCGCGTCGCGGCGTCCGTCGAAGCGCGCGTGCGCTCGGACGCGGTGCACCGCGCGATGCGTCTCGTGCTGCGCTTCGCCGAGAGCTTCGTCGAGGGCGTGGCCGCGCTGCGCAGCCCGCGCCGACTGGCCGCGCTCGGCGCGCTCACCGCGGCCATCTTCGCGAGCATGGGTCTCACGACGTTCTATCTGGCGCGCGCCTTCGGGCTCGAGTCGATGATCGGCTTCGGGCAGGGGATGGGCGTCCTCGCCGTCACCATGCTCGGGATCGCGCTGCCCGCGCCGCCCGGCTTCGCAGGCGTCTTCGAGGCGGCGGCGCGCGGCGGATTGGCTCTCTTCGGCGTGCAGGGCGGCGAGCTCGGCGCGCGCGCCCTGGCCTACGCGCTCGTCTTCCATTGGTGGCAGTTCCTGCTGATGGCGGCCGCGGCGGGCTACTTCCTGTGGCGCGATCGGGTGGGCCTCGGACGCCTGTTCCGCTTCGCCCGCGGCCCCGCCTCCGGCTCCTGAGACGCCGCGCGCTGGCGCGCCCGGGCGCCGGGCGTCATGCTGCGCCGATGCGGCCGGGACGCGTGTTGCTCGCGGCGGCGCTCGGCGCGCTCGCCGTCGGTTTCGCCGTCGCGCTGGCCGTGCCCGGTCCCCTGCACACCTACTTCCTCGAGTCCAACCTGATGCCTGTGCTCGAGGGTCAGGTCTATCGGAGCGCGCAGCCGGAGCCCGACGACCTCGCGCGCTGGATCCAGACGCTCGGCCTGCGCTCGATCCTGAACCTGCGCGGCGAGCTCGGAAACCGCCGGCTCCGCGAGGAGCGACACGTCGCGGCGTCGCTCGGAGTCGCGCACTACGACATCCACCTCGACGCGGACCGCATGCCGCCGGCGCCGCTCCTGCGCGAGGTGGTGGAGGTCCTCGACCACGCGCCGCGTCCCCTGCTCCTCCACTGCAAGGGCGGGGTCGAGCGCAGCGGGCTGGTCGGCGCCGTCACCGTGCTGCTCGCCGGCGGCGACCTCGACACCGCGCGTCACCAGTTCGACGTCTCCAAGGGCTTCGTCCCCTTCCTCGCCAACTCGGACCTGCCGCGGGTGATCGACGAGTACGCGGCCTGGCTCGCGGCGCAGGGTGTGGAGACGACGCCGGCGCGTTTCCGCACCTGGGTGAAGGACGTCTATGCGCCGGGCTTCTATCGCGCGGTGATCGAGCCGCTGGACGTGCCCGCGGCGATCGAGCCCGGAGCCCCGCGGCTGCTGCACTTCCGCGTCACCAACGAGAGCCTGGAGCCGATCCCGTTCGGCCGCGAGGGCGGCCGAGGCGTGCACCTCGGCGCCAGGCTCGAGCCGCCGCCGGGCAGCGCCGCGAGCCCGGTCGAGCTGCGCGGGCTCGCCGTCGATCTGCAGCTCGCGTCCGGCGCGTCGGCAGAGCTCGCGCTGCCGCTGCCCGGTCTCGACGGCGCCGGCGCCTGGCGCCTCGACGTCGACCTGGTCGACGAGGGGGTCAAGTGGTTCGCGGCGATGGGCTCGCGTCCGCTCGTGCTCCCGCTCGTGGTGCGCGCGCCCGAGGCAGCGCGAGCCGAGCCGCCCGCGGCGCCCGCCCCGGCTGCGCGCGCCGCCGTGATCTACCCTGATCTGCGATGAGGAGCTTCGCGGAGCGCAACCGCTTCGGCCGCGTCGGCCGCATTCCCACGCCCACGCCGACGCCGCTCGGCGTCGGCGACATCAACAGCTACCTGCTGTTCCCTCCTTCCTTCGACGGCGGCGCCGGCATCACGCTGATCGACACCGGCGTCAAGACGGACGAGGCGTTCCAGGCGCTGCGGCAGGGGTTCAAGGAGTTCGGCGTCTCGCTCGAGCAGATCGACCGGATCCTGGTGACCCACGCGCACATGGATCACTTCGGCCAGGCGCTGCGGCTGCGCCAGCTCTCCGGGGCCCGCGTCTGGGCCTCGCGCGGCGAGGCCGCGCTGATGCGCACGCACTTCTCGCCGTCCGGGGACCGCCGCGCGGTGGTGCGCGAGTACTTCCGCCGCTGGGGCGTGCCGCTCGAGTGGTTCGATCGGGAGAGCGAGATCTCGGTGTTCGCCCGGAGGATCCAGGATCCGATCGAGGTGGACTTCCTGCTCGACGACGGCAACCGGCTCGAGATCGGCGACCTCCGGCTCACCGCGATCCATACGCCCGGCCACTGCGACGGGCACATCGTCTTCTACGAGCCCGAGCTGCGCATCCTGTTCTCGGGCGATCATCTGCTCACGGACATCTCGCCCGTGCCGCTCCTGGTGTTCCCCGAGGACGCGAGCGCGCCGCGGCCCAAGAGCCTGGTCCGCTTCATGCAGTCGCTGGCTCGGGTCGAGGGGCTCGACTGCGAGCTGGTGTTCCCGGCGCACGGCGACGTGATCCGCGATCACCGGAAGCTGATCGCCGGCTACCGGCTCCACCACGAGCGCCGCAAGCTCCAGATGCTGCGCCAGCTGCGCGAGAAGCCGAGCACCGCGTTCGAGCTCGCCGCGAAGCTCTTCCCGAAGCACTACCAGTCGCAGGTCTTCCTGGTCATGTCGGAGGTGATCGGCCACCTCGACCTGCTGATCGACGAGGGAAGCGTGACGCTCGAGGAGCGCGGCGGGCTCGAGGTCGCGCGCGCAGCCTGAGGGAGGAGGACGTCGATGTGGGTCAGCAAGGTGAACGAGCTGATCGGCTCTTCGCCCGACGGCTTCGAGGAGGCGGCGCGCTCGGTGATCGCGCGCGCCAACCGCACGCTGCGTGGGATCACCGGCGTCGAGGTGATCGAGAAGCGGGTCAAGATCGAGGGCGGCGGCATCCGCGAGTACCGGGTTCGGCTGCGCCTCGTGTTCGACATGGCGCCGGAGACGGTGCTGCACTGGTGACACACGGGTGTACGAACGCGTGAGGACGGGAGTCGATCCATGGCGATCGCGTCGGTCTCGACGATCACTTCGGCCTCGGCCGTCGGCTGGCAGGACGCCATCGAGCGGGGCTTCGAGCGCGCCAGCAAGACGCTGCGCAACATCACCGGCCTCCAAGTGCTGGAGGAGAAGGCACGCGTCGAGGATGGACGGATCACCGAGTACCTGGTGACGATGCAGGTGATCTTCATCCTCGAGGAACCGCGCGCCTGATCGCGATGGGTGTTCCCGCGATCGTCACGGCGGGGGATCGGCGGGCGGCGAAGGCGGTGTACGGCGAGAGCAAGCCGTACCTCGAGCTCGGCGGCCGCCCGCTCGTCGCCCACGTCGTCGCGGCGCTGCAGCGCGTGCCCGAGGTCTCGTCGGTCTGGGTGGTGGGGAATGCCGAGCGCCTTGCGCCCCTGCTCGGCGACCCGGCGATGAAGGACGAGCTGCGCAAGCCGCTGCACGTCGTGCCGCAGTTCCGGAACCTCTACGAGAACGGATGGGAGACCTATCGCAGGCTGCTGCCCGGGGCGGGGCCGGAAGGTCGCGACCCGGGGCCGGAGGACGCGGACACCGCGGTGCTCTATGCGTCGGCGGACCTCCCCTTCGCGACGCCGGAGGAGATCTCGGCCTTCGCGCGCCGGAGCCTGGCGCTCGACTGCGACTACGCGCTCGGCCTGTGCACGGAGGCGTCGATGCGCGACTTCTATCCGGAGGCGCCCGGCGAGCCGGGGATCCGCATGGCGTACTTCAACCTCCGCGAGGGGCGCTACCGGCAGAGCAACCTCCATTGGATCAAGCCCGCCCGCATCGGCAACCGCCAATACATCGAGGAGATGTACGAGCACCGCTACCAGCGCCAGATCGGCCAGATGATCGCGCTCGGCTGGCGGCTGCTGCGGCTCCAGGAAGGGGGCCTCGCGGTGCTCTACTACTACGGGCTGATGCACCTCGCCGCGCTGGCCGATCGCTCGGGTCTGGCGCGCCTCTCCGACGCGATCCGCGCGCGGATCCCGATGTCGCGCGTCGAGGCGGGCTGCAGCGCGCTCCTGCGCGGGCGCTTCCGCTTCGTCGTGACGGAGGTCGGCGGCTCCGCCGTCGACATCGACAACGAGCACGACTACGACGCCGCGCGCGCTCGCTTCGACGTCTGGCGCGATCGCCAGCGGGAGCGCGCGGCGGCGCTGCTCGGTACGCCGGCGCTGGAGCGCGGCGGCAGCCGGGAGACCGCATGAGCGCCGGCGACCCGGTGCGCGCGGCGCGCCGCAGCGCGGCGTTGTTCGAGCTCCCGGAGCGCGGCTTGATCGACGTGCGCGGCTCCGATCGCGTCCGCTTCCTGCAGGGTCAGCTCACCGCCGACGTCGCTGCGCTCCACGCCGCGGGCCCGCGCTCGGGCTGCTACGCGCTCGCGCTGTCGCCGCAGGGCCGGATCGTCGTCGACCTGCACGTGATCGCGCGGCCCGATTCGATCTGGCTCGAGACCGACGCGGAGAGCGTTCCGGCGGCCATGGCGCGGCTCGCGAAGTACGTGATCGCCGACGACGTCGAGCTCGTCGACACCGGTCGCGAGCCGTCGCGCTTCGGGATCGAAGGGCCCCGCGCCGGCGACCTGCTGGAGGCGGCGGCCGGGGTGTGCCCTGCGCTCGAGCCCGAGAGCGCCGCGCCGCTGCGGATCGCGGGTGCGGACGTGCTGGCCGCAGCGTACGGCTGGAGCGGCGAGCGCGCGTTCCAGCTCTTCGTCCCGCGTGCGCAGGCATCGGCCGTCGGAGCGGCGCTGCGCGCGGCGGCCGCGGCGTGCGGCGCCGTGGAGGCGGGACCCGAGGTGCTCGAGGTGCTGCGGGTCGAGGCGGGCGTGCCTCGGGCCGGCCGCGAGCTCGGGCCCGACGTGCTGCCGGCGGAGGCGGGTGTGCTCGCGCGCGCCGTCTCCTTCACCAAGGGTTGCTACACCGGCCAGGAGGTGGTCGCGCGGATGGAGTCGCGCGGGCGGGTCGCCCACCGTCTCGTCGGCCTCGCCTTCGAGGAGCTGCCCGAGCTCGGCGCAGCACTCTCGGCGGGCGGCACGCGCGTGGGTGCGGTGACCAGCGCGGCGCAGTCGCCCACCGCAGGATCGATCGGCCTCGGCTACGTGCGAGCCGGCCACGAGGAGCCGGGGACCCGGCTCGAGGTCGGCGGCGCGGGCGCGCGCGTCGCGGCGCTCCCGTTCGTCTCGGTCCGCCGCGAGTGACCGTCGGGCGCTTCCCCGCGCGGCGCGGCTGGCTCGCCGTGTTCGCCAAGGCCCCGCGCTCGGGAGAGGTCAAGACGCGGCTCTGCCCGCCCTTCTCGCACGAGCAGGCGGCGGCGCTGTATCGGTGTCTCCTGGCCGACGGCCTGGAAGAGTCCGCCCACGCAGCGCGGGCGCTCGGACTCGAGCCGGTCCTCGCCGTCGATCCGCCCGAGGCCGTTCCCGAGCTGGCAGCGCTCGCCCCTCCCGGCTTCCGCGCCCTGCCCCAGCGCGGGGCCGACCTCGGCGCCCGCATGGCGCACGTTGCCCGCCAGGCCGCGGCGTCGGGGGCGCCTCTCGCCCTGCTGCGGGGAAGCGACAGCCCGACTCTCGCGCGCGCCGAGCTCGGCCACTGCGTGTGCGAGCTCGGGCGCACCGACCTGGTGGTCGGGCCCGATCGCGACGGCGGCTACCACCTGCTCGGCCTGGGACCGCGCGCGCTCTCGTGCGCAGGCGATCTCTTCGATCATCCGATGAGCACACCGACGGTGCTGCGCGACACCGTCGCGCGCGCCGAACGCGCGGGGCTCTCGGTCGGCCGCCTCGAGACGGGGTTCGACCTCGACTCGTTCGAGGACCTCCGCTGGCTCGCGGACGCCCGACACCGGGATGGGTCGATCCCATGCCAGAGGACGCTCGGGTTCCTGGACGAACAGCGTTTGTGGCCGGCCCGATCCGCACTGGATGCGCGTCGCTTCTCGGACCCCGATTCGGGTACTTAGCCCCGCATTCGCGCCCCCCTAGGCCCACCTGTTGCACGACGAGCACAGCTAGGCTAGAGAGACCACGCGCACGCAGAATATGCGTAAAGTGCGCCTGTGCGGCTCCCGAATAGGGGCCTCGATCTTCGCGGGCCTCGATCTTCGTGGGCCTCGGCCCCTCGGGCCTTACCCGAGTCGGTCGTCGAGGGGTCGGAGTTCTCGGTGGAGGGGCTTCGCACGGTGCCCGGCATGTTACGCGGGATGGGTGGTGCCCGCGGCTTCGTCGCGGTCGGCCAGCCAATCCGGTGTCGGTCTGGAGGGAGCGGGCTCGTCAGGGGGGTGAGTTCGCAGCGCGCGAGATCGATGAGCGTGTCGATTTCGCCACATCCAGGTTTCTGACTGGATCCAGGCCGTCTCGAGGCACGCGACAAGGAGGGGTACGGATGCGATCGCGGTGGATCGTCGCGCTTTCGACTCTCGGCATCATCGGATTTGCTCTGTCCGGCCTCGCGCCGTCGGCCCGAGCGGACGACGACGCGACCCAGGCCCAGCTCAAGGCGATGCAGGACCGCATGCAGTCGATGGAGGACCAGCTCCAGGCTGCGAACAAGCGGGTGGACGATCAGCAGGATCTGATCCAGCGCTCGGGTCTCTCGGAGACGCGCGGGTCGAGCTCGGGCCTGCCGGGCTTCCTGGGGTCGATCGACATCGGCGGCTGGGTGTCGGCCAGCTACTTCTACAACGTCAACGACCCGAACGACCACCAGAACCCGGACGGCGGGCTCAAGAACACCAACATCGGCTTCTCGGGGCAGAACCCGCCGCCGAATAGCTTCGGCACGACTCAGTACAATCCCAATTCGCCGCAGTTCTACCCGACGACCCCGGACCACAACAGCTTCTCGCTCGATCAGCTCTGGTTCGAGATCGAGCGCAAGGTGAGCGAGGAGAACCGCGCCGGCTTCCGCGCGGACATCCTGTACGGCACGGCGGCGGGGCTGCTGCCGAACAGCTCGTTCAACGGCAATCGCGCGAGCTTCGACTCGACGTCGTCGTTCTACGTGCAGCAGGCCTACGTCCAGTACCTCGCACCGATCGGCAGCGGCATCACCGTGAAGGCCGGGAAGTTCGGCGACCTGCTCGGCGTGGAGCGCGCGGGGACGATCTACAACTGGAACATCACGCGCGGCACGATCTGGACGCTGTTCGAGCCGATCAACCACGTTGGCGTGTCCGTCGGCGGGCCGGTCGGCGACTCGGGCTTCGACTGGACACTGGCCGGCGTCAACGGCTTCAACCCGGACTCGCCCGACATCAACGACGGCAAGTCGGTGACCGGCCACCTCGGCTGGCACAACGATCAGCTCACCGTCGCCGTGAACGGCATCTGGGGCCCCGAGAAGTTCGGGAACGACGGGAGCCAGAACGGCGTCGCCAACGGGCTCATCAAGTGGACGCCCAACGACCGCTTCGGGATGTACCTGAACGGCGACTACGCCTGGGTGCAGGGCAAGTCGCAGGCGGCCTGGGGCCTCTCGCTGGCGGGCCGCTACGGGATCACGGACACCACCGGGATCGCGCTGCGCGGCGAGTACGCGCAGGACGTGAGGGGCTTCTTCGGCTTCACCGGCTGCGGCAGCGACTTCGGCAACCCCGCCTTCAGCGGGCAAGCGAACCTCTGCGGCAACACCGGGATCCAGACCTACGGCATCACGCTGACGGTCGACCATCTGCT
>Ga0335085_10012025_pt1 | contig 12781 bp, 17 predicted proteins | sample Lox_Sample_45_FD_206712 | JGI IMG/M metagenome (GOLD analysis project Ga0335085, IMG submission 206712) | Soil microbial communities from Loxahatchee National Wildlife Refuge, Florida, United States - Lox_Sample_4.5 | ecosystem: Environmental > Terrestrial > Soil > Wetlands | place: USA...
CGAGATCATGACGGTACGAAGCTCAACACCCCGACCAGATAGCACCTTGCCGGGAGCTCACGATTCCCGGGCAGCCGTCAGGCAGGATCGCAGCCCGGCTGGCCGTTCGGTCCGATGGTCAGCTCATCGAGCCTGTCGAGTAGTTCCTGGAGCGTGTACCTGGTGATAACGGTCTCGCCGTCCGGTTCGGGGAGGAGGGCCTGCATGGTGCCGAATCCGCCGTCGCCGATGATCACATCCGGGTGCGCGGCCCTGAACCGTGCCAAGCGCAGCAGCTCGTCCGGCTCGCCGTGGGCGCCTGGAAGCCCGTGCCGGGCGAGCCGGATGCCGAAGCCGCTCACGTCCGGTCCCGTGCTGCGGGAAGGTGCCTGGCGACGATCCCGGTCACCTCGCGGGCTCGGTGCCTGTCGGCTGCGAACAGTACGGCGCGGGGTACCACGCCGTAGTCCGGGTGGAACTGGCGGCCGACCGCGGCGACGATCTCGTCGCTCGTCCCGGCTGGGTACTGGTCCCGCCAGGTGGTGACGGCGGTGCGGGCCCGGGCCAGGTCCGCTTGGTTGTCTTCCCGGAACCTCACGGCCGGCTCCACGGGCTGTTGCTGAAGCCCGCCGTCCGGTCCATGGCGGACGCCTCCTCACTATCGCGCGCCAACATGGCTACCGGCAGCGTGCCGCGCGGCGAACCGGCGGGTAAAGGAAGTTGACAGAAGTTGACGAACAATTAGTCAGGGTTGGCAGCTAGGTCGCGGAGCGCGCGGCCGATCAGGCGCCGGGCCTCGCGGCCGTACAGCGCCGACTGCTGGAGCAACTCGAAGACCCGGGCGTAGAGCGCGATATCGCGCGGCTGGGTGATGGTCAGGCTGGCCGAGACCGTCTCGATGCGGACCCGGGAATCGTCGAACATCCAGAAGCTCCCCTGGGTCAGGCTGTGCCGCTCGCCCGCGGCCGGGATGATCCCGATCCTGACCCTGGGCAGCGACATCACGGCGAGCAGCCGGTCGAGCTGGCCCGCCATCACGTCGGCATCGCCCACCCGGGTCCGGAGCACCTGCTCCTCCACGATGACCCGGAACTCGCGCTCACCGGTGTAGAGCACCCGCTGGCGGTCCATCCGCGCGTGGACCGCCGCGTCGACGTCGTCGGCCAGGCCCATGAACCCGGTCCAGAACCGGAACAGCGCGGCGGCGTACTCGGCCGTGGTGAACAGGCCCGGGACGACCGTGGTGTCATAGATCCGGAACAGCGACGTCTGCTCGTACAGCGGGACCGAGGACTCCGTCAGGTGCTTCAGCCCGGCCTGCATCTGCCGCCGGTACTCGTGGTACATCGCCTCGATGTGCCGCACGGTGGCGATCAGGTCCGGAATCTGATCGGCGGCCCCGCACGCGGTGCACCAGGACCGTACATCCTGCTCAGACGGGCTGCGCGCCCCGTTCTCGATCTTGCTGACCTTGGTGAAATGCGAGCCCATCGTGGCGGCGAGCGCCCGCGCCGTCAGGTCTGCGTCCTTGCGGATCTCACGCAGGCGGGCACCGAGGGATTCCCGCGCCTGCTGGACTGGCGTAGTCACGGTCAGGACGGCGTGTACTGGCTGTGCGGGATCGCGGCGCTCCAGGCGGCCTCGAACGCTGTGACGCACCGGGCGACCAGTGCCGACTCGCGGGTCAGCTCATAGCCCTGGATCGCGCCATCGCCGGACAGGTGGGTAAACACGACCGTCTCGGCGTCGAAGCTCCACAGGTCATTGCCCGGCAGCAGCAGCCCGGACGCCCGCTGGCGCGGCAGCCACCGCACCTCCTCGCCCGGCCTTGACCAGCTCATCGGCGTCCCGCCACTCGAACCGGATGTACTCGGTCACCGGCTCGGAGACGACCCGCAGCCGGCGTAGGCTCCGGCCTGCCTCACGGTGGCCGCGCATCATCTCGCGCCACGGCCGCCACCATTCCCCCTCAGCCGCGGGATCCGGCGGCTCGCCCGCGAGCCACGTCCGGAACCTGCCATGATCGGCCGCCGCGTACAGGTCGCGCATCTCCAGGTGCAGGGCCTCACGGCGGAAACCGGCGATGAGGCTGTCGCGCAGCTCAGCTGTGACCCTCTCCATGCTGCTGCTCCTCAGGAGGCAGGTACTTCATCAGGCGCCTCGGCACCTCGACCACCGTCTCACCATCAGGAATCCGCATCTGCGCCAGGGCCTCCGGGTCGGTCACCGCATAGCCCTGCACGAAGAACGTGTCCCGGTCGGACGCATACAGCGTCGGCGAGTCGTTCGGCGTGCTGTCCTTGCCCAGGAAGGTTAGCTTCATGATCAGCCCCTCAGGATGCTATGTTGACAATAGTTGCCCACCAGTAATCCTGAGTACCTGGCAAAGGGCGTCAAGAAGGCAATCGCGCCGAAAACGACCTGCCTTATGCGAAGCGTTCGACTGGGTATGGCAGCGACGGCGGCACCGCCAGGGCCTGCGGCATCATGGTATTTACCGGTCACGGGCACGGGCACGGCTGGCGAGATCACCGAATTGCCCGGCCCGTCACCTGCTGCGGCTCGGCCTGTGCCATCGGCGCACTGCCCACTTGACCAAGCGGTCGAGATCACTGGAGGATTGCGTGGCTTACGACGAGGACCTGGCCTGGCGGGTCAGGGCGGTGCTCCCGCCCGCTGAGGCGGTGACCGAGCGGCAGATGTTCGGCGGCCTGGCGTTCATGCTCAGGGGGCACATGTTCTGCGGGGTGGTACGGGACACCCTCATGGTCCGGCTCGGGCCCGAAGGAGCTGACCGTGCCCTGAACCAGCCGCATGTGCGCCCGATGGACTTCACCGGGCGGCCGATGAAGGGCATGGTCTTCGTCGAGCCCGGCGGACTGCGCGGTTCAGCGCTGGGGGAGTGGGTGGCCGCCGCCGCGGCGTTCGCCCGCGCGCTACCGCCCAAGCCAGCCACCCGGTCCGCCCGCAAGCGCCGGTGACGCCCCGCGGGGAGTTACAGCGATTCGCCAGATCCGGACCGGACTGCAACTACATCGTTTATCAATCAGACTATTGCGCAAATAGATTGTTGTGGTAGTGTCCGGTGCCAGCCAGTGACCCTCCCGGAAGGACCCACGATGGAGCTGTTCACCGCGTTCGACCGCGCGGTCGCCTCGACCGCCGAGGTCGTCAAGGCCACGCCCGCCGGCCAGATGAGCGCCCCCACCCCGTGCACCGAGTGGGACGTGCGCGCGCTGCTGAACCACGTGATCGGCACCTTGTGGCTGGCCGCGGGCCTGCTCGCCGACCAGGCCCCGCGGTACCCGATGGCGCCAGGCGGCCTGCCGGCTGGCGACCTGGCCGGCGAGGATCCGGCGGCGGCTTACGCCGAGGCCGCCGCCGCCGCGCTAGCGGCCGCGGCGGGCGATGCGCTGACCCGCGGGCACGTCACCCCGCTGGGCGAGATGCCCGGGCCCGCCCTGGCCGGGTTCACCACACTGGACATCCTGGTGCACGGCTGGGACCTGGCCACGGCCACCGGCCAGCCCGCCGACCTGGACGGCCGCCTGGCCGCGCACGCTCTCGGGTTCGCCGAGCAGGCCATCACCCCGGACACCCGCGCGCCGCGCATCGGCCCGGCCGTTCCCGTCGCCCCCGGCGCCCCGGTGACGCACCGACTGGTCGCCTTCCTCGGCCGCCAGCCGTGAACCCCGACGCGGCCCTCAAGGCGCTCGCCGAGCCGCACCGCCGTGCCATCCTTACCCTCGTAGCCCGCGGCCCGCGCCCGGTCGGCGACATCGCCGGCCACCTCGACATCACCCCGCAGGCGGTCTCCCGGCACCTGAAGGTCCTGCACGAGGCCGGCCTGGTCGACGAGCGCCGCGAGGGCACCCGTCACCTGTTCGTGGTCAACCCCGGCGGGTTCAGCGCGGTGCAGGAGTTCCTGGCCGGTTTCTGGGCCGAGCACCTCGGCCGGCTCCAGACGACGCTGCACGACCGCGGCGACCCGGAACCGGGGTGAAAACCAGCGTGAGTGAGCTGTTCGCCACCGAGGTCGACCTGCCCGCCCCGGCCGAGGAGGTCTTCCGGCACCTGACCGACCCGGCCGCCATGATCCGCTGGATGGGCCAGCACGCTACCCTGCGGCCGGTGCCCGGCGGCGCGTTCGAGATCGACATCAACGGCGTCCCGGTCCGCGGGCGCTACCTGGAGCTCGACCCGCCCCGCCGCGTGCTGGTCAGCTGGGGCGTGGCCGGCAACCCCGCCCTGCCGCCCGGCACCACCCAGGTCGAGTTCACCCTCACCCCCATCCCGGCTGGCACCCGCCTGCGCCTGGTCCACCGCGGCCTGCCCCCCGACCAGGCAGCCATGCACGCCACCGGCTGGCAGCATTTTCTCAGCCGGCTCGCCCGGGCCGCGGCGGGCCAGGACCCCGGCCCGGACCCCTGGAACCAGTTCACCAGCCCCAGCCGCTGACCACGACCAGAGGACGAGGAAGCCGGATCGGTCATCCGTGGCATGCGATCACCGAGAGCGTTTGTGCCTGCAAGGCCCACTCCATGTGATACGGCAGGCTGGCGGCCCCTAGAAAACACACTCCGGCGCGCCAGAGCTGCGGCGTCACCATGAGCGTGGCCGGTTGGTCTGGACGGCGTGATAATGATGAGCGCTGGCCATGCTTGGTTGTCATGGGTGGGGAGGGGTCATGGGGGGACGGTTCCGGCTGGCTGAGGTGGTGGCCGTCCTGGCGATGGCGACGGACCTGGGGCTGGGCTTGCCGATGGAGCATGCCGTGCGGGCGTGCCTGCTGAGCACCGAGATCGGGCGGCGCGCGGGCCTGTGCGACGAGGAGCTCAGTGATCTGTACTACCTGACGCTGCTGCGGATGCTGGGCTGCACCGCGGACTCGGGCTACTACGCGGACCTGTTCGGCGACGAGGTGGCGTTCGCCCGCGATACCCAGCACCTTGACTACGGCGATCCGGACGGGTTCGGCCGCTGGGTAATGGAGTCGTTCGCGGCTGGCAGGCCCGCGGATGAGCGGCAGCGGATGATCGGGAAGCTGTTCAGCTACACCCCGGAGCGACGGCGGGCCGGCCTGGCGGGCCACTGCGAGGTGGCGCGGATGCTTGCGTCGCGGCTCGGCCTGGGCGGGGCGGTGGCTGATGGCCTGGGGTACGTGTTCGAGCGCTGGGATGGCACCGGGGTGCCGGACGGGGTCGCTGGCGAGGCCTTGCCGCTCGCGGTGCGGATGATGAGCCTGGCCAATGAGCTGGAGGTACATCACCGGCTGGGAGGGCCGGACGCGGCGGTGGCGATGGCCAGGAAGCGGTCCGGCGGCGCCTTCGACCCGGCCGTGGTCGAACTGTTCTGCGCCGATCCCGGCGGCGTCCTGGCCGTGATCGGGCGGCCCTCGCTGTGGCAGGACCTGCTGGCGGCCGAACCCGAGCCGCACCGGGTCACCGGCGAGGACGGGCTGATGGACGGGGGCCGGGTGATGGGCGATTTCGCCGACCAGAAGTCGGCGTTCTTCGCCGGTCATTCCGCGCAGGTCGCCGACCTGGCCGTGGACGCGGCCGGGCGGCTCGGGCTCCCCCCGGCGGAGCAGCGGATGCTGGGGTTCGCCGCGCTCGCTCATGACCTGGGCCGGGTCGGGATCAGCACCGCGATCTGGGATAAGCCCGGCCGACTGACCGATGGCGAGTGGGAATCGGTGCGGCTGCATGCGTACTACAGCGAGCGCATGCTGCTGAAGGTCCCGGCGCTCGCAGAGGCGGCCCGGCTGGCCGGAGCCCATCATGAGCAGTGCGACGGCTCGGGGTATCACCGGGGCAGCCGCGCCCAGCCCGTGGCGTCCTGCGTGCTCGCTGCTGCCGACGCCTACGTGGCGATGCGGAACGCCCGGGCCTGGCGGCCGGCCCTGGATCCCGGCCAGGCTGGTGCGGAGCTGCGGGCACTGGGGGGCGAGGGCAAGCTGGAACCGGCCGCGGTCAACGCGGTGCTCACCGCGGCGGGCGACACCGGGCCGCGGGTGCGGCGCGCGTGGCCGGCCGGCCTGACCGACCGCGAGGTGGACGTGCTGCGGCGGATCGCCGCCGGGGATTCGATCCAGCAGGCGGCCGCGGCCCTGTTCGTGGCGCCCAAGACCGTGGACTTCCACCTGCAGAACATCTACGCCAAGGCCGCAGTCACGACCCGGGCCGGAGCCGCCCTGTTCGCGGTCCAGAACGACCTGCTTCCTTACTGACAGGCGGGCAAGTCCGGACAGGCCCGCCGCCAGCGAGGCAGAGCCGGAAAACCGGGAGAACTCCCGGTCCGGTTCGGCCGGCGCGCTGCCAGGCTGCTGGTAACGGACGTACCAGTCAAGGAGGGGAACCATGTCCGAAGCACGCGACCTGGCAGAAGCACACATCCGCGCCTTCAACGAGCGGGCCTGGAACCGGGCAGCCGAGATCTACGCACCCGACCTGATCACCGTCGAGCCCGCCGGGACCACTCACGGCATCGACGCCTTCGTCGGCCACGGACAGGGATTCGCCGCCGCGTTCCCCGACTCGAAGATGGAGGTCACCACCATCATCGAATCCGGCCACCACGCGGTGGCCGAAGGCGTCTACACCGGCACCCACACCGGGCCGCTGGCCACCCCGCAGGGGGAGGTGCCGCCCACGGGCCGCACTTTGCAGCTGCCGATCTGCCTCGTCTTCGAGGTAGCCGCCGGCCGGATCACCAGCAACCATGCCTACTACGACCAGATGACCCTCGCCGCCCAGCTCGGCCTGCTGCCCCAGCCCGCGCCCGCGAACTGAGCGGGCCAGCAGCAAGTACCACGGAAGATCCCGAACGGGTGTGAACGGCGGTTCCTGTTCATCTCCAGGTCGCGGCGGGTGACCGCCGCGCAGTTGTCGGCTTCGGCTGTCGGACTCACAATGGATGCCAGCTCCGCCTGACGGTGATCGCTGCGAGGCGGAGCTGGCGACTCGATGCGGGTTACCTGGCGGCGCCCGCGATATACGCGGCGACGATATAGGTGGCGTGCCGGTCCAGGCTGCCGCGGGCCCGGTCGTACCGCATTGTGGTTCTCGGGTCAGCATGTGACGCGGCTTCTTGGACGTCGCGCAGCGGGACCCCAGCGTCGAGCGCGGCGGTGATGAATGCGTGTCTCAGCGTGTGGGGCGTAACGGTCTTAGCGATCCCGGCGCGGCGGGCGGTCTTGCGGACGATCCGCCCGGCGCCGTGCCGGTCCAGCCGCCGCCCGTCCGCGGCCAGGAACACCGGTCCGTCCGTCCGCTCGCCGACGGCTAGGTCGATCGCCCGCGCCGTGCGCGGCGCCAGCGGTATGGTGACCACCTTGCCGCCCTTACGGGTGATCGTCAGCGTCCGGTGCCCGCGCTCCAAGCCCAGGTGCTCGATGTCGGCGCCGGTTGCTTCGGAGACCCGCAGCCCGTTCAACGCGAGCAAGGAGAGCAGCGCATGCTCGACAGGTGGACCGAGCCCGGCCGCTACCAGTAGCGCGCCGAGCTCGTTACGGTCCAAGGCGACAGCATGGGATTCGTAGTCCACCCGCGGACGGCGGACGTGAGCGGCCGGGGAATGCTCGAGGAGCTCTTCTTCGACGGCGTACTTGTAGAATCCGGCGATGGTGCACAGCCGCCGGGTGACGGTCGAGCGGGCCCGGCCCCGGGCTTCCAGTTCCCGGGCGAATCCTTCGATGTCGACGCGGCGGACGGCGAACAGGGCCAGGGAACGGGCGCGGCACCAGCTGGTGAACTGACGCAAGTCGAGCGCGTAGGCATCGCGGGTCAGGCCCCGGAATCCGGCCAGGTACCCGGCGAGGGCGAGCCGTTCGGGGTCGGTGAAGGCGGGCTGGATCGTGGCGAGGGCAGTGGATGGGGCGGCAGTGGTCATCGGGCACCTCCCGGCCGGGCTGGAACCGGGGAAGGCCGGGCCAGTTCCGGTCCCAGCGGTTAAGCGGAAACCCACCGTAAACTGCCTCGTCCGGTCACGCTATGCGACAAGCGAGCGAGCGCCGGAGCCCGGTAGGCCAGGCGAGAAATGCTCCAGACCGCCGACTCGGCGCGACTACTGCCGGATATGTTCGCACGGGCGAGCGCGCGCATAGCTGCGGGCTCGGTGTGCTGCTTTGACCTGTAAACGGCCGCCGGTGACGGTGCCGCCTGTGACAGGCCTGGTGCGCCGGACCTCGACCAGCAGGATCCAGGCGGTGACCAGGCCGACGGCCAGCCCGGCGAGGGCGCCTGCGGCCTGGACGAACGCTCCGGCAGCGTGCCCGGTGGCGACCAGGGCCGAGCCGGCCGCGGTTGCGGCGGGCTCGGTGAGCGTGATGACCAGGCGGGAGGCTTGCTCCCCTGGTGTGCTGTTGGCTGCCTGGCCGGGGTGCCGGAGCACGATCCGGGTCACGATGACGGTGGCGAGGGCCGCCAGCACGGTGGTGGTCCAGCCGGGCGGCGCGGCGGTCCGGGTCGGCCACAGGCAGACCAGGGCGTAGGCGATGGGCTGGGCCAGCAGGATCAGCCCGGTGCCGGCCCGGCCGAGCCAGAGGTCGTCGCTGATGATCTGGTCGAAGTTGAAGGACAGCGCGACGAAGATCAGCCCGGTGAGCGCCCCGGCGGCGCCGGCCTGGGCGACGAAGTAGTCCGTCCAGGGCGTGAGGATATTCATCGGCTGGTATCCACCGCGGCTTGTTACCGCGTCCCGGTGGCCTGCGCGGCGGCGGCCAGCCAGTCGCAGATGTAGGCCAGGCTGTCGTGCGGGGACAGGCCGGCGATCGCGTCGCGTACCTCGGGGTAGGTCAGGCTGCGCAGGATGCCGACGATGCTGATGGCCTGCAGTCGCATGGCCGGGGTGGGTTCGGTGCCGGCCTGGTCGGCCAGGGCGGCGGTGATGCGGTCCTCATACTCTTCCCACATCCGCAGCAGCCGGGAGTGCAGGGCGGCCGAACCGCCGTAGCCGCGGTGGAATCCCTCGATCCCCTCGCTGACCGGCTGCCCGCCGTCGCGCAGCACCGTGATCAGCGCGCGGGTGACCGCCTGGGCGGGGCTGGTGTCCGGCGGCCGCCGCCGCAGGGCGTCCAGGCACAGGCCGAGGAGCCAGGTGTCGGTGAAGACGAGGTCTTCTTTGGACCGGAAGTACACGAACAGCGTCTTGACCGATACGTTGGCGGCGTCGGCGATCTCGGCGACCGTGACGTGGTCGTAGCCGCGCTCCTCGAACAGCCGCTCGGCCGCGGCCAGGATCGCCTCCCGGGTCAGCGCCCGTTTCCGTTCGCGCAGCGGCAGGGACCCCAGATCCGCTGCATCCGCCGCCTCAGCCATGCCGCCAGCATACCCGCACTAGGTAAGTACGTTAAGTTCCCGCTTGCATAACTAAGGTAAGTGACTTACTTTAGTTAGATACTTACCTTAACGGAAGGGGCTTCGTCATGGCTGTCACGGCCGCCGTGGACCAGAAGCAGAGGGCACCACGCGGCATCCTGCGGCTGATGGTCCCGCTCACGCTGGTCCTGTTCATCTCCAACCTGGACGCGACCGTAGTCGCCACGGCGATCCCCAGCATCGGCCGCAGCCTGCACGACCTCGCCGGCGCCCCGTGGATCGCCACCGCCTACCTGCTGACCAGCGCGGTGAGCACGCTGGTCCTCGGCAAGCTCGGCGACACGCACGGCCGCAAGCCGGTCTTCCTGTTCTCCATCGCGGTGTTCCTGGCCGGGTCGGCGCTGTGCGGCGCCGCGGCCGGCATGTTGTGGCTCGTGCTGTTCCGCGCCCTGCAGGGCATCGGCGGCGGCGGGCTGAACTCCCTGGTAATGGCCATCACCGGCGACCTCGCCCCGGCCCGGCAGCGGTCGAAGTACCAGGCCCTGCTCGGCGCCGTGTCCACCCTGGCGCTGATCGCCGGGCCGCTGCTGGGCGGCCTGTTCGCCGACGACCTGTCCTGGCGCTGGATCTTCTACATCAACATCCCCATCGGCATCGCCGCCCTCATCGCCGTCGCGGCGTTCCTGCACCTGCCCGCGCCGGCCGGACCCGCGCGGCGGGTCGACGTGGCCGGGGCCCTGCTGGCGACCGTCTTCACCACCGCGGCCCTGCTGGCCGCCACCTGGGGCGGCACCACCCATGCCTGGGACTCGCCGCTGATCCTGGCCCTGGCCGGCGTGTCCGCAGCCGGCCTGGCGGCCTACCTGGCCGCCGAGCGGCGGGCCGCCGAACCGCTCACCCCGCTGCCCCTGTTCCGCTCGCCCGTCTTCAGCATCTCCGCCGCCCAGTTCGGCATGGCCACCATGGTGCTGTTCACCGCGATGCTGTACGTCCCGTCGTTCCTGCAGACGGCGCGGCACGAGCCGGCGTTCACCGCGGGCCTGTACGTCATCCCGCTTCTCACCGGCCTGATCGCCGCGACCGTCATCGCCGGCCCGGTCATCGCCAGGACCGGCCGCTACAAGATCTACCCGGTCATCGGCGCCGTCCTGGCCGGCGCATCCATGGCCGGGCTGGCCGTGGCCGCCGCAGGCAGCAGCACGCCGGTGATCATCGTCCCGATGATCTTCGCCGGAGCGGGAATCGGCCTGCTCGTCCAGGTCGCGCTGCTGGCCGGGCAGAACGCGGTCGAGTACCGCCACCTCGGCACCGCCACCGGCGCCCTCAACTTCTTCAAGTCGACTGGCGGGGCCTGCGGCGCCGCGCTGTTCGGCGCCATCCTCGCCCACCACCTCGCGGCCGGGCCCGCGGCCGCCGCGTACCAGGCCGTCTTCGCCTGGACCATCCCGCTCATGGTCCTAGCCCTCATCCTCGCCGTCATCATGCCGGAAAAGCCGCTGTCCGAGGAGATAGCTGACCTCGCCGCAGGCAAAGCCGAAGCCCCCGAATACTGATCAGCCCGATCCGCGGCCACACCAGCCCGGCCAGGCTGGGAAGGCTCCGCCAGCGGAAGGAGATGACCGCCATGACTGAACTCCGGCCGGACGGCATCCATGCAGTTCAAGGCCGGCGGACAGCCCATCAGCGGCGCACCCGGCCCATCACTGAGCCGATCCTGCCCGGCTTTCCTGATCTGGGCCAGAACAGCTTCTCCGAGCACAGTGCCCGTGAAGGCGTGCCGCGCCTCCCCGGCCTGACGGACAAGCACGACATCAAGATAACCGTGCTCATGACCGGCCAGGCGGCACGCCGCCAGCCGAGGTCGCCGCGGAGATCGTCCGCCGCGGTCACGCGGCAGACGCGCACGGCCGCCGCCGGGAACGCATGTACCAGCTACCCCGTCCCCAAGAAGCCGAGTGGATCGCCGGACAGCGTGAGGACCATCCAGGATGTCACCAGCACCCGCCCGGCCGGCTACAACAACTACCGGATCCGTCCCGGCGTGAACACCCTGGAGATCCTGCAGGAACCCGGATGCACCTACCACACCGGCGACCTGTCCGCCGGCGGGCCGTTCCTGCAGCGCATCAACGGCCAGCCCTTCGCCACCGTCCCGTATAAGGTCCACCTCAACGACATCACCAGCCCCGGCTTCCCCGGCTGCTCCCCGGCCGGCTACCAGCAGCAGCTCCTCGACGAGTTCAACCAGGTCTACCCGGAAGGGCGCGAGCCGGCGCCGTTTGATGGTCATCAGCCTGCATGAGCAGCTGTCCGGCCATGCCTCGCGCGTCCGGGTACTCGACCGGGTATTCGCGCGACGGCGGGACCGCGAGGACGCAATCGCCCAGTGGATCCTCACCCACCCCCGGCAACGCCACCTGGACAGACCGCGACCCGGCCCCCATCGGCGGACTTCCCGGCCGCAGCCACTGACAGCCGTCAGGAGTACAGGGCCGAACGCGCGAGTCCATGCGGCCAGCTCGGCGTAGCCGTCCTGGCCGCCCGGCCCTGCTCGGCCCATGACCAGGCATCCCCGCAGCCGCGTCGCGGGCGTCCAGATCGCCCGGCTCAGCGCGGACGGCGAGCGACTCTGCCGCGCGCCGACTGCCGACCATATAAGGCGGTTCTCGGACCTGCTGGCCGACCTGGGCCGCTGACCAAACGTGGCCATCTTGACCGTCCGGAGCGCTGGCGATCCCAGAGCCGGTGAATGCGGGCGACCGGATTCGCTGAGGAATGCCGCGGTCGGCTATCAGCTTCCGGTTGCGCGGCCGGCGCGGCTCCGGGCGGCAGTCTTACTGGCTATTGATCGCGGCAACCGTGATGCTGAGCACTGTGGCAAACGCCGTCCAGGCAACCTCGGGAACCGCGAGCAGGGCCGCAGGCTGGTCGATCCGCCGGGCCAGCAGGGCATAGCGCGCCATGACCGCGAGCAGGAGCGCGGCGTCGGCAGTGGCTGCCCACAAGCGACGGCGGCCGAAGGCCAGCGGCACGTAGCCGCTGCGGATGACGATGGCAGCTGCCCACCAGGCCAGGACCTCGCCGCGGGCCGGTTTTCCTGCCGCGGACCCGGGGGCACGCCAGATACGCCAGGCGGATGTGGCCGTGGTCAGGTTCAGCGCCGACCACACGATCGGGAAGGCCGCGCCGGGCGGCGCGAACGCCGGACGTTCGAACTGGCTGTACTGGGGCCTGGTACCCCGGCCCGACTGGCGCTGAGCCGCCCAGGCGGACAGCCCTTGGGCGGCGGCGTAGAGGGCGGCGGCGGCGGCCCAGGCCCCGGCCTGCCGAAGCTTCCAGCGACGGCGGGAAGAGCGGTCATCGTTTTCCGGCATGACAACTGCCTTCCCCGGATCCCGCGGTATACCCGCGCGTGCTGCTAGCGTCATCCGGCGGAGCAGGGCAAACGACGCCCGCATGGAAGGTACGCCGGCCTCAGATGATGA
>Ga0335085_10012027_pt1 | contig 12781 bp, 11 predicted proteins | sample Lox_Sample_45_FD_206712 | JGI IMG/M metagenome (GOLD analysis project Ga0335085, IMG submission 206712) | Soil microbial communities from Loxahatchee National Wildlife Refuge, Florida, United States - Lox_Sample_4.5 | ecosystem: Environmental > Terrestrial > Soil > Wetlands | place: USA...
AGAATCGCGGCCGCGGAACGAGAGACAGGCGATTCCGAGCGCCAAGCCCCGAATTTGGCGAGCGTGCTCATTAACGATTCACCGCGCGAGAAACAAGACGTCCTCTACCTGTTTGATCTGTCGCAGATTCACGGGAGTCCTGCCGTCGACGAGATCTCGGGCCGAATATCCGAACTGCCCCATATAGTTCTCGAGATCCGCCAGGCTTTTCCCGAGTAGCGAATACGCCCGCGGCGCAATCTCGCAAATAATGGGAGGTCTTTCGCGCGTCAACAAAAAATAACCTTCGAGGCCTCTCAAAACGGGCATTTCGAAACCTTCCGCGTCGATCTTGATCAGTGAAACTCGGGTGATCTTCTTTTCGGCAATGTAATCGTCCAGACGTACGACCGGCACATCGAGTGTCGAAACAATCTCAGTTCGCTGCTGATAGGCAGGAACCATCGTGTTCTGGCCCGGTTCGCGCGTCACGTATATCGCGCAGGTCCCCGCATACTCGCCCCCTGCGCAGGCGTTAACGAAAATCCGGTGGCGTGGATTCAACTCGGCAAGTCTCTGGAGCCGCTTGTGATACGCAGGCACGGGCTCAAACGAATGGACTTCACCACCAGTACCTACGAAGCCTGCGGCAGTCGCGGAGAGATAGCCGATGTTCGCGCCGACATCGATGAAAATGCCGCCCGGCCGCAAGCGCTTCCGCATCGCTTCGACGACCAGCGGCGCGTACGACCCAAAATACATTGGGGCAGTGCCACGGTAGTCGGCGAGGTCGTACTCGAACAGAATGCCATTCACCCGTTTGCATGTGGGAAGCGCGGGCATGCGGCGCTTGCTCTTCACTTTTCCCAGCATCACGCGGCAAAAGAGTCCTGGGTTCCTGGTCAAAAGCGTGGCGGCGCGCGAAGCGGTGGCTTGCAAGTACATGCTTTGTCTCTCTTTATCTGCTGGCCGCGTGCGCCATTCGTTCCGCTCGGGTTTCGATGAGCGTCGGATGCGCGAAGAGACGCTGCAATGGGCTCATGGCGTCCCACACATGCACCGGCATACGGTTTTCACGCCCATCTCGGACGACGCCTGATTTATACCCGTGCAGGTCAAGCCGTATCGCAGTACGGGCGCGATTCGAAGGATCGCCCGCGCGGCTCCACGCGGGCCCTTTGTGAATGCCGTTGCCGTGGATTGCTGCGATGCTCCCGCGCCCAGTTTGCAGCACAGACCATGTTTCGCGCGGGTACGCCCGCTCAACCTCTTCGTCGCTCAGCCGCCCGTCGTTGGCGGCAATCCCCAGGTCGCGCGAAAGGCGGGGCCTGCATGACCGCACGTCGTAATGATTCGATTTCGGCACGTAAACAAGCGGCCCGCACCGATCGTCGATATCCACGAGGTAGATGAAAATCTGCAGCGAATCCGATTCGTCATTGTCCTTATGGAAGTTGCTGGAATGCAGCGGCCGGCTGTGAGGAAAATCTCGCACAACCATCACGCGATAGAGCGGCGGCACGCAACCCAGGAAATTCGCAGCGATCTTCAGAATGCTCTCGTGAAACGCTACGTTTGCCAGCTCCGGAATGAGCACGAGCGGATCTTGCAGCGCGATCATCTTCTCGCTGGCTTCGAGGTCTTCGTAGGAAAGTCCGGCGAGGCTTGCCCGCTCGCCGCTTTGCACGGTATAGGCGCGGTGCGGATCGATCTCGAGGGAGCGAAACGCCGCGTCAGCCTGCCAAAACAGCCTGTCCGTCAACTTGGGTGCGAAAAACGAAGGCGCCAGCGAATAACCGAGCGTGCGAAGCGAGTCAACCTGCTCGGCCTCGAATGCATTCATCTCGAAAAGTGAGCGGCTTTCGCGAAGAATCGCGCGGGCGCTCGCTCCGGCGATGCGTCGCGAGTAAAGTATGCGCGCTTTGCAAATCGCGCTGTAAAGATGGGGCTGCATACGCACGGTTCGCAAGATCAGAGGACTGCGAGTGGTTTTAGCGGATGCTACGGGCATCGGAACCTATCCCTTTCCTGTTGGCGCATCTGCCCTCCGCGCAGAATTTGGCGAGAGCACGATGAACGAGACAAACAAACGGCCTCCCAAGGCTGCGCGATAGATCGATTTCATTGCGGCAAGCGCTCCCGGCACACGAATGCCGGCCCGTTTCGCAAAATTGACGAGACGACGCCTTCCCATCTGCTGCCATCGCGACCTCAAGAACAGCTCTTCTTCGTAGGGTACTCGCACGTGCCTGCGCACCTCGAAGCCGTACTTGCGGCAAAGAAACGCGAGCGTATTCAGCCCAAGAAAATGCAGATCGTCTGGAATGCCCCAGTGCAACTGATTCCAGCGGCTCACATCTGCGCTCATCTCGCTGGTGCGCAGAATTGCTTTTCCGCCGGGTGCGAGCGTCGCGCGTAACGCGGCAAATAATCCATCGAGAGAGGGAATGTGCGAAAAGACGTTGATCATCGAGACCACATCAAATGGAGCCGATGTGCGGAATTCTTCGAAGGGAACCTCCGCTATTTCGCAATTCGCCACTCTTCGGGCAAATTGCGCGGCCTGTGCGTTCAATTCGATGCCCATACGCCGCAATCGCGTGCGCGCGGAGAGCAATTCGAGCAGCCGGCCTGTGCCGCAACCGACATCAAGAAACGATTGCGCACCGTGGCACTCTTTGTCGATCAGTTGGAAATGCCTCTGGTAGTAGAGCTGTTCCCCCGCGTAACGCCGCTCGCAATTGAGCAGGTCGATGCCGTCGAGTCTTCCGGAAATCACCTCACTGTGCCGATTTGCGCAGAGCGGGTAAGGGCGAACAAAAAAAAGACCGCAATGCCTACAAACGCGTAGTTCGCAGCCGTTGTCCACAAACGCTTCTTCGTTTTCGCGGCAACCGCAGAGCGGGCACAGCGGGAGGACAGACGTCCGTTCGGCCCCGCCATGGCGCACGGAACGTTCATATGCCGATGCCTCGAGCGCCAGCGCCATCAGGCTGCCCCGCATGCGTGAACCATTCGCCGTTGGCGCGTGGGGACGGACGGCCCGTAAAGAATTTCACGTACGGCGGTACAAACTTCCTCGACTTGTTCTTCCGTCATCGAGGGGAAGAACGGCAGAGCCAGGCATCGTTCAGACGCTGACTCGGCGATCGGCAGTGGCCGCTTGGGAAGCAGTCGCATCTTCTCGAAATAGGGTTGTAAGTGGACGCAGGGGAAATACGTCTGGCAAGCGATATCGCGCTCTTTCAATCCGGCGACGAGCCGGTCGCGCAGAACGGGACCGGCCGGCCCTTTTAGCTGAATGACGTAAGCAAACCAACTCCGAACGGTATCGGCCGGCTCGCAGGGAAGCGCAACTTGAGGGAGGTCCACCAGCGATTCGGTATAGTACTCGGCGACAGACGCGCGAGCCGCGAGCAAATCGTCGATGCGCTCCAGTTGTGCGACGCCCAACGCGCAGTGCAATTCGCTAAGACGGTAGTTGAACCCGACAAGTGCATGGCGTAGCCAGGCTGCGGACTCGTCGCGTCCCTGGTTACGAGCCGCCCGGCAATACTCCGCGATCGCCGGTTCGTCTGTGACGATCATGCCGCCCTCGCCGGTTGTCATCTGCTTGTTCGGATAAAATCCAAACGCGGCGGCATGGCTGAATCCGCCCGCTCGAGTGCCGCAAAATTCCGCACCGAGGGCCTCACACGCATCTTCAATTACGTAGAGCCCCCATTCGTTCGCGAGCTCCACGATTGCGCGCATATCGCAAGGCAAGCCGAAGACGTGGACGGGCAAAATGGCCTTGAGCGTGCGTCCGTTGAGCCGGTTAACAAGGCATTTCCGCACCCTATCAATCATGTAATCGCGTTCTATCGCGTTTCGGATTGCGATTGGATCAATATTCAGCGTGCCCGGATCGATATCGACAAACGACGCCCCTGCTCCTTCATAGAGCAGGCAGTTTGTCGAAGCGACAAACGTGAAGGGTGTCGTCAGAACCTCGTCTTTTTCTCCGATTCCGAGCGCGGCCACGCACAAGTGCAGCGCCGACGTTCCGCTGTTCACGGCTATGGCGAAACGCCGGCCCACGTATTCGGCGAACCTCTTTTCAAATTCCTCGACGAACGGCCCGATGCTTAGCCGTCCCGATCGCAAAACGTGTGTGACCAATTCGATTTCGCGCTCGCTGATATGCGGAAGCGAAAGTGGAATGCTCATGCCGCCCCCACCGAACTCGCCATCGTGCCTTGCAGCGCCGGCGTTTCCTGTTCAAATGGCGCGCGACTCCAACGAAAATCCGGGAAAAGCGAATACAAATGATCAAGGACGTCTGTCTCAGCTCCGCGCGCGAGCAAGTCTTCCATGCGGGCGATTTCCTTGCCGATGCCGTCCGCGAGCGGATGCCTCTCGCGAATCACCAAAACGTGGTCCGAACCCGAACCTACCGGATGCTCACGCTCGTCCCATAACTCTTCGTCGATCTTTTCGCCAGGCTGAAGCCCTGTAAATACGATCTTCAGATCGCGTCCAGGCCGTAGCCCGGAGCAGAGCATCATCGTTTTCGCCAGCTCGCATATATTCACCGGTTCCCCCATGTCTAAAATGAACGTCTCCCCGCCGTTTCCCAGAGCTGCCGCGCGCAGAATCAGATGCACCGCTTCCGGCACGGACATAAAAAAGCGCGTTGCCCGCGGGTCGGTAACGCGAATCGCTTCCCGGCGCTCAATCCTTTCCCAAAACAGGCGCAACACGCTCCCGCTGCTCCCCGCCACATTCCCGAACCGCACGCTCGAAAACCGCGTATCGCCCAGCTCCGAAAGCTCCTGGATACACAGCTCGGTAATCTTCTTCGAGAGCCCCATCCAATTGCGCGGGTTCACGGCCTTGTCCGTCGAGATATTCACGAAACGGCTTGCGCCGAATTCCAGCGCCGCCTCGGCCACATTGCGCGTCCCAATCGCATTGTTCCGGATCGCTTCGCGCGGATAGAGGTCCATCATCGCCACATGCTTGTGGGCCGCTGCGTGAAAGACAAGTGAAGGGCGTTCGGAATGAAACAGCCGCCTGATCCGCTCTCGATCCAGCAGATCTGCCAAAACGGGCCTTACCCCTGCCGCACCGAGTTTTTCGGAAGCCTCAAGGTTCGCGTAGAAAAGTCCATTCTCGGACTTGTCAAGAAGCAAGAGCTTGCGCGGGCCCGCGGCGGCAATCTGCCGCGAGAGTTCGGACCCGATGCTTCCGCCCGCTCCCGTGACAAGTACCACCTGATCTTCCACGAGCTTCCGTGTTTCTTCCGGATCGACGCGAATGAGCTCCCGGTCCAGCAGGTCTTCGATCCTCGGCGGCCGCAAATCGCGGCGCGAAACAGTGGCTGACGGCTTATCGCCCCTACAATTGTGTCGAACAAGTTCCGCGATCGGGGGCAGCGTGCATACCGGCAACTCGGCGCGCCGGCACGCGTCAATAATCGTCCGCATTTGTGTGCCCGTCGCGCTGGGAATGCAAACGAGCACTTCTTCAGCCTTGACCGCCGCCGCAACCGAAGCCAGTGCTGCGATTCCTCCTCGCACGGGCAATCCCCAGATCGTGCGACCCCATTTGCTTGCGTCATCGTCCAGAATTGCCATGGGGCGAAATGTCGAACTGGGATCGAGCGCAATTTCCCTTAAAAGCATGATCCCCGCATCGCCTGCGCCTATGATGACGGCGCGTCGCCCCTTCTGGTTAGCCGCCGATCGATATGCCCGAAATATACGAGTGCCGAAACAGAGTCCGCCCCACAGAATCAGCAAAAACGCCGCATCCACAATGAACAGGCTTGCGGAAATGTGTAGTGCGGGAAGCCGCCAAAGACAAAACGCCGCCAGGGCGAGTTCGCTCGCGAAGACGGCCTTGCCGATACAAATCAGGTCGGTTGCTGTTGCGTAGCGCACCGACCTGCGATAGAGCTGCGTCCAAAGCAGCGCCGCAAGCCGAAAGAAGAGCGCGAAACCCATAGTCTCGCGCAGAATTTCAAACGCCCCGGCTGTTCCCGCGTGCGGTGCGATGGCGAAATCGGCGATGACATAGGAGATGCCTGCAAGCAGCACTTCGGCAGATAGCACGGCGCCGCTTCGGCTCACGCGCACGGTGTTCAGCCAGGAACTCGCTACGCGCGCGAACCCATCAGCGCGCCAGAATTTTTCCCGAATGGCAGAACCGGCAGAGAGGCTTTGCATTTATAGACCCCATTTGTTGCGTTTTGTAGTTGGCAGTCGACGTAAGCGCCTGGCGACTCCCTCAAACAATTGCTGGTGCGATGCCGCTTACGTCGTCTCTGCGGTCTCGTCGATACTCAGACGAGATCCCGATCGTGCCACTCGGTCTTATCAAAGGGTGCGTGCGCACCCTGGTGCTCAGGTGCGCCCTCTTAAAGACGGCGATATAGCGCTTCCGGAATTGGATAGGTGCGCTTATTCAGCACCACCCCGAGCACAGAAACCTTTGCCGCATCAAAGCTGTGTTTCACCGCCCGCGCTGCTTCGCGGCGCGTCGAATTTGATCCCACGACCAGAATCGCGCCATCCGCGATCTGCGCCAGGACCATGCCGTCCGAGAACTCGGCCATCGGAGGCGTGTCGATCAGCAGGTGATCGAATCGCACTCGCAATTCCGAAATCCGGGAACGAAGCCGCGCGGGATTCAGCGCGCCGTCCTGTCCGTTTCCTGAGTCACCTGCGGTGAGCACCCAAAGATTCCGTTTGCCCGCCGGCCGGGTGAAGCTTTCGATCGGCCGTGGTTCTTTCAGCGCCTCCCCAAGCCCTGGGCCGGCATCCAGCCCAAAATATTTGTGCAACGAAGGTCCTCGCAGGTTCGCATCGACGATGCAAACGCTCCCGGGCGCCTGGGCAGCGAGCGAATTACCCATGTGCGCGCAAATCCAGCTGCAGCCGGCGCCCCGTTCCACACCGCACACCGCCACGGCGCCAGGAGTTCTCGCGGCGCCCGGCAGCACGAAGACGCGCTGAACCAGCTTCGCAACTTCGTCCTGTACGCCGTTGTGCCCGTTGAGTGCCTGGCTTTCGGGCAAGGCACTCGGAGTCCCCTTGAGCCCTGTCTGCTCTGCCTCCGTCGCCTTCAAAACGTCAAAGTGGTGAGCCATTCGCCTTTCACCCCAGCAATCGCCTTTTCTCTCCGGCCGCATGAGACGAGCTCACCGCCGGAATCGCCGCCAGTACCCTCAAATCGAGATACTCGCCAACTTCGTCAGGCGAGCGGAACCCCGGACTGAGCCTGTCTGCCGCATAAGCTGATCCGGCGCCAAGTGTGCCTGCCACAAAGAGTCCGCCGATCAGCAGCCATCCAACATGCAGCGCAGGCAGCGCGGGCACCGTTGCCGCTTCCGCGATCGAGACGTTCACGATGCGTTGGTTATCCAGCGCATCCGAAATTCGCGCAGCCTCGCTCTTCTTTTCATAGAGCAGGTAATCGTCTTCCGCCGTCTTCACGTCGCGAACCAAATCCGCTCGTTCGGTGCCCTTCTTGTCGATATCGAGTGCCGCCTGCCTGTAATGCTCCACCGTACGCGCCGTTGCCTGCGTCTGACTTTCGATTGAGGCACGATCTGCCTCGGCCTTCGCCAACTCCGTCGCAATCCAATCCTGTGCAGGCACCCGATCTGTCGTAGTTTCCGCCACCGGGGATTGTTGCGCTGCGGCGATCGCCTTTTGCGTATCGTCGATCTGCTTTGTCAGTTCCGTTACGAGCGGATACGAATCCGCATATTTCGTCCGCATGTCTGTACGCTTCAGTTCCAGTGAAAGCAGCGTGCTTTGGAGCTGGGCGAGTAATTCTGCGTTGTCGCTCTTGCGTACTTGCGTCGTCTGTCGCTGCGGAGTCGACGTAGCAAGGCTTCGAAGCTGCCGCGCGCGCTGCTCAGCCGCCTTTGCGCTCGCTTCTTCCCGTTCCAATTCGCTTTCGAAATCGCTCAATTGCTGCAACGTAAGTTGTTCCTGAGCCGTCGGATCGATCACGCCCTGCACATCGTCAAACGCCGTGAGCCGCGCCTCCGCATCGCGCAGCGTGCCCTCATATCTCGTCGCCTGCTGGTTGAAAAAGCCAAATGTGCCTGCGGGGCGATGAACTGCGGCGTGCTTCTGCTCGTAAAATGTCGCCAGCGTCTGCAGTACTCGCGCGGAAAGCTGCGGATCGTGCGATGCGTAAGCCACCCGAATCAGGTTCGTCTTCTTCAGCGGTTCCACAATCAGATTGGCTTCCAGAACGTCCACTGCCTCCGCTCGTCGCGCCATTTCGCTCGGCTGCGGAGCCAGTCCTAATGCTGCGGTAACCCGGTCCGCCACTCGCGTCCAGCCTATCGGCGCTGGAGGCTCGAGTTTGCACGCGACAACGACTTGCTCGAGCAGGTCCCGGCTCTTCAGCAGTTCAACTTCGGAATTGAGATCCTCTTCCGTGACGACGGTCGATGGCGCCGCAGGCACCGGTGCGTCCGGGTCCGGCGTCACCACGGAGTCAACGCGGTCGCGATTCACAAGAATTTTCATTTCCGCATCATACTTCCTTGGCAACAGCAGTCCGCCGCCTACAGCCCCGAGCAATGCGCCCCAAAACACCAGCGATGCCAGCCGCTTGTGTCGGAAGATCGGCATCAGCGCGTCGCGTGACGTTATGGTGCTCGGAAGCGCTGCTTTCTTTCGAATTGCCGGAAGCTCTTCCATATGCCTTCTCGTTCTTTACGGATGCAGTTGGTAATAAGCGCCAAAACCGGACGACGGAATGAATTTCCGCGCTTTTGAGACGAAATTCTGCGGGACATAAAGCATGTCGCCCGATTCAATTTGTGCGTCTTCATTCAAGTTGCGCCCTTCGAGAATGCGTTTCAGGTCCAGCAATCTCACCGCGTACCATTCGTCGTTCACGCGATGGAAAAGGAGTACCTGCGAGTGCTTCGCGGCATCGTTGAAACCGCCGGCTTCGGCCACTGCTTCTGAAGCCGATGTGTAGCCGCGAAGATCGTATTTGCCTGGCCTGTTCACCTGCCCGCTTACGATGAAGTACGGTTTGTTGAAATCCTTCAGTTCGATCGCAACGATCGGATCGCGCAGCACCTTCGCATACGCCGCGCGAATAGCCGTCGCCGCCTCATCAGTTGTCATTCCCTCCAGATGAACGCTTCCCGCATCAGACAGCGGTGCGAACCCATCCGGCTCGATAGTCACGGTTTGATTGAACTCCGGAGTTAGCGGAAACGTCAGCGAGAGTACATCGCTTGCGCAGAGCCGATAGCGTTGATCGCGGCGCGGCAAGTCTGGGTTTGTCCCGGAACTCGCAACTGGCCTGTAACGGCTCGCCACAGTCGGCGGCAGGCCGCTTTGGCCGCATGCCCCAAACGCCATCGCAGCCGTGGCAGCCGCAACAAGCGAAATCGCCGCAAAACGCGATCCGCGCGATCGAAAGAAACAGAGTCCCAAGTAGAAGCCATCCCCTCGTGCCGCTTGGCGAATCGGAGGGGCCTCTCCTCCGCGGCACAATTGTTAAATTCGTGCGAGAAAAATATTTCGAAGCCGTGGATTCGGCAAGAGAACGAATATCACGGTCAAAAAACGGAAAATGTAGCAGCGCTCCTGACCGCTCTCCGTATTTCCGTCGTGGTAACAATCTGTGAAATCGCGTTGAGCAAAGGCGCCCGCCTAGGGGGACAGTCGTCATGGGTAGACAATTACATTTGTCACGCAGTAACCATGACAAATGTAATCAGCGATCGCGCGCGTCGAGGGTTCTTTTGAGGGGAGGCCTTTTGCCGCGCGCAAGGAAAGTCTTGGCTGTCAATGGATTACGGACATGCCTGAATTTGTCGACGCATACGCAGGCTCGTCATCGCGCTTTTATTCGCGGCAGACCGGGAGATCGATCGTGTTGTCGATTCTTGGACGCGATTTCTTCGTGCCGTCGTTTTTCAATCGTCGAGGAGCGGCGAAAAATATTTCGTTTAAAGAATAAGTTAATAGTTGCATTTGAAAAGCTGCTTCCCTAGAATGCCGCAATCCCTTCTAGCTTCAAGGCCGCTTGGGGTATCGTCGTGCGGCGAGCGACCGGCATTCACAACTCCCTCTCTGTCCTGATTACGGAAGCGAATCGGATGAATTGCCAGTTGATTCAGGACTCTCTGCGCCGCGGCCGCAGTCGTATCAGTGTAGTCGGAGCCACGATCGATGCGGCGCAGGCGCTTTCTCTCCTCAAAGAGCATGAGCCTGACGCGACCGTCATTAGCGCAAGACTCGGCACCGGACCGGTCGACGGCTTCGGCTTGGTTCGCAATGTTCGTTCGCTCAGGCTGCGCACGCGAATCGTTGTATTGCTCGATTCGCGCGACCGCGAACTTGTGGTCGATGCCTTTCGTTTCGGCGCGCATGGTGTTGTCTTTCGCGATGAGTCCGTAAAGGTTCTGGCAAAATGCCTTCGCGCCGTTCACGGCGGACAGATTTGGGCCGGCAGTCTATATCTTGGATATGTGATCGAGGCGCTTGCAAAGGCGATGCCGCTGCCGGCGCAGAATTTCAGGGGTGCCGACCGCCTCACCAAACGAGAAAGGGAAATTGCATCCGTCATCGCGGAAGGCCTCACGAATCGCGAAGCCTCGGCCCGGCTCCATCTCAGCGAGGGCACCGTTCGCAATCATTTGCAGCATGTCTTCGACAAGCTGGGCATCTCAAGCCGCTCGGAGCTGATGCTCTTTTGGATCAACCGTTCGCTGCTTACGCCGCAGGGTCTCTACGAAACGGCTAACCCGCGCGACGAGGCAACTCTAGTCGAGTCTTAGAAGGGGACTTTCTGGCGCTGCGGTTCCCGGTCCGGCGGTCCGGAGAGTGCTGTGGAAGTGCCGGGGCTTGTGAATTGCACCTTGCTTGCGTCGAGCACGATCGGCCGATCCAGAATCGCATCGAGCGTCGTGCCGCGCGGCAGTTCCGCATCCGGTCCGCGCGAAAATAGAACTGCTGCCAGCCCTGCAGCAGCTCCGGCAGCTGCCCCGATTCCGGCGCCTTCGCCCACATGGCCCGCCGCCGCTCCCACGCCCGCGCCGATGCCGGTGCCCGCCGCCGTCGTTCGTATTACCGTTCCCACATCGGAGGCTTTGTCGCTGTCGCCTGTGATCGTCCCTTCATTGTTCGCGCTTTCGCCGCCGCCGGTCCCAACGTTGCTGGGCATCGCGGCGAGATTCACTTCGTAGGCGTCGGGTAAGATCATTGTCGTAAGCTTGATCGCAATTTGAGCCTTGCCCTTTATTTTCCCCGCCCGCTTTGCTTGCGTCACTTCGCCGCTAACGTAGGAACCCGCCGGAATTACTACCTTCCCATCGACCATCACGGGAAAGACCGTTTCGAAATATACGGGATCGCCCGGTCGCGCGCTGCGCGTGGAAATTGCATTGTGCAGCACAAGCGGCAGATGCGTTCCCGTGGGAACGGTGACTTTCGCGCTCGGAGCGGGTTTTGTCTCCGTCGATGTCGCGGCCGCCGGGCTCGCGGCCACCGCGAGGCTTGCTGGAGATTGCTTCACCGGAGCTGATTCAGCAGGAGCCGCATTCATCGGTCCCACTGGCTCTTGCAATTGCGCGCCGAGAGTGCCTGTCGCAAAAAACAACGCCAACGCTGGAACCCACACGCGAATCGTCATTTTCTCCCCCATATCCCGCTCAAGATGCCCTTGCAGAGCGCCGGGATGCCCATCGGCCATGAGCAGCCTTGGCCTGAATGTCCCTTAGATCAGGAAAACCGTTTGCCCCGTCAAATCGAAACGCTTCCGGCATCGGATGTTCCGGCAGGCCACGAGATTATCCACACGAACCATATACGATCTCGCCTTTGCGTAGTGCTCGCGATCCTGCTCGTTGCCCCCGGGGAATTTATCCTTCTTCGTGCGGACGATCCAACGAATCGGATAAGAATTCTCCTGGCGGCAATGCGGACACGTCAGTTGAAGCTGTTTCGTCTCTTCTTTTTCGGTGTAAAAGCGCTTGTCGTCCATTCGGATCTTCGGCCTTTCGATCTCTTTAATTTAGTTCGTCAGCATCGATTCGTATCGAGCGGACTCGATCTCGTCCAACGTTACCATGCGCAACCCCATATCCTTCCATCGCGGAATCCAATTCGCCAGAGCCTCGACCGTGTGGTGCCGGTCGCCGCCAGGGGCTCGATGGTCTCCGTCATGTAGCAGGACAATATCGCCGCCACGAACGCGACGCAAGCGCCTCTCGACCGGCCCGGTCGGCTGCGGTTTCCAGTCGCGTGCCAGTCGTGACCACATCACCACTGCCGCACCTCTGCGGCGCGCGACAATCCGGTTTAACAGCGGGCTTCGGAAGCCGTAGGGCGGCCGCATCCATCGCGGCACAAGACCCGTTGCCGTTTGGATTGCTTCATCGCAGCGGGCAAGCTCCTCGGAAATTCTGCGCCCCGAGAGCAGCGGCAGCGCCGGATGCGTGTCCGTATGATTGCCAATCGTATGTCCGCGCCCGGCGATTTCGACCGTCAAGTCGGGGAAGGCTCGAACATGCGCTCCGATGAGGAAAAAAGTGGCGCGAACCGCGTGCCGATCCAGCAGATCGAGCAGGTCCGGCGTGATCGCCGGATTCGGTCCGTCGTCAAACGTGAGCGCGATTGTCCGCGGATTACCGGTCGTTCGAATCGTATGTCCGAAAAGCTGCGCCGACGGCACGCAGGCCGCCCAGGAATAAGTCCCTGCCGCACAACCAGTTCCGGCCAGAAGTAGTGGAGTAAGCAGCATCGCAACCCGATTCTCGCACGCGCCGCACACC
>Ga0335085_10012028_pt1 | contig 12781 bp, 9 predicted proteins | sample Lox_Sample_45_FD_206712 | JGI IMG/M metagenome (GOLD analysis project Ga0335085, IMG submission 206712) | Soil microbial communities from Loxahatchee National Wildlife Refuge, Florida, United States - Lox_Sample_4.5 | ecosystem: Environmental > Terrestrial > Soil > Wetlands | place: USA: Florida...
GATCACGCACCAAGAGATGGGCCCATTGCGATGTTGGAATCGTGGCCCATTTTAGGGCAGTACCTTCACTGTGAGGATGTGATCGCCGTTACATAAGGGCTGTGATTGAAACGAACTAAAGTGGCAGGCGCGCGGTTCTATTATCGTGCTGGCGAATGTAGGCTGCGGCGTCGAACTTCTTCGCGATGGAGGCCCCACTCATGGGGCGGATGAGGCCGAAAACGGGACGGTCGAACCAGGGCCGGTCGTGCTTGCCGACGATCGACCAGGCGATGCCGGCATAGCCGTTGGGATCGCGGCCATCGAGCTCGTAGCGGTCGTTGAGAGTGACGGCCCACTCGCAGGCACGGGCGGGATCCGGCGCCCATTCGAGAATCTTCTTGGCCCAGTACATGCGCAGATAGTTGTGCATCCAGCCGGTGGAGACCATCTGATGCTGCGCCGCATTCCAGAGCTCGTCCGCGGTCTCACCGCGTTCCAGTTGCTCAAAGGTGTAGCGATGGGGGCGCGGATCGGCGGCGTGCTCGAGCAAAGTTTTGCGGGCCCAGGGTTCGGCGCACTCCCAGCTGTCGTAATCGGGGTTGTATTTGACGAAGAGGACGGAGAGTTCACGCCAGCCGATGACCTGGTCGAGGAATCTTTTTCGGGTCTCGGATGAGATCTTGCCGGTCTTTGCGGCCGCTTCGACAGCGAGGGCTATGGTGAGAGGGCTGATATTGCCAAAGTGGAGATAGGGCGAGAGGCGGCTGGTGCCGTCGTGCTCAGGATGGTTGCGGCGGGTGTCGTAATCGGCAAGACCATGTGCGACGAAGTGACGCAGACGGCGCATCGCTTCGCGTGAGCCGCCTTTGAAGGTGTCGACTGGGCCTATGGTGCGATCAAGACGGGTGAAGCCGGCGGTGAGGTCCTGGTCGATGGGATAGGAGACCACCGGCTTGCGCGGCCTGAAGGCGTGCAGCGGCTTTGTGTTGGGGTGGGGAACAAGGTATTTGGGCAGGGCTGCTTCGAGATGGGGACGAAAGTGATGCAGGAGGAAGAAGCTTCGACCGAAGATCGCGGAAGGCACGACGACGTCGGCATCGACGGTCCAGTAGGGCAGACGCAATCGCCCGGCGAGGACCCGCCGCCAGCGTTCGGGCTCGCGGCAGGGGTTCTCGTCGCCGACGAGCAGCGCGGCCTCGACCTCTTGGAGGAATGCTTCAAGCGAGTTATCCGGATGGCGGCGCAGAATGAAAGTGACGCCGCGCGCGGAGGCCTCTTCGGCAACGTCGCGCAGGCCCTGAGCCATGAAGTGGTAGTGGCGCAGATTGGCGTTGGGGTAATTGGGAATGACCGAGAAGTAGACAACAACCGGCAGTCCGAGGATGTTGCCGGCTTCAATAGCGACATCGAGCGCAGGGTTGTCGCCGATGCGCATGGAACGCTGCATCCAGTAGACGACGCACTTTGCGCCGGCGCGCGGGGCTCCGGTACGGCGAATAAGGATGCGCGGGTTGTCGGCGAGTTGAGCGAGGGCTTGAGGAAGCTGCGAAGCGTTGGGCATGGAGACAGGGCGATGCAGGCGCTGTTTCCATTGTCTACAGCGCCCAGCCCTGTCTGAGAAGGGATCGCATGAGCCGAACAAACGGGGAGAAAATATTCGATTCAACGAAAAGGAAAGCGGCTTCAGGCTGCGCTCACCAGAGCAGCTTCATCCCGAATTGCACCTGGCGCGAGGTCGTCGACGTGCTGGTGACGACGCCGGCAGTGGGAGAGATACCAGCTGGGGTGAACGCAACAAGGTTGGGCGTGTTGAAGTTTGCGCGGTTGAGAATGTTAAAGAGTTCCGCGCGGAACTGCAGGGAGAGCCGGTCGTGGATCGATGTGTCTTTGAGAGCAGAGAAGTCCCAGGTGGCGATGCCAGGGCCGATGAGCGAGTTGCGCCGGAGATTTCCGTAAAAGCCGCTGCCCGGAGGAGGCGCGAGAAAGGCTGCCGGGTTGTACCACTGCGAGGGCTTGCCCACGATCACGCGTCCGGTGAAGGAGGGGTTCACGAACGGGCGCACGGGGTTTTTGGTGTCGCCATTGTTGGAAGGGTTGTAGCTCAGCTCCGGAGTGAATGGAAATCCCGATTGCAGAGTAACGATGGAGTTGACGGTCCACCCGCCGGCGATGGTATGGGCGAGCGCGCCCGCCTGGCCGAAGGGTGCGCCGTGCCTGCCAAAGGGAAGCGCATAGCTGGCGTTGATGACCGCGACATTGCGCACATCGTAGGTGGCGGTGCCCCAGTCGGCTTTGAGGTCAAAGGGGTTGGAGACGAGTCCCGGCGCATTGCCTGCAGCCGTTGCGTTGAGCGAATCGCCGTCGTCGAGGGACTTCGACCATGTGTAGACGCCACGCAGCGCAAGCCCGTGACTCATGCGGTGATTCAGATCCACCTGCAAGGCGTTGTAGGAGGAGGCCCCGACCGAGAACCATGCCCAGGCTGCACCGAGGGCGGGATTAGCCGCGGGTGTTCCGGAGGGAATGTAGTAGGAGCCCGCGGGAACCGGCGCTCCGGCAAGCGGCGCCGCAAAAGTGGAGGGGTAGACAGTGGGGCACGGCGACGCAGGACAGACAGTGGGTGTGGCCTCATTGTCGTCAAGGCTCACGATCTGGTGGTATCCGTGCGAGCCGACGTATCCAATGGTGAAGACCGTGTTTGTCGAGAGAGCCTGCTCCAGCCGCAGCGAGTAGGAGATCAGCGTGGGGGTGTGCATATCCGGCTGAACGCCCGCCGGTGCGATCTTCGCGTTGCCTGGGACGGATGTGACTGGAAGCGGGAGGCTGGACACGGGAAGATTGGCGATGCTGTACGAGGGATTGTAGGGTGCGTTTTGATCCATGCGATAGCCGAGAGCATCCTGCAGGTCGTTGTACATGCCGAAGCCGGCGCGAATGACCGTCTTTGACGAAAAGGGGCTGTAGGCGACGCCGATGCGCGGCTGGGGGAGGAACTTCGCGCGATTGTCAGTGAACGTTGAACTGGAGACGCGGGGCTGCGTTTGAATGACGCCGTTGCTGAAGACGAAAGTGGATGCGCGGCCATGCGCTTCATTCCATCCGGTTGTGAATTCATCGCGGAATCCGAGCGAGAGAGTCAGATTGGGAGCAAGGCGAATCACGTCCTGGGCGTACCAGGCGCCGAGCAAAGAGCGCCAGTTCATCTCAGTCGGTGTGGGGTCGTAAAGGAAGCTTCCAACAGTGCCCTGGAGAAACTGCTGGAGTCCGGTGAAGGTGGCCTGCCCAAACTGGGTGAGCGCCAGATCCTCATTGGACTGCAGTTGCTGGAACCAGGCGCCGGCGCTGAATTCTTGCCTGCCGCGCGAGAGGGTCACGTGATCTTCGTAGGTGTAGAGATTGCGCGCGATGTGCAGATTGCTTCCGGTATTGCTGCCGGCCTGGCTCACCTGCGCTGCAGGGTTGGCGGCCGCGCTGCCTCCGACAACAACCGTGCCTACGGGCCGGCCAACGACGAAGCCGGAGACGCCAGCGGCCGGAGTGTTCGGCGTGGGTTCGCCGGTGTAGTAATAGGCGGCGCGAGAGTATCCGACGCGGCCAGTGTTCAGCAGCCGGGGTGAAAAGACGTGCGTCTCCTCCACACTGGCCACCTGTTCCCGCAGGGATTCCACGTCGGTGCTGTAGAGGTTCGCACTGGTGGGCGTGTTGTCGGCGCTGTCGTCGACGGTGTAGACGCCGGTGAGCATATCGCGATCAGAGAAGACATGATCGAGACGGGCCGTGCCGAAGTCGTCGCGAATGGTTTGCAGAGGACTGTTGAATGCCTCGGCGATGCCGCCAAAGTCGGGGGCATTGGGGCTTTGTGTGGGCCAGAGCGCAAGCAGAGGAACAACACTGGGCGCGACTCCGACGTCGACATAGCCGGAGGGCGGGCACGGATCAGGCGCCGGGGTGACAAGCTTGCAGGGCAGCAATCCGTTCCGCGCGTTGTCGTCGGGAACAAGGGCGACGCCGGTCTGGTGCAGGTGCTGGGTGAGGCCTTCGAAGTTGCCAAAGAGAAATGTCTTGTCGCGGCGGATGGGGCCGCCAAGCGCCGCACCGAACTGGTTGCGCTGAAAGGGCGGAGCCGAGCCCTTATCAAAGTAGTTGCCGGCATCGAAGACGTTATTACGCACGAACTCGTAGACGGAGCCGTGAAGTTGATTAGTTCCGCCCTGGGTGACGATGAGCACCTGCGCACCGGGCCGCTTGCCGTAGGCCGCGCTGTAGCTATCGCGGAGCACGTTGAACTCGCGCACAGCATCGACCCCGAGCAGCTGCTGACTGGCGCCGCCGGGCTGCATGTTGTTTTCAGCGGCACCGGTGAATTCGACGCCGTTCAGAAGGAAAAGATTCTGCTGCGGGCGGTTGCCGGAAGTCGAGAAGTTGTTGCCGACAGTCGAGTTGGAAACGCCGACACCGCCGGTCTTTTCTGCGGTGAAATTGACGACGCCGGGATTGAGGGTGAGCAATTCATCGAAGCTGCGGCCGTTGAGCGGAAGATTTCTGACCTGCTGTTCACCGACCAGGCCGGAGATGTCCGCTGTGGTCAGGCTGACTGCGGCGGCATCGGCGTTGACCACGACCTGCTGCTGCTCTCCGCTGAGTTTGAGCCCGATGTTGACCGCTGCGTCCTGACCCACGAGCAGGTGCACACCGGTTCGCGAGGCTGGGGCAAAACCCGTCTTGTTGACGATGATCTCGTAGCTGCCGACAGGAAGAGACGGAACCTGAAAGTGCCCTGCTTCGTCGGTCGTCGTGTTGCGCACCATCCCGGTATCGACGTTTCTGACTTCTACGCGGGCGTAGCTGATCACGTCGCCCGACGGGTCGGAAACCGTGCCACCGAGATTCGATGCAGTCTGGGCGGCAGCCACCGTCGCCGACGCTGCAAAGAACGTGGCGCAGACCGAGAGGACCAGAGCGAAGAGAAGCAAAGAACGGGAAGACGCCGGGCAGGATCCGGACACGCAGGAATTCACAATCGGCTCCAGACACAGAATGTTCGACGGGAAGAGCCCGCTTGAACGTTCAGGCTCTATCGACCACTATAAACGATTCAAATCGAAATTAATTAATTCGATAAAATAGAATGACATTAGATCGAATTGAAATAGAGATTCGCGCAAAACCGCGCAGAGATGCGATTCACTCGTTACGACTTGCATCGGTTTTGAGGCTTTGCAGGCTCGACGACCCTGCCAGGGACTTGCGGGAGCAGCAGAAAGGCCGCCCGAAGGCGGCCTCAATGTTGGATTGCCGCAATGGCCGATTGGTCTGCCTTACCAGCGGCCCCAGGCGCGGGTCATGTAGTCAGCGAGGGTCATGCCTACGAGGACCAGGAAGGTGAACAGGCCGGCGCCCACGGTCAGCTTGGTGAGCTTGGTCGAGTACTTGACGTGCATGAAGAAGAGCACGACCAGCATCATCTTGAGCGCCGCGATGGCAAGGGCGACGATCGGATTGAAGACGCCCATTTCAACGTAGGAAGCAGCCACGGTGGTCGCGGTGAGGACGAGCAGGCAGCAGACGATCGTGAGATAGATCTTGGGGCTGACGATGTGATGTTCGCGCTCGTGCTGCTCGGGCTTGTCGTGTAGATCGGTCATGGTGCGTGTCCTCTATTGGTGGCGACTGATGAGGTAAAGAAGCGGGAACAGATAAATCCAGATGATGTCGACGAAGTGCCAGTACAGGCCGAAGTTCTCAACGAACGTGACATGGCCGTTGGTATAGGCGCCTGCTCGAGCCCGGAAGATCATGAAGCCGAGAATGGCGATACCGATGATCATGTGGAGCGCGTGCATGCCGGTCATGGCGAAGTAGAGGAAGAAGTAGAGCTCGGTGTGCCGCGCCATATCCAGCGGCAGAGGCTTGTCGTGATACTCCTTGTAAACCTCTGGATCAGAGGCGGGGTTCACAAACGACTGCACGCTGTAGCGAAGACCGGGGACGTGGCTCTTTTCCCACTTCTCGTGATACTCGACGAACTTGATGCCGAGAAAGACGAGGCCCAGCACGAAGGTGAGCACGAGGAAGAAGACCAGCATGCTCTTCTTGCGCATCTCCGCGCTCCATACGCCCATAGCCATGGTGAAGCTGGACGTAATGAGGACGGCGGTGTTGGCGGTGCCCCAGCCGATCTGCAACTGGTGCGAGGCCTCGACGAACGCGGGGTAGTACCAGTTGCGGTAGATGAGGTAGGCGGTAAAGAGGCCGCCAAAGAACATGATTTCCGTGAGCAGGAAGAGCCACATGGCGAAGTTGGTGGCGTCTTTCTGCTGCGCGATGGTTTCGAAGTGATGGCGCTGGTAGGAGGGGTGCTCGTGCTCCGCCCCAACTGCGCCATGTGCAATTGCGGTGCTATCCGACACTGGCAACCTCACTGACGTTCTGACGTTCGAGCCACTCGTAGTCGTAGGCTTCGTGATCCATGATCGGAATCTCAGGGAAATTTTCTGTCAGGGGCGGTGACTGCACCTGCCATTCGAGTCCGGTGGCCTGCCAGGGGTTGTTGCCGGCGATGGCGCCGTACTTCAACGACCAGGTCAGGTAGAGCACCGGGAGCAAGTAGCCGACGCCGAGAACCGTGGCGCCCGCCGTGGAGAAGACGTTCAGGATCTGGAACTCGGGCGGATACGACGCATAGCGGCGCGGCATGCCGAGGGTGCCCAGGATGAACTGCGGGAAGAATGTCAGGTTGAACCCGATGAACGTGACCACCGCGGCAAGCTGCGAGATCTTCTCCGGATACATGCGGCCGGTCATCTTGGGCCACCAGAAGTGCAGACCGGAAAGGAAGGCCATCAACATGCCGCCGACCATGACGAAGTGGAAGTGGGCGACGATGAAGTAGGTTTCGGTGAGATGGATGTCGGTTCCTGTCGATCCCAGGAAGACACCGGTCATGCCGCCGATGGTAAAGAGTCCCATGAAGCCGAAGGCGTAGAGCATCGGCGTCTCAAACGTGATGGACCCCTTGTAGAGGGTGAAGGCCCAGTTGAAGATCTTGATGGCCGAGGGCACGGCGACCAGCATGGTGAGCAGCGAGAAGACCAGCGCGGCGTAGTTCGAGATGCCCATGATGAACATGTGATGGGCCCAGACGAAGAAGCCGAAGACGGCGATGGCCACAGAAGAGAAGGCCACCGCTGTGTAGCCGAAGACGCGTTTGCGGCTGAAGGTCGACACCACCTCGGAGATCACGCCCATGCCGGGGAGAATCATGATGTAGACGGCCGGATGCGAGTAGAACCAGAAGAGGTGCTGGAAGAGGAGCGGGTCGCCGCCCTTGGTGGGATCGAAGACGCCGATGCCGACCGTGCGCTCGAGGACGATCAGTACGAGGGCAATGGCGAGAACCGGTGTTCCGAGCACCATGAGGATGCTGGCAGCATAGTTGGACCACACAAACAAGGGGAGCCGGAACCACGTCATGCCGGGGCAGCGCATCTTGTGGATGGTCACGATGAAATTAAGGCCGGTAAAGATAGAGCTGAAACCCGCGATAAAGACAGCCAGTCCGGTGGTGATGACGTGCGTGTTGACGTAGTGTGTCGAGAGCGGCGTTGTGAAGGTCCAACCGGTGTCGACGCCGCCGGAGATCATGGTGTAGATGGCCAGGATGCCCGCGGCCATGTACAGGTACCAGCTGAGCAGGTTGATCTTGGGCAGGGCGAGGTCTTTTGCGCCGACCATCATCGGCATCAGGAAGTTTCCGATGGTGGCCGGGACCGACGGCACCAGAAAGAAGAAGACCATGATGATGCCGTGCATGCTGAACACCTTGTTATAGGTGTCAGTGGCCATGAGATCGGACTGCGGCGTGAGCAGCTCGAGGCGGATGAGGCCGGCGAGCGAACCGCCGATGAAGAAGAAGAAGCTGATCGAGATCAGGTAGAGGATCGCGATGCGCTTGTGATCGCCGGTCAGCAGCCAGCTGAGCAGGCCCTTCTCCTTACTGAGAAAATTCATCTTCGGGATCCGGGCAGTTGCCTGATCGGGAAGAACAACGATTGTGTCGCTCATTGCTTCACCATCCCCTTTGGAGCCCCTTGCTCCGCGGGATTAGGACCCGCCTTTCCTTCTGCTTCAGGCAGCAGGGTGGTCGTGGTGGTTGTCTGCTGCACGCGGTAATCGGAGTTGAGGTTCTTGATGTATTCCACGAGATCGATCACGCCGTCTTCGCTGATCTGCCCCTGGTATGTGGGCATGATGGGCGCGTAGCCCTGGGTAATGTGCTGCGAGGGATTGAGAATCGCCTCGCGCAGGTAGGCGTCATCGACTGTGATGGTCTGGCCGCTGGAGAGCGTAAGCCTGGAGCCATAGACGTTGGCAAGGCTCGGGCCGCGCGCGTCGGGCCGGGTGTTATGGCAGGCGTTGCAACTGAGGCTTGCGAAGAGGCGCTCGCCGTTCTGCGCCAGCGAAGCGCCGCTGGTTGAGCCGGCAAGCCACTGTTTATAGTCGTCGGGCGTCATGGCGTAGACTTCGCCGATCATGTGCGAGTGGTCAGTGCCGCAGTACTGGGTGCAAAACAGGTGATAGGTGCCGGGCGTAGTGGCCTCAAACCAGACCGATGTGTAGCGTCCGGGGATGGCTTCACGCTTCACGCGAAACGCCGGGATGGAGAAGCTGTGGAACACATCCTGGGAGATGAGCGTGATCTGGATGGCGCGGTTAATGGGGATGTGCAGCGCGTTGATCTCGTGCTGGCCGCCGGGATGCTCCGCCTTCCACATCCACTGCTTGCCCACGACGTAGATATTCATGGCATTGGCGGGAGGCGTGTAGACGCGGAAGTAGATCAACGCGCCCCAGACGAACATCACGAGGAAAAGGCCGAGCGGAATAATGGTCCAGGTGGCTTCAAGCAGCGTGGAGCCCTCGATCTGTACCGCGACGGGGTGCCGCTTCTTGCTGTAGAGGATCGAGAAAGTAGTGATGAGCAGGATGACGATCGTCAGTCCGATGAGGCTCACCAGGACCATAAAAAAGTACAGCGCATCCATCTCGGGCGCGATCTTCGACGCCTCCGGCGGAAACAGCGCGAAGTTCGTCATCCATTTGACGAGGAACTGCCAAAGTACTGAGCTGATGTGGGACATTCCTTTATCCGTTCACCTTTGCTTCCTGGTCCGAAGTCTTCTTCGCAGGGGGTTGTCCCTGCTGATAATCGCGGCGGAACATGATGGTCATGAAGCCGCCAAGCAAAACCAGAGTGAGGAATCCGCCGAGCTGCACAACGCGTGACACGATCAATGAGTGCGTATTGGTCTGGGGGTCGTAGTGATAGCAGTACGTAAGAATGTTGTCGACCGGCGAACCGATTTTGTTCGATGAGGCTTCGTCAAGCCCGAGGAGCATGTCCTTGGGCGAGTACTCCACGCCCATGTAGTACTGAGCCAGCTTGCCTTCGGGCGTGACAATCTGGATGGCGCTGGCGTGCGCGAACTGGGTGACATTGCTGCCCGGCACCTTGAGCTTGACGTAGCGGAAGCCGACGGCCTCAGTGAGCGCGTCGATGTTGGGCTGCGTGCCGGTGAGGAAGTGCCATCCGTCGGCAGTTTCAGGACGGCCGTAGCGCTTAAGGTAAGTGCGCTTCTTGGCGGCGGCCAGGTCGGTCCCCTCACTGGGATCGATGCTGACCACGACGATGTTGAAATCTTTGCCCGGTTTGAAGCTGACCATCTGCAGGGCGCTGGTGAGACCGTCAAGCTCTTCAGAGCAGAGCATGGGGCAGCGGTAGTAGACGAGCGCGAGGATGGCGGGCTTCTTACCGAAGTAGTCGCCGAGGCGAACCTGCTTGCCGGTATCGTCGGTGAAGGTCAGGTTGAGCGGCAGCTGCTGGTTGAGCCGTTGCGTGATGCCGACGCCTCCGAGAACCCCGGGCATCTTGTTCTGCGGGCCCATCGACTTTTCATCGACGGAGCGGCGCATGTTGTCGTAGCTCCACATATGGGCCGCGGGGGAATCGGAGGAAGACGGCGCGGGCTGCGAGGTCGTTACAGCAGGCGCCTGCAGGGCAATGCACACCACAATTCCGGCTGTGGCGGCCTGGGCCGCGTTACGCCAACTTCTCCGAATTGTGTTGTTGCACTGCATGACTGCTACTCCTTTGCTGCGACTGCGGGTTAAGCTTACGGATTCTGCTTTGCCTCAATGGCGCGCGTTGCGGCAAGCTGCTGCTCATAGGCCGTGCGGGCAAAACCATTCGTCAGCGGCATCTGCACCGTCGGACGGCTGTCACCGAACATAAGGGGCTGAGTCTGTGACTCCGGAGCGACAGGCAGCCCTTTCTGGGCGATGATTTCCATCGCGCGCTCGATGGGGATTCGAACCTCACCCTTGGAGCGGTCGATCCAGCTGTAGTGGTTCAGCAGCAGGTCTTCACGCAGGTGGAGATCGGCGACGTCCTCATTACCGTCATCCAGCTGCACGCGAGGCGTGGGAAACTGCTGTGTCATTTCAGCAATCTTGCGCTGCATGTCGGGGCTGCTCGGCATGTTACCCAGCTGGCGCACATCATCCTCGCTGGCGGTCACCCACTTGCTGCGCGGGCCGTCTTCCTTGGTCATGTGGGCATTGATCATCTTGCCCATCACGTAGGTCACGCCGCCGCAGACACCCACGAAAACGAACAGCGACACGAGGAAGACAATAATGCCGGTGACCCGGACGTCAGACTGTTCATAGCCCGCGGACGCGTCAATCTCTTCCGGCTTGCGATCGTGCGGTTCATGACTATGCATGGGCATGCTCCGGTTCGAGAATCTCCGCCACATGCGGATCGTTGGTCTGGACCAGCGGCCGGGTCTTCAACTGGGTGCTGAAATACGCAACCCAGAAGGCGGTCATCGCGATGGGCACGGCCACATACTCAAGAATTCCCCAGCTGAAGTGCAGGTTGCGGGCAGCGTCTTTGAAGTTCGGTTCGATGAGCCAGAAAAGGTCAAAGGCCTTGGCGAAGATCATCCACTGGCAAACGCGGGTGAGGCGTTTCTTGTTGCGCTTGAGGTCGCGCGAGAGCAGCAGCGTGAATGGAATCAGCCAGTGGAAGATGAAGTCGAGGGTGATGATGATGCCCCAGTGGCCGCGAATGCGATCGAGGTACCAGGGAATCTCTTCGGGCAGGTTGCCGGACCAGATGATGAGGAACTGTCCGAAGGCCAGGTAGATGTTCAGCATGACGAAGGCAAAGGTGAGTTTGCCCAGATCATGCTGCTCGGTCTGGCGAAGGATGGTCTTGAAGGGCTCTGCCTTGGAGAGGGCGAGCGAAACGATGATGCTGAGCGCCAGCACCTGGTAGCCTTCGCCGACGAGGAAGAGGAGGCCGTAGACCGAGGAGAACCACGTCGGGTCCATCGACATGACCCAGTAGATGACGGCGGCGGTCATGGTGAGCGAGTAAACGACGATGCCGGGACCGCTGAAATTCTCGAGCTTCTTGATCCAGAACGGCGTGCGGTCAGCGGACTCGGAGTCGCGCCGCAGGCCGTACCCGTTCAGACGCCAGGTGTAGAAGGCCCAGATGGCGAAGCACAGCGTCATGACGATGAGATAGGTGTGCGGATTGAGCATGGGCCGCTTGAAGTCGAGGCAGTGCTTCTGAATCTCGGTAAGGAGCCCAGCCTTGAGACCTTCCTCGGTGGCGCTATTGGTGGTGTAGACAGCCCAGAGGTAGAGCTTCTTCATGAAAAAGACAGAAGCGACCCAATAGATGAAGATGAGCGGGAGCGTGCGGCTCATGGCCTCAAGCGGACGCCGCAGCAGCAGGCCCCACTTGCCGCCCGAGCAGTACTGCACCATCAGCAGGGCGAGACCGCCTACGCAAAAACCAAAGGTCAGCGTAAGGCCCAGCATGTACGCGCGGTAGACGTGCTCCGCAGATCCGTCGAGAAACGCCAGAACAGCGGCGATAAGCGTAAAGATCACTCCGACAACGAGGGCGCGCGACCTCCAGCCATCGACGAAGGCCGGCGCACTGAGGTCGGCGGGGAGCGTCTTCGCGTGTGTTTCGTGTGCCATTCCGTTAGTCCTTACTTCGCAGCCGAAGCGGCTGGTTTGCTTGCGGGGATCGAGATCTTCGGGTCCGCGGGATTGGCCGGAGCCATGCCCGGTGTGCCTTCCTTGGTTACAGGCGGATACGCCTGCACGGCCGACGCCGGCAGCGTCCAGGGCTTCGCATAGCCGGCGGGCAGATTCTGCTCCTCGGCAATGTCGCTCAGGTTTCTGACCTGTACACCAGAGGGCACGTCCTGCATGGTCGCATCCTGGCTGAGCTGCAATGCGCGGATGTAGGCCGCGACGGCCCAGCGATCGACGGGCGTCAACTGCGCAGAGTAGTCGGGCATGGCGCCATAGCCGTGGGTCATCACGTAGAAGTAATGCGACACCGGCTGCGCCATGCGAACCTGATCGTGAAAGTTGGCCGCAGGTTTGTAGCCGCGCATCACAATTTCGCCCAGGCCGTTGCCCACGCGCGAGTGGCAGGGCGTGCAGTAGATGTTGAAGCGCTCCTGTCCACGCTTCAGCACTTCCATGGTCACGGGGAACGGCATGAGATTCTGCTCTTCGCGGTAGCCGTTGGCGCCCTGGATCACGCCGGTGTAGAAGTAGCTGTCCTCATGCAGCTGGCCACGGGCCACGGTGTCGAGCACCTGCGGGCGCGCGCCGCGATGATCGGCGAACATATCGGAGCCGCGCTGAGGAATGATCTTGGGCTCATTTTGCATGTCCTGGCGGCAGCCGGCGATGAGAAGCAATG
>Ga0335085_10012029_pt1 | contig 12780 bp, 13 predicted proteins | sample Lox_Sample_45_FD_206712 | JGI IMG/M metagenome (GOLD analysis project Ga0335085, IMG submission 206712) | Soil microbial communities from Loxahatchee National Wildlife Refuge, Florida, United States - Lox_Sample_4.5 | ecosystem: Environmental > Terrestrial > Soil > Wetlands | place: USA...
CGGCCGCGGCGCACAGACGGTCCCTGACCGGCCCGGCGGGCAGGTCCCCGGGCAGCGCGGGCCAGTTCAGCCGGCTGGCCTGCTGGGTGACCACGTCGCCGTCCGGCCCAGTGAGCACCAGCTCGGCGGGCCGCCGCCCGGTCAGGTACTCGAGGGTGAACCCGGCGCGGTGCAGCCGCCAGTCGAACGTGTCCAGCCAGGCCCGGCGCACGGTACGCCGCCGCGCGGTGCGGTGCACGGAGAACCGTGGCGCCAGCGCGGCGAGCACGCCAGCCTCGCCCGGCTGGCCGGGGTCATCGGCCGCCAGGACGACAGCCTGGGACAAAGCCTGCACGGTGCGGGACCTCGGGTCGGGTCAGCGAGGCGGGTAGTTAACGGCAGGTTAACAAAGGGCAACCGACAAACGTTACCCTGCCTCGCAGTGTAACGAGGACGAACTCGCCCGTCTCTGCCTGCTATGGGTGATTTTTCCCGCCCGTGCGGCGCCCAGGAAATGGCCGGCCAGCTAGACCCCGGGCCGCTCGCTGGCCCGGACCGGATGGTCGCCGGTCCGCCCGCTGCGGCGGGCTGGCCTGCCGCCGCTGCCGCGGCCGCCCGTGTTCCGGCTGCCCGTGTTCCGGCTGCTGGCGCCGTGGTCCGCGGAGCCGGGCCGCTCGCAGGACGGCTTGGGCCGGGCCGGGACGCCGGGCAGGCCCAGCGGCGGCCGGTTGATCGCGGGCATGACGTTGGTCAGCGCCTCCCGGGCCTGGGCCCGGGCCCGCTTCTGCGCCTGCTGCTCATCGACTCTGGCCGTCACCGCACCCAGCCGGTCGTTCATATCGTGCAGCCGCCGGGCCTGAGCCCGGGCCTTGAGGAACCGTTCGGCCAGGTAGAGCGCGATTACCAGGACAAGGACACCGACGAGGAGCAGGCCAGCCATAGATGAATTCCGCCATCAGCTCGGAGGTCTTCGGGATGGTTCCAGACTATGCGACCCTCCCGGCGGGGCCGGTGAAGCGGCGCTCTGATGTTGCTGAGGATCGGGTAAAGAACCGGAATGGCTCAGGCCAGCCGGGTGACTTCCACCGACACATCCATGGCCATGCTCGGCGCGCCGTGGTAGACGCCCTTGAGCGGCGGCACGTCCGCATAGTCCCGCCCCCGGGCCACGACCACGTGGCACTCGCCGACCGGCGCCTGGTTCGTCGGGTCGGCCGCCGCCCAGCGGCCCACCCAGTACTCCACCCACGCGTGGCTCTGCCCCGCGGTGACCTGGCCGATCCGCGCTTCCGGGCGGGGGTGCAGGTAGCCGGACACGTAGCGGGCGGGCAGCCCGGCCTCGCGTAGCAGGGCCACGGTCAGGTGGGCGATGTCCTGGCATACGCCCTGTCCCTGGTCCCAGGCCTCCTGGGCGCTGGTCTGCACCCCGGTCGCACCCGGCACGTAAGCCACCCGGCCCGCCACCCAGGCGGCGATCTCCGCCGCGGCCCGCACCGGGTCCGCGCCCGCCGTCCGCTCCCGTGCCGCCGCGGCCAGCCCCGGCTGCACGGTGGTACGCGGCGTAGCGGTCAGGTATTCGGCCGCCAGCCCGGCATCCGCCCGGGCACGCAGCTCCGCCCAGTCCAGCGCGGGCGGCACCGGGGCCGCGCCGCTGGTCTCCACCATCGAGTGCGCGCGCACCGTCAGTTCCTCGTGCGGCGCCTGAATGTCGAACGAGCTGACCAGGGTGCCCCAGTAGTCGGGGTAGGCCCAGACCGCGGTGCCGCCGCCCACCGTCACCCGGGTCTGCAGCGCGCTCTGCGTGGACAGGGTGAGCGGGGTCATCCGGGCCTCGTTGTAGGACGCGCGGGCCAGGCCCTGGTACCGCACCCGCGTCTCGTGCACGATCTCCAGCAGCCAGCCCACCGCTCAGCCCTCCTGAGCCCAGGTCACCGCGTGCTCGTAGCTGAAATAGCGCGCGCTGATGGCCGCACTGGCCTGCACGCAGCTGAGCTGCAGCGTGGGCAGCAGCTCCGGGAGCAGGCCAGGCAGCCGCTCCGGGTCGGCGTACTCCAGCCGGGTGCGCAGCTCGCCGAGCGAGCGGCGGGCCGGATCACGCAGCCCGCCGTCGGCGGGGTCGAGCGCGGCCAGCGCCTGCTCCGCGGTGCCCAGCGCGTGCACCACCGAGCGCGGGAACAGCCGGTCGGCCAGCAGGAACTCGATCACCGGCTGCGGTTCACCGGACCAGGTGTGGGTGCGGATGAACGACTCGTAGGCCCCGCAGGAGCGCAGCAGCATCGGCCAGCCCACCTCGTGCTGGCTGGCCGGCATCCGGGCCAGCAGCAGCCGGGCGGTCATGTCCACCCGTTCCAGGCTGCGGCCGAGGACCAGGAACCACCACGCGTCGTCGTGGCTCATGGTCGACTCGGTCAGGCCGAAGAACAGCGCGGCCCGCTCCCGGATGAACTCCAGGAACACGTGTGGCCCGAGCCGCTCGGCCGACCGGCGGCGGCCGGCCAGCCCGTGGCTGGCCACGTTGAGGCACTGCCACATCTCGCTGGAGATGACCTCGCGGACACTGCGGGCGCCGCGCCGCGCGGCCTGCACGGCGCCGGCGATCGCGCTCGGGTTGGACTGGTCGTAGGCCAGCCGGTACAGGGTCAGCCCGATGTCCAGCCGGTCCCCGGCCGCGGTCGGCATGCCCAGCACTCCGAGCAGCGCCCGGCAGTCCGCGTCCTCATCGGCCTGCGGGTCCTCCAGCATGCGGTGCACGTAGACATCCACGATCCGCGCGGTGTCGTCGGCCCGCTCGATGTAGCGGCCGGTCCAGAACAAGGTCTCCGCGATCCGGCTCAGCAGCCCGCCGCTCACTGTTGCCCATCCAGGGCTGGGCCGGTCTGCCTGCGCGCTCCGGAGGCTGGGCCGGGCGGGGCGGGGATGAGCACGGCGGCCGCCGCGGGCCCCGGCGCACCGCTCTCCGCCAATACCCAGGTGTCCTTGGAGCCGCCGCCGCGGCTGGAGTTGACCACCAGCTCGCCCTCGGGCAGCGCCACCCGGGTCAGGCCGCCGGGCAGCAGCCACACGTCGCTGCCGTCGTTCACCGCGAACGGCCGCAGGTCGATGTGCCGGGGCGCGAGCTGCTCCCCGATCAGCACCGGGGAGGTGGACAGCGCCACCGGCTGCTGGGCGATCCAGCCGCGGGGGTTCGCCGCGACCTGGGCCCGCAGCGCGGCCAGGGTCTGCTCGTCGGCCCGCGGCCCGATGACGATCCCGCTGCCGCCCGCGCCGTCCACCGGCTTGAGCACCAGCCGGTCCAGGCCGTCAAGCACCCAGTTCAGCACCTCGGGATCGTCGAGCCGGTAGGACTCCACGTTCGGCAGCAGCGGTTCCTCACGCAGGTAGTACCGGATCAGGTCGGGCACCCAGGTGTAGAGCAGCTTGTCGTCGGCCACGCCGTTGCCCACCGCGTTCGCGATCGTCACCTGCCCGGCCCGGGCCGCGTTCACGATGCCCGGGCAGCCGATCACCGAGTCCGGGCGGAACTGCAGCGGGTCGAGGAACTCGTCGTCCAGACGGCGGTAGATCACATCGACCGGGCGCAGCCCCCGCGTGGTGTGCACGAATACCCGGTTGCCCGAGCAGGTCAGATCCCCGCCCTGGACCAGCTCCACGCCCATCAGCCGGGCCAGCAGGGCGTGCTCGAAGTAGGCCGCGTTGGCCGGGCCCGGCGAGAGCACCACCACCACCGGGTCCGGCGTGGCTACCGGGGCGGCCGCCCGCAGCGCGGCCAGCAGTTGCGCCGGGTAGCCGGACACCGGGTGCACGTGCTGCCCGTCGAACAGGCCAGGGAACGTCCGGGTCATGGCCAGCCGGTTCTCGATCACGTAGCTGACCCCGGACGGCACCCGGACGTTGTCCTCCAGCACGCGGATCCGGCCCGCGCTGTCCCGGACCAGGTCGATGCCGGCCACGTGGATGCGCACCCCGTTGGGCGGGGTCAGCCCGGCCACCGCGCGGTGGAAGTGCTGTGAGGTGCAGACCGCCCGCCAGGGCAGCACTCCGTCCGCGAACACGTGCCGCGGGCCGTAGACATCGGCCAGGAACGCCTCCAGCGCCAGCACCCGCTGCCGGACGCCGCGGGCGATCAGGTCCCACTCGGCGGCGTCGATGACCCGGGGGATGAGATCCAGCGGGAACGGCCGTTCCTCGCCCGCGAAGTCGTAGGTGACGCCACGGTCGGTGAACACCCGGGCCAGCTGATCGGAGCGGAACCGCAGGTCGGCCGGGTCCAGCGGCTGCAGCGCGGCGAGCAGCGCGGCGTACGGCGGCCGCGGCTGCCCGGGCTGGGCGAACATCTCGTCCCAGGCGTCGGCCAGGCGGTAGGAGTCAAAAATGTCCGCCATGTCCGAAGCGTAAGCGGGCCGTGTTCCGGCCTTATTACCGCTGATGACGACGGTGTTTCCGGGCCGCCCGCGGACGGTCTTCCCCCACCTGCCCCGGCTGCCGCAGACTGGGCATACCAGCGCACGGCCCGGACCAGGCGCTGGCGTTCGGTGAAGGAGGACCTGTCTGGTGTTGTACGTTTTCGGTTTCGAGCGGACAGCGGTCGTGCTGAGCGATCTGTACTTCGTGGACCCGCACCCGATGCCGGGGCAGGAGAGCCCGGAGCACGGCGCCCGCCTGGAGGTGCGGCAGCTGACCGCCGGGGAGCTGCAGGGATCCATCTACTCGGCCCAGCCGATCGAGATCGGCGAGCTGATCTGGCGGGCTGACCTGCTGGAATCGGTGGACGGCCCGCCCGGCAGCTTCGACCGGACGCATCATCACCCGGTCGCCGAGCGGGGCTGGGAGCCGGGGCACCGGGTGTTCGAGCGGGAGCTGTCCGCGTTCCCGGTGGAGTGGGTCGGCGCCAAGCTGGCCGATCTGGAAGGGCTGCTGGCCCAGGCCGGCGTAGGGAGCCAGCCGGCCGACGCGCGGGACGCGCAGGCCCTGCGCAACGTGCTGCCCGAGGTATTGAACGCCCTGACCCGGGTGCTCGACCAGGTTCGCGCCGGTGAGCTTGGCCGGCCGCCGGGAGAAGAGCCTTCCACTGTTAACTCGGCCCGGGTCGGCTGGCTGTAGCCAGCGACCGGAGAAAGCGGGGCTGGCTCTAGCGCGGTCATGATTGCAGACTGGGCTTGTGCATGATTTCGACCTGGTAGTTATCGGTTCCGGGCCCGGCGGGCAGAAGGCGGCCATCGCGGCCGCGAAACTGGACCGCCGGGTGGCCGTCGTCGAGAAGCCCGACATGATCGGCGGGGTGTGCCTGAACACCGGCACGATCCCGTCCAAGACCATGCGCGAGGCGGTGCTCTACCTGACCGGCCTGGACCAGCGGGAGATGTACGGGCAGAGCTACCGGGTCAAGGACGAGATCACCATCGCCGACCTGGCCAACCGCACCCGGCACGTGGTCAGCCGGGAGAACGACGTGGTGCGCAGCCAGCTCACCCGCAACCGGGTGACGATCCTGTCCGGCACCGGGCGGTTCGCCGACCCGCACACGGTCGAGGTGGACGACGGGCACGGCCGGGTCCGCACCGTGACCGGGGACAGCGTCGTGATCGCGGTCGGCACCAGGCCGGCCCGGCCGCCCAGCATCGCGTTCGACGAGCGGACCATCATCGACTCGGACGGCTGCGTGCACCTGGAGAAGGTGCCGCGGACCATGGTGGTGGCCGGCGCCGGGGTGATCGGCATCGAGTACGCGTCCATGTTCGCCGCGCTCGGCTGCAAGGTGACCGTGGTCGAGCAGCGCGACCGGATGCTGGAGTTCTGCGACCTGGAAGTGGTCGAGGCGCTCAAGTTCCACCTCCGCGACCTGGCCGTGACGTTCCGCTTCGGCGAGACGGTGACCTCGGTGGACGCGCATGCCGACGGCGCCATCGCCATGCTGGCCAGCGGGAAGAAAATCCCGGCCGACACCGTGCTGTACTCGGCGGGCCGGCAGGGCGCGACCGATGGCCTCAACCTGGAGGCGGCCGGGCTGACCGCCGACAAGCGGGGCCGGATCGAGGTGGACGAGTTCTACCAGACCAAGGTGCCGCACGTGTACGCGGTCGGGGACGTCATCGGGTTCCCGGCGCTGGCCGCCACGTCGATGGAGCAGGGGCGGCTGGCCGCCCACCACGCCTGCGGCGAGCCGGTGCGTGGCGCGCACCAGCAGCAGCCGATCGGCATCTACAGCATCCCGGAGATCAGCTTCATCGGCCGGACCGAGGACCAGCTGACCAAGGACTGCGTGCCGTTCGAGGTCGGCGTGTCCCGCTATCGCGAACTGGCCCGCGGGCAGATCATCGGCGACTCGTATGGCGTGCTCAAGCTGCTGGTCTCGCCGGAGGACCACACGCTGCTCGGGGTGCACGTGTTCGGCACCGGGGCCACCGAGCTGGTGCACATCGGCCAGGCCGTGATGGGCTGCGGCGGCACCATCGACTACCTGGTGGACGCGGTGTTCAACTACCCGACGCTGGCCGAGTCGTACAAGGTGGCGGCGCTGGACGCGACCAACAAGATGCGCCTGGTCGAGCGTTATGCAGACTAAGGTTGACCAGCCCGCGGACGGGGCGCACATACACTGGCCGGGTGCCTGAACTCGATGATCCTTTCGCCCAGCTGACCGGCGCGCTGGCGGGCACCACCCGGATGCGGTTCCAGGTGGTCTCGAACAGCGCGGTCACCCCGCACATGCAGCGGCTCGTGCTGACCGCCCCGGAGCTGGCCTCGTTGAGCTACCGGCCCGGCCAGGACGTCATGCTGATGGTGGCGGTGGACGGCAACCGGCCGCTGCGCCGCCGGTACACCATCCGGGACCTGGACCCGGCCGCGCAGCGGCTGACCATGGACATCGTCCGGCACGGCGACGGGCCCGGGGAGCGCTGGGTGCGCGCCGCCCAGCCCGGTGACACGATCGAGGGCATCGGGCCGCGGGGCAAGATCTTCCCGGCGGCGGATGCGGACTGGCATCTGTTCGCCGCGGACGAGTCCGCGCTGGCCGCGGTGTTCGCGATGGTGGGCTCGCTGCCCGCCGGTACGCGCGCCATCGTGGCGCTGGAGGTGCCGGAGGCCGCCGACGAGCAGCCACTGGACGCCAAGGCCGACGTGGACCTGCGCTGGCTGCCCCGGTCGGCCGCGGACGGCAGCGTCGCCCCGGCCGGCGACCCGGAGCGGCTGGCCGCCGCGCTGACCGGGATCCGGCTGCCGGACGGCCACGGGCACGCGTACCTGTTCGGCGAGGCCAAGGTGGTGCTGGCCCTGCGAGAGATGCTGGCCAACCGGGGGCTGGCCCCCGAGCAGGTGTCGCCCAAGGCCTACTGGGGCCGGGGCAAGGCCAACGCCGCCCACGGCGAGCCCGCGCGGGACGGCTAGAACGGGGTCGCGGCCAGCCAGCTGCCCAGCACGGCCGGGTCGCCGAGGACTTCCACGCCGGCCTGTTCCGGACTGAGCCGCCGCGTCAGCGCCAGCAGCAGGCCGGACGCCGGGCCGCGCACCGCGGCGTCACCCTTGCCGTGCTCCCGGCGCACCTCGATGCCGCCGGGGCCGTGGCTGATCAGCCACTCGCCCGCCCCGCTGGGCACGTCCCCGGCGTGCACGTGCAGCGAGCCGCCGGGGCTGAGCCCGGCCAGCCGGGTGTCCTCCCGGCCGGGATCCGGGACGGTCACGAACGTGAGCCATTCGTCGATGCCATCGGCCGCGATGTCCGGCTCGATGACCGGCGCGGCGCCGGTGGCCAGCTCCGCGTCGGCCCGGTGCACCGCGGTCTCGTGCGCCATCCGCCGGGCCCAGAATCCGGCCGGGCGCATAATGCCGAACGCCCAGACCTGGTCCGGGCCGGCCTGGCTGACTTCGCCGATGAGCTGGTCGGCACCCGCCGTCAGCCAGCCCGGCTGCCCGGCTGGATCGTCAGGGAACCGGCCGTCAGGCACGCTGCGGAACGGGATGAACTCGGTGGACCGGGTCCGCACGGTCTCAGCCGCCCAGCGGTGCGCCCGGCCGACGTGCGTGGCCAGCTGGCGCAGCGTCCAGTCCGGGCAGCTCGGCACCGTCTGGGCCAGGTCCTCGCGGCCGACCAGCGCGGCCAGCGTGGCGGTACTGGCGGTGATCTCCGCGTAGTAGCGGTCGGGCGCGAGCATGGGGCGTTCTGGCACGGGGCTTTCCGGCACGGGGCTTTCCGGCACGGCGCGGGTCAGCCGCAGCCGCAGGCGCCGCCACAGCAGCCGCCGCCACCGCCCCCGGACCGGGGTGCGGAGCTGGCCCGCCCGCCGACGGAGACCGTGGACAGCAGCTTGACCGTGTCGTCGTGGCCCTGCGGGCACGGGCACGGCTCGGATGACTCACTCATCGGGCGGGTGCGCTCGAACGTGTCGCCGCAGGCCCGGCAGCGGTACTCATAACGTGGCACGGGAAAATCTTACGTCTGGCCACCGTCAGGTGGCGAGATGTGCCCGGGCCGGACGTGGGTGGCGTGGCGGATGTAGGGTCAGCGAGGCCACAGTGACACCGGCGGCCAGGGGGAGGGACGCGATGCCTGCGATGACGGCGTATCCGCCAGGCACGCCGTGCTGGGTTGACCTGTCCACCAGCGACCCGGCGGGCTCGGCCGCGTTCTACACCGGGCTGTTCGGCTGGACGGCCCAGGCCGCCCCGCCCGGCGGGGACGCGGCGTACACGTTCTTCGCCCCGCCCGGCACGCCGCCGGCCGAGTTCCACGGCCGGGTGGTGGCCGGCCTGATGCCCACCCCGGGCAGCGGCCGGGCGGCCTGGAACACCTACGTCAGCGTGACCGACGCCGCCGCCGCGGCGGGCCAGGTGACCGAGGCCGGCGGGCAGGTGCTGGCGCCGCCCGCCGAAGTGCCCGGGCAGGGCACGATGGCCATGTTCGCCGACGACCAGGGCGCCCGGTTCGCGGTGTGGCAGCCCGCCGCGTTTCACGGCGCGGGGCTGGTCAACGACCCGGGCTGCTTCTGCTGGAGCGAGCTGGCCTGCCGGGACACCGTGGCGGCCGGCGCGTTCTACGGCCGGGTGTTCGGCTGGGCCACGGACACCAGCGAGATGGGCCCGATGACCTACACCGAATGGCGGCTGGCCGGCCGCACGGTCGGCGGCATGGCCCACATGGACGAGGAGTGGCCGGCCGATGTTCCGCCGCGCTGGGTGGTGTACTTCGCGGTCACCGACTGCGACGCGGCCGCGGCCCGGGCTACCGAGCTGGGCGGGCAGGTGACGGTCCCGCCGGCCGACGCGCCGTCCGGCCGCCTGGCCATCCTCACCGACCCGCAGGGCGCGGCGTTCACCATCATCCGGCTGGCCGCCGGGATCACGGCCGGCTGAGGCCGCCGGGCGGAGTGCGGCCCGGGCCGCCGGGCGGCCCGTGCCGCTGGATGCCGGTGCCGCTGGATGCCGGTGCCGCTGGTCAGGCCACCGTGTGCTGCCGCTCGGCGGCGGCCAGCAGCTGGGCCATCGGCGGCCGCTCCAGCAGCTCGCTGGCGTGCTCGTCGAGCCGCAGCCCGGTCTCGGTGGCCACCGCGTGCCAGTACACGTCGGGCCGCCGCAGCGCCAGCACCCCGGACGCGGCCGGGGAGGACATACCGCGCTGGGCCAGCGGCACCCGGCTGGCCATGGCCCGCAGCACGGCCGAGCTCATCCGGCTCAGGTCCCACAGCGGCTGGTGCCGGTTCTGCCGGGCGCCGAGATCGACCTGGGCCATCGCGGCCAGCCCGGCGTCCTGCAGCACGTCTACCAGGATGCCCAGCTCCACTCCGTAGCCGGTGAGGAACGGGATCCCGCACAGCAGCTCCCGGTAGGCCGCGAATTCACCCGCCAGCGGCTGCACGAATCCGGTCAGCTCCGGGCAGCAGAAATTAAACAGCGGCTTGGCCATGAGCTCGGTCACCCGGCCGCCACCGTCAATCACCGACTGGCTGAAATCAGTGAATGGCCGCCGGTACGCGGCTTTGCTGAACTGCACCCCCGGCTGGGTCAGCAGCGGCCCGAGCGTGCCGTAGATGAAATGCTCGCCGAAATTGCTGGTGTCGGCGTCGGCGAACATGACGATGTCACCGCGGGCCACCGACAGGCTGCGCCACATGGCGTCGCCCTTGCCGCGGGCCGGTCCGTAGCCGGGCAGCAGTTCGTTCTCCGAGTAGACCTCGGCGCCGTACGACCTGGCGATGTCCGCGGTGCCGTCGGCGGAGTCCGCGTCCACCACGATGACCTGGTCGACCAGCCAGCTGCGCTGGTTCAGCCGGGCCACCGTGGCCAGGATCGGCCCGATGGTCGCGGCCACGTTGCGGGTCGGGAAAATGACCGTGGTGCTCAGGTCGCGGGCTGGCTGCCCGGCCGCCGCCAGCCCGGCGAATTCCTGGTGGCTGAACGACCGCTGGGCGAACCATTCCGTGACGCTTAGGCTCATCGCTAACTGCCTTCCCTCAGGTCCGGCCAGCGCCGTGCGGGAGAGAACAGGCTAGCGGTGCGGTATTGATGCCACGTAACAATGTGTTGCGGCGGCGTTAAACACGGAGCCGACCGGGTCAACTGGAAAGCAGTCGCGCCCGCAACGCAGCGCGCCGGGGCCGCACCTTGGGCCGGCCGGGTCCGGCCGGCAGCCAGCCTGGGGAACTGCATGAGTGAGGCATTGATGTAGTCGGGTGTGCATGAATGCCGCATTCATGCACACCGGCATGCCCAGGCCCACGCTCGTGGTCTGGCCCTGCTGGCCGAGGTGCTCCCATAGCTTTCCCAGCAATGCGGTTTAGGCTGAGTTGGTGGGGTCTCAGCCGATGCCAGCCGCTGAGGTGGACGTCACCCCGGCCTTGCTCCGGGAGCTGCTCCACATGCAGCATCCTGACCTGGCTGGCCAGCCGGTCTCGGTGCTGGCCAACGGGTGGGACAACGTGGTGTTCCGCGTCGGCGATGACCTGCTGGCCCGGCTGCCGCGGCGGGAAATCGGCGCCCGGCTGGCCCTGCACGAGCAGCGCTGGCTGCCGGGCCTGGCGCCCCGGCTGCCGCTGCCCATCCCGGCGCCGGTGCGGGCCGGGCGGCCCGGACTGGGCTATCCGTGGCCGTGGAGCATCGTGCCGTACCTCCCAGGCGAGGTGGCGGCGCTGACCCCGCCCGCCGACCCGCCGGCGGCCGCGGTCAGCCTGGGCCGATTCCTGGCCGCGCTGCACACGCCGGCGCCCCCGGACGCGCCGCAGAACCCGTTCCGCGGCGTGCCGCTGGCCGACCGCACCGACTCCGTCATGCGGAACCTCAGCCTGGTGGCGGACCAGGTGGACGTGCGGGCCGTGCGACGGATGTGGGCCGCGGCGCTGGCCGCGCCGCGGTGGCGGCAGCCGCCGGTGTGGGTGCACGGCGATCTGCACCCGGCCAACATCCTGGTGCACGACGGCCGGATCAGCGGCGTGATCGACTTCGGCGACCTGACGGCCGGCGACCCGGCGGCCGACCTGTCCGTCGGCTGGATGCTGCTGCCCGCCGGCTGCCACCAGGCCTTCCGGGACTCCGCCGGGGCCAGCGACGCCAGCTGGGCCCGGGCGACCGGCTGGGCACTGGCGTTGGGACTGGTATATCTCGCGCACTCGGCGGACAACCCGCGGCTGGCCGCGGTCGGCCGGCACACGCTCGGCGCCGTGCTCGGCGCGAGGCCGGGGCGCTAGCGGTGCTTGCGGCGCAGCGAGGGGAACAGCCCGCGGGACTGGTGGGCGAGTTCCCGCTCGGCGCGCTGCCGGGCCGCGGCGAAGTAGCCGTCCGGGTCGCGCACCATCCGCTCGGGGCGATCGTCGTCGTCCTCGATGGTGATGTGCGCCGCCATCTCCGCACCCTTCGCCACGAACTCAGTGTCAGCGGGCCGCCTTACGGGGTCAACAGCTAGGCTAGCGCGTCCGCGAGCAGCCCGGCGAGCAACCGGACCAGGGGCACGTCGGCACGCCTGATGCCGTCGCGGTCTAACGCGTCCACCATCAGCATGCCGAACGCGCTGCGCCCGGCGGCCACCGGAACGGCCGCGAACGACTTGTAGGTCTGCGGCGCGGTGATCCGCCAGCCCGGCGGCGCGGCGGTGTCCAGGTCCGGGTAGAACAGGTGCCGGTTCCGCCGGATCATGGCGAACACCAAGCCGCCTTCGGCGCTGCCCTCGGTGATCGGGTCCAGCGGGTCGTCCACCCGGCCGCTGTACTGGGTGGGCACCAGCACGCCGGGCGTGCCCGGCGCGAACCGGAACAGGCAGGCCCGGACCCGCCCGGTGCCGACCAGGTGCGCGGCCGAGTCGACCACCATGGGGATGGTGGCCTCCTGCAGGGCCTCACGTTCGTGCTTGCCGCGCGCCGTGACCACCCGGCCGAGCTGGCGGACGATCGGGTCGAGCGCGTCGTTCATCGTCACCCGCATGGCCACGGCCGCGTCCACCGCGAGCTGCTCGGCCTGGGCCCGCAGCCGCTCCTTGCGGATCTGCTCGTAGGCGGGCAGCCCGGCCGCGGTCACGCTGGCCGCCACCGCGCCCAGCGTCCACCATTCCCGGCCGGTCACCGCCGCGCCCGCCATCATGCCGGTCCAGGTGGCCACGGCCACCGCGGCCAGGCTGATGCTGGTGGTCAGGTAGACCCGCCCCCCGGGCGAAAGCCACATGCCGCGCAAGACTAGTGGGTCACGTACGATCGGCTTTATGGGTTTCGGTTGACTGTGAACTGACAGGCGCAAACGGACCGCGCTGGTCAGCGGCGCGATGCTGGCGGCTGCGCTGGCCGTCGGGCTGGTGGACGAACTGGCCGACGGCACCCGGGCCGC
>Ga0335085_10012030_pt1 | contig 12780 bp, 11 predicted proteins | sample Lox_Sample_45_FD_206712 | JGI IMG/M metagenome (GOLD analysis project Ga0335085, IMG submission 206712) | Soil microbial communities from Loxahatchee National Wildlife Refuge, Florida, United States - Lox_Sample_4.5 | ecosystem: Environmental > Terrestrial > Soil > Wetlands | place: USA...
TCTTCTCCTCGACCTGCGCGACCTATGGCCTGCCCGAGCAGATGCCGATCCGCGAAGACACCCCGCAGCGCCCGGTCAATCCTTACGGCGAGACCAAGCTGATGATCGAGCGCGCACTTTACTGGTACGGCGTCGCGCATGGGCTGCGCTCGGTTGCGCTGCGCTATTTTAATGCCGCCGGCGCCGATCCCGACGGCGAGATCGGCGAGGACCACAATCCCGAGACGCATCTCATCCCGCTGATCCTCGACGCCGCCGCCGGGCGCCGCGCGCATATCGGCGTCTTCGGCACGGACTACCCGACGCCGGACGGCAGCGCGATCCGCGATTACATCCATGTGCAGGACCTCGCCGACGCGCATGTCCGCGCGCTGCGCTATCTCGATGACGGCGGCGAGAGCCGCGCCTTTAATCTCGGCACCGGCCACGGCCATTCGGTGCGCGAGACGATCGAGGTGGCGCGCCGCGTCACCGGCCGGCCGATTCCGAGCAAGGACAGCCCGCGCCGTCCCGGCGATCCGCCGGTGCTGGTGGCCGATGCCGCGCTTGCGAAAGAGAAACTCGGCTGGGTGCCGGCGCTCGGCTCGCTCGAGCACATCATCGGCACCGCCTGGGTCTGGCATCAAAAACGCTTTGCCACCAACAAGACACAGGGAGCCGCCCGCTGATGGCGCCTGATTCCACGATCGCGCCGCAGGAAGGCACCCGCGCCGCGACCAGCCGCCAGCCGGTCCGCGTGCAGGGCAAGTTCTTCTTCGTCGGCGACGAGAAGTTCTTCGTCAAAGGCGTGACCTACGGGCCTTTCCCGGTCGGCTCGCATGGCAGCCAATTCCCCGAGCGCGAGATCGCCGAGCGCGATTTCCGCATGATGGCCGAGACCGGCATCAATACGATCCGCGTCTTCACGCCGCCGCCGCTCTGGCTGCTCGATCTCGCCGACGACCACGGGCTCCGGATGCTGGTCGGCGTGCCATGGTCGCAGCACGTCACCTTCCTCGACAGTCCCGAGATCGAGCGCGACATCGAGCGCACCGTGCTCGAGACCGTGCGCTCGATGAATCGCCATCCGGCGATCCTCGCTTTCCTAGTCGGAAACGAGATCCCGCCCGACATGGTCCGCTGGCACGGGCCGAACAAGGTCCGCGCCTTCCTCAAGCGTCTCGTCGGCCTCATCAAGGACATCGATCCCGAGCGGCTCGTCTCCTACGCGAATTTCCCGTCGACCGAATACCTGACGATCGACTTCACCGATTTCCTCTGCTTCAACGTCTATCTTCACCACGAGCACGCGTTCCGCAAATACGTCTCGCGGCTGCACAACCTCGCCGTCGACCGGCCGCTGGTGCTGACCGAGTTCGGCATCGATTCGATGCGCGAAGGCAATGACGAGCAGGTGCGTATCCTCTCCTGGCAGCTTGGCGCGGCATTCGAGATGGGCGTTGCCGGCGCCTGCGTCTTCGCCTGGACCGACGAATGGTTCACCGGCGGCCATCTGATCGAGGATTGGGCGTTCGGCCTCGTCGACCGCAACCGCAATCCGAAGCCGGCGCTCGAAGCCGTGCGCGCGCGCTATCAGGGGCCGATCCCGCCCTCGCTGCCGCGCACGCCGCGCGTCTCGGTCGTGGTCTGCACCTATAACGCCGAGCGCACGATGGCGCCCTGCCTCGAATCGCTCTCGAAGCTCAATTATCCTGATTACGAGGTCATTGTCGTCAATGACGGCTCGACCGACGGCAGCCTCGCCATCGCCGAGCGCTTCGGCTACTGCAAGATCATCTCGCAGCCGAACAAGGGCCTCAGCGTCGCGCGCAATGTCGGCGCCGAAGCCGCGACCGGCGAGATCGTCGCCTATACCGACAGCGACTGCGTCGCCGATCCCGACTGGCTCAATTATCTCGTCGCCAAGATGGAAGCCGCCGATCTCGTCGCGTGCGGCGGCCCGAATTTCCCGCCACCCGAGGACAGTCTCATCCCCTCCGCCGTGGCCGTCTCGCCCGGCGGGCCGACGCATGTGCTCTTGTCCGACGACACCGCCGAGCATATCGCCGGCTGCAACATGGCGTTCCGCCGCGATGTGCTATTGCAATTGGGCGGCTTCGATCCGATCTATCGCGCCGCCGGCGACGATGTCGATATCTGCTGGCGCTTCCAGGATGCGGGCTACACGATCGGTTTCAGCCCGGCGGCGGTGGTCTGGCATTTCCGCCGCAACACCGTGAAAGCCTATATCGGCCAGCAGCGCGGCTACGGCAAAGCCGAGGCGCTGGTCTATTCGAAGCATCCGATCCGTTTCAATCTTTTCGGCCAGGCGAAATGGCTCGGCCGCATCTACGGCGATCTCTCCGCCTCGCTGCTCTTGTCGCGTCAGCCGGTGATCTATTCCGGCGTTTTCGGTCGCGGCTTGTTCCAGACGCTCTACGAGCCGCCTTCCTCGCTGGCGCAGTTCCTGCCGCTCACCTTCGAATGGAATGTCGTCGCGATCATCCTGGCGCTCGTCGGACTGATCTTCGGCGGCTGGAGCCTGCTCTTCCTCGTGCCGCTGATCGTCACCTGGGTGATGTGCATCAACGGCGCGTTGCGCGCGCCGATCGACAAGCGCTTTCGCGGCATCAAGGCGCGCGCCCTCGTCGCGCTGCTCATCTATCTCGGTCCGATCCTCAGAGGCTGGGAGCGGCTCAAATGGCGCTTCAAGGAGATGAAGGAGCCGGAAGCGAGCGCCAGCGCGCTGGCGCCGCCGAGCGAGGCGCCACGCGTCTCCTGGCGCGACCGCACCTTCTACCTCTCCTATTGGAGCGAGAAGAGCGACGAGAAGGAAACCCTGCTCGGCGAGATCATGCGCTTCCTGACGCCGCAGAAATACTTCATCCAAACCGATCAGGGCTGGGACAATTGGGATCTGAAGATCGCGCGCGGCCTCTGGAGCCGCGCCTATGTCCTCGTCTGCACCGAGAATCACGGCGGCGAGAAGCGGCTGTTGCGCGTCCGCTGCGTCATGCGCTTCTCGCGCTTCTCGGCCTTCGTGCTGCGCGCCTACGCGATCCTGACGGCGGCCGCGCTGATCCTCGATGCGCCGATCTGGGCGGCGATCATCGGTATCCTCGGCATCGCCCACAGCATGCTAATAGTCTATCGCACGATCGAGTTCGGCCGGCTGATGCATCGCATCGTCGACACCATCGCGCAGCGCCAGCATCTGACGCCGGTGAAATCGGACTGATATGAACAGCCTCCTCTGGAAGCTGCTGCCGTATCTTCGGCCCTATAAGTGGCGCGTCCTCTGGGCATTTATCCAGATCTTCCTCGTCGCGGGCTTCGAGCTGTTGAAGCCCTGGCCGCTGCAGCTCGTCATCGACGACGTGCTCGGCGGCAAGCAGACGGGCTTCCCCTTGCTCTCGCGGCTCGGCCCGCTCGACCTGCTGCTCGCCGCGGCGGTCGGGCTGGTCATGATCAATCTCGGCAGCGCGGCTCTCACCTGGCTGCACAACGTCACGACCATCGCCGTCGGCCAGGGCATGGTCAACGATCTGCGCGGCGCGCTCTACGCGCATCTGCAGCGCCTCTCGCTCGCCTTTCATAGCCGGCAGAAAGTCGGCGATCTGATGTACCGCATCACCGCCGACAGTTTTGCGGTGCAGACGGTGATGATGAACGGGCTGCTGCCGATCATCTCTGCCGTCGTCCTGCTCGCGGGGATGCTGGTCGTGATGATCCCGCTCGACCCGATCCTGACGCTGGTCTCGCTGACAGTGGTGCCGGCGCTTTTCGTGCTGATCGCAATCTTCAACAAAAAGATCATCGCCGTCGCGACCGAGGTACGCGACCGCGACAGCTATGTCTATACCCTCGTCCATTGGGCGATGAGCTCGATCAAGGTCGTCCAGGCCTTCACCAAGGAAGAGGAAGAATATCGCCGCTTCATGAGCGCGAGCCGCGCCAGCCTCAACGCGACGCTGCGGCTCTATAGCTGGCAGACGCTTTATTCGGGGATGGTGGGATCGCTCACCGCCGCCGGCACGGCGCTCGTCATCTATGTCGGCGCGCGCGCAGTGATGAGCCAGACGCTGACCATCGGCCAGCTCGTCGTGTTCATCTCCTACCTCGCCCAGCTCTACAATCCGGTGAACCAGATCACGCAGAGCTGGGGCCTCATCGCGGGCGCGCGGGTCGGGGCGCGGCGCTCGTTCGAGGTGCTCGACACCGAGCCCGACCTCAAGGACGGCCACCGCAACTTCCCGAGCGGCGGCGCGCGCGGCGATATCGAGTGGCGCGATGTTCGCTTCCGCTATCGCGAGGAGATGCCGGTGCTCGACGGCATCAGCGTCAAAGTGACGCCCGGCATGAAGGTCGCGCTGGTCGGCCCGACCGGCGCCGGCAAGTCGACCTTGATGGGCCTCTTGCCGCGCTTCTTCGATCCGAGCGACGGCGCCGTGTTCATCGATGGCGTCGATCTGCGCGACTACAAGCTCACCGCGCTGCGCCAGCAGATCGCCATGGTGCTGCAGCCGCCGCTCGTCTTTCCGATGTCGGTCAAGGACAACATCGCCTATGGCCGGCCTGATGCCAGCAACGCCGAGATCGAGAGCGCGGCGCATCTCGCCCGCATCGACGGGCTGATCGGCAATCTGCCGCAGGGCTACAACACCATTCTCGGCGACAATGCGACGCTCTCCGAAGGCGAGAAGCAGCGCCTCACCATCGCCCGCGCCATCCTGCGCGACGCGCCGATCCTGATCCTCGATGAGCCGACCTCGGCGCTAGACGTCGAGACCGAGGCGCTGGTGATGGAGGGGATCAACCGCCTGACGCAGGGCCGCACCACCTTCATCATCGCGCATCGCCTCTCGACCGTGCGCAGCGCCGACGTGATCCTGGTGCTGCGCGACGGCAGGATCGCGGAAAGCGGCAGCTTCGATGAGCTGATGCGGCGCGGCGGCGTGTTCGCGGGCCTCTACAACAGCCAGTTTTTCGACAGCCCGATAACGGACAGCCGGGTCATCACCTCGGCCGAACCCTCGTAGATCATCCGCAGCGCGACGCCGGCGACGATCGCGAGGCCGATCCACGCGATCCAGCGATGGCGGGCGATCAGCCGGCCGGTGATCTCGGACGCGACGCCCATCAGCGCGACCGAGAGGGTGAGCCCGCCGACCAGCACCCAGAGGTGGTTGCGCGCGGTGCCCGCGACCGCGAGCACGTTGTCGAGCGACATCGACACGTCGGCGAGGACGATGCGCAAAAGCGCACGGCGGAAACTGTCGGGTGCGGGCTTCGTGCCATGCGTCCGCTTCTCTTCCGCTTTGCCGATGAGATCGCGATAGAGCTTCCACGCCACCCAGAGCAGCAGCAGGCCGCCGGCCAGGGTCAGACCGATGATCGCGAGCAAATCGACGGCGATCACGGCCAGGGCGATGCGCAGAACGGTCGCCACGACGATACCCCAGGCGATGGCACGGCGGCGCTGGCGCTTCTCGAGATGCGCCGCCGCCATGCCGACGACGACCGCGTTGTCGCCGGCCAGCACGACATCGATGATGACGACCGAGAAGAAGGCGCCAAGCGCGCCCAGCTCGCCGCCGGGGCTCAGAATCGCAGGCATGGCTCGCCCTGTGCCGCTGTCACCAGATAGCCTCCCTACAGCTTCTTAGAGCATGCGCCCGCGCTGCGGCAGGGGCCCGCCCGCTGGCCGAGCCTCAGCTCAAGGCTCTTCCCGAACCTCAGCTATGAATTGTTAACCAATTCCGGGCGACACTTGGCCTTCGCCAAACGGGGGTGAGGGATGGCGCAGCGTCGGAATTCAGCGCAGCCTGCCGAGGATACCGGCAGGGAGAAGATCGAAACCGTCGAGCCGGCTGCCGTCGTAGCGGCGCCGGAGCCGGAGATCGACTGGGCCGGCGACGACGACTCATCGCTCGCCGAACTGCTGGCCAGCCAGGGGTTCGCGGGAAAAGTCACCGCGCGGTTGATCGAGCTGGCGAGCGCCCCGACGCATGTCAAACGGCCGGTGGACCGGCTGGCGATCGCGCTGGGCGCGCAATTCAATTTCTTCGCCCTCGACGAAGCCTGGCAACAGCCCATCCTGCTCTGCGGCCTGCCCGGCGCGGGCGTCAGCACCCTCACCGCGAAGCTCGCGGCGCGTTTCGACGATAGCGAGGTGCTGGTCGTCAGCGCCGGCACGCATGCCGCCGAAAAGGCCGCGCTGCTCGCCGAGAATCTCGAATCGCTCGATCTGCCGCTGACCTGCGCCGCCGATGCCGCGGCGCTGCGCCGAGCCGTCGGCGAGGCAGGCGGGCGGAAAATCATCATCGATGTCGCCGGCCGGTCGCCCTTCGACCGCGTCCAGGTGAAGGAATTCGCCGCCGCCGCGGGCGCCGCGGGCATTTTCGTGATGTCCGCCGAGACCCCGCTCGATAACGCGATGCGCGCCGCCGAAGCCGCGAGCTCGATCGGCGTCGCGCGCATGATCGTCACCGGTCTCGATGTCGGCCGTTATCTCGGCGCGGTGTTGAGCGCGGCCGATGCGACGAAGCTCGCGCTGGTCAGCGCCAGCATCACGCCGCATTTCGGCTTCGGGCTCAGGGCTTTCACGCCGGAAAATCTCGCGCGCCGGCTGATGTCGGCCGGCCACGCGGAGCGCTGGCGCGTCGCGCCGATCTAAGCGCTCGCGCCTAGTTCTTGCAGGTCGGGTAGGTTCCCTTGACCGCCGCGGCTTGCTGCGCGACGTAGCTCACGAAAGCATTTCGATCGAAGGTCTGCCCCTTGGTGAGCAGATCCGCCGAGCGCGTGCAGAGCGCCGACACCGTCTCCTTGCCGGCGCTGAGCGCCATCTGATTGGCGAGCGACGTGATGAACCGATCGAAGGCACTGTCGGCGCCGCGGCCGCTGGCGCGCCGGAAATAGCCGATCATCTTCTGCTGATACGCTGCCAGCGTGCTGGCGTTGCGATGCGTGAACTCGGTGTAGGATTGGCTGCCGCAGGAATCGCTCACGACCATGAGCTGAGTCTGGAAGCGCACCGCTTGATCGGCTTCGATCTCGTCGGCGCGGTAGCAAGATGCGGCTTGGGCAACGGAGACGCTACCAGCAAAAATTACGGCGATAACGCCGGCTTTCATCAGATGCATGGTTCCTCAACCTGGTGGTAATGCAGCCGCAGCCACTTTACGACGGCGGCGCCGGTGCAAACGATGGGCAAAATGCCCCACAATCAGCAAGAGCGCGAAGATGATCAGCATCGCCTCGCTGAAACGCTCGGCGATCTCGCCGAGAACGCGTCCAAAAGCGTGCCCGCAGACATAGCCGACACCAACGAAAATCGCGGCCCAAATACCGGCCGCGATGAAATTGAAGGTCATGAACCGCTTCCAGTTGACGCGGCTGATCCCGATCGCGAAGGACGAAAAATTGCGGATCCCGTAAATAAAGCGGAAGCTCAGAATGAACCAGACGTCGAAACGCCGGATCCACACAAGCGCCTTGTCGACGCGCTCCTGCCAGGTCGGCTGGCGCGCGAGGAGACCGACGCCGAAATGGCGGCCGATCCAGAAATAGGTTTGATCGCCGCAGAAGCTGCCGAGCCAGGCCGCAATCAGCAGCAACGGCCAAGCCAGCAACCCTTGGGAAGCGGCGAAGCCGGCGAAGAGCACGAAGGTCTCGCCCTCGAAGAACGTCCAGGCAAACGCGATCAGGTAAGACAGCGTCCCGTGTTCAACGATGAAACGATGGATATCCATCTACCCCGTTTCTCTCCCCCTGAGCCGCGATCCTATTCGGAATCGGGGGCCTAGGCGAGTAAATTGGCGGCGCGGCGCCCCCCGGTCAAGCGAGCCGGCCGAAAACCGGGTTACGTAAGTAATTCGGACTGTGCAGGCGCAGCAGAAGCGCCATGAGACGGTGCGAAAACCCGCGCCCGCGGCATGCTCGCCCGCGGTTTCCGTCCCTGCTAGGTTGCCGGCGGCGCATTCAACGAAAATCGGGCGCGGCGCATGAGCAAGCTTCCCCTTTCCCGCTTCAAGGTCATCGATCTGACACGCGTGCGCGCCGGCCCGACCTGCGTGCGCCAGCTCGCCGATTGGGGCGCCGACTGCATCAAGGTCGAGAACCCGGAAGATGACGGCTTCGCCGCCGAGCGTCACGGTTCCGACTTCCAGAACCTGCACCGCAACAAGCGCAGCATCGCTATCGACCTGAAGAAGCCGGAAGGCGTCGCGATCCTCAAGGCGCTGGTGAAGGACGCCGATGTGCTGGTCGAGAATTACCGGCCGGATGTGAAATTCCGTCTCGGCATCGATTACGAGTCGCTGAAGGCCATCAACAAGCGGCTCGTCTACGCCAGTATCTCCGGCTTCGGCCAGGACGGGCCTTATCGCGACCGGCCGGGCTTCGACCCGATCGCGCAAGGCATGGGCGGGCTGATGGCGATCACGGGCCAGCCGGGGCAAGGCCCGATGCGCGCCGGCATCGCCGTCGCCGATCTCTGCGCCGGCATCTTCGCCGCGCAAGGCATTTTCATCGCGCTCCTGGAGCGCGAGGAATCGGGCGAGGGCCAATGGGTCCATTCCTCGCTGCTGACGGCGATGATCGCGATGCTCGATTTCCAGGGCTCGCGCTGGACCATGTCGCATGAGATACCGGGGCAGGAAGGTAACAACCACCCGACCAACATTCCGGCCGGAGTGTTTCGCACCAAGGACGGCTACATCAACATCGCCGCCTCGAGTGGCCCGATCTACACGAAGCTCTGCCAGGCGCTCGGCGTGCCGGAGCTGGCGACCGATCCGCGCTTCAACAATTTCAAGGTCCGGCGCCAGAATCGCGACGCGCTCAACGCGCTGATCGAGGAGCGCACGCTGACGAAGACCTCGGCCGAATGGGTCGAGGGATTGAACGAGGCCGGCGTGCCCTGCGGCCCGATCTACAAGATGAACGAGGTCTTCGCCGACCCGCAGGTGAAGCATCTGAAGATGGCGCAGGGCGTTGAGCACCCGGCGCTCGGCCATATCGAGCTCATCGGCCAGCCGATGTTCCTCTCGCGCACGCCGTCGTCGCTGCGCACGGCGACGCCCGAGCGCGGCGAGCATACCGACGAGATCCTCAAGAGCCTCGGCTATGACGCCGACACGATCGGCCGGCTGAAAGCAGAGAAGGTGGTGGCGTAAACGCGGGGTTGGGGGCGGCGATGCGGCATTGGGGGGCTTTGTTCTTCGCGGTCGTCATCGCGGCGGCGGCGCCGCTCGGCGCGGCGCGCGCCGACTGCGTCGATGAATGCCAGCGCGCCTATGGCGGCTGCTACGGTCCGGAGCAGGATCAATGCCTGAATCGCCTGCAGCAATGCTATGCCCAGCAATGCAACCGGCCCGCCGCCGCCTATGGCGCGATCGCTTACGGCGCCAAGAGCACGGCCTATGGCTACGCCTTCGACAAGCGGACGCAGCAGGAAGCGGAGCGCAGCGCGCTGGCGAGCTGCCGCCCCAACGGCGACGATTGCAAAGTCGTCGCCAGCTTCTCGAACAGCTGTGCCGCGGTGTCGGCGATCGAGAGCAAGGGCGTGTTCTCGACCGGCAGCGGCGCCAACGAGCAAGCGGCACAGGATGCCGCGCTCAAAGCCTGCGAGCGCACCCACGGCAAAGGCTGCGAGCTCGAGGTCTGGACCTGTGCCAAGCCCTAATCGGCCAGGCCTCAATCGGCGAGGCCGAGCGCGCTCTTGATCTTCTTCGTCAGCTTCTTCGCGACGAGCGCATGCGAAGCGGCGATGTACTGGCGGAGCTCAGTCGGCGCGAACTGCTTGAGATCGTCGACATAGAGCCATTGTGCCCTCGCCATGTAGGGCGACGGACGCGCCTGACCTGTCTCGACCAGCATCTCGAACGCGACGTCGTTCGCCTTGAACGACGCCGTGCCGCGGTCGGTCAAGACGGCGAACATCTTGCCGCCGACCTTGTAGACGTGATGATCGCCCCAATTGAGCGACACCGTCACGGCCGGAAGCGAGCGGCAGAATTTATCGAGCGCCGCGTTCTTCAACGAATGGATCTTCGACGAAGACCGGCTCAGTGGCCCGAAGGCGCGCTCACGCCGATTCCGATCGGGCAGCTCACGCCGGTGCCGCCGAGGCCGCAATAGCCGCCGGGATTCTTGGCGAGGTATTGCTGGTGATAATCCTCGGCGTAGTAGAAGGGCTGCGCGTCCTTGATCTCGGTCGTGATCGCGCCGTGGCCGGCCTTGCCGAGCTCTTTTGCAAAGAGATCGCGCGAGGCCAGCGCCGCCGCCTTCTGCTCCGGCGTCGTCGCGTAGATCGCCGAGCGATATTGCGTGCCAACATCGTTGCCCTGGCGCATGCCCTGCGTCGGGTCGTGGCTTTCCCAGAAAGTCTTGAGGATCGAATCGAAGCTCACCTGCTTGGGATCGAAAACGACGAGCACGACCTCGGTATGACCGGTGCGGCCGGAGCAGACCTCTTCGTAGGTCGGGTTCGGCGTGTAGCCGCCGGCATAGCCGACCGCCGTCGTGTAGACGCCGGGAATTTGCCAGAAAGCGCGCTCCGCGCCCCAGAAGCAGCCCATGGCGACGACGACGCTTTCGAGCCCCGCCGGAAACGGCGGCTCGAGCGGGTGGCCGTTGACGAAATGCGCCTTGGCGACCGGCATCTTCGCCTGCCGACCCGGCAAAGCCTCCTCGCGGCTCGGCAATTCAAGCTTTTTGCGCGACAGCATCGACCACATAGCACGAACTCCTCTCTCATCGAGGCTTGACGGAGCGTAGCGCGAGGTCTTGGCTTAGGCCAGGGAGCGGCAGATAAAGAGCGAGGCGGGCATGGCGTTGACGATCGTGGTGGTGGCACAGGGTGAGATGGGCGCGGCGGTGGGACAGCGGCTGCATGCGCGCGGCGCGGCAGTGCGTACCTCGCTGAAAGGCCGCAGCGCGGCGAGCGCGACGCGGGCGCGCGAGGCCGGCATGGTGCCGGTCGACGACGATGTCGCGCTCGTCACCGGCGCCGATTTCGTGCTCTCGATCGTGCCGCCGGGCGATGCGAAAGCTTTCGCCGAGCGCATGGCGCCGGCGCTCAAGCAGCTCGACCGCAAGCCGATCTTCGCCGATTGCAACGCGCTCGCGCCGGCGACGGTGCGCGAGGTGGCGGAGGCGATCGCGCCGAGCGGCTGCGCCTTCGCCGATATGGGCATCCTCGGCGCGCCGCCCTCGCCCTCGGGCGCCGGCGGCCCGCGTCTCTATGCCTCGGGCCCAGGCGCGCGGTCGGCGCTCGCGCTCAAGGATTACGGTCTCGACATCCGCATCGTCGACGGCGGCATCGGCGAAGCCTCCGCCGTGAAGATGGGCTATGCCTGCCTCACCAAAGGCACGCAGGCGATCGGCGCCTCGATGATGCTCGGCGCGATGCGCAACAATGTCGCGCCCACGGTGCGCGAGGCGCTTGCCGACAGCCTCCCCGAGGTGTTCGGCTATGTCGGCAAGCAGATGCCGCGCATGTTCCCCAAGGCCTATCGCTGGGTCGCGGAGATGGAGGAGATCGCGAAATTCCTCGCCGCCGATCCGGGCGCGAGCCAGATGCTCGCCGGCGCGGCGCGGCTCTACGAGCAGATCGCGCGCGACTTCGCCGATCGCAAGGACGACGGCGCGGTCGGCACGATCGAGGCCTTCCTCAAGCGCTAGGACGAAAGCCAAAGCAGCGGATCGTTGATTCGCCGCGATAATTTGGCTTTGTTCGGCAAAATTAGCGCGTCCCCTCCTTCGATCGAACGCCGGCGCTCACTTCTCCAGCGGGATCACATAGCGCTTGTCGATAAAGCTCGCGCCATCGACCTCGGGCTTCACCATACCTTGCGCCTTGTACCAGGCGATCTGGCGCTGGATGTCCTCAACATCGAGCTTGCCGTCGCGATTGACGTAGCCGAGCGCCGGCTCGATCGCCGCGGCTGGCTGGTCGAGATATTTCGCCATGATCGCAAGATCCTCTTGCGCGTTCGGCCCGTTGCGGCGCTTGCCGGTTTGATCGACGAAGGCATCGTCGTAATCGGCGACGGATTTGCGATAGGCACGCAGGAAGCGCTCGACGAAATCATGCCGCGTGTCGGCCGTCTTGCTCGCGGCCTGGATCGTGCCGAGCTGCCACTGCGCTTCGTCGCCGCTATAGCCGAGGAGCTTGGCGTCGCCGCGCGTGACCGCGGGCATCACCGGCGTCACCGGGCCGACATAGACATCGACCGTGCCGCCAACCACCGATGCGACCATGTTGGAGGTGCTTTGCAGCGGCACGAGACGGGTGCTCGTTGGATCAAGATGGTATTTCGTCTCGATCAGATAGAGCGTGTAGGCGATGCCCGAGCCGAGGGCCGTAATGCCGACGGTGTGACCGGGCAGCGCCTGATAAGAGGTGAGCCCGGCCGCGTAGGCGCGCTTGGAAGCGGCAACGGCAAAGAGCTGGAAGCCGGGAACATCTTCGGCGAAGCCGGCGACGAGCTTCAGCGCACCCTGGCCGCCGAGATTATAGGTGGCGCCGCTGGCGTTGGCGGCGGCGAAATCGATAGAGCCCGCGACGACGGCCGGCGCCATCGCCGGCGCGCTTTCGAAGAAGACCAGCTCGGGCGTCAGATCCTTGGCGGCGAAATAGCCCTTCGCCACGCCGATGAAGAGCGGGCCATAGACTGCGTTCTTGATGACGCCGATCTTGACCGGCTCGCCCGCGGCTGCCGGCGCTGCCGCGAAGAGATGCGCCGCGAGCAGGATCGCCGCTGCGATGCCGAGCCGGGAGCGCCCCGATTGCCTTTG
>Ga0335085_10012032_pt1 | contig 12777 bp, 10 predicted proteins | sample Lox_Sample_45_FD_206712 | JGI IMG/M metagenome (GOLD analysis project Ga0335085, IMG submission 206712) | Soil microbial communities from Loxahatchee National Wildlife Refuge, Florida, United States - Lox_Sample_4.5 | ecosystem: Environmental > Terrestrial > Soil > Wetlands | place: USA...
GGGTCTACGGCATACTGTCGGTACACGGTGACAAGCTACCCGGGCGGCTCGCACAGATCGCGACGCAGATGGCGCGATCGGACTGGCTTGCCTCCTATGCGGACCTCGACGCGGTGGACATGGCGGTCGACCGCCTGGCACAGCGTCTGACGCGCGGCGATCGCCTGCTCGGGGCGGCCGATGAACTGGCTTCCAACTACGCTGCCCTGGAGGCGGACTTCCGTGCGTTCTTCCCGGATGTCATGGGCTTCGCCGGTGCACGGGCAGCTCGGAGAGGCGAGTGAAGGATCCGCTTTAGACGGGGGCCGGTGGCCGACGCGTCACCGCCCAGACGTAAGCGCTCCCTTCCGAACAATGCGAGCGCTGGGGTTCTCCCAGCCCAAACACAGGAGATCGAGATGAGAAAGGTCGTGTGGGGAGTGCTGAGCACCGCCAAGATCGGGGTGGAACGCGTGCTGCCCGGCATGCAGAAGAGCGCGCTGTGCGAGATCCGCGCCATCGCGTCGCGCTCCCTTCCCACGGCCCGGGCGGCGGCGCAGCGCCTAGGCATCCCGGTAGCTTACGGCTCCTACGAGGAGCTGCTGGCCGACCCCCAGATCGAGGCCGTGTACAACCCGCTGCCGAACCAACTGCATGTGCCGCTGACCCTGCAAGCCGCGGAGGCCGGCAAGCATGTGCTGTGCGAAAAGCCCATCGCGCTCACCGCGGCGGAGGCGCAGCGGCTGCGCGCCGTCGCCGGACGAGTGCACGTGATGGAAGCCTTCATGGTGCGCTTTCATCCCCAGTGGCTGCGTGCGCGCGAGCTGGTGCGGGAGGGCCGAATCGGGACACTGCGTGCGGTGCAAGCGTTCTTCTCCTACTTCAACGATGACGCCGGCAACATCCGCAACCGTCTGGACAGCGGCGGGGGGGCGCTCTACGACATCGGCTGCTATCCGATCGTGGCGGGACGGTTCTTGTTCGAAGCCGAGCCGGTCCGAGCGATCGCGCTGCTGGATCGCGACCCCAATTTCGGGACCGACCGGCTCACCAGCGCGCTGGTCGATTTCGGCGACGGCCGCCGGCTGGACTTCACCGTGTCCACCCAGAGCGTACGCTACCAGCGCGTGCAGATCTGCGGCAGCAAGGCCAGGGTAGAGCTGCAGATCCCGTTCAATGCGCCGCAGGGCGAGCGCATGCTGCTGCGCCTGGACGACGGCGCTTCACTGGACGGCTCCAGCATCGTGACCGAGACCCTTCCGGAGGCCGACCAGTACATGCTCCAGGGCGAAGCGTTCTCGCGTGCGGTGCGCGGCGAGATCGAGCTGCCTTATGGTGTGGAAGATGCGGTGCGCAACATGCGCGTGATCGACGCGCTGTTCCGATCCGAACATAGCGGCCGGTGGGAAGATGTCTGACCCGCCAGGAGGCGCGGGCTGGCTGGAGCCGCGAGGCTCGCGACGGGCCGGAGTGGGGGCGGTCGGACGCGCCGGCGGAAGTTGTGGCGATGGGCCTTACAGCCGGTTATAGTGCGCCGGAACAGCGGCGAGCTTACGGGTGTCGAGCGCGGCGGGTGCAGTGCAGTCATCGCGACGCGCAATCCGATGCGGCACCACTTGAACCGCCGTCACGATCCCAACATCCACTCAGCGCGGAGGACGCCTTGCGACACACCTTGCTTGCAGCATCCCTTATTGGGCTCGTATGGCTGGCTCTCGGCGGCGTGCATGCACAGGAGCCTCAAGGCACACTGCAGCGTATCGCACAGAGCAAGACCATCCGGCTCGGGTATCTGACGGAAGGCGTGCCGTTCTCCTTCGCCGAAGAGCCGGGCAAGCCCGCGGGCTACACGGTCGACCTGTGCCGCCGCGTCGTCGCCGGGATCCAGCAGCAGCTCGGCCTGCCTTCCCTCGACATCACGTGGGTGGAGGTGACCTCGGCCAACCGCTTCGACCGCGTGGTCGACGGCTCTATCGATTTGGAATGCGGAACGTCCACCAACACCGTGTCGCGGCAGAAGAGCGTGGACTTCAGCCTCATGACCTGGGTCGATGGGGGGAGCTTCCTCGTCAAGGCTCCCAACCCTGCCCGGAGGCTTTCCGACTTGACCGGAAAGAAGATCGCAGTCATGGAGGGGACGACCACCGAGACAGCACTGCGCGACGTGCTGAGCAAGAAGTACATCAACGCGGAGGTGGTCGTGGTGACGGACCATCTGGCGGGCTTGAACGCGGTGGACCGAGGCACGGCGGACGCCTATGCGAGCGATCGCACGATCCTCATCGGGTTGGCGCTGGCGATCCAGGGCCAGATGCCGGTCGCGCTAGCCGACGAGCAATTCTCCTACGAGCCCTATGGTCTGGTGCTGCGCCGGAACGACGCCGACTTCAAGCAGGCGGTGAACCAGGTGCTCGCGCAGCTCTACCGTAGCGGCCGTGTGATCGAGGTGTACGACCGCTGGTTCGGCAAGCTCGGCAAGCCCACGGAGATGCTCATCGCGATGTACTTGCTGAACGGCCTGCCGCAGTAAAGCCCGCTCGACGACGGTGTGTCGCTCGGGACCGGAAGGCCTGTCGCGACCTGTGGAGCCCGACGATGAGTATCGACTTGGAGCAGGCGGCCTCGACGTTGGTCCGCGATCACGCGGACCGGCGAAACATCAAGCCCTTCGCGCGCGCCTGGGGAGCGGCCGACCTGGCCGGAGCCTATGCGATCCAGGCGGCTTTCGTACAGCGCCTGGTCCCGACCTACGGCCCGGGCGTCGGATACAAGATCGGGCTCACATCGGCGCGCATGCAGCAGATGTGCAGCGTCGACCATCCAATCGCCGGCGTGGTCCTGCAGCGGCGAGTCTATCCGAGCGGCGCGCGTCTTCCGCTGCGCAGCCTGGTCCGTCTCGGCCTCGAATTCGAGATCTGCGTGCGGCTTGGCCGAGACCTGCCGCCGCGCGGACGGACTTACGAGATGGACGAAGTCGCACAGGCCGTGGATGCCGTGGCCCCGGCCTTCGAGGTGATCGACGACCGCAACTCCGCGTATCCGCTCGACATGCTCTCGCTCGTCGCCGACAACGCTTGGAACGAAGGCATCGTGCTCGGCGGGTGGCAAACCGCATGGCCGGACCTTGCGGCTGCCCGTGGCGTGGTCGAATGCGACGGGCGGATCATCGATCAGGGCCACGGCCGCGACGTGTTGGGCCACCCGTTCGAGCCCCTGCGCTGGCTCGCCAACCATCTCCAGGCTCAGGGTGTGAGTCTGAAATCCGGCGAGATCGTCTCCACGGGCAGCCTGGTCACGACCCGCTTTCCCGCCTCGCGCGAGCAATATCGCTTCACGGTCGAAGGCATCGGCTCGGTGGAGATCACGCTCGAGGCATGAATCGCCGGCCGACGCCGCGGCGCCGGCGGGCACGCAAACCGCGCTGTCCCGCCGGCTGGGCGGAACAGCGCGCCGGACAGTCTCCCGTCTACTTGTTGCTATCCGAGTCGGAGGTGGCGGCGTCGGTCGACTGCGGGGCGACGTCGGCCGACTCCATCGGTGCAGCGTCCGTCGACTCCGTCGCCGCCGGCGGCGCATCGGACGCCGCGGCCGGCTCGGCGGCAGGCGGTTCGTCTTCCGCGATCGCACAGCCGAGGCAGAGGGAGAGGAGGACAGCGGTGGTCAGAGCAATGAGCTTGGGCATGACGGTCTCCGATTCAATGCGGGGTGGGAAGATCCCGGAACAGGTCGGCGCGATCCGGATCGCGACCGCCTCGAAGGGCTGTTTGCACTTGTCATGCCAAACAGGCCGCTACGCGCAATCAAAGGGTTGCAGCGGAACGTAAGGGCGGCGCAAGATGCAACGCACTCGCAGTGTGCGGGGCGGTGGGCCGGCGCACCGCTGTTGGTCGCGCCACAGCGCCTACGCATGTGGCTTATCAACGGACCAGCGCCGAATCCCCCTCATCTGCTCTCGTTTGGCATGCAGCGAGGCATTCTAGTGGGAAGGCCACAGCCGCATCCGAGTACAAGTCCGCCGCGCTGGTCTCAGACGATCGCGTGGTAGGATGCGCCGGCTAAGAGGCGAGAACGTATCGGCCTGACCCTGCCTCGGGAGATCCGATGAGCGAATCTGGGTACAGCACGATCGAGTGCGAAATGCGGCAGCCGAATGTGCTGCTCGTGACGCTCAATCGCCCGCAGGTCCGCAACGCCTTCAACACGCAGATGGGGCAGGAGATGCTCGACCTGTGGACACGGCTCAGCGCCGATGCCGGTGACGCGCGCTGCGTCGTCATCACGGGGGCCGGGGAGCACGCGTTCTGTGCGGGAGCAGATCTCAAAGAACGCAAGGGCCTCACGCCGGAGGCTTGGCGCTCTCAGCACGAGCTGTTCGAGCGCGCGTTCTGGACGCTGGGCGATCTGCCGTTGCCGGTGATCGCCGCCGTCAACGGTCCGGCATACGGGGGAGGGTTCGAGCTCGCACTGATGTGCGACTTCCTCTACGCGGCCCGCTCTGCCCGTTTCGCGCTCACCGAGGTCTCGCTCGGGATCATGCCGGGAGCCGGCGGCACGCAGAACCTGCCGCGCGCGGTGGGCGAGCGGCGAGCGAAAGAGATCATCTTCACCGCGCGTCCGTTCAGCGCGGAAGAGGCGTACCAGTGGGGGCTCGTGAACCGCGTGTGCGAGCCGAGCGACGTGCTGGCCGCTGCACTGGACACCGCGACGACGATCGCAACAAATGCGCCGCTTGCCGTCAAGCAGGCCAAGAAGTCGATCCGCTACGGCACCCAGATGGAGATCAGCGCCGCCTACCGGTTCGAGGTCGAGGCCTACAACCGGCTCGTGGACACGGACGATCGGCGCGAGGGGATCCTGGCATTCAACGAGAAGCGCAAGCCGAGATTCACCGGGCGCTGAGCGCTGGCCTTTACCGCGCCTCAGGACGACGCGCCGCGCTTGTCCGCCGGCGCCTCGAACCAGCGCTCCTTGGGCACGATCTGCGGATGCGCGGGATCCATCATGTAGTGCGGAGACATGATCTGCACCCCGTATTCGTTGAACACGTCCTGGACGTGGGCGTTCAGTTCGTTCATCACGATCGGACGCCGCAACGTCGTGTCGCTTCTGGCGAAGGCGACCAGCTTGTACTCCACATAGAAGTCCGACAGCGCAGTCTGAATGACGTACGGCGCCGGCTCGGCTGCAACTCCGCTCGTGCGATGCGCCGCGTCCAGCAGCATGGCGTGCACCTGCCGCCAGGGCGTGGAGTAGCCGATGGTGACCGTGACCTGGAGTGCGAAGCGGGGGCCGACGACCCCGCGCGAGAAATTGCGCGTGGCGTTGGCGACCACATAGGCATTGGGCAGGGTCAGCTCTTCGCCGGTGCCGGTCTGAACGCGGGTCGCGAACAGGCCCATCTCCGTCACCGTGCCTTCCGAATCTCCGATCTTCACGTACTCGCCGGTGCGCAGCGCACGCGAATACATCAGGATCATGCCGCTCGCCGCCTGGCCCACGAGGCTGGAAGCCCCGATCGAGACCATCAGGCCTACAAGGACCGACAGACCTTTGAACGCTTCGGTCTGCGCGCCGGGCAGGTACGGATAGGCCATGACCAGCGCGAACAGCCACAGCACCGCGATGACGAGGTTACGCGTGGGCCTCGCGGTGTCTTGGTCGAGCCAGCCGATGCGAATGTGCTGGGCTTCGACGCGCTCGAAAAACCCGTCGACGACGTGGACGACTGCCCGCGTGATCACCACGATGAGCACCACGATCACCAGCCCCGGAATCGCGTGCAGAGCAGCTTGCAGCGTGGAGCCTAGCAGCCCTACCAGATAGCCCTTGAGCTGCTCGCCCCACGGCCGGGTATACGGAAATTCCCCGAGCACGAAGCCGAGCCAGAGATACGTGGCGAACAGTCCGATCGCCCAGGCGATCACGGCCAGCAAGCGTCGCACCGCCAGCAGGAATTGACGCGGGTGGACCGCGATCACGCCGGCCACCTTGAGCCTCTCCATGTGGGCCCGCAGCGCAGACGATACCCGGCCGGTGATGCGGCGCTTCGCCGCGATCACCGCGTAGAGCAGGCCCGCATAGAGGAGCGTCGCCACGATGGAGAGTGCTATCGCCCACAGGATGTGCCGGAAGCTGCGCTGCTCCTGCGCCTCCTTCACCGCCATGCTCAGCACGCGCATTGCCTCCTCGGCGGTCGACTGCAGCGTTGCGCCCGCGAGTTCGTCCACATCCCCGGGTGTGATGAGGAACACCGTGGTGCCATCGAGCTCGACCGCGATCCCCTGAGGAAGAGCATGGGAGGTGGCAACCCCTGGACCGCCCGCCTCGATCAGCCGCTCGATCCGCCGTTGCGCACCCTCGACCCGATCGCCAGGCGGGTGCCCGAGCAAGTGAGCGCGTAAGACGACGACGGTACGGTTTTGGATGACGAGCGGCACCGGTGGCGCGCCCGTCCTCGCCACGTCTGCCTCGAGCGGCGTATCGGCTGCCGCCGTGCTAGCCGTTTCGGCCAGCCCTGCCGCCAGGACCAACACTGGGATCAGCCATGCTACCTGTCTCACCTTCGCATCCTCGCAACTCAGGAAAGGGTAATGATGCCACCCACAGCCTTCCGAGCGAACCGCGACATGCTCACCGCTGCAGGCCAGTCTCGCTCCGCCGGCGGTAAGCCCTCGTGCCGTCGCGCGCGAGATGCGATCTTGACTTGCGTCAAGACCCGGCCACAACACACGCTCATTATTTGCGAACAGGCTCCGGACGAGATCGCCTTCGCGGGTTCGCCCTATCGCTCCCTGCTCTTGCCCGCGCCTCGTCCGGCATAGCCCAGCCGTCGGTGATAGAGGAGCGTCATAGTGGCAGCACCTGTCCATCGGCACATCCACAGGTTCATCTGGTTCCGGCGGTTGAGCCCGTATGAGGTGCTGAACGTCATCTTCTCGGTGCTCGGCCTGCTATCGCTGTACTTCCTGCTCGAGCAGACGCGTGGCACCTTCGTGCAGGCTCAGCATCTCGCGCGCTCGGTGGAGAGCGGCGCGTACCAATCCATCACCAATCAGCTGCTCGAGCTCCACAAACTGTATATCGAGCACCCGGCGCTACGCCCGTATTTTCGCAGCGGTCGTGAGATCAGTCCCGACAATCCAAACTACGAGGAGGCGCTGGTGCTGGCCGAGTATCAGCTCGATTTCTTCGACTCGGTGTGGATGCAATCGGAGCAGATGCCCCACATGCTGGAGCGCACAGGGGCCGAATGGAAATCCTGGGTGGCCTATATGAGGGACAGCTTCGCGCTGAGCCCGGTCATGTGCCGTCATCTGAACAACGTCAAAACGTGGTACACCCCCGAGCTTGTGGATTTTGCGAAGGCGTCTTGCCGGAAGGGCTTGATCTCGTAGGTCGGCGAAGCGGGCGCAACGACTGTCCAGATCGCGGACTCTCCCGCCAGTTGGTCAACGCTGGCGCTCTCACCGACGCTCCCGCGCCGGCACGCTCGCATCTTCGAGTTGCCGAGGGTCACGCATTAGCCGCCACACCAGTAGGTGACGTTGAGGTTGTCTTCCGACGCGCGGCACAGTCGCGGGCTCGGCTCCGGCGCGGCCTGCAGCCCGGCGCGCATGCGGATGAGCTGGCGGCGCCGTTCCATCTCCGGTGAGCAGAAGGGCACCTGGACCAAGACGTCGAGCAATCCCAGGCTCGAGGTGCCGGTGAGAAAAGAGGAGTAAGCACCGAGTCTCTCCAGTTGCTCGCCGGCAGCGCTGAACAGCCATTCGTCCGGCGCGTCGATGCGGATCTGCTCGTGGCGCGAAGAGGGTGCGAGGAACGGTTCGGCCAGCAGCCGGTGCGATTCGGCCGGAATGCGCGGAAGCGCACCGCGCAACGCCTCGACCGCGGATACGCGTTCGCCCAACTCGTACGCGAGCCGCGCCAACGTCACGCAGCGCGACAGCGTGTCCTTTTTCACCATCGACTCGGTCACCTCCTGCTTTGCTTGCTTCAGCAGCGCGATCCGCGTTGGTGCATCCAGTGCCGGCGCGCGCGACTGCGCGTACCGCGCAAGCGCCCGGAGATACGATTTGGCGTCCGTTGCCGCGAACAGCCCCGCCTTCTGCGGCCATTCCCCTGCGAGCTGTTGTGCGTACGGCGCCGTGCGTAGATAGTTGGCCCAAGCGCCCGCGGTGGTCTCTGGCACCACACCGGCGCTCTCGGCCAGCAGCCCTGCCGCGGCAAGCCGCCGGACCCGATCTTCCTTCGCAGCGAAGACATTGAGCTGCGCCACGTCGGGCGGGGCTGCCTCGTCGAACGGCACGAGCATCGGGGGCTCAGGCAGCGAGCGGAAGAACCGATATCCCAGCGTGCGAAACGGCGCCAACATGCCGAGATCGACGCGATCCCCGGCCTTGATCTCGAACATGGCGAGCGGCGAAGCGGACGCGAAAAAAGCCGCCCCCCCGGCGACGACCTCCCGTTCGTGCCCCTCGACGTCGAGCTTGATGAAGTCGATGTCGCCCCACGCGCCCTCAGCGACAGCTCGGTCCAGCGTCATGGCCGCGACCTGCACGTTGCGGCTCGCAGTATCCTTCGCGACCGCATTCAGCTCCGAATGCTCCCCGACCGAGAACGCTACCGTGCCGGACCGATCGGACAGCGCGGCGCGCGTAAGCCCGGCGTTCGTCGCCTCATTCAGCTCGAGCGTATTTTGTAGATAGTCGCCGGTGCGTGGTGTGGGCTCGAAGGCCCACACTCTGCCGGTCGTGCCCACGCACCGGGCCATCGCCATCGTGTAGACGCCGAAGCTCGCGCCCACGTCCACGCAGCGCATTCCAGGCTGGAGATATCGGCGCACAAACCGGATCTCGTCCTCGAACCAGTCCTCCTGCTCGAGCAGGACGTAGGGAGTGATCAACTGCAAAGAGCGTGGCACGCAGATCCGAGCGCCGCCGCGAATGCTGACGGCGATCGAGTCATCCATTACCCGCATGGGCTCACTGTCAGGAGAGCGGCCGACCGCTACCGACCGGAATCATGGGGCTGGTCGAGTACGTGAGGGTGCTCGCCACGGCGCATACGCAGTCCTGATCGCCGGGGTTCCCGTCAGCGACGCGCCGGCCAAAGGGGGGCAATGACAAGTGATTGTGTCGAACCCTCGCCCGCAGCGCATCGCTATGATGTCAGGGCTAACCTCGAGCCCTTAGGATAGGAACGATCTGGAACCTGGTCTCTCCGTAGTGAAGAGCCATGTCGAAGAGGTTTGCGCCGCGGAGTCCGCGATCATGCTCTGGCGGCTCGACAACGTAGCGGCAAATTCCGCGCCGGGGGGAGAAAGCCGGTACTGGTTCGCCCGCGGGAAGCTCGCATGCAACGATCGAGTAGTCGCTGGCCTTCCATTCAGCGACCAACGTCAGGTCGTCCTGCCGATCCATGATCGACGTCGATCCATCCGGTTTCAGGTCGATACGCGCCAGCCAGTCGGGCCGTGCGTCGACGGTGGCTCGCAGCCCGCCGGTCTCGTCCAACGACAGGTACTCGGAGGTCCCATTTAGATAGATTACTCGCTTCGCACTCCCGTCCAACAACATCCCCCAAGCATCCGGCGGCGGCGGGGTCCCGGAAACGCCCGGCGTCCAGAACTGATACCAGGCGTAGTCGGCCATGTGTACACGCAATGGGGCGCCACCGGCCAGCACGATCAGATCTCGACTTTGCAGCAGCACGCCCTCTCCGTACGGAAGCACTACGCCGTTTACGATCGTCCCATTCAGGCTGCGCAGGTCCATCGCGCGATGGGTCGCGTCGATCAGCAGATGGCCGCGGGAGATCTCATTGCCCTGAAACCGGAAGTCATTCGGAACCGGGAGTTTGACGTCGATGTCGTTCTGCAGGTATCCCTTCGTCGTCCTGCCGATACCCGTGATGCCCGGCTTGAGCGGATACGTCTTCCCCGTCCACAGCGCTTCGACGAAGCCCCAGGGTCTTGTGCTACGCCAGTCGAGATAAGCTCGCGCCAGGAGAGCGGCGATGATCAAGAGTCCCGCACCCGCGTACAGGGCGATGCGCCTCCAGAAGCGCTGTGACCGCCTGGCGCGCCGCCTTTTCTCTACATAGTCCAGGATGGGATCGGCCAGCGCATCGTGGAAGATCTCATACCGGGACAGGTCGGGCTGATTCAGCGGCGGCTCTACCGGCCGCAACACTCTCACCGTGGGCTCCGCCAGCTTTCGCATGGTCGCCTCTACCTCGGCTTCGCTGAACCTCTCGTTCACCTCACGCGCATAGCTGGCCAGGTCGGAGATGCTTTGTGCGATCTTGGTCTTGGATGGCGTGATCAATCTGTCGAATACGGTAACCGCAATTTCCCGCTGCCGTTGCGTCAACAACAGAAGGGTGCGCTCGAGATGATTGCGCGTGATCCGCACCGCTCCCCCGAGGGAGTGCAGCGTCGACCGCTGAAGCGCTCCGCTGCCGTCGTGCGTATCGGTATCCCAGAGCCTTTGCAGCACCAGCTGCAGCAGCGGCGCCTCGATGCGCACGGCCTGGTCGCTTCTCTCTCCGCGGCCAGGCCTGGCTCCCCTCGTCCCGACCTCGAGTTTTTCCATCTCGGAGAGCTGGGCCAACAGTTCGTCGACGAGGCCGGCTTCGATGCTTACCTGCTTACCTGCCTGCTCGAACTCCCGGTTCCACTGCAGGATCGGCTTCTCGATCGCTTGGCGCGCGGAGCCCTGATCCAGGTGCTCGATCCGAAGGTGGTTGTCCCAGAGGCCGGGGATCTTTCCCTTGAATCGGTCGAGCTTGGTGACGCTGTCTTCTCGGATCGATACCAGAACATGCGTCGAGAGCTCCGGGTTCGCGACAACCTGGACGAGCTCGGCCGAAAACGTGTTTTCTCCCTTGTCCCGGCCGTGATATACGAAGTACTCCTCGAACTGGTCCAGGATCAGGAGGAAACGGCAGTGCAGCTGGTCCGTCAACTTCTCCAGGAAACTGCCGACTGGCCTTTCCTGGCTCTCGGGGCTCGGCGCCGCCGTCGCGTACACCTCGGAGAGTACGTCCATCACTTGCGTCTTCAACGCAGGCCTCGGGTCGTCCTTCCAGTTGCTGAAGGCGATCGGGATGACGTCGGCTTCGCTTTTATCTTGAACGGCCTGCTTCGCCTGTCGCATCAGACCAGCGACGACTCCCGCCTTGAGGATACTCGTCTTCCCTACGCCGCTGGCGCCATAGAGAATCGAGAACCGCCAGGCCTTCAGGTTGGCGACGACACGGTCGGTGTCCCTCTGCCGACCGAAAAAGTAAGGGTAGTCGTACTCCTCGTAGGGCACCAGGCCCCGATACGGAGAGTTCCGCTCGCCATCCATACGGCCTCGGTGTGAAGGCTTAGGAAGCCGTAGCGGGAAGCGCCTTGAGTCGCGCGTCCAACTGCGATGACAACTGGGGGATGAAATCTTCGAGCTTCGCATCGACGATCTCTACGCCCTTGCTGCCCCAGAACGCTCGATCCGTTCGATCCGGGTTGGGGTAAACCGCCCAGCTGTTCTTGACCAATTTGCTTTGCTTCCAGAGACGGTTCAGCATCACGCGCACATTCCAATCGCGCAAGCCGTAGCCGAGGAACAGCAGGTGGCTGTTCTTGAGCCTGGCGGCAAGCGTGACCGGGAACAGTTGCGACACATCCGCCCGGGTGAGGTAATCGACGTAGTCATCCTCGGTGATCACGTATTGATCGAGGTCCGACTCCGGCGCTCCGCGCCGAACGGTGCCGTGCATCTTCACGATCAGAGAGCCGCTGTGCGCTTCGGGGAGATCGGTGTATTCGTTAGGGTCCTGGATGACGCACCGCTCACCCGTCGGCTTCAGGTGGTAGAACTTCCCGGAGTTTTCGTCCTTGGTCTGGGCGATATAGGTGACGAGGTCGAACTCCTCGCCACGGGCCCGGAACGCTTTCTCGAGAACGTCGTCGTAGTTGGTCGTGACCAAAAGCTGACCCCAATTCTCCCGGGCTCGGCTGCGGAGCAGGCTTGGCAACGAGGCGAGAAAGACATGGACCGCCGTCGGCCCATAGTCGGCATCGAAGATTTTATGCAGGGAGTCGTATAGGTCTCGCGAGCCAAGCGCCAGCATCGTGTACTGAGACACCCTGGCTAGATCGCGTAGCCGATGCTCCCGGCCCCGGAAGACGGGCCCGTTGATGTCTGCGAGGTAGGCGCCGAGCTCGCCGGCGTCGGGAAGGAAGCGGCCCGCCCCTGTGTCGCGCCAGCCAGAACCGCTCGGACGCCCGCACAGGTTGACGCCAGCCCCGAGCACCCAGATGAGGTCGCCATTCAGCACGCTGCTGCTGACGTGGGATGCAACCTCCAAGACATGCTCGTCCATGGACCTCCTCCTCGACCAGCCCTCGCGCGCTGAGCGGCGCACTGGTCCCCGGAGCTGTATCCGCCAGCTCTATTCCCATTGCAGTATAGCCCATGACAAGGAGGTAGGCCGCTTCTGACGGATGGGTCGACCAGGATTGCCGCGCGTCGATGGGCTGGTTGCCTGCGGCGGCGCGAAGGGATGGTCCAGTTCGCGCGCAAGCCCGCTGCCGGGGGCTGCCACAGCCGAGCTTCGGCTAGCGCATGCCGCTAACGGGGCCCGCTCTCTGCTCGGGAACCGGGTGGTCTGTCGCTCATCAACGCCACTGGTCGACCCAGTGCAGCTCCACAGGAGCGCCGCCGGAGGCGAGCAGCGGTGCCGACAGCTTGACCTGGAAGTACTGCGGCGTGCGCGTGAGCGCGTCCACCCGCTTGCCGTCGACTCGACAGTTGT
>Ga0335085_10012033_pt1 | contig 12776 bp, 12 predicted proteins | sample Lox_Sample_45_FD_206712 | JGI IMG/M metagenome (GOLD analysis project Ga0335085, IMG submission 206712) | Soil microbial communities from Loxahatchee National Wildlife Refuge, Florida, United States - Lox_Sample_4.5 | ecosystem: Environmental > Terrestrial > Soil > Wetlands | place: USA...
GAGCGGCTCGGGCGGCGGGAGCGGCTCGGGCGGCGGGAGCGGCTCGGGCGGCGGTTCCCGTTCCGGCGGGAACGGCCGGAACGGCGGCCGGGCCGGTGGCGGGCCGTCCGGGGGGCCCTGGTCCGGTGCGGCGGCGCGGCCGCGTTGGCAGCCCGGCCCGATCCGGCCCTCCGGCGGATGGCCGGGACGCACGCGCTCGCCGGAACCTTCCGGGAAGAGCGAGCCGGCCGGCGGCTCCCGGCCGTCGGCTGCCGGCCGCAATGGCGGCGGGGGCAGCCCGCCGCGCGGACGGTCCGGCGGCGACCGTAATCCTGGTGGCCAGAACGGTTCGGCGGGCTCGACGGGGTGGGCGGCCCCGGCGCGCCCCGGGAACGGGCGTGACGCGGGCGGAGCGGAACCGCCGGAAGCGCCGATGCCCTTCTGGCTCCGCCCGGTTAGGCGCAGGAAGTAGCGGGCCGCGAATGGACCTGTCCGCAGGCCAGCAGAAGGCGCTTTTCGCGGTCGTCGTCGTGGTCCTCGCCGGGCTCGGGATCTACCTGATCGCCCCGCACGGCAGCAAGCAGCCGACGCCCGGCCAGTCGGCGTCGGCCGCGCCGTCCTCGCCCGCGCCGGCGGCCGGCTCGCCGTTGCCCACGGTCCCCGCCGGCGGCTCCAGCGTCGACATCTACCAGTGGCTGCCGTTCACCGAGCCGGAGCTCGCCCGGGCCGCCGCGGTGACCACGCAGGTGATGACCGACTACAACACGTTCACCTACACCGAAAGCGCCGCCAGTTACGTGGCGCCGATGAACGGCCTGATCACCAGCCAGCTCAGCCAGACCCTGAAGAACGGGTTCGCGACCCTGGGCGTGGCCCAGACCAGGACCAGCCAGAAGCAGGTCTCCTCCGGCACGGCCGCGATCAGCTCGATCCGCACCTTCGGGTCGTCCAGCATCACGTTCGTGGTCACCGCGACCCAGAAGCTCACCGGGACCAACGGCACGACCAGCAGCAGCACGCAGTACGCGGTCACGGTCAGTGGCCAGGGCAGCTCGTGGCAGGCATACGACATTGAGCCCGCCACGGCAGGCAACAATTGACGGGAGACGATACATGACCGGCCGCTGGGGCCGGGGGCGGACGGACAGAAGGAGCACAGCACAACACGGTCGGCCTGGCGGACGGCCTGCGCGGGACGGCGGCGCCAGCCAGATCGTCGTGATCGGTGTCATCGGCGCGGCGGCGCTGCTGCTGATCGGCTTCCTGACCGTCCCGATGATCGTGGGCGGGTCCAGCCTGCTGTTCTCCGCCGGCACCGGCGGCTTCGGCTGCTCGGGCTCGGGCTCGGGCCAGCAGGCCAAGAGCGCCCTGCAATCGAAGGTCAGCGGGCAGGCGAAGAATTCGATCCCGGCCGACTACCTCAGCTGGTACCAGAAGGTGGGCCAGCAATACGGCATGCCCTGGGTCATCCTGGCCGGGATCGGCACGGTGGAAAGCAACAACGGCCGCAGCAGCCTGCCCGGTGTGCACAGTGGGGCCAACGCGTTCGGCGCGGCGGGCCCGATGCAGATCGGCATCGGCGGCGCCGCCGGTAACAACTGGGGGGGCACTCCCGTGCACCCGGCCAGCCAGACCGTGGCCGGTGCGGCGACCGACGAAGACGGCGACGGGATCGCGAGCGTCTATGATCCCGCCGACGCGATCGCCGGGGCCGCGAAGATCCTCCTCGCGCATGGCGTGCTGACTGACGCTGCGTCGGCGATCTTCGCCTACAACCACCTCACCTCCTACGTGCAGACGGTCCAGAGCTATGCCAGCAGCTACGCCGGCGGCGGCTTCTCCGTCACGCCGTCGGCGGGCAGCCGGGCCGCCAGCACGGCGGCGTGCGTGCAGCTGGCCGGCACCGTGATCAGCGGGTCGACCACGGTGCCGAACCAGGTCGTGTCGGCCGTGATCGCCTTCGCCCAGCGGCAGATCGGCAAGCCGTACCTGTGGGGCGGCACCGGCCCAGACGCCTTCGACTGCTCGGGGCTGGTCATGATGGCGTACCAGGCGGCGGGCGTGAACATCCCCCGGACGTCGGAGGAGCAGTGGGCCTGGGGCCCGAAAGTCCCGGCCGGCCAGGCCAAGCCGGGTGATCTGGTGTTCTTCGCGGGCTCCGACGGCACCGCCACCAATCCCGGTCACGTGGGCCTGGTCATCGGGGGCGGGAAGATGATCGAGGCCTACGCGACCGGCTTCCCGATCCGGATCTCCACCTACGGCACCAGCTCGTCCGCGGACGGGCTGTCACAGGTGGTGGGGTTCACCCGGCCCTGGGCCCATGCTGGCGTCAGCCTGCCGGCCGGGGCCGCGTCACCAGCGGGGGTCGCGGCACCCTGAGCCGCCAAGACCGTCAGCATATGTTGACGAGACACGCTTCGTCAGCTTATGCTGACGGTCATGGAAACCACTCTCGAAATAGCTGAGGGCGCCGCCAGCAACGACCCCGAGGTCGGGCTTCGCGCGGTGGCGGCCCTGCGGGCGCTCACCGAACGGCTGGAGATCCTCCAGGTCGAGAACGCGCGGGAACTCGGCTGGTCCTGGCAGGACATCGCCAGCCGGCTGGGTGTCACCAAGCAGACCGTGCACCGCAAGCACGGCCGGCGGATCGGGAGACGATGATGTTCGAGCGCTTCACTGCCGACGCCCGCCAGGTCGTCGTCCTGGCCCAGTCGCAGGCGCGCCAGCTAGGCCACGGCTTCATCGGCTGCGAGCATCTGCTGCTGGCAGTGCTCGCCGTTGACGAGCCGGCCGCCGCCGTCCTGCGCGAGCATGAATTGACCACCGAACGTGCCCGGCCGGAAGTCATCCGCCTGGTGGGGGCGGCGCAGCGCGGCCGTCCCGGCGACCTGCTCAACGTTCTCGATCGTGAGGCGCTGGCCTCCATCGGCATCGACCTTGACGTCGTGCGCAGCCGGATCGAGGCGACGTTCGGCCCGGACGCGCTGGCCCGTGCGGTCCCGGCCGCCTGCCGGAACCGTCGGCGGCGCGGGTTCCGGTCCCGGCTGCGGCGGCCCGCCCGTGATGCCCGGCTGCTGCCCATCGTCGCGCGTAACGGGGAGCTGCTGGACGTGCCCCCCGTCCGGCGCGGTCATATCCCGTTCACGCCGCGGGCCAAGAAGAGCCTAGAACGCTCGCTGCGCGAGGCGCTGGTCCTGAAAGACAACTACATCGGGGTGCAGCACATCGCGCTCGCCCTGCTGGGCATGCCCGACGGGGCCGTCCCGGCCATCTTGTCGGCGCTCGGGCTGTCAGCCGCCCCGCTGCGCGCCGCGATCCTCGACCGTTACCGCAAAGCGAGCTGACCGCGGGCCGGTCCGCCACGTCAGGGCAGCGTTCTCAGGGAATAGGACCCGCCTCCCAATAACCTGCGTGTTCCTGCCCGGCCGGCCGGAAGAGACGGCGGCCGGGGCAGGTCAGCCGGCCGGGCGGGCCCGGCGCGCGGCCCGGATCCGGGCCCGTGGCTCCGGCTTGCGCTCCAGTTCCTCGGGCAGCCGCAGCAGTGAGTTCGCGGTGCTGTTCACGACGTCTTCCGCAATGTCGATGACGCGCCGGCCGCGGGTCCTCGCCGCGTTCCTGAGCAGGTCGAACGCGTCCCGGGTGCGGAGCCGGTGGCGCTCGGCGAGGACCCCGATGGCCTGCTCGACCCGGACCCGTGCGGTCAGCGCGTGCTCGAGCTGAGCGACGGTCACGGCCAGCCGCGCCGCCTCATCCGCCTCATCCGTTCCGGCGGCGTCGTTCATGGGGCGGGCGTGCTTCGGGGCTGCCCTGTGCGCCGGCGCCGTTCCGGTCCCTGCCGTTCCGGTCCCCGCCGTTCCGGTCCCCGCCGAAGCGGAGCCGGCGGTAACGGAGCCGGACGATGCAGAGCCAGCGGACGCGAGGTCGGCGGCCAGCAGGTCGGCGAGCACCATCGCGCTCGTCAGGTCGGAGGCCTCCTCGTCGCCGACGACCCACCCCCGCCCGGATCTGCGGACTACCGTCTCGCCCGGTACCGTGGTCCCGCTCATCTGCCGCTGCCTTCCCTGACCCCTTTCATTACGCCGGTCTCATGATGCCGGCCGGCACTTTCGCGTGCCGGGTCAATGTGGGGTAATTAAATTACGCAACGTTTGGGGATAGCAAATCTACGGCATCCGGAAAACCGAAGCTCACCTGCTCGTGGCGGGATCCGCCATCCGCTTCTTCACCTGTGCGGCCGAGGGGTTGACCAGCACGGCGCCGTCGGGGAACACGACGGTTGGCACGGTCTGATTGCCGCCGTTGACGCTCATCACATACTCGGCCGCGGCCGGGTCGCGCTCGATGTCGACCTCGGTCATGGTGATTCCGTCCCGGGCCAGCTGGCTCTTGAGACGTCGGCAGAAAGCGCACCATTGGGTCGTGTACATGGTCAGCGGAGCTGACACCTGCTATCTCCTTCCGTCACGTGCCCCCGTCTGAGGACTAGCAACACCAGAGGCGCCGCTGCACTTCCCGGGGCGTGCCGGCCGGTCAGGTGTTCCGGAAGATGGGCTGCCGTTTCTCGGCGAACGCCGTGAGGCCCTCCAGGTAATCGCTGCTGTCGTAGGCCTGGCGGCGCAGCCCCTGGAGGCGCTCGTAGACCTGCGCCGCGATGGGCTGATAGTCGGTGAGGACCCGGAGCTGTTCCTTGATGACGGCCATCGCCATGGGCGACTTCCGGGACATGGTCTCGGCCAGCCCCAGGGTCACCGCTTCGAGCTCATCCGACGGCACCAGGTGGTTGACGACCATCCACTCCTTGGCCTTCTGCGCGTCGAGGGGGGCAGCGGTGAAGAACAGCTCCTTGACCAGGTTGATGGGCAGCCGCCCGATGAAATGCAGCAGACCCGTGGTGTTGTACGGCAGTCCCAGGTTGGCCGGCGTGATGGCGAACGACGCCGTCTCGTCCGCGATGACGAGGTCGCAGCTGAGCACGAGGTCCAGCGCCCCGCCCCACACGGTGCCGTGCACCATGGCGATGACCGGGGCGGGGAAGGTCCGTACCGCGCGGAGCAGCCCTTCCAGCGGATCGTCGTAGCCGAGCGGGTCGCGCCGGCCCCGGGGGAGTTCGTCGATGTCGTGCCCGGCCGACCACACGGACATCCCCGCGGCGGCGCGGATCACGACGGTGCGCACGCCCTGGGCCCGCAGCTCCCCGAGTGCGGCGACGATGCCGTTAGCCATCCGGGCGCTGATGGCATTGCGTTTCCGCTGGTCGTCAAGCGTGATGATGCCCACCTGGCCGCGCAGCGCCGCCTGAACGACAGCGTCCGCCGGCCTGCTCGTCCCGCCCTGCCGGTCCTGCCCGCCGGGCACGGCTGGCCCCGGCTCCCGCAGCGGACCGCCTGCGTTGCGGGCCAGGGCCACGTAGCTCCGGGCCAGCGCATCCTTACCGGTCCCGAGGATGGCGTTCACGAGCCTGAACGTCTCGAGCTGCCGGTCACCGGGCAGTTCAGCAGCTAGATGGCGCCAGAGCATCTCCTCCAGGACGGCGAAGGTGGCCTGGACGTCGGCCAGGTCGACGCCGGCCGCGAAACGGTCCGCCGCGAACTGCTGGGACGGCGTGACGACCGGATCGGCGCGGCCCTCGTGCAGGCACCGCCGCACCAGGTCGAAAAGATGCTGCACGTCCCGGCGGTGCTCCGCCGGGGCGGGCGTGCGGCGGTAGGCCTGATCGCGTTGACCGAGGGCGGCGACCGCGTCGCCGACCACCGCGTCTTCTGCCCGGGCGAGGACTGCCGATATCTCGATCGATATCTCCATCAGCCGGTACCTCCGTCCTTCCTCCCCCAGCCTGCGCCGGGACCCCCGCCTGTGGGAAGACAAAGCGGGGCCGCCGGGGGCTAAAGTAGCGCGTCAGGCAGGAGGGCGGACCAGAACGGTGGAGGCGGACGTCAGCCAGGTCGGAGCCGATGCCGTGCTGGACGCGCTGGACCCGGAACAGCGCGAGGTGGCGCTGGCCGTACGCGGGCCGGTGTGTGTCCTCGCGGGCGCCGGGACCGGCAAGACCCGAACCATCACCCACCGGATCGCTTACGCGGCGCTGACCGGGGTGGTGGACCCCGCGCGGGTTCTCGCGCTCACGTTCACCGTCCGGGCCGCGGGTGAGCTGCGCGGCCGGCTGCGCCTGCTCGGCGGCGCGGGCCTGGGCACGGAGGCGGTACGCGCGACGACCTTCCACGCCGCGGCGCTGCGTCAGCTCACCTACTTCTGGCCCCGGGTGGTCGGCGGGCACCCGCCCCGCCTGCTGGAATCCAAGCTCCCGCTGATCGGCGAGGCCGCGCGCGTGCTGCGGCTGCGCACCGGCGAGGGCGGCCTGTCCGATATCGCGGCGGAGATCGAGTGGGCCAAGGTGACGCAGGTCCGGCCCGCCGAGTACGTGGCCGCCGCGGCCCGGGCAGGCCGGGCTCCCGGCCCGGTGGGGGCGGACGGGGTGGCTGCGCTCTATGACACCTACGAACGGCTGCGGCGGGAGCGCCAGCTGATCGACTTCGAATCGGTCCTGGAGCTGACGGCGGCGATCGTGGCCGAGAGCCGCCAGGCCGCCGACCAGGTCCGGTCCTCGTTCCGGTACTTCGTGGTCGACGAGTACCAGGACGTCAACCCGCTGCAGAAACTGCTGCTCGACGTGTGGCTGGGGGAGCGCGACGACCTGTGCGTGGTCGGTGACCCGGACCAGACGATCTACTCCTTCACCGGGGCGACGCACCGGTACCTCACCGGGTTCGCCGCCGAGTTCCCGGACGCGACGGTGGTTCGACTCGTCCGTGACTACCGGTCGACCCCGCAGGTCGTCACGCTGGCGAACCGGCTGGCCGGCCCGGCCGCCGCCCTCGTGGCGCAGCGCCCGCCCGGGCCGGAACCGGTGCTGACCGGCTACGGCGACGAGCTCCAGGAAGCCGAGGGTGTCGCGGCCTGCGCGCGGTCGCTCATCGAGGGCGGCCTCCCCGCGCGGGAGATCGCCGTGCTGGTCCGCATCAACGCGATGCTGGAGCGGTTCGAGAGCGCGTTCGGCGCCGCCGGCGTGCCCTACCAGGTACGGGGATCGGAACGCTTCTACGACCGGCCCGAGGTGCGCCAGGCGGTCATGCTGCTGCGCGGGGCCCTGCGCGGCCGGGTGGAAGGGGAGGCCGCCGGGCCGCTCCCGGCCGAGGTACGCAGCGTCCTGTCCGGCCTCGGCCTGACCCCGGCCGAGCCCGCCGGGGGCGGTGCCAGCCGGCAGCGGTGGGAGTCGCTGGCCGCCGTCGCCCAGCTCGCCGACGACATGCACGCGACACGCCCGGGCATGACGCTGGACGATTTCGTCGCCGACCTCGAGCACCGGGCGGCCCTGGGCCACGCGCCGGTGCTGGATGGGGCCACGCTCGCGTCGATGCACGCGGCCAAGGGACTGGAATGGGACGCGGTCCTGCTGCCGGGCCTGGTGGAGGGGATCATGCCGATCGTCTACGCCCGCACGCCGGAGGCCGTCGAAGAGGAACGGCGGCTGCTCTACGTGGCCGTCACGCGGGCCCGGGAGTGGCTGTTCCTGTCCTGGCCGGCGGCCCGCGGGCCGGGCGCACGGGCGTCCGGCCCGCCCTCCCGGTACCTGGCCGAGCTGCGCCCCGGCCGGCCGGCGCGCAGCCGCGGCTCCGGGAGAACGCCACCCAGCGGCTCCGCGCAGCGACGACACGGCGGGTGAAGGCGGCAGATGAGCAAGCGCATCCGGGCGCACTTGCAGCTGGCCGTGGCCCGCTCCGTCCGCTGCGCCCGGCCCGTTGTCCGTACTTGATGTTTCAGGCAAAAAAGCAGGTCAAAAAATGTGTTGCCCATCACGGGCCGCGCTACGTAGGCTTCTCGCATGCGCCGGGGACCGTTGCCGATTCCCACGAAAGGGAGGTGCCCAGTGATCTACACCGATCTCGCCGTTCCGGCTGCCGCGCAGCCTGCCCGTGACGGCGTCTCACCGCTGAGCGCCAACCCGGTGGCTGTTGGCGGCGCTTGCCTGCCCGCTGCCCGGCATGACGCTGCCGCAAGCATGAAGCGTCCGCGCCCGGGTGCTGTTTCCGCTGCCGGATTCTGGCCGCCCACGCTCGCCACCGTCACCAAGCCGGGGCACACGAATATCCGCAACCAGAACACGAACATGACCCGCGTCTACGCCGATGGCGAGGGCGGATTGGGTCCGCACCCCTTGAGTAAACCGGCCTAACCGAGCCGGCCAGAACCTCTCAAGGCCGCGGACCCCACAGGGTCCGCGGCCTTAAGCATTTGGGCCTCGGTCCCTTCGGACGGGCGAGAAATCGCATGAACGACGAGGGATCAGCGACGAGAGGGGTTGGCTCCGATGCAGTGGCCCAATGCCGCCGCCAGCGTGGCGGACGCGGAGGGGTTCGAGGCAGATCTGGCCGGGTCCGGGGGCGGCTCGGTACCGGTGCTGGGCGGGGTGAGCGCGATGAACCTGCCCTGCAGCGACGATCCGGAATTGTTTTTCGCCGAATCACCGGCAGACGTCGAGAGCGCGAAGGCGCTCTGCCGCGACTGCGCGGCGCGGCTGGCCTGCCTGTCTGGCGCGCTGGAGCGCAAGGAGCCGTGGGGTGTCTGGGGCGGGGAACTTCTCCTGCACGGAACGGTCGTGCCGCGCAAGAGGCCCCGGGGACGTCCCCGCAAGACCGAGGTAGCCGCTTGAAACCGCACATCGGCGGCGGCATGACGCCTCCCACCGCAGGCCCCGGCCGCCCGGACGGCGGCGGGGCCTGCGGCCGGATCAGGTCACCGGGATCGGTCGGCGCCCCTCCCCGTCCGGCTCATCCAGATAACCGGGCATCCACCTGAGCACCTCGGCCCGGAACCGCCCTTCGCATTCCAGCTGGCACAGGACGCCAATGCCGGCCGTGGACACCCGGTGAATGAGCACATAGCTCGGTGGCACATTGAACTTGCGGGAGATGTTCGACGCGCTCAGATCCGTGATCCGGGCGGCCTCGCTCCGCATCCATTCGCGGGTGAACCGGAAGCATTCCACTTTCGACGGCTCGGACAGCGGCGCCAGAAAGGCGCGCAGCGCGTCCAGGTCGACCTGGATTCCCTCGTTGAGGAATCCGTTGGCGCGCAGCTCATGCTCCACCGCGCCGATGTCGGGGTTGTCGTCGTGCATGATCCGCAGCAGCCGGCCGAAGAACGGCGGCAGGCCGTCCGGCAGCCGGTCGACCGCACCGAAGTCCAGCACCCCGAGGCGCCCGTCGTCCAGCAGCCGGAAATTGCCGGGATGCGGGTCGGCGTGCAGCAGCCCGGCCCGGGCCGGACCGGAGAACAGGAACCGGGTGAGCAGCAGCCCGGCCCGGTTCCGCTGCTCCTGGGTGCCGTCGCTGATGATGCGGGACAGCGGCGTGCCCGTCATCCATACCGAGACGAGCACGTGCCTGGTCCCGGCGACGACGTCCGGGACGTAGATGTCCGGGTCGTCGCGGTAGGCGTCGGCGAAGGCCTGCTGTGACGCCGCCTCCAGCTCGTAGTCCAGCTCCTCGGCGACGCGGTTTCTCAGCTCCTCCAGCAGCGGCTTGACGTCCAGGCCGGGCATCAGGATGCCGAACAGCCGGCCGACCCGGCTCAGCTGGTTGAAGTCATTGATGATCGCGTTGCCCGCCCCGGGGTACTGGATCTTCACCGCGACCCGCCGTCCGTCGCGCCAGGTGGCGGCGTGGACCTGGCCGATGGATGCCGCCGCCACCGGCTGGTCGTCGAACTCGCTGAAGTTGTCCCGCCAGTCCGCGCCCAGGTCGTGCACCAGCACCTGGTGCACGGTCCGAGTCGGCAGCGGCGGCGCGGACTCCTGAAGCTTGGTCAAAGTCGCGCGGTAGGGCCCGGCGATCTCCGGCGGGAGCGCGGCCTCGAAGATCGACAAGGCCTGTCCCATCTTCATCGCACCGCCCTTGAGCTCGCCGAGAACCCGGAAGATCTGCTCGGCGGTGCGCTGCTGGATTTCGGCCGCGACGAGCTCGGCGCTGCGGCCGCCGATTCGCTTGCCCAGGCCGAGGGCCGCCCGGCCCGCGTATCCGAACGGCAGGCCAGCGAGCTTGGCGGTGCGCATCACCGCGCGTTGAGGCACATCGTTCACGTGTTCTATTGTCCGTCATCCCAGGGTGTCGCTGCTACGCGTCGGCACCGCAGGTGCAGCGCGGGTGCGGCGGCCAGGTCCGCCGCCGCCACTGCCAGTCGGGTACGGCCAGCTCCAGGGTCCCGTTGGTGACGGCCGCGCCCGGGCGGCCCGTGTCGATGAACAGCAGGGCCTGCGCCGCGGCCAGCGCGCTGGCCGCGGCAGCGAGGACCGTGTCGCACGCCCGCGGCTCCATCCGGGCCCCGGCGAGCTGCGCGAGGATCAGCGGCCACGCCGGGTCACGTTCGGCCCGGCCCAGGTCCAGGCAGCGCAGGCACGCCGACCGGCCCGGGCTGACGAACGGCCCGACCACGCCGACGGCCTCGGCGGCGTTGACCGCCAGATGCGGTATCCGCTCCCGTACCAGCGCGGCGCCCGGGGCTGGGTCGTCGATCTCCGCGAGCACGACGAGATCGGGCCGCGTGCCGTCGCCGCCGGTCCGGACCTCGGGCGCGATGCGGCCGATCGCCCGGGCCACGCCGCACGATCTCGGCAGCTCAAGCTCGGCCAGGCTGAGCCCGGCCGGGGTGAGGTCCTGTGGCCGGGTGATCTCGCGGTCCTCGCACGTGACGTGCCCGATCCCGGCGGACGCGAGGAGGGTGGCCACCCCGGAGCCGATCCGCCCGGCCCCGTGCACGCGGACGCCGGCCGCCCGCCGCCGGGCGAGGGTACGCGCGCCGCCGTCGCTGTCCCCGTAGGCCAGCGAGGCGGTGGCGAGCTCGGGAGCGAGTCGGCCGCGCTGCGCCGCGGGCAGCGCGCTGAGCGTCCGCGCGGCGGAGTCGGCCAGCGCTCCCGCGCCCGCCAGTAAGCCGAGCACCCGGTGCGCCGCCTCGGCCGGGATGCCGGCGTGCCCGGCGGCCTCGATGATCGCGGCCCAGTCGCGGCTTCCGTCCAGCAGCCCGACCACGGCGGCCGATGCACCGATCCCGGACAGGGCCATCGCGCGGCGCGGGTTGACGCCGATCTGCAGGGTGTCCCGGTCCCGCCAGACTGGCCGCAGCCCGGCCCTCAGCGCTGGTCTCATGCCGCTGAAATTACTACGGGGCACTGACGGTCGGGAGGATCTCGAGGTGGCCGCGCGGACCGGCCGGGAGCCCGGCCGCAAAGGAGATCCCGGGCGCGCGGGCTGTCTGAACCGGGACCGCAAGATCGCCCTCGCGAGCCCTCCGTCCCCCTTCCCCAGAAGACGAACGACTCCGCCAGAGTGACCAAGGACCCGCGCACCCGGGAACTCTGCTGGCGAACTTAGGAGCCCTTCCGCTGCCGCGTCAACGCAGCCTGTGGATAACGCTGTGGAGGACATGGGGAGTGCGCGGCGTGTTGCTGGGGAAATCCGTGTCGTGATCCTGTGGATTTCCCGTTGCGCAATTGTTGCCGGGCAGCTCTAGCTGGCCGAACGTCCTCCACCGCCTGTGGAGGGAAAATACCGCGGAACGGCCTCAGCCCTGCGGGCTCGCGGGCCCCTCAGGCCCCGCAGATCCCTCCGGCCCCTCACGCCCCTCCGGCCCCGCGTTTCCCAGGTCTGCCTCGAGGTCATCGATGTCCAGCTCGGGGCCGCCGCGTACGAAGCCCTCGGGGTCGTCGAGATCCTCGGCCGTGGGCATCAGGTCGGGGTGGGCCCACACCGCGTCCCGGCCGTCCACGCCACGGACGCCGGTGAGCCCGGCCCAGATGGCGGCGGCTTCGCGCAGCCGCCGCGGCCGCAGTTCCAGCCCCACCAGCGTAGCGAAGGTGCGCTCGGCCGGCCCGCCGGTCGCGCGGCGCCGCCTGATCGCCTCGGTCAGCGCGCCCGCGTGCGGCAGCCGTTCGGCGGCCGCGGCGTCGACGACGGCGGACACCCAGCCCTCCACCAGCGCCAGCGCGGTCTCCAGCCGGGCCAGCGCCACCTTCTGCGCCTCGGTGTTCTCCGGGCGGAACAGCTCACCACCGGCCAGCGCGTCGCGCATCGCCTCCGGGTTGCTGATGTCGATCTGCGGCATGGCTTCCTGCAGCCGCGACATGTCGACGGTCATGCCCCGGGCGTACGCCTCGACCGCGCCGAACAGATGGGCGGTCAGCCACGGCACGTGCGCGAACAGCCGGTGATGGGCGGCCTCACGCAGCGCGAGGTAGAGCCGGACCTCGCCCGCGTCCAGGCCAAGGCCCTCACCGAACGCCGCCACGCCGGACGGCAGCAGCGCGGCCGTGCCCCTCGGCCCCAGCGGGAGCCCGATGTCGAAGGACCCGGTGACCTCACCTGCCAGCTCCGCCACGGCCGCCCCGGTCTGGCCGCCGATCATCGCCCCGCCGACCTGCTTCATCATCGCGCCGAGCCCGCCCAGGCCGCCCAGCCCGCCGCCGAACGCGCCGAACGCGGACTTCAGCTCCTCCGGGACGCCTTCCAGCTGCGACGGGTCCACCGACAGCATGCTGCTCATGCCCTCGACGACGGTGGCGGCGATCGGCTCGCACAGCTTCGACCAGACCGGGAAGGTCGCCTCCACCCATTCTGACCGGCTCCACGCCTGAACGGTCTGGATGCCGGAGGGGAAGGTGGTGACGTCCTCCAGCCACAGGTCGGCCAGCCGCACCGCCTCGACCACCTCGTTCCGCTGGGAGGCCAGTACGCTGGGATCCCCGG
>Ga0335085_10012034_pt1 | contig 12776 bp, 14 predicted proteins | sample Lox_Sample_45_FD_206712 | JGI IMG/M metagenome (GOLD analysis project Ga0335085, IMG submission 206712) | Soil microbial communities from Loxahatchee National Wildlife Refuge, Florida, United States - Lox_Sample_4.5 | ecosystem: Environmental > Terrestrial > Soil > Wetlands | place: USA...
GCGTAGATTCGGTCGGCCCGGGCCCACTTGCCGAAACCGAGGAACACCATCCGCGGCGACCGCTCCGCCATGCGGCGGATCATCGCACGACTTGGCCGGACAGGACACGGTCCGGCCTCTGAGGTCTGGACATGTCCCAATCGGCGGGACCGAGCCGACGACCTGCGCCACCAGCGGACCTCGAAACCGTCCGGCGTGACGGCTCGGTGACGGTCCCCAGAGGCCAGTGTCAGAAGTCAGGAAACGGACGTGTCCTCGTAGATCTCCTCGCTCACACGGTGATAGCGAGCACCTCGGCGACGCGCTCCTGCGCCGCGGGTGTGAGCGCCGTGAAGAAGGGGAGCGCGAGACTGCGCGAGCTGACGTCCTCCGACACCGGGCACATGCCCTCGCCAAAGCCGTAGCGCTCGCGCATGTACGGCTGCAGATGGATCGAGGGCAAGTAGCGGTTGTAGCCGATGCCCTCGCGCTCGAGGACTCCGATGACGCGTTCGCGAGTCGCGCCGTCTCTCAGCAGGACGACGTAGACGAACCACGACCGCCTGTGAGTGCGGTCGTCCTGACACGGCAACTCGACGCCCGCGATCCCGCTCAGGAGCTCGTCGTAGCGCCGTGCGACCGAGGACCGAAGCGCCAGGATCTCGTCGAGTTGCTCGAGCTGGCCGATCCCGATCGCTGCACGGATGTCGTCGATGCGGTAGTTGAAGCCGAGGCGCACGTGCTCGAGCCAACCTCCTTCGTCGCCGCGGCCCTGGTTGCGGAGCGAGCGGACCAGCCGCCATTCCTCCTCGGAGTGGGTCGTGACGACGCCTCCCTCACCCGTCGTGATCTGCTTGTTCGGGTAGAAGGCGAAGACGCAGGAGGTGCCGTGCGAGCCGAGCGGCGCACCGCGATATTCGGCGCCGAGGGCCTCGCAGGAGTCCTGGATCAGGCGCAGGCCGTGACGAGCGGCGACCGCCTCCAGCGCGTCGAGCTCGCAGGGATAGCCGTAGATGTCGACGGCGACGATCGCCTTCGTCCTGGGCGTGACGGCAGCCTCGACGGCGGCCGGATCGAGGTTCAGCGTCCTCGGGTCGATGTCCGCGAAGACCGGGACTCCGCCCTCGTAGACGAAACAGTTCGCGCTCGCGGCGAACGAGTACGGAGAGGTGATCACCTCGTCGCCGGGGCGGATGCCCGCCGCGACGCAGAGCAGGTGCAGCCCGGCCGTGCCGGAGGACACGGCGGCCGCGTACGGCGCCCCGACGCGCTCGGCCACGAGCTCCTCGAAGCGGTCGATCGTGGGGCCGAGCGAGAGCCGTCCGGAGCGCATGACCTCGAGCACGAGCTCCTCCTCGCGCCCGCCGAGATACGGTCCCGAGAGCGGGACCTCCCGCACCTCCTGCTTCACGCCTGCTTGGCGGCCGGAGCGTGCTCGAGCCAGTGCGACCAGCGCTCGCTGCGCCCGTGCACGGTGTCGAGGTACGCGGCCTGGATCTCCTGCGTCGCCGGCCCCGGCTCGCCCGCGCCGATCGTCTGGTCGTCGACCTCGCGCACCGGGGTCACCTCCGCAGCCGTGCCGCACATGAACATCTCGTCGGCCAGGTAGAGGTCGGCGCGGATCAGCTGTTTCTCGACCACCGGGTGGCCGAGATCCTGCGCGATCTGGATCACGGTGTCGCGTGTGATCCCCGGGAGGATCGATGTCGCGAGGTCGGGCGTGTACAGCACGCCGTCGCGCACCGTGAAGATGTTCTCGCCCGGGCCGTCGGCGATGTACCCGTCCCCGGTGAGCAGGATCGCCTCCTCGTAGCCCGCGCGCCGTACCTCCATCGTGGCGAGCATCGAGTTGAGATAGATGCCCGTCGCCTTGGCCGTGTGGGGAATCATGTTGGGACCGATTCGCTGCCAGCTCGAGATCTTCGCGCGGATGCCACGCTGCAGCGCCTCCTCGCCCAGGTAGGAGCCCCACGGCCAGCTCATGATCGCCACGTCGATCGGGTTGCCCGTCGCGGACACGCCGAGCTCGCCGAAGCCGTAGTAGGCGATCGGCCGCAGGTAGCAGGAGGGGAGCTCGTTGACGGCGATCAGCTCCCAGCAGGCCGCCCGCAACGCTTCGATCGTGAACGGAAGCTCCATCGCGAGCAGCTGCGCCGAGTTCGCGAGCCGCTCCAGGTGCTCCTGGAGACGGAAGACGGCGGTCCCGCGATCGGTCTCGTAGGAGCGGATCCCCTCGAAGACGCCGGACCCGTAGTGCAGACCATGGGCTCCCACGTGGACGGTCGCGTCGGCCCAGTCCACGAGCGCGCCGTTCATCCAGATCTTGTTCGTCTCGCGCATCTCGGCCTCGTCTCCCGTCGGCTGGTGGGCATCCGCATCCTACCGTCCGGCCCGGAGCGGCTCCCTCATTCGCAGAGGTCGGCCGGACGTGCGTGGGCGAGCCGGACGAGATCGTGCGGCGAGAGTCCCGCCATGTGCCGGTCGCTGCCGGCGCCGATCCATACGAGCTCGTGCGCGAGCAGCTCGCGCGCCAGCAGCACGACCGAGACGCCGGGCGCCGGGAACGGCGCGACGCCGCCCGGATCGAAGCCCGTCGCCTCGACGACCTCGTCGTGCCTGGCGACGCGGACCTTGCGCGCGCCCGCGGCGGACGCGACGCGGGCCGGGTCTGCCCGCCGATTGCCCGGGACGAGCACGAGCGCCGGGCGGCCGTCGCAGACGAAGAGCAGCGACTTCACGATCTGAGCCTGGGCGCAGCCCGCCGCTTTCGCCGCGGCGGCAGCCGTGGGGGTGCCTTCGGGAAACTCCTCGAGCCGCGCGTCGACGCCCCCCGCCTCCAGCACCCGCGCCACGCGGGAGACCGGCTCGGGCCACTCTCCCATCTGCGGAGCCTAGCGAGGAGCTACCCGGTCGCGACCGGGCCGAGCTCGAGGACACGCGCGTCGTCGAAGCCCTCGACCCGGATCCGCTCGACAAGCTCCCTGGGGGGCGGCGAGTCGATCGTGAGCGCCATCAGCGCCTTCCCGCCGCGGCGGCTGCGCGACACGGTCATGCTCGCGATGTTCACGCCGGCCTCGCCGAACAGCGTGCCGACGCGGCCGATCACGCCCGGGACGTCGTCGTAGCGGAAGAGCACGAAGAGCGGCGCGAGCTCGAGCTCGATCTCGAAGCCGAGCACGTTGACGAGCCACGGGCGGTGCTCGCGTCCGATCGTCGTGCCTGCGACCCGCACGCTCTCGCGTCCGGTGCGGATCTCGACCCTGACGAGGTTCGTGTAGTCCCGCGCCGAGCTGGAGCGCTCCTCTCGCACCTCGATGCCCCGCTCGGCGGCGATCAGCGGCGCATTGACGTAGTTCACCGGCCGGTCGGCCCGGTCCTGGAAGGCCCCGTTCAGGGCTGCGACGCTGAGAAGCCGCGGATCGAAGTCGGCGAGCCCGCCGTACGCGGTGACCACGATCTCGTCCGCCCTCCCGTCGGAGAGCTCCATCGCGATCCGTCCCAGCTTCGCGGCGAGCGGGACGTACGGACCGAGCACCTCGAGGGCGTCGGCGCCGATCGCGGGGATGTTGACGGCGTTCGTGACGAGCCCCCCGTCGAGCGCCGCCGCGACCTGTTCCGCCACGATCACGCCCGCGCGATCCTGCGCCTCGTCGGTCGAGGCGGCGAGGTGCGGCGTGACCACGACCGAGTCCAGCTCGAGGAGCGGCCCCTGGTACGGCTCGGCGGAGAAGACGTCGAGCGCCGCGCCCGCGACCTTGCCGGACCGGAGCGCGTCGAGCAGCGCCGCTTCGTCGACGAGCGCGCCGCGGGCAGCGTTGACGAGCCGGACGCCGTTGCGCATCGCGGCGAAGGCTGCGGCGTCGAGGGAGCCGCGCGTCTCGGGGGTCAGCGGCAGGTGCACGGTGAGGAACTCCGCAGCCGCATACACCTCGCCCGGCGTCTCCAGCCGTTCGACGCCGAGCTCGCGGAAGCGCTCGCTCGCCACGAACGGGTCGTAGGCGACGACGTGCATGCCGAGGCCGAGCGCACGCCGCGCCACCTGCTGGCCGATCCGGCCGAAGCCGAGGACGCCGAGGGTCTTCCCCGCCAGCTCGACCCCGCCCCAGGCCTTCCGCTCCCAGCGCCCCTGCTTGAGCGCGGCATGCGCCTGCGGGATGTTGCGCGCGAGCGCGACGAGAAGGCCGACCGTGTGCTCGGCAGCCGAGACGACCGTCGACTCCGGCGCGTTCGCGACGATGATCCCGCGCCGGGTCGCTGCCTCGACGTCGACGTTGTCGACCCCGACGCCTGCACGGCCGATCACCTTCAGCCGCTCGGCGCGCTCGATCAGCTCCGCGGTCAGCCTCGTCGCGGAGCGGACGACGATCGCGTCGTACCGGGCGATGATCTCCTCGAGGTTGCTCTCGACGTCGACGTCGACCTCGAAGCGGGCCCGCAGCAGGTCGACGCCGGCCTCGGCGATCCTCTCCCGGACGAGGATCCGCTGGCTCACGCGACCGGCTGGGCCTCGAACGCCTCGAGCGCCGCGGTCACGGCCGCGCCGCGTTCGAGGCCGGCGCCGAGATCGGCGAGGACGAGCTCGAGGGCGGCGAGCGCCGTGGTGATGTCGAACACGTCGAACCAGCCGATGTGGCCGATCCGGAAGATCTTCCCCTTCAGGTCGCCCTGCCCGTCGGCGAGGGTGATTCCGAACCGGTCACGGCAGGCCTTGATGATCTCGCTCGAGGCGACGCCCGCCGGCGCGCGCACGGCCGTGACGACCGCGCTGCGATCCTCGTCGGGGGAGAACAGCTCGAGCCCGAGCGCCTTGATGCCGGCCCGGCAGGCACGGCCGAGGCGCACGTGGCGCTCGAAGGCGGCGTCGAGACCTTCACCGAGCAACAGCCCGAGTGCGACGTCGAGCCCGGCGACGAGCGACACCGACGGGGTGAACGGCGCGTCGAGCTTTCGCTGCGCCGTTCGCGTCCGCTCCCAGTCGAAGTAGAAGCGGGGCGACGAGCCCGTCGCGGTGCGGGCAGCCTCCGAGACCGCGGCCAGGCCGAGACCGGGCGGGGTCATCAGCGCCTTCTGCGAGCCCGAGACGACGACGTCGAGCCCCCAGGCGTCGGTCTCGCACGGCACCGCGCCGAGGCTGGAGACGGCGTCGACCACGACGAGCGCACCGGCCGCTCGTGCGACCGTCGCGAGCGCCTTCACGTCGGCGACCACGCCGGTCGACGTCTCCGACTGCACGAGCCACACGGCCTTCGCCTCGCGCTCGGCAAGCCTGGCGCGTACGTCCTCCGGATCGGGGGTCTCGCCCCAGGCGTACCGGAGGTGGTCGACGGCGGCGCCGTACGCCCTCGTCATCTGGGCCCAGCGCTCGCCGAAGTTCCCTGCCGAGACGACGAGGTGCGGCTCGCCCGGCGAGACGAGGTTGGCGACCGCCGACTCGAAGGCACCGGTGCCGGATGCGGCGAAGAGGAGCACGTCGCGCTCTGTCCGGCAGACCTCGCGCAGCCGCGAGAGCGTTCGCTCGTACACCGGCTGGAAGTCCGGGCTGCGATGGTGGACGACCGGCTCCGCGAGCGCGGCGAGGACCTGCGGCGGGACCGGGGTCGGCCCCGGCGTGAACAGGTACTGCTTCTGCATGCTCCGAGCCTAGCCGGGGTGTCGGGACGTGCGGACGGAGAACGCGCCTCCACCCGCCGTTCCCTGCATCCGGTCGTACGGTTTCGGGACGGCTCCTCGCGGTGCGACTCCTCGAGCAGGCCGCGCACGAGCGCGGCGAGCTCTCGCCGGAGCCCGGCTTCCTCGGTCACCGCCGCCCGGCCCAGCTCGGGAAGGGCGCCTACTCTACGAGGCGTGGATGCGCTCGCCGCCTTCGCGGCCGCCCTGCTCGCGCTGCGCCTGACCGGGCTGCTCGCACGCCGGTACCGCGCCGCTCGCCGGCCGGAGCTCGCCGCCTGGGCCTGCTCGCTCGGGGCCTACGCCGTGGCCGCCGCGGCGATCGCCTGGGGCGAGGCGGCGGGATGGGACGAGCGAGCCTTTCGCGTCTACTACGCTGCGGGCGCCCTGTTGACGGCGCCGCTCCTCGGTGTGGGCTCGCTCCTGCTCGTACGCCGGCGCTGGGCAGGGCCGCTCGGGCTCGCGTACGCCGGGCTCGCGGTCGGCGTTGCACTCGCGATGCCGGTGCACGGCACCTTCACCCCACACGGAATCCCGCCCGCCCAGGAGCATCTGGCCTTCGTTCCCGCCCGCCTGCTCGCCATCCTCGCGAACACCCTCGGAACGCTCGCCGTCGTCGCCGTCGCGCTCGCGACGCTGCGCCGGCGGCCACTCGGGAACGCGCTGATAATCCTCGGGGTCGCCGCCGCGGCCGCTGGCAGCGGCCTCGCAGGGCTCGGCGCAGCCGGAAGCGCCCTCGGAATCGCGGTGGGAGCAGCGCTGCTCTACGCGGGCTTCGTCGCCCCGCCGGGCCCGTCCGGCGGCCTCAGGGCGGGCCTGCGTCGCCGGCCGCGCCCGGCGACGCAGTAACCGCGCCCGGCCGGCCCCGATTCCGAACGCCGTCGCGCCTGCGCGCCGTGACGGTCCGCCTGACGGCGGCGTTGCAATCGTCTCTATCCTGGCCCGATCGCACAGCCGCGCCGAGCGGTGCCTGCCCAGGGCCACGGCCCGCTCGGCCTCCGACTTGCTACCGACACTTGGGGGTGTAGGACTTGCGGCGTTCCACCTTTGCTTGCGGGCTCCTGCTCGCGGGCGCAGCCCTTTTGGCGTCGACTTCGACGACCTCGCCGGCCGGTGCGGCGGGGCGCGCGGCGTCACACCCGGACGTGCAGCGACGGGCCGTTTCCTTCTACACCCATCGGATCGTGAAGCTCCGCACCGAGACCTGGTACTGGCAGCGCGTGATGGGCATGCCACGCTCGCGCCTGCTCGGCCATTCGCTCGGCGCGCACTCGGTCGGACGACTGCAGCGTCTTACAGCGGTCTGGCGCCGACGCGAGCAGGCGGCGTTCCATCGGGCCCAGCACCCCCCGCACTACGAGGCCTGGCTCTGCATCCACGGCTACGAGGGCAGCTGGGCCGATTCCGGCGCCCCGTACTACGGCGGCCTGCAGATGAGTCTCTCGTTCCAGCGCGCCTACGGGGGATGGCTGCTGCAGCGCAAGGGCACGGCCGACCACTGGACGCCGCTCGAGCAGATCTGGACGGCCGAGAAGGCGCACCGCTCGAGCGGTTTCTACCCATGGCCGAGCACGGCCCGCTTCTGCGGCCTGCTCTAGGACGAAGCCGATCTCCGCGCCGGCGACCCACTCGACGGCAGGTCGCAGGCGTTTTGATGTCGTTTCGGCTTGACAATGGCATCAGATTAATGCCATCATGACACCATGCAGATCGAAGCATACGTCCAGGCGTTGCGCGAGGACCTGAGCCGCGTCGCGGCCGTCGGTGACGAGTCGACGGCCCGTGCGGCGGAGCTCCTCGCCCTCGCACTCGAGTCCGCCCTCGGCAGACGTCTCCAGGAGGCGATTGCCGAGGCGGCGCTCGAGCTGACGGCCCAGCTCGAGAGCGGTCGCGTCGAGGTACGGATCGCCGGCGGCGACCCGGAGCTCGTGCTCGTGCACGACGAGGCGGCCGGCCCGGAGCCGGTCGACGAGGCGTACGCCGCACGGATCACGCTCCGCCTGCCGGAGAGCCTGAAGGTGCGCGTCGAGGCCGCCGCTTCTCGCGAAGGAATGTCCGTCAACACGTGGCTCGTGCAGGCGCTCCAGCGTGCGGTCGATGCGCGCCCCCCAGCCTCCCGCAGCCGCAACCGACTCACAGGCTACGGCCGCAGCTGAAAGGAGCGAGCGATGCACAACCTCCAGATCCACGAGCTGGGCGCCCGCAGCGTCCGCTGGCGCTACGACGACCCGAGCGGGCTGCCGGACGCGCTGCCCGCAGGCGGGGGTCGGGCAGGACGCCCGATCCGTTCCGCGGGCGAGGTGCGGGCCCGCGTCTGGCGCCTCGCGACCCCGAAGGCGGCCTGACGATGAGCGAGCACCGCTTCCACACCCCGCTCCCGCTCCTGCTCGACGTCAATGTCCCGTCCGGAGCGATCAACCTCGAGACCGTCGACGGCGAGGAGTCCGTCGTCCACGTCGACGGCGATCAGAAGCTCGTCGAGCACGTGGAGGTGAAGCACGACGGCGAGCGCCTGAGCGTCGCCTTCCGCGGCAAGAAGCCCTTCGGCCTCACGATCGCCGTCGGCTCCTTCAGCTGGGGCAGCGAGGGGATCCGCGTCCACGCGACCGTGCCGCACGGCGCGGCAGCCGCGATCACGACGGCCTCGGCAGACGCAACGCTCGCGGGACGACTACGCGAGCTCGAGGTCAAGACCGCGTCCGGGGACGTCCGCGTGCACGGCGAGATCGAGCAGTCGGCGTCGGTGAAGACGGTCAGCGGCGACGTCGTTCTCGACCGCGTCGGCGGCGACCTGCGCGCGCAGACCGTCTCGGGGGACGTCTCGGCCGGGGTCATCGGCGGCTCGGCCGAGACCAAGTCGGTGTCAGGCGACATCAGCCTCCATTCCGTCCGCGCGGGCTCGACCAGCTTCACGAGCGTCTCCGGAGACATCGAGATCGGCATCGCGCAGGGCTCGTTCCTCGACGTCGACGCCGGCTCGGTCTCGGGCGATCTCAGCTCCGAGGTGCCCCTCGCGAGCGAGCCGGGCGGAAACGGCGAGGGTCCCACGGTCGTGCTCCGCGGGAAGACCGTCAGCGGCGACGTCAGGGTCTTCCGCTCTGCCTGATGCGGCAGCCGTTACGTCAGGTCGTGCTCGGCGTCATGGCTCTGCTCGTTCTCGGCTTCGAGGAGACGCTGATCTTCTCGTTCACCTCACAGCTCGGCCGGCCGCCCTCCTTCTTCGGCGTGTTGATGACCGCCCGAGGAGGCAGGCGCGGTCGTCGGCGACGTCACGGCCGGTGCCCTGGGTGCGGGCCGGAGAGACCCGGGTACCTGCGCACGCGGCGCGCCGTCCCCGCTCGCTCGGTCGGGGCCCGCCGCAGCGTGACCGTCCGGCCACGTCCCGGGACCTGGTCCCGGGACGGTTCAGATCCGCAGCTTCTCGCGCAGGAGCCGGTTGACGACCTTCGGGTCGGCCTTGCCGCCGGTCTCGCGCATCACCTGGCCGACGAAGAAGCCCAGCACGCCCTCCTTGCCGCCGCGATACGTCGCGACCTGCTCCGGGTTCGCGGCGAGCACGGCGTCGACCACGGGCTCGAGCGCCGACGGGTCCGCGGTCACGCGCTGCTTCAGCCAGGTCTCGGCGTCGAAGCCGGGATCCGCGCTCGCCGAGATCGCACCGGTGTAGACGTCCCGCGGCAGCTCTGACCTCGCCGCGATCACGCTCGCGACCGCCGGATCGACCGAGTCGGCGTCGACGAGTCCGAAGTCGTTCATCACGGCGTTCGCGGCCACACGTGCCTGCACCCGGCCCGCGGCGACGAGCCGGTCGTAGAGCCGGTCGCGCCCGGTCGTGACGAGCTCGACCGCCCCCTCGAACCCGACCGCCTGCTCGATCCGGCGGATCCGCTCCGCCGGGCGCTCGCCCACGAGCCCGCGCAGCCGCTCGATGAGCTCCGGGGGGGGCTCGACAGGCACGAGGTCGGGCTCGGGGAAGTAGCGGTAGTCGTCTGCTTCCTCCTTCGAGCGGTGCACGGTCAGCCGGTCGGTGTCGGGGTCGTAGTCGTAGGTCGACTGCACGACCTCGTCCCCCGCCTCGTGCGCAGCGGCCTGCTGGCGCACGGCGGCTTCGATCGCGCGCCCGACGAAGGTGAAGGAGTTCATGTTCTTGATCTCCCAGCGCGGCCGGTAGCCATCCTCGCCGGGCCGGCGCACGGAGACGTTGACGTCGGCGCGTAGCGTCCCCTTCTCCATCTCAGCGTCGGAGATCCCGAGCTCGACGATCGTCTGCCGGAGCAGGCGCAGAAACCACATCGCCTCCTCGGCCGAACGCAGATCGGGCTCGGTAACGATCTCGAGGAGCGGCGTGCCGCCGCGGTTGAAGTCGATGAGCGAGGTGGAGGCGCCGACCGAGCGGCCGGTCGCCCCGCCCGCGTGGACCGTCTTTGCCGCGTCCTCTTCGAGGTGGGCCCGCACGATCCCGATCTCGCGATCGCCCCCCGCCTCGGGCAGCGGGAACCGGCCCGGCCCACAGAGCGGCGCCTCGTACTGGCTGATCTGGTAGCCCTTCGGCAGGTCGGGATAGAAGTAGTTCTTGCGCGCGAAGACCGCGCGCTCCGGGATCTCGCAGTCGAGCGCGAGGCCGAGCGCGATCGTCTGCTCGATCGCGCGCCCGTTCGGCACCGGCAGGGCCCCGGGGTGCGCGAGGCAGACCGGACAAGTGCGCGTGTTCTCCGGGGCACCGTACTCGAGCTCGCAGCGGCAGAACATCTTCGTCCGTGTCTTCAGGTGTGCGTGCACCTCGAGGCCGACGACGGCCTCCCACTCAGCGGAGCTCATGCAGCCTCTCCTTCGCGTCCTGCAACGCGACCTCGATGTCCGCGGCGACCTCCACCATCGCGAGGCGGTGCTCGAGCGGGCCGATCGTCTCGATCAGCCACAGCTCGCGCTCGCCCGCCTCGAGCTGGAGCTTCACGTCGCCGACGAGCACCGCCCGCGAGCCGTCGAGCACGCGCGGCTCGGCTCCGAAGACGCGCTCGACCGCGAGCACGAACTCCGCCGCCGGGTCCTCGAAGCGCAGCCTCACCGCAGACGCTCCGGGACGGGATCGAAACCGAGCGCGCCTTCGAGGGCGTGCCCGATCGCAAAGAGCGTGTTCTCGCCGAACTGCGGTCCGACGATCTGCAGGCCGACGGGCAGGCCCTCCGAGAGCCCGCACGGAACGTTGAGGCCCGGCAGCCCCGCCATGCACGAGGGGATCGTCAGCAGGTCGCTGAGATACATGGCGAGCGGATCGGTGGTCCGCTCGCCGAGCGGGAAGGCGACGGTCGGAGAGGTCGGCGAGACCAGGGCGTCGAACGTCTCGAAGGCTGCGTCGTGCTCGCGCTTGATCACCGTCCGCACCTTCTGCGCCTGTCCGTAGTAGGCGGCGTAATAGCCGGCGGAGAGCGCGTAGGTGCCGACCATGATCCGTCGCTTCGGCTCTTCGCCGAACCCCTCGTCGCGCGTGCGCTCGTACATCTCGAGCCGCTCCGCGGCGTCACGGGCACGGAAGCCGTAGCGGACGCCGTCGTAGCGGGCGAGGTTGGAGGACGCCTCTGCCGGGGCGATCAGGTAGTAGCAGGGCAGGCCGTACTCGACCGAGAGCGGCAGCCGGCACTCCCCTATCTCGGCGCCGAGCCCGCACAGCAGCTCGATCGCGGCCTCGACAGCGGCGCGGACACCGGGCTCGATCCCGTCCGCCTCGTTCAGCTCGCGCGGCACGCCGATCCGCAGACCGTGCAGGTCCTCTGCCGTCGGAAGCTCGACCGGGCGCGGTAGCTCGACGGTCGTCGAGTCGCATGCGTCGCGGCCCGCGATCAGCGAGTAGAGGAAGGCGCAGTCGCGGACGGTGCGCGCGACCGGGCCGACCTGGTCGAGGCTCGAGGCGAAGGCCACGATCCCGTAGCGGGAGACCGTGCCGTAGGTCGGACGCAGGCCGACGTTGCCGCAGAGGGCGGCAGGCTGCTTGATCGACCCACCGGTGTCGGAGCCGAGCGCCCAGGGCGCGAGCCCGGCACTGACGGCTGCTGCAGAGCCGCCACCGGAGCCGCCGGGCACGCGCGTCGGGTTCCACGGGTTGCGCGTCGGGCCGTAGGCGGAGTTCTCGGTCGAGGAGCCCATCGCGAACTCGTCGGTGTTCGTCTTGCCGAGCACGCGGAGACCGCGCGCCCGCAGCCGCATGACGACCGTGGCGTCGTAGACGGGGACGTATCCCTCGAGGATCCGCGAGCCGGCCGTCGTCGGGATCCCCTTCGTCCCGATCACGTCCTTGAGCGCGATCGGGATTCCGGTGCCGGGGTCGTCCTCGCAGACGTGCAGGTAGCAGTGCAGCTCCTCGTCGCGGGCAGCGATCGCATCCCCGTAGGCGGCGTAGAGCTCGTCGCTCGAGACCTGACCGCCGGCGAGGAGCCGGTTCGCCTCCTCGGCGGTGAGTCGCAGCGTGTCGATCACGAGCCGGCGGGAGGGACGCGGAACATGTCGCCTTCGCGGTCGGGCGCGTTCGCGAGCGCGACGTCGACGGGGAGCGAGGGCCGCGGCTCGTCCTCGGCCCAGACGTTGACGACGTCGAGCGGATGCGAGGTCGGCGGCACGTCGGCGAGGTCGAGCTCGGAGACCTTCGACACGGCCGCGAGGATGTCGTTCAGCTGCGCGCCGAGCCGCTCGACCTCCTCCTCGCGAAGCTCGAGCCGCGCCAGGTGCGCGACGTGGAGAAGCTGCTCGCGGTCGATCGCCATGTCTCCTCGATCCTCGCAAAAGCACGCAAGCTCGCGCGAGCCGGCGCGCCGGCTCGCTTGCCGAGCGAGCGGAAAGCGGAGCGCGAGCACGCGCGCACGGCGCGCCTGCGAGCGCGCAGCGGGCGAAGCGGAAAACGGAGAAGGCCCCTACCGGGGCCCTCTCACACATAGGTCCGAGCAGGTTCTCTAGACCGCCTGGACGTTCGCGGCCTGCGCGCCCTTCGGGCCCTGCACGACCTCGAACGACACTCGCTGGCCCTCGGTCAGCGACTTGTAGCCGTCCATCGTGATCGCCGAGAAGTGGACGAAGACGTCGTCGCCGCCCTCGCGCTCGATGAAGCCGTAGCCCTTCTCGTTCGAGAACCACTTTACGGT
>Ga0335085_10012035_pt1 | contig 12776 bp, 20 predicted proteins | sample Lox_Sample_45_FD_206712 | JGI IMG/M metagenome (GOLD analysis project Ga0335085, IMG submission 206712) | Soil microbial communities from Loxahatchee National Wildlife Refuge, Florida, United States - Lox_Sample_4.5 | ecosystem: Environmental > Terrestrial > Soil > Wetlands | place: USA...
TGATTATGTTCATCCCTCCATGAGATATAAGATTGGAAACATAGATTGTGGTCAATATGTCTGGTGCAATAAATATTTAGAATATGGCTATACAAAAGTAACACGAAAAGTAATCCTAGAGCCATCAAAAAGAAAGAATTATGTTAGAACCTATTCCATATGGAATTTATTTGATTTGGAAGTGGAAGATAATCACAATTTTGTTGTAGGGAAGTTTTCTGGTATAGTCGCCCATAACTGTCATACCCTCCCAAGCGAAACCTTAGAAGCAGTTTGTCATGGGGTTCTACAAGATGCTCCTTATCGATTCTTTTTTAGTGGCAGTCCCACACGAGCCGATGGCGCCGAAAAACTTCTCCAAAGCATTATTGGTGAAACCGTTTTAACACTTACAACTCGGGAAGCCGTAGAAAAAGGATACGTATCACCTCATGAATTTCGTATTGTTCAGATTCAATCTAGCGACCCCAATCTTGGCTCAACTGATGCGCTTGAAATTAAACGTTTTAATTTTTTAAGGTCAAAAGATATTTGTAATTTTATAGCCAAACTTTGTAATTCTTTGGCCGCGAAGGGCGAGCAAATTCTGGTTTTATGCGAAGAAACCAACCAAATTTCTATGCTTTTGCCTAAACTTACGGTTCCTACTGTTATAGCCCATTCTGAAAAATCTAACGCTCGTTTACAAGAACTTGGAATCCCCAAAGTAGATCCCGCAGAAAGCGTGGAGAAGTTTAACAAACGAGAGGCTATGGTTTTGCTAGGTACGTCCTGTATTTCAACAGGAACCAATATTTATCCTATGACTCACACCGTGAATTGGCAAGGCGGTGCATCAGAAGTTAAAACCAAGCAAGGGGCCGTGGGTCGCAGTGTTCGCTTGCCACAGGCCAATCCTTGGGCTAAGCTATGCGGTCAGAAAAAGAATTGCACTATCTGGGATTTTGATGTGGTCGGCAATTACGTTCTGGAGAGACATTTAGAAGAGCGTATCGCTTGTTATAAAGACAGCGGGGACAACCTTATCAAATACGTTCGACTCAAGTAGATTTTTCTTGACTTTCTATCTTAGTGATATAATAGAGGTATGGGAAAAACCTCTAAAAAGAAATACGAACAATATGGGAATGAGTTCTACGTATTGGCCGGTGAAATCAAACATATTCTAGAAAAGAATAAGCTCGATAATACCTCTCAGAAACAGCAAGTTGAAGAGTTGTGGCTTAGTGAGCGATTGTTCAGAGATGAAATTCTTAAGTATAAATACTCTACCCAAGTTTATAAGAAATTCATCCAAAAAATCAGACACATAGATCGAAATATCCTTTATGCTAAAATTTATTTCAGGGAAGGTAGCGACGTTTTTTCTGAGAAAATTACGCCCTATCTGAAGGCCGAAGATCCTGAGGGACTTAAAAAGTTTAATATCAACTACAATCTTATTTTATTCTGTAAGCAAAACTGGCGTGGCCCCCTAGGAGTTAAGGCCGAAAAGCTATATCGCCGGGTCGAAGAGGCTCGTAGGATCTTAATTGAAAATAATCTGCCCCTCGCGATAAATTCCGCCAAAATTTTCTATCGTGCTGTCCCCAAATCTAACAACACTCTTTTGGATATGATCAATGTCGCCGCCCAGGGCTTGGCCTCGGCAGTCGATAAATATATTGGTGATAAAAACGGTGAATATTCTAGGGTGTTTTGTAGCGTTGTTTTGGGACGTGTTTCTGGAAACTTAATCAAGCTAAATAGCGAAACCCCTTTGCATTTTTACCCATCCGATCGTAAAATTCTTTATAAGGCCAACTCTATTCGTGGTCGTCAGGGTATCAAGGACGTAGTCGAATTAGCCGCCGCCATCAATGCCGCTTTTGCTGCAGACGCTAAGGAAGGCTTTGTAGTTCCTAAAGAAGAGGTCACTCCGGCCCAACTTCAAGAACTCCTAAATGCCGCTACAATGGTTTCAGTTGAACTCACCGCCAAAGACGATGAAGACGGCATCTGTACCGCCTACGATTTCACACCTTCGGATTCTCCTTCTGCCGAAGCTAACCTGATTGAAACCGAAACCAATGAAAGGATTAGCAAACTCATCTCCGAGATGCCTCCTCTTTATAGAAAAGTCCTTAAGTTGCGCGGGATCAATTTTTAACTTGACTTTTAAAAATAGTAATGTTAAGTTATTAGAATCGGGATGTGGCCGTAAAGCAACGGTGAGGGTCGCGCCCTAGATGCTAGTTCACGCCTAGCCATCCCGACCAATTTAGGAGATATCATGACTCTAAGTAAACCTACTTCTCTCAACAAACTCATTTTGGAAGCATATGAGCATACCGAAATTCGTGCCGAAGGTAAAAAGGGATGGATTCAAGCGAGCCAAAAGATCAATCTGAAAGGTCTTAAGGTTATGGTTGATGCCAAACTTTCAGATGGTACCACTATTATGGCTGGTTCTACAGCTTTCATTAAAGAAGAGTCTCTCCACACCCAACCTTGGGCTAAAGCCAAGCTTAAGTGCGACACTCTCCCCGGCGAATTCATTTTGGTCACCATGAATGAAGTCGAATTTATTAGTCCACCCGAGGGAGGGGCGGCGTGAAATACTTAGTTTTGGCACTTCTATTCTTGTCTAGCTATGCACAAGCTTATTGTCATATTCAGCTCTATAACAATTCTGACGACACAATCCTAACAGAAGAAATTCCTGCCGTAGAAAATAAACAGCGGTGTTTTGATATGGCTTATAAAGAAGCCAAAGCATACAAGGCTTTTACTATAGAAGTAACATATAGGAATAAACAATGAGAATTGGTCGTTTCTCTTTCGGCATTATTCGTCCCAGCAGTTGGTGGGGAGACCGAGCTTGGTGGGGTTATATGAAAGCGGCCTGCGGTTGTCACATATTGGATTTGGGACGCATTTATCTGACTTGGTTTCATCCTGATTGTAAATGTAGCGTCTGTAAAAAGCATATTTGTGAGTGTGTAAAATGAAAAAGCTGCTCTTTTTAGGCGATCCTCACATTATGGTTTCGAACTTGGACGAATCCGAAAGACTTCTGGAATTCGTCAGCGCTTCAGCCAATAAGAATAAAGTAGACGCCATCGTTATTCTAGGTGACCTCTATCACACTTTTGCCATTAAAAGAACCGAAGTAGATTATTTTTGGGAAAAATGGTTGAATATTCTTAGTTCTCAAAAAGATGTTTATGTACTGGTTGGCAACCATGACATGGTAAATCAAGGAAACGACAATGACACCAGAAACGCCTTGGCGGTTTTAGCACGTCAAGAACAGAGTGGATTGAATATTATTCAAGCTCCAGTAGCTTTTGGCAATTTTGGTTTTATTCCCTACTTCCATAGCAAACAAAAATTTGTAGAAGAAGCCAATAAATTGACTGAGCAGGGCGCGAAAGTAATCATTGCTCATGCGGAATTTAATGGCGGAAAATTCGAAACAGGGATGTATATTCCCGATGGTATAGCGCCGGATGATATCAAAGCCGATCTAGTCATATCCGGACACATTCATTCTCGCCAAAGATTCGGGAAAATTACCTATCCAGGAACAGCCCGTTGGCTTACGTCTTCCGATAAGAATCACGAAAAAGGTCTGTGGTTAGCTGAGTTTAACGACGAAAGTAAACTTGTTTCGGAAGAGTTTTTGGATACCTCCCATGTCTGTACCCCTATCTATGGTTTTATCTATAAAGAAGGCGAAGCCGAACCCGTTATTCCCGCAGGTTCTCGAAGTTCCGTCGAACTTATCGGTTCCTCTGAGTGGGTTTCCAAGCAAAAGGCTCGCTTCAAAGGCTTAGCCAGTATTAGTTCTAAAATTACCGATAAATCAAAACCAGCTAACCGTAAGACCGGCAATAATTTGGAACACTTCGTAAGTAAAGTGTTTGAACCAGTTTCTGGGATTAAAAAAGAGCGGATGATTGAGTTTATGAAGGAATTGGGGGTTTTGTGAAGTACATAGCGATTCAGTCTTGTGAAGAATTGGAAAAAGAATTATGACCATCCCTTCCGTCCCTGAACTTCTTTCCGAAATGGCACGCTTGACCGCATTGTCTAATCGTATTTCTGAAGTTCAAATTAAGAATCTTCAGATGTTTCCTTTGGTCTTCTTTGACGGCGTAACCGAGTGCAAAATAGACTATGATCTAGGCCATAAAGCCGACGTTTTGGAAGACCCAGAAGGTAAAATCGTCATCAATGCCCCCGTTAGAAACAACTACATCGCTTATTATTTGGTTATAGATAAATCCAAACAAGCAGATTTGGATAAAAGGTACCAAGCTTTGGAACAAGCGGTTAGGACTTTGTTTTGGAATGATGTGGCGGTCGAAGTGTATTTTAATGGGAACATTAAGTATAAGAGTAGGAAAGTATGATTAAGACATGTAAAAATGGACTACATGTTCCATGGAATCTCCAGATTTTGCCTAGAGATCTGAATATTAAGAAAGGCAATAAGTTGGTGGAATAGATATGGTTTTAGACGATCGCGGAATCACCGTCCTTAATAATTCTAAAGAAACAGATATTACTCCCAAAGAGCTTGTCAAGATTGCTGAATATAAAGAAGCGGGCTTGCCAGGACTTCATTCTGTGGTTCAAAACGAAGTTACTATGATTAAAGCTTACGAACTTTATATGGATGGCAAAACGTATGCAGAAATCTCCAAAATCGTAGGTGTTAAAAAAGATATCATTCTTTACCTGGCCCATAAATATGATTGGTATAATACGAAGCTGGAACAGTACGCTATTCTCGATGCCAATATGAAAGATCGTGTTTTGTTTTCTAGACTGGTTAATCAAGATTTCACTCTACAAATCCAAGAATTCTTTAAAAAAAAGATCGGTCGTAAAATGACTCGTTTTATGGCTTCTGGAGACGATGAAGTCGCTAATTCCGTTGACCGCAAAGATATCGAAATGTACTTTAAATCCGTGGACTTGCTTGAGAAGCTTACAACAGAGAAAGTGCCAATGAACGCCCGTCCCACAGTAGGTCTCAACCTTGGTGATGGCGTAACTGTCAAAAAAATTGGAGAAAATGAGGTTAGTATTACCCCAAAACAAAAAACTGCTGCGGAAATGCTTAAAGATTTAGCCAATCTAAAACGGGCAGAAGAAAATGAGACAAAAAGCCCTAATGATATAAACAAAGAAGCTACTCAAACAAACGCAGAAAAGGAATAAAAATGAATTCTACAATCAAAAAAAAAGTTATCGTTGGGCTCGCAGCACTCATCGCGGTTGTAGCCTATCCTCTCGTTTCATCGGGGAAAACAGACAATCAAAAACGTATTATTCTGACCTCAGATAATACCGTTAATTTGAATGGCGAAATCAATGCAGAATCTGTCGCTGATGTTATTCAAGCACTCCAAAAACTTGATAGCAAGTCTAAAAAGCCTATTTACTTGTTCATGTACACACCTGGCGGAAGTATTCAGGCGGGCCTTGAGTTGATTGAGGCCGCAAAAGGAATGACTCGTCCGGTATACACAATCACCATGTTCGCAGCCTCAATGGGTTTTCAAACGGTCGAAGCTCTTGGTGATCGACTCATCCTCAAGAATGGCGCTCTCATGAGCCATAGAGCTGCGGGCGGTTTTGAAGGTAGTTTCGGAGGCCAATATCCCAGCCAAATCGATTCTCGTTACGGTTTCTGGGTTCAGCGAACCAAAGAGCTTGACGAACAAACAGTAGCTCGAACAAAAGGTAAACAAACGCTCCAAAGTTATCAGAAACAATATGCCGAAGAGACGTGGATGACCGGCACGCAGTCTGTTGATCAAGGCTACGCGGATGCGATTGTTACCGTCCACTGCGACAAATCTCTTAATGGAAATGACGCAAAACACACAGAGTTTTTAGGCATGGATATCAATTATGAAATTAGTCGTTGCCCTTTGATCACTTCGCCCCTGAATGTTAAGGTGAACGTGGGATCTCAAGCAGATCCTCGTCTAGTCCAAGAAATCAAAGAAAAATTCTTGGAAAAATCTGATCTAGAAAGGTCGATTAAATAAATGGCTAAGAAAAAAGAAGAAAAAAAAGAACAACCAAAAGATGAAATCTCTGAACTTAAAGCTAAATTCGAAGAACAAGCACTAGCTATTGAAAGTCTTCGTTCTAATCTTGAAAAGACTGTTGCAGCCTTGAATCAACTTAAGGAACGCAATCGTCTGCGCTGAATAAATGCCCCTCATTTCCTATCTCTGTGGTTGTGGTAACAAGGCAAGTAAGTTCCATCGGAACGCAAAAGATGCGCCAATGGAATTTACTTGCGCTTGCGGGAGCGAACTTAAGAAACAGCTGAGTGCGCCATCATCCAAGTCGGTCATTACCGTGGATAATGGAATTCAGGCTAAAGCCGTCGAGGTTAACCTGGACACGATTCAAAGCAATGAAGAAAATTCTACTAAAGATTTTAGGGAGAAATAAAATGCAAAACAACAATCAAATCGATCTCGAAACACCGGCAATTTCTGCATTGGCTGCAGCATCTAAGACGCCTTTTCTTACGGCTTTCAAGGTAACTCTAGGCATTGGACTCGCTCGTGTTGCCCTGTTTACTGGTTTTGTAAGCGTTATTGTCATAGCCTATAAAATTATTCATTAATTATGTATAAATTCCCAACAGTTAAAGAAGTAATCGAAAAGCTCCAAAAACTTTCTCCCGACGCCGAAGTCCATCTTAGCCATTTTTCTGCATTTTTGGATGAAAATCTCAAAAGCACTCGTGGTACTATTACAAATAAAGAAGCTTACAAAATGTTTCCAGCCGACAATATCGAATACGGAGAATTTTACGAAGATCATCGAAATAGCAATCCCAGTGGTTTCTCAAAAAAGAACCTGTGTAACCATTTATAGTGGTTAAAAATTAACTTGACTTTCTAAAATCCCCATGCTAGAGTCTATGGAATGCTTAGACTTAAAACTTTAAAATTCAAAAATATCGGGCGCTTTATTGAACAACAAGAGATTTCCTTCGACAAACTTGGAAATCTCGTTCAAATTGACGCCCAAAACAATCTGACCGGAGGCAGCTCAGGTTCCGGAAAATCCACTCTTTTCAACGCTTTAGACTGGCTTCTTGGTCTTTCCGATCTTTCTACTTCTGTTCTTCAGTCCCGACTCACAAAAGAAAGTATTTCTGTTGAAGGCCATTTCGATTGGGATAGCAAGGAAGTCTGTATCCATAGAGCAAGGAAGCTCTCTGTAACAATTGATGGAGTAGAAACTACCGGAAGTGCCAAACTTGCCGAGGAGCAAATCGACCTTATTCTTGGAATGCCACGTAACCTGTTCCGCCAGCTTTTACATCGTAGACAAGGAGAAAGCGGGTTTTTCCTCGCAATGGGACCTTCCCAAATGAACTCCTTTCTAACCGACTGTCTTAATCTAGCTCCCGTTCGCTCTAAAATCGACGTTATTGACCAAAAGTTAAAGGATCTGGCTCAGGCCAAGGACAAAACTGAAAGTGATCTACAAGCCTCACAGGCCGCTTTAGAAGCCATTAAATCGGCCAAAACATCTTTAGGCCAAGAACCTACAACAAATGTCACCGAAACCACGGTAAGCATGTTAAAAGCCAAGCTAGAGCTAGCTGAAGCTACTTTAGAAGCTCTTAAAGGCGCGAATAAGCTGGAACGCGAAGCCCTCCAGGCACAAAAACCTATTTTAAATACTACACCCTATGATCGTACCCAAATTAACGCTCTAGAAACTGAAATTAAAGCTCTAGAAGTACAAATCAATGTGGAGTTGGATAAAGAGCGAGCTAGGCAGGTAAGGGTAAATGCCGATATTTCAGCCATCAAATTAGAGGCCAACAATAAGATTTCTGTTTTAAGGCTTGAGCATGGAAATAAGGCGGCCGAGCTTAAAGCGGCAATTGCTAAGTGTGATAACGCTATTTTGATCGGCAGGGCTTCCAAAGAAATCGCTGTCACTTTGGCCGGCAAAGTTAAGGCTTTAAGAAGCGGTATCTGCCATACTTGCGAACAAAGCTGGCAGACGCTTCAGGCTAAGCAAGAAGAAGAAAAAATCCTAGCCGAACTTGTTAAACATAAGTCTAACATTGAAGCCTCCGCTAAAGCGGCATCGGAAATCGAAGAATACAAAGCACAGGTTTCTGTTCTAACAGATCAATTAAATATTGATATAAGCGCTATCAATACTTTTACTAACGCCCAAACAGCTGGTCTTATCGAGCAGGCCAAGCCTCAAACCACGCCTGAATTTTTAGCTCTCAAAGAAAAAACATTGGATCTGTCCAAACAAAAATCTGCCGAATTTGTAAAAGAAGACGAATATAATATTCAAGAAAACGCAAAAAACCAAATAATGCTCGAAGCCTTCTTTTTGGAACAAAAAGCTCTTGCGGACAAGCACCAAAAAGCACTCGATTCGGTTAATAAAGAAATGAATGAAGCTAAAAATCAATATGAACAAAACGCTCAGGCGTTGGCAGCACATTTGATTTCTTTGAAGCGTTATCAAGATGCTTCCGATAGTTTGAAAAGTAAGGAAGAGGAATTGTATACTAAAAATGTACAATTGCATACTAAAAGTGTACAGCTTAAAGAGGACCTAGAAATTGCGGAAGAAGCCAAGAGATGTCTGAAGTCTTATCTTTCTTGTTCGTTCGACGATTCCTTGGATTCCGTAAGCGAAAGCGCAACTAGAATTCTTAGGGCCGTACCTACTATGGCAAACGCTACTATCAGGCTTGAATCGACGAAAGAAACCGGTTCAGGCGCTATTAAAGAAGTGGTCAATGCTGTTTTGGACAATGATGGCGAAATTGGCGTGCCCATTAAAAGTCTTAGCGGTGGTGAGCGCTCAGCCGTAGACCTAGCCATTGATTTATCCGTTTGCGAAATGATTCAAGAAAAAGCCAATAAAGGCATTGATATCGCGATCTTAGACGAGCCTTTCAATGGTTTTGACAGTGTAGGCATCGAGAACGCTCTGGAAATGCTTAAAACTTTTTCTTCCGATAAGAAAATACTTTTGGTTGAACATGACGGTGTCGCTAAGGAATTTATTCAAGATCGTATCACCGTTATTCGTGATGGCGAAACGAGTTATATAAAATAATCCTTGACTTTTAAAAACACCTATGTTAGGGTTAACCTATGACGTATAAAATTGACTCAAAAGATCTCTTTAAGATTGTTAGTGATGCAAAAGACAAAATGTTTTATTTGAATCCCCCTCTTTTTGTGAGCGGGAAAGAATTGGAGCAGGGACAGATCCCTACAATGGCTATGCTTGAAAGCGTATTGATGTTTTTGAACTCCAAAGGGCTCCTAACTAAATTGGTAGAAATGGATTATACATTTGGCCATGACGACAATGATTCAGAAGAGTTGGTGGAAAGATGAAGACGTTCCCTACACTCTATAAAAAGACTAATACTGGTGCTATCCAATATTGGAGCATTGCTGTCCTGGAAACGCCCCACTCCGGAACTTTTTATGATATTGTGACCGAATATGGCCAATTAGGGACTTCTAGTCCTCAATTTACTACCGATATGATTACAAAAGGTAAAAATATCGGTAAAGCAAACGAAACCTCGGTTTGGAAACAAGCAGAGTTAGAAGCTGAAGCAAAATGGACCAAACAACTTAAGAAGGGCTATGTAGAATCTATTGATGCTGCTGAAGCCGGTGAATTGGATGGATTGATTGAAGGTGGTATTGATGTTATGCTAGCAAAGAGCTATGCCAAGGATGGCCATAAAATTAAATATCCTGCTTTTATTTCTCCAAAACTCGATGGACTGAGATGTGTGGCCATAGTAAAAGATGGAGAGTGTACTCTCTGGAGTAGAACTAGAAAGCCCATTACTTCTATGCCACATATTGTGGCCGCTCTTAGTAATTTGCCATATAATGCCATCTTTGATGGCGAGATTTACGCCAACACTCATAGCAATAATTTCGAAGAGATTGTCTCTTTGGTTAGACAAGAAGAACCTGACAGCAATTGCGAAAAAATGCAGTATCACATTTTTGATTTGGTAAATGAGAGCCCGTATCAGGAAAGACTAAGAGATCTTAGAACAATGGTAGAAGGAATTGGCTCTGCATATATTAGGGCGGTGGACTCTAAATTGGTCAGTAATGAAGAAGAAGCTCTCGATTATTTTCAGCTTGTCACAAGTCAAAAATTTGAAGGGGCCATGATTAGGAATAAGGACAGCGCGTATGTAGGAAAACGCAGTGCTGATTTGCAAAAGATTAAGGAGTTTGAGGATGCAGAATTTGAAATCGTCGGAATCGAAGAGGGACGCGGGAAGCTTACAGGGCACGTCGGAGCCTTCATCTGTAGAACCCGAGAAGGAACAGAATTTAAAGCCAAAATGTCAGGAGCAACCGAACGACTCAGAGAATACTTTTGTAATCACGGGCTTTGGCAGAGAAGGTTTCTTACTATTCAATTCCAGGGATTGACTGGTAAAGAAAAAGTTCCACGTTTCCCTGTGGGTTTGAGAATTAGGGAAGATGTTTAACCAAAGGAGAATGAAAATGGGAAGACCGCGTAAAGAACCGTTGACTGAGATGCAGAAATTGGCAAAAAAAATTGGACCGGACGGAGAAGACGTTTTGCGAGAACTTGAGGCTGCAGACACGGAAGAGTTGAACAAGCGTGTCGCGCAAGCGAGTCAAGCAATTTCGGACACAAAAGAAGAACTCAACAAGAATGCGGAATACGTTCAAGTTAAGGAAGATATTAAATTGCTTTCAAGCGGTTTCCGCGAGGTAAAACAGCGTCAGAACGCGATCATTAAGGTCTGTCTTCAGCTACGCAAAGATCGTGGAGTTGCTTAATGCCATACATCAAAGCTGATAAACGGAATAAGATCACTCCAGTAGTTCATGGCGATAGTGGCCGAGTGGAAATGCGTTATATCGATTGCGCTGGCGATCTTAATTATGCTTTTACGGTGCTGGCTATCGATTACATTAAACGACAGGGGCTTAACTATCAAAATATCAACGATATTGTGGGCGCTTTGGATGGCGCCAAAGCTGAATTTCAGAGACGTGTTGCTGGAGATTACGAAGAACAAAAAATTGACGAAAATGGGGATGTCTATCCATCGTTTAAAACGCCCAAATATCCAGGTACCGGAGAATTTAACGGTAATTGATCATGAATGTTTATTGTATAACATTTCCTAATCGAAAAAGAAGACTTCTGAAGCTTTAATGGGAGAAAAGAATCATTTCTTTGGAAAAACCCACACCGCTGAATCTAGAGTAAAAATGTCCGCTTCTAGAAGCGGTCCCCAAAATTATGGTTTTGGAAAGCCTGCTCACAATAGAAGGAAAATTCTTTGTATAACCAACAATACTATATATATGAGAGTCTAACAGAAGCAGCAAAAGTATTAGGATTGAGACTTTCTAATATTTCTAATATTTCTAATATTTCTAATGTATGTCGCGGAAGAGCAAAAACCATAAAGGGATATTCCTTTAGATTTTTGGATAAAAATGAACAGTAAAACAGAAAAAATTTTGTCGCTTGACGTGAGTTCAAAAACAGGTTTTTCTGTTTTAATAACAGGTACTAATGGAGTATGCGTCCTAGAAGATTATGGTCAAGTTCCAAAAATACACTGTCCGGATTCAGAATCTTATCCGGGCTCCTACGTTACTTGGGCCTATAAATGTTTTGAAAAGATAGAGGAGCTGATTGAAAGATATCAACCCGATGTTTTGGTGATCGAGGAAATCACAAAATCTAAGAACGCCATGTCCCAGAAATTTCTCGATTTTGTACATTTTCTAGTTTGCCGTTTTATTCAAGAAACGGGCATCAAAAATTTTTGGTTCCAAACCGGGGAATGGCGTCGTGAAGTTGGAAGCCACATGAACGATGCCGAAAAAAAACGCAACAAAGAAGTTAGAAAATACAAAAAAGAGCATAAAAGTAAGCTAGCATATGATATAATCACGGGTAAGCGCATCGGTATGATTGGCAAGAAACACGTAACGATTCGGCTCATTAATGAAATATTCAAGGATCAACTGAAAGAGCCCCTAAAACGCAAAGATGATGATACCGCTGACGCTATAGCCTTAAGTTACTGTTATCACTTGAGAAAACAAAGAGGCCTCTATGCTTAAATATTCATTTCTTATTCTGATCAGCTTGACATGTTTGGCTTCTGAGCCCAAATTTCACTTTATGGATTGCGTAAAGATCACTAAAGGTTTTTATAGAGGCTGTGTTGGTAAAGTAGGTCTTTATTTTGATGGTAAAACAGCCGAACCCAATTATTACGAGGTTCAAGTCGAGGATTGTAAGGGCGGCGCTTTTTATGCAAACTTCATTGAAAATGAACTGAAGGAATGTAAAAAATGAGTAAAAATATTTGGGACGACGAGCCATTTCGAGACGGGGCGCCAGAATTTACTGGGGGTGAATGGAAAGAACCCGAAACTTACACTCCAGCACCAGAAAGCGCTCTCAAAAATTTTAAAATGCTCTCTTCAGTGGTCCAAAAAGATGACAGGGATGAAACATTCGATGTAGAGGAGTTCGTTGAACAGGTGTCCGAAGAAGAGGAAGACGACTTCACCGAGGTTCTATCCGATGCTCGCCTTCGTTTGGAACAAGGGAAGCTCTACGAAATGATCATGAACCACGATCTATTTGGTGGAGTGGATGCCGATCCGAGGGCTGCAAAAAGTGTTCAAAAGCAAATTCGTAAATTCGCTAAGGAACAGATG
>Ga0335085_10012036_pt1 | contig 12776 bp, 10 predicted proteins | sample Lox_Sample_45_FD_206712 | JGI IMG/M metagenome (GOLD analysis project Ga0335085, IMG submission 206712) | Soil microbial communities from Loxahatchee National Wildlife Refuge, Florida, United States - Lox_Sample_4.5 | ecosystem: Environmental > Terrestrial > Soil > Wetlands | place: USA...
CTCCAGGATTGGACTTACCACATCACGCACCACACCTACATTCACGAGAGCATCAAGAAATTCCTCGACGGCTTTCATTACGATGCGCACCCCATGGGTATGCTCGTTTCCACCGTCGCCGCGCTCTCGACGTTCTATCCCGAATCGAAAGACATTTTTAATGCAGAATCGCGCAAACGCCAGACTTATCGCCTGATCGGCAAAATGCCCACGCTGGCGGCGTTTTCCTACCGTTACAGCCTCGGCATGCCCTATGCCTATCCCGATAACGATTTGAGCTACACCGGCAATTTCCTGAACATGCTGTTCCGCACCACCGAACTGAAGTACCGGCCGAATCCGACTCTCGAGCGCGCTTTGGACATTCTGTTCATCCTTCACGCGGACCACGAACAAAATTGCTCTTCGACGGCGATGCGCGGCGTTGGCAGCTCTCACGCCGATCCGTACGTCTCGACGGCGGCGGCCACGGCTGCGCTCTACGGCCCACTCCACGGTGGCGCCAATGAACAGGTGCTGCGCATGTTGCTCGATATCGGCTCGGTGAACAATGTGCCGGACTACATCAAGCGCGTGAAATCGGGCGAAAAGCTGCTGATGGGCTTCGGCCACCGCGTCTATAAGAACTACGATCCACGCGCCAAGATCGTGAAGCGCCTGGCCTACGAAGTTTTCGACATTATGGGCCGCAATTCGCTCATCGATATCGCGCTCGAATGCGAGCGGATCGCTCTAGAGGACGAATACTTTGTGAAGCGCCGTCTCTATCCGAACGTGGACTTCTACACCGGCCTGATCTACCAATCCATGGGCTTTCCGGTGACGATGTTCCCAGTGCTGTTCGCCATTCCGCGCACTTCCGGCTGGATCGCTCAATGGGAAGAAATGTTGCTCGATCCCGAGCAAAAGATCGCCCGCCCGCGCCAGGTCTTCACCGGGTACGATTTGCGCAGCTACGTCCCGCTCGACAGCCGGCGTTAGGCGGCGTATCCCCGTGCTTCCTGAGCGGCAGGCAGCCCTCGTTAGCGGGATTCCCCATCCAGCGCAAGCTTCATCGCGCCCACGTTCCGCTGTGGCAACAGGCTCTTCAGCCCGAAGAGGACATCCATGAATCTGTCCACGCGCCAAGTCGGAAATGCGACCCTCGTTGACGTGGTTGGCGACATCACGCTGTACAACTCACCCGAAGTGCGCAAACTGCTGCTGAGCCTGATGAAGGAGCACCATGCTCCCCGCGTCATCGTCAATCTCGAAAAAGTGAAATACATCGACAGCGCCGGTGTGGCTTCTCTGGTGGAGGCTCTCAAAACTTCCCGTGATCTTAAAACCGGATTTGCGCTGTATGGCTTGAGCCGCACCACGCGCGAAGTGCTGGAACTGACCAAGCTGATCAAAGTTTTCGAAGTGTATGACGACGAACCGTCAGCGTTGCAAGGCGGTATGGCAAAGAGCTAGCTGCGCCAGACGCTGACCCGTCGGCGTTTCGTTGAGCCACGATTTTTTACTTCCACGGTGCAATCATGCCGCTAACCACTTCGATTGGCGACGCCACACTCGATGGACTGGCCTATGTGGGTGATTTGGCGCGCCTGACGGGCGGCGTTGCGCGCGCGGTCGTCATCGAGCCCTTCCGCGGCCGAAAGTTTTCGATGACCCGTGTGATGCATCAGGCCATGGCCATCGGCGTGGAAGCTCTCCCGATCGTTTCCCTCATCTCTTTCTTTGTGGGCACCATCCTCGCGCTTCAGGGCGCATACCAGCTCCGCAAACTCGGAGCCATGCAGCTCGTCGCCGATGCCGTGGCCGTCGTTATGACCCGCGAGCTTGGGCCGCTGATGACCGCAATTATGGTCATCGGCCGCTCTGGTTCGGCTTTCGCCGCCGAAATCGGCACCATGAAAGTGAATGAGGAAATCGACGCCCTTGAAACCATGGCGCTCGAGCCGGTGCACTTTCTGGTAGTTCCGAAATTTCTGGCTATGATCCTCATGATGCCCTGTCTCACCACCTGGGCGGATTTTATGGGCGTGCTGGGCGGCGGCTTTTTCGGCGTGACCAACGCCGGCTTCACTTGGGGCAGCTACCTTCAGGAAACACTCAAAGCGTTGGTATTGCGCGACATTGTCACCGGATTAATCAAGAGCGTCATGTTCGGCGTCGTGATCGCCGCAGTTGGGTGCCAGGAAGGCTTTCAAACCGGCCTGGGTTCGGAGGAGGTCGGCCGCTCCACCACCTCCGCCGTGGTGAAATCGATATTTCTCGTGATCGTCGTTGACCTGATTTTTACCGCTATCTTCTACTTTACGGCGCCGCGCTGACCATGCCGAACGAACCGCTCCCTCCGCCCGATATTTTCGACGTGCCCACCGGCCCCGCCATTGTTGTGAAAGACCTCCGCGTCAATTATGGCGACCGCGAAATCCTCCACGGCATCAGTTTCGAAGCGCCGGCCGGCGACACTTTGGTGATCCTTGGTGGCTCCGGTTCGGGAAAGAGCACGCTGCTGCGCACGCTGGTCGGCCTGGAGCAGCCCACGCACGGAGAAATCTGGATAGGCGATCGCAACTTTGCCGCCATGAACGAAACCGAGCGCGATGAGCTCCGCAAGAAAATGGGCATGTCCTTTCAGGGCGGCGCGCTATTCGGCTCGATGAGTGTGGGTGAAAATGTCGCTTTGCCGCTTCGCGAGCATACCCGCCTCGACGATTCCACCATTCAGATTATCGTCCGGCTGAAGCTTGATCAGGTGGGGCTTTCCGGATTCGAAAACTACATGCCGGCGCAACTGAGCGGCGGAATGAAAAAGCGCGCTGCCATCGCTCGCGCTCTTGCCATGGACCCCGAAATTCTGTTTTTCGACGAGCCGTCGGCCGGCCTGGACCCCATCATCGCCGCAGGTATCGATGAGCTGATTCTGAAGTTGAAGAAAACGTTTCACATGACCATTGTGGTGGTGACGCACGAACTGGCCAGCGCCTTCCTCATCGCGGACCGCATGATCCTGATCGACAAGGGAAACATTGTCGCCGCCGGGACACCCGAGCAATTGCGTGCTAGCTCACAGCCCCGCGTGCGCCAATTCCTGGATCGCGTGCCCGAGCCGGAAATCACCGACGAAATCGACTATCTCCAGATGCTCACCGGCGAAACGCTGCCTCAAAAGCGCTAGCCTGACTTGCGGCTTCGCGACCACGGGGCTGCGGTCGGATCGATCCGGTACGCGTGCTATACTCGCACACCTTCCGGCCCCCACTGCATCAAACGGGTGGCAGAAATAACGTCGAGCCCACAAATGGATTCGAAGCGTGAAAGCTCACTGGTTGGATTATTTGTCCTCGTAGCCGCCGGGCTACTCATCGTGACGGTCTTTCTGTTGTCGGGAAGTCTCGGACGCGGTGACATCCCTTACCGCACCTACTTCAAGAATGCCGGAGGACTCGCGCCGGGATCGGAAGTCCGCTATGCCGGCGGACCGCCCATTGGAAGAGTTCAGAAGGTCGCCAGCGATCCGCAGGATCCCACGCGCATGGAGGTGGATTTCTCGGTCAATCCGGATGTACCGGTCAAGACCGACAGTACTGCGACCATTACCAGCACCAGCCCGCTCGGCGACAATTTCCTGGGCATCGTTCCGGGAACCACCGCTGCTCCCAAGGCCAGCGCAGGCACAACGCTGAAATCCACGGAATACATCAGCTTTGCCGATATCGCAGCGATCATCAGCGGCCTTGGCCCGAACGCGAACGACCTGATCACGAATCTGGATGCGCGCGCGGTGGCGCTTCAGGATACTCTCAATCGCGTGAACGACCTGCTGAGCGATCGCAATCGCGCCAACATTTCGGCGAGCCTCGGCAACGTTCGCGGACTCCTCGAGGAAGACCGGCCCGCCATTCACGCGGCGATTGTGAACCTGAACGATGTGGAGACAAAAGTTCAGCCGCTGCTGGATGACTTTCGCAAAACTTCCGCGGAGGCAAATCAAACGCTGGCTCACCTGGACGCAACTATCAGCGAGGACCGCCCCGACCTGCACGCCGCCGTCGCCAGCCTGAAGCAAACTCTTACTTCCGTGAACGTATTGGCGGATCAGTTGAATCAGGTCCTCAACACGAACGACGAGAATCTGGACGAAATTCTCGATAATTTGCGGCACGTCACCGCGAACCTGAATGCCTTCACCGAAACCATCAAGACGCGTCCCTACACGCTGATTCGTTCTTCGGGCATCAAGCCGCACAAACCGGGAGAGGCCCCACCCAGATGAAATCTACGCAAACATCTGTGTCCGCCTTTATGCGCGGAATGGCCGCGCTGGCGTTGTGCCTGGCGGGAATTTTCACTGCGAGCTGCGGCGCTTCGCGGCCGGTTAAATATTACGTACTTGATCCTGGAGAATCCGACCCTGCTCGTCCGGCAACCTCTGCGCGCTATCCGATCACTTTGCTCGTGGCGCGACTCGGTTCCTCGCATCTCTATCGCGACGATCGTCTCGTTTACGGCTCAGGGCCTGTGGAACTGGGCACTTACGAATATCACCGCTGGGCGGAGCCCCCGATTGAGATGGTGCAGGACGCGCTGATCAATGCGTTGCGCTCTACTGACGACTATCGTTCCGTGGCGGCCATCGCCAGCAACCTGCGTGGCGAATATATTCTCCGGGGGCGTCTCGACTCTCTCGACGAAGTGGATAAACCGGAGATTACCGCTCGCGTTTCAATCGAACTCGAGCTCTTCGATGCCCGCGCCGGTGCTACTGTATGGACCGGAACCTATTCGCATGATGAACCGGTGAAGGGTAAAACCGTTCCGGATGTGGTCGAAGCGATGGATCGCAACCTGCGCTCCGGTGTGCAGCAGTTAGCCGCCGATCTCGGTCGGTATTTCGCGCAGTATCCGCCTGAACCATCTCAGCCGCAAGCTCTGCCTCGCCGTTAAAGCTCATCTCTTAAATGAAGTCTTAGTTATGCCACGGCTTGAAACTCTGCCCGCAACCCGCAAGTGCGACTCTTTTCGCGAGGAACCTCTGCAACTCACTACCCTCCACAGGAAACCTGTCATCCCGAGCGAAGCCGATGATGTTTCGGCGAAGTCGAGGGAATGACATTTTCTCTCTCTTTCATCAGCGCACAGCTTCGGCGTTTGTGCAGCAGTTCGCTGCCGGTTCACCCGGGCGCCGTACTGGTGTGGGGCGGGCTTCAGCCCGCCATCCGCGCAATCACGGAGTCGTTTCCGCCGACTTACCACCAACCCAAAAGTGTCCTGTCATCCCGAACCCGATCGGTTTTCAGGAGGGGAGGGATCTCTCTTGGTGTGCAGATTTCGCTGCTAACATAACCATTGGCTCGCGTTCGCCTCTACGACGCGCCGTCATTCTGAGCGTCGCATTTGCCCGAAAAATCCTCTTCGCCGTTTGTCGGCGCGCGGTTTCACCCATGCCGAGGCGGGCTTCAGCGCTTGGCAAAAAGAAGAAGTAACCCGAAGATTACTACCGGAATCATCGCCAGCATGATGTAGAACAGCACTTTTCGAAGCCACGGCGTGCGCCGAGTTTTCCAATCCCGAAGTTCCAGCCGGTCTTCCACGCCAACTTCATCCTGATGCTGCAGGTCATGCGCAAATTCAGCGGCCGTGGCATAGCGGTTTTTGGGGTCGCGCTCGATGGCGCGATAGATGATCTCCTGCAGTTGCGGCGTGATGCTGGGGTCGATTTCGCGCGGCGGAATAGGATTGTTCAGCAACCGGTCGTTCATGATGGCGAAGGGATTGGGCCCTTGAAACGCAGCCTGGCCGGTCAGCATTTCATACAGCATTACGCCCAGCGCGTAGATATCGCTTCGGCCATCCCCTCGTTTCCCCTTCACTTGCTCCGGCGAAATGTATTCGGGAGTGCCCATCACCTGCGAAAGCTTGGCGAATGTGAGGCGCCGCGATCCTTCCATGCCGGCGATGCCGAAATCGATCAACTTAACGCGGTCATCGGGGCCGATCATGATGTTCTCGGGCTTCAGGTCCCGATGCACTACGCCGTGCGTGTGAATGTAAGAAAGCGCTTCAGCAATTCCCACGGCAATTTTTACGGCGCGTTCGGGAGGCAGCTTCTTTTCGGTGGCCAGTATCTGCCGCAGCAGTTTCCCATCCACCCACTCCATTACCATGTAGATCTGGCTGCGGTCTTCCCGGTCGTAGACCTTCATCACTCCGGGATGGTCGAGCGCCATTCCGATCTCTTCCTCGCGCTTGAAGCGGTCGAAGAGAACCGGATCGCTTTCCATTTCGGGATGCGGGACTTTGATAGCGACGGTACGGTTTGTCTTTAGGTCGGTGCCGCGAAAAATGGAGGCCATACCGCTGCGGGCGACAACGCTATCGAGCTGGTAATGATCGAGTTGTTCGCCGGGGCGGACGGGATTCCTCGCGAGCGTCGTCGTAAGCGTATTCGGGCCATTCCGCCCCTATCAGCGAAGCAGATAGGGGCGCCCGCGATACATGCCGACGCGTTCGACACTCCGAATGCGTATCAGTTGCAGGCTGATATTATCACTGCCGTCGCGTTGATTGGCAATATCCACCAGGCGCTTTGCCGCGACAGACAAATCAGCGCCGTGCCCGGTCACCGCGGCCACTTCCGTCGTCGTGACCGAGTTATGCAAGCCATCGGAGCACAACAACAGCACATCCTCGGCAAAAACTTCGTGTTCGTTGATTTCAGGCGCGACGATGAGTTCGCCGCCCAGGCAGCGGCTCAACACGTGCCGCGTTTCGGCGTTTTGCACTTCGTTGGCGGAAAGTAGGCCCAGCCTCACATGCTCCTGGGCCACAGTATGGTCGCGGGTCAGGATTGAAGTCTGCCCTTTGCGCGTCAAATAGCACCGCGAATCTCCCACATGGGCAATTACCGCGCGATTGTAGCGAAGCGCACAGGCCACCACGGTTGTCGCCATGCGCGCCGCAGCGCCTCCCAATTCGTGTCCCGCGTCAATCACGCCCTTGTTTGCTTTTTGTACGAGCGACGCCAGCAAACCTCCGTGAGGCTCTCCAGCAGGGGCTTGTAGAAAACCGTTGACCATGGAGTCCACGGCCGTTCGCGAAGCTACTTCGCCACAATCCTGGCCTCCAACGCCATCGGCAAGAACGAAAAGCCAACCGTGAGAGCGGATTCGTGACGTCTCCGCAGGGGTCGCATGCCCTAGATAATCTTCATTTCCTTGCCGGACTCGTCCTAGGTCGGAAAGCTCGACAAACTCGAGGTCCATAGCACCTGTTGAAAGTGGAATTTCTCGAGCCGGCGCCACGGCAGCAGCACCGCTCGATATTGATAGCCCTCGATACATTAGACCCTACTCTCTGAAATGAAAACAGGGCGGGCTTGCGCCCGCCCTGTCAACGATGCGGCTTAAGCGGGCTTACCTCACGGCGTGGCAGTGGAGCGGGTCGGCACTAACGTCGTCCGCCCTGATTTCTTGCTCGACATCGTAAAGTAGATGCCCCCATAAATGGCCCAGACCGCGGCGATCCCCAACGCTAGATACGGCTCCATCTTTGTGCCGTACCCCATGAACGGCCCGATCAGATAGAACGCCATGCAAACCAGGTTGGCCAGCACGCCGAACACCGGGACCAGCATGTGTTTTACGAAGTTGAATTGCGGGTGTCCATGGAAGCAAACGATGCACGTGACGCAACTCAGGCCGTAGAGCAAAAAGGTGCCAAAGTTGGAAGCCAGTGTAATCGTCAGCAATGTATTTGGAAGAGCAGCCATTTTGTCGTGGGTCAGGTATCCGAAGCTCGACCAGAAACCATGCGGCAAAGCTGCGATCGCGGCGTCGGTCGGAGCGCCTCCGTCACCAAAAACCATGACCAACGCCAGGCATCCGAAAATGGCGGAGATCACCGCCAGTGTCCAGATGGCCCGGTGCGGGCTGAGGTTCTTGTCGTGCAGCATCCCAAAATGTTCCGGCACTTCCTGATCTTTACCCATGGCGTAAGTCACGCGCGCCCCGGTATTGATGCAGGAGAGTGTGGTTCCGATCAAGGCGAGAAACACCGTGATCGCTTCCAGGAACATGAAGATGCGCCCATGTCCCGCCCCGAACAACGCATCGCCGACCATGACCATCAAGTCGCCGATGGGAGCGGCGGAGGCTGCCGCGTTCTGCATGGTATAGCCGCTATTTAAGACGTAGTTTGCGGCGAAATACTCGAACAGATAGCAGAAAGCTCCTTGTACAAGTAATGACGTGATAACCGCTATCGGCACGTCCCTTTTGGCGTTTTTGGCCTCACCGCCTAACGATGTGACCGATTCAAATCCCACCAGAATCAAGATGGCCACCGTTGCCTGCACGAACATAGACCCGAAGTTGTGCAGGCCAACCACCGATTTCGCATTCGGATGCGTCAGGAAATTGCCCATCGCATCCTTGTCCGGATAGCTCACGTGATACGGCACTGGCTTTCCGGCCGCGTCCAACTGCGGTTGCGGTACCATGTTCGCGTCACGCACGATTACGTCCGTTTTTTGTCCGTTCACCGTCTGCGATTCGGTCTTGAACTCGTAATCATAGGAAGCGGTTGTTGTCGCGTCCCATTGCCGCGCCACGCTGCCCGGCGCGTGATTAACTCGGTAGCCGATGGCCATCACCGAAAATACGATCAGCGCCGAGATTTGAATCACGTTAATCGCAATGCTCACCGCCGTAGAACCATTGACGCCGCGGTGCGCAATGTAGGCCACACCGAAGGTGAACAGGATAGCGACCAGCATCATGAATGCCGGACCCGGATTCGTAGCATTCATGAAGTTCGGATATAGCGTGCCAACCACGTACCCAACGAAGATTCCAGTGACCGCCACCATGACGCCGGGGTAGATCCAGTAATACAGATGCGATGCCCAGCCCACGATGAACTTTGAGAGGCGGGCGAAGCGCCAGGCCTTGTCGTGATTCAGGAAGGACTGCTCCGCGAAATAGTAAGAACTTCCTGTGCCGGGATACAGTTTCGCCATTTCCGCGTAACAGATCGCGGTTGCTAGGCACAGCAGCAGTGCGAACAGAATTCCGATCCACATCGAGGGAGATGTCGATCCTTCGGTTGCTTGCGCATAAAAGGTGAGCCATAGGAACGCCCCAGGAGCGATGAGCGCCATGGCGTTCATCGTCAACCCAGTTAGCCCTAAGGTGGCTTGCATCTCACCGGTTGTCTTCTCGGCCATAAACGGTGATTCCTCCTTTAAGGTTGTGCTGATCTGGGGGACATTAAGGGAGTATAAAGAACTAGTAAAATGCAACGTTGTTATAGGGAGAATCCAACTTTTGGATGTCCCGCTATGCCAGTCTTGACTTTAGAAATTCCCAGCAATTGCAGCCATTTCCATTGATAAACTCTCCCGGAATCGGCCGTGTGCGGGCATTTGTGAATGGGTTGAATCACTTTTATCTATATATGAGAAACGGTAAAGAAGGTGGAATCTAGACCGCGCTTAGGCGAGCACAAATGAAAATTCTGGGATTTTTGCTTCTTTTATCGGGAGGCGGAATTGTGTTTGCCTCTATCGCTCTGCTTGCCGCCGGAGCCGCTCGCATCGCTTTCCTGCTCGCGGGGGTTGGGGTCGAGGTCATTGGACTCGTGCTTCTAGCGCGTGCGCATCCCCTTCTACGAGGAGGCGCGCGAGGGTGACCCTATCGCCGGCGCTGTCCGACATCGCAGCTCTCCTGTGTCTCCTCTCCATTCTCCTGGTTCCGGTGGCGGTCGCTGGACTCTCGCTCATCAACACCGGACTTGGCCGCTCGCGAAGCGCCTCGCATATGATGCTCTCCTCTCTGTGCCTCGCTTCGGTTGCGGCTCTCATCTATTTCGCATTTGGGTTTGCCTGGCAGGGATCTGCGGGCGGCCCAAGTTATCAGTTTTTTATCAATGGAAGGGGCTGGAATTGGATCGCCACGGGTTCCTTCTTCTTCCGGCGAATTGACCTCGACGGTTCGCCGGCGTCCCTCGCGGCTCTGCTGGGAATGGTGAGTGTTGCTCTTGCTGCATTGATTCCCCTGGGAGCGAGCAGTGATCGGTGGCGTTTAGGCGCGGCCTGCGCCTCCACCGTATTGCTTGCCGGCTGGACATTCCCGCTATTCGCTCACTGGGTTTGGGGTGGAGGCTGGCTGGCGCAACTCAGTGGACTCGATGGACTCGGCCACGGGTTCGTGGATGCCGGAGGATCGAGCGCGATTCAGGTGGTGGGAGCATTGACGGCTCTTTCGATGGCCTGGATTCTCGGTCCGCGCCGGGGCAAGTACACCGTGGAGGGCATGCCCAGCGCCATCCCAGGTCACAACAGTGTGCTCGTATCGCTCGGCTGCATTTTGGCGCTGATCGGATGGATCGGCTTGAATTCAGCCGGAGCCTTGCTCTTCGCGGGTGCAACGCCAGGGACGACGGTTCGCATCGCCATGAATACATTTTTATCTGCAGCAGCCGCTGGTCTGATGGCCGCTGCTATCACGCGCGTCCGCTTCGCAAAGCCGGACGCGTCGCTGACCGCAAACGGCTGGGTCGGTGGATTAGCCGCGAGCAGCGCCGCATGTGCGTTCGTTGTTCCGGCGGAAGCAGTGGTAATCGGCGGAATCGCTGGGGCCCTGGTTGTATTTTCAGTGGAATGGTTTGAGTTGCGCCTCGGTGTGGACGACCCCGCAGGTGCGATTTCGGTTCACGGAGTCGCTGGTCTTTGGGGCATTCTCGCGGTCGGATTTTTTGCGAATTTCGCGCCCCCCGGAACCGCACTGAACGGCCAGGCTTCCCCAACAGCTTCGGGCCAGTGGCTGGCCCAGCTTGTGGGTATTGCCACGCTGATCGGATTTGTCTTGCCGCTGACTTACGGTCTGAATTGGCTGCTGAATCGATTTTATCCGCAGCGCGTTTCGCCGGAAGGGGAACGTCAAGGCATGGATCTCTACGAACTTGGCGCCGGAGCCTATCCCGATTTCATGACCCACGGCGACGACTTTTCGCAACGCTGACGGATAACTATCCGGCCTGCCAAGGGGTTAACGGCTCGTTCACATCACGACACACTATTTTTGACACCTTGGCCCGCCTATCCCAGAATTTACACGTACCCTCTCGGAGGCATCCGTGCGTTCGTTCTGCCGCTCGATTCTGGTCGTGGTGCTGGCATCAGGAATGATGACCTCGCCCGCGGTAGCTGCTGCAAAACCGCTCGGCATGGTTGTGCTCGCGCAAAATGCCCATCTGGGCGAAGCGGACCTCGCGCTCGGAACCAACGTGTTCTCCGGGGATTATCTGCAGACCGAGCCTCGCGGCACGCTTCGTATGCGACTCGGCGCGGCTCAGGTGTATCTCTCCGCCGCCAGCGCCGCGATTCTTGACCAGCAAGGGGACACTATCGGCACAAAATTGGTGCGCGGCACCGTGGGATTTTCGTCCGCGCCAGCCAACGGATTCGAAATTGAAACGCCGATCGCCACGGTGCGTCCGGCGAAAGGACCTGCGTTTGGAGAAGTGACGCTCGTCAATCCGCAGACGATTCTCGTGGCGGCGTATCGGGGATCTTTGCTGGTAAAAGGCAATGGAATCGAACGCGTGATACCGGAAGGAAGCGCGTACAACATCACATTTTCGCCTGAGCCAGAACCATCCTCATCGTCGCCCAGTCCACAAGGCGCCTACGGCGTGAGCAATCACGGCCGCTGGCTTGTTGCTGCCGGAATTTTGGGCGGAACAGCAGCAATTTCCTATTGGGTATGGCACCACACCACTGAAAGCGATCCGAACCCGCAGCAGTAGCAATCTCGCCAGTTCAAAATTCGACTCCTCATAATTCTTACTCTTTTTCCTCGGGGCGAGTGGCAACGGCTATGTCCATCGCAGTATCTTTCGGGAAGACCACTTCGCGACCGCGCGAAATGAAATGATCGTAGACGGACATACCGGCGCCGTAGGCGCCCATGGAATAGCCGAAGGCGCGAGACTTGACCGTGGCACCGAGCACCATACCGACCAGCTTAAATCCGCCGGCGCCCCCCACGACACGATTGCTGGTGTTGCCGGCAGGATTGGCAATCTTGGCGTCGGAATCACCGCCCATGGAAACCGCGGCCATGCCCATGGCAATGCCGGTTTTTAAATAACGAGATTTTGGAGTAGTGGCTTGCGCGCCGCCTTCCGAATCCAGCTTCAGATTGTCGGCCTTTCCTGCTTCCACGCCGCTGAGCACGGCATCGATTTTCTTGTCCACGCCGTCGGGGAGAACGAGCTCGTGAAAAACAAAGCGCAACTGGCCGTTGCGGCTGAGCCGCCGCGCGGACATGACCTGAACGACGTCCCCTTTCAAAAAACTTCCTTGGGGTACGACTAATTTGTCGTCATCGAACAGCGGTTGCGAAACCACCGCTTCGACGTCATCACCTTTTTGCGCGATGGCGGAACTGAGCGGCGTTACAAGGCGCGCGTGAACCACGCTGCCTTCAGGGGGTGTTGTACCGATGGAGGAAGCGAGTTCAGCGGTCAGCGGTTCGGCGCCAAATTCGAGGGGCTGCTGGAGCTCGGCGAAGTAAGCGGTTCCGGGATCAATGTATTGAGGGTGGACCGGAAGCAAACTGACCGCGTAGCGCTGGATCCGATGAATTTTACCGGGAGCTTCGACCTGCTTCAGCGCGTTGTTCCATTCCTGTTTGGCCTGCTGCTTGGCTTGGGCCGTTTTGGATTCCGCCTCGGATTTAATCGTTTTCTTTTTGCCGGCGTCTGCGGCGGAGACAAATTGA
>Ga0335085_10012038_pt1 | contig 12773 bp, 6 predicted proteins | sample Lox_Sample_45_FD_206712 | JGI IMG/M metagenome (GOLD analysis project Ga0335085, IMG submission 206712) | Soil microbial communities from Loxahatchee National Wildlife Refuge, Florida, United States - Lox_Sample_4.5 | ecosystem: Environmental > Terrestrial > Soil > Wetlands | place: USA: Florida...
AAGAAACATCTTCAAAGAAGAAATCACACGCAAACAATTATGGTTGGCTTTTCTGACGGAACCAAGGATGGAGGATACCTGATGGCCAACTGGAGCATATACAAAGCAAAGGAGGAACTCACTAAAATTTCAAAGCAATATGGAATTGATGTAGTCTTTTTTGATGGCAGAGGCGGTCCGCCTGCAAGAGGAGGCGGCAAAACTCACAAGTTTTATGCATCAATGGGAAAAAACATCGCAAATAAAGAGATTCAACTTACCATACAGGGACAAACAGTGAGTTCCAATTTTGGCACAATCGACTCTGCTCAATACAATATTGAACAATTGATACATGCCGGCATTTCCAACGATCTTTTTTCTTCACGAAAATTAACACTGCAGCAGGATGAGGAAGAGCTTTTCCAGGAAATGGCTGATATAAGTTTTGACAGTTATACTGAATTAAAGGAACATCCTTATTTCATGCAATATCTCAATGAAGTGAGTCCATTACAATTTTATAGTGAAACAAATATCGGCAGCCGGCCCAGCAAACGAAGCGGATCCGGCAGATTTGAATTGAAAGACCTTAGAGCCATCCCTTATGTTGGCTCATGGAGTCAGTTAAAACAAAATGTTACCGGTTATTATGGAGTCGGAACCGCATTACAGGGAATGGAGAAAAAAGGAAAATGGAAAGAGGTGAAAGAGCTTTATGACAATTCGCTTTATTTTAAAACGCTTATAGATAACTGTGAGATGGCTATGAAAAAATGCTTTTTCCCGCTCACGGAAAATTTTTCAAAACATCCTGTATATGGAGAAATCTGGACCAAGATTTATAACGAATTTGAATTGACCCAAAAATACCTGTTTAAATTATCAGGTAAACACGAGCTGATGGCAGATTATCCGGTGGAACAACTATCGATTCAAATGAGAGAAAGAATCGTTTTGCCTTTGAGTACTATTCAACAATATGCGATTATCAAATTCAGGAAAGTAGAAAAAGCGCTGATCAGTTCTCCTTTAAAAGATGTATATGAAAAGCTGATCATCCGCTGCTCCTTTGGTATCATTAATGCCGCAAGAAACTCCGCCTAATACAATTTTGAAAGATATCGGCATTCGATATTGGCTTATTTCAAAAGAAAAAGTTTACAATTTCGATTTTCATAAATGACCCGAAAACGAAATCCCTGAAATTACAAGCAATCATATAAGGGAATTTCAAAAAAAATCTAGTTTTTTTTGAAATTTCTTTTCCTTTTTTTTGGGGCTGCCAAGTTGTATTTTTTGATAGATCTACGACTTGCTTATGAAGAAATAATTAAAAATTCGGTAAAATTCATTATTATATAGATTCAATACACACATTACTTTTTTTTATAATTGATTTATTCAGTTCAAATGAATCTCAACTATTTGTTTTACAATATTTTTTATATAATCTTTGCATTGCAATTGATCACTTATGTTAAGTTTATTCATCGTAGTTTTCTATACTTATTTTATCCAGATCCAACATTATTTTGCAATGATGGACCAGTCATATCTGGATATCCTGAAAATTTTTATCGGCTCAATAGGATGGATCGGAGGTCTGACATTATATATGTGGAGAAGAGAAAAAAAGAAGAACCCTGCTTTTAGTTTAATTCAAAGTCAGAATATTCAAGAATAAATAATTTTATCAATACATACGCACAAAAAAATCGTTTCTTAAAACAGAAACGATTTTTTTTTGGAATGACTTATTTCAAAATCAGGATAAATTAAGCTGAACTTCTGGGCTAGTTTCAGGAACAACAGGTCTAGCAATTTTAATAGTACCAATTGCACGAAAATAGACATAGCTAAGCACAACGGATGCGACAACACTCGTTAAAATAGCAATCTTCGCGATATCACGGAAACCTGGTTTGTAAAACGCAAGCATTGTAGTAAAAATCGACATCGTAAACCCGATCCCTGCGAGGGTCCCCATCCCAAATAATTGTTTCCATCTGACATTACCAGGCAAGTGTGCAATATTGAATGCAACAAGCAATCTACTGACAAGATAAATACCTACTGGTTTGCCAATGACAAGGCCACAAATAATTCCAAGACCGATGGTGGTATTCAGTGATTGCACAACGTTGGATGGGATAAGGATTGCAGTGTTCGCCAAAGCAAATAGAGGAAGAATGAGAAAGTTTACGTATTTGTGTATTGCTTTTTCAATTTTAGCAAGTGCATTTACAGGCATCGCAAATGCAAATAAAACACCAGTAATACTAGCTTCAACTCCTGACTGAAGCATAAAATACCACAAAATAAATCCTAGAACAATTTGCAAAATGCCAAATCTTACTTTATAACGGTTGCAGGCTAATAAAGACAGGTACACCAATAAACTTAATCCAAGATAAATCCATTGAATATGGCCGCCGTAAAAAAGTGCGATCACAATAATAGCACCCAGATCGTCTATAATTGCCAATGCCATCAACAATATTTTCAATCCCACGGGAAATCTCTTTCCTAAAAGGGAAGCAGCACCTAATGAAAAAGCAATATCAGTTGCAGTAGGTATCCCCCAGCCGTGCGAATAATTAGTGTGAAAATTGAAAGCAGTAAAAATTAAAGCAGGAACAAGCATGCCGCCGAAAGCTGCGCCAAATGGTAAAATCGCTTTTTTAAATGAAGAAAGTTCGCCAGTCAATAGCTCTCTTTTTATTTCGGTAGCAGCAAGAACAAAAAAGAAAGCCATAAAAAAATTATTGATCCATTCTATAAATGATCCCGGTAGATGAAAGTTTGAGAATACATGAATTTCATTATTCCATATGTTTCTATACCATTCTGTTGAAGAATTAGTAATAAATATTGAAATAAGAGTACAACCTATTAATAATATACCCGTTGCCCTACTGTCATTGATAAAATCACGCAAGGGAGTCATTATCCGATGGTGAAGAGCTTTGTTTGCTTGTGGAACTGCCAAATTTATGAAGTTATAAATTTAAAAAACTATAATATGTATACTTCTTATAAATTATATTCGAAATTAGGGGATATTTCATAAAATCGGATATATTTTACTGATAAAAGCACATATATTTTTTTATTTAATGTAAAAGTTTATTAGTCAAAAAGCTCCTGTTGGAAGCAGGAGCTTTTTATTTTCTCACTCTATGAGATCAATCAACATATCCATGCACACCCATTTCAGGGATATCTAGACCTGCTGTCTGGTCAGCATCGCTTGAACGAAGGCCTATTGACGTTTTGCTTAGAAGCTTGAAAAATATGTACATCACAACGAAGACAAATACGAAGCAAGTAGTTCCTCCAATAAATTCAGCTATAAATTGTTTGGGGTCACCATAAAATAATCCCTTTACTGTTCCTGAAACTCCATTCCAGCCATCACCGTATTTACCATCAGCAAATAGACCTAAAGAAAGAACTCCCCAGAAACCATTTACACCATGAACAGCTACTGCTCCCACGGGATCGTCAATTTTGAGTTTTCTATCCATAAAATAATACCAAACAACAACCAAGATACCTGCAACAGCTCCGATAATAATTGCTCCGGTAGCATTTACAAATGCACATGGGGCAGTGATTGCCACCAAACCTGCCAACATTCCATTGGCAGCCATTCCCGGATCGGGTTTGCCGTATTTCATCCATGCGTACATAATCGCAAAGAATGCACCAGATGCGCTGGCTAGCATTGTATTTGTAGCTATAACAGATATGCGCAGATCTGTACCCGACAGTGTAGAACCTGGATTGAATCCAAACCATCCGAAAGCTAAAATAAATGTGCCTATAATTGCCATTGGAATATTGTGCCCCGGTATAGTATTAACTTTGCCGTCTTTTCCATATTTGCCAAGTCGAGGCCCTATCACCATTGCCCCCGCCAATGCTGCAACACCTCCTACTTCATGCACAACAGAAGATCCGGCAAAATCAACATGCCCATGGCCCAATCCGAAATTCACACCCAATTGTGAAAGCCAGCCACTCCCCCATACCCAATTACCAAAAATGGGATAAACGAACATCGAGATGAAGAACCCATAAATGACAAAAGATTTAAATTTCCATCTTTCTGCCATAGCGCCAGTAGGTATGGTGGCTGTTGTGTCCATAAATACCAACTGAAACAGGAATAAAGCAAATATCCCCACGTCGTAAACATTGCTGTTTAGAAAATAACCTGCTGTACCCCATAGGCCGAAATCATGTCCGAAAAGATGCACGGTGAATTCATGGCTGGTTACACCAGCAGCTCCCCCCAGGCTCGCAACATTTAGTCCGCCTCCAAACATAAATGCAAAACCACATATCCAGAATCCTAATACACCCAGTGCATAGACAAGGAAATTCATTGTCATGGTATGCGCCACATTCTTTTTTTGCGTGAATCCGGTTTCAACCATAGCAAAACCTGCCTGCATGAACATCACAAGAAATCCGGTGATCAAAGTCCAAACAATGTTGATTGCGATCTTGTTATGCCCATCCGCATCACCGATTGTATGGACGGCAGCAGCCAGCTTGCTTATGCTGGAACTTGTGGCTAGTACTGTTGTGTCTTTTGCTGAAGCGACTGAATCCAGGACCTTTACAGTTGTAGTATCAATATCTCCGAGAGTCCCGGTTTTTGATCCATTGGGATCCTGAGAAAAGGACGCATATGGTATGCTTAACAAAATCAAACCGACAAAAAAAATCTGTCGTTTGAACATTTTTGTTGCCTTACCAACAGTGTTTAAAAGCATGTGTTGAAGTTTTAGTTTGGGTTAAAAATTGGTTTGCTTATTTAGTTGAATAATTAAAAATGATAGACTGCGGCCAGCAGAGCGCTAAAAGTTGATTGAGTGTAGGTATTGTCTGTTTTATAGAAAAAGTTTTTGGAACCATTATCCAGTCTTATTTCCGGCATTATCGTGAGATTGCTGCCCACTTTACATAAAGCAGTAAGTGTTACGTCAAATACATTTAATCCCGGAGTCTGAGTTGGATCTACAGGATTGATTTTTACTCCATCCTTATCAGAGAAATATTCGCCACGAAGGGTGAGTCCAAAACTTGAGCTTGGATCAAAGTTCAAATAAACTGCAGAGCCCCACCAGCTGGTTGACTTATCCAAAACAGAAGATTTTATCGACTGAACAGTGCCGTTGAATCCAATACCAAATTTGCTGGTAATTGTACCATTGATAACAAGATCAAACTGGTTCATGCTTTGAAACAGGGTATACCCAGGAGAAATCACAGTATCCTGGCTCACGCCTCCATATCCCTGATAATTCAGAAAGAATTTCCATTTCCCGTCTGTTGTGCCTGTACTGAATTGGGCAATTGCAACTTTCGTCCCCGAGCTGGTAGTGGAAAAATCAGTAGGATTCGCAATACCAACCATGAATGCGGTCGTTCCACTCAGGGAAACATCTGCTTTCAAACCGGTGTGAAAGAACGGTCCATACGAAAACATGTAATCCATACTGTAATTCCTGTTTACATATGCATCCAATACTTCATAACCGATATGAGTACCCCATTTACCCATTGTAAATTTGATTTTGCTCGAAGCCTGATAGCTTACATACAATTGCTTCACTGCAAATAAAGTAGGGTGACCGAAATCGTTATACGAAAATTCTTCAGCTCTTCTTCCAAAACCGAGATCAGCTGTTGCACTCACTTTTCCAAAACTGTGATCTGCCCGCAACGAAGCCATTCCTAATTCGAAGGAACTTTGCGAATTTGTAAAACTGGTGTAGTTATTAGTCTTTCCTGATGGGGCATTAAAATTATACCGGTAATAAGCATCGACAGAACCTGTGATAGTGACGGGTGGTGGTGTTTTTACAGCAGTGTCAGCAGCCTTTTTTGTCGAATCTGTGCCTTGCGAAAAACTCATAATAAAACATAACAAAGCCGTACATGTTGCGGAAAGTTTTTGTAACATTGCAATTGGTTTTAAGTGTTAAAAAGGGGTATAGCAATGAACTTGTTCCAGAAGTTCTACCAATGCTGTACCTTTTTTATTTATAAACTTTTAAATACTCTTGCCGTTTTTTTCAAAGGCGAATAATACCAAGCCGGGCATCAACAAATCCTGGTTGATTTTCTCAGACTTTCTCTTTTTTTTCTGATGACCAGACCCGAAAGGAAAAGGCCTGAATAAACCCGGTTTAAGAACAAAACTTAATAGAGCAACCGTAAGAATCCCTATTGCCAATAGAGGGCAAGCAAGAATTTCGTAGACTAATTCAGTGGATAAAGGCAGGTTATAAGAATTATTAGTAGTAGTAAAAATCGTAATCAAAATAAAGGGAATCGGAAAAATGAAAATTGATATCGATTTAAATAAAATTGTCAATTGGCATTAATATTTAGGCTAAGATAGTTTAATACATCAAAAAAAAGACAAATTAAATAAAAAAAAATAAATATAAATTTTAATAATATTATGTTATTTCTCACAATAAATTGATTTATAATATATTTAAATAATTTTTTATAAATGGAGATTTTAAAAAAACATATTATAATAAATCAACTGATAATGATCAATTTTATTTTATAAGTTGATTTCCAAAAAAAGCTGCCAAAAATCTAATGAAAAAAAAAACCTTTCTTACCTAATTGGAGTATTTGTAGGTGCTGAAGGGAAATATTTACACAGTTATTTTTTTGTTGATCAGTTACTCTGAATTATACTTGGTATACTAATTGCCGAAGAATTCAAAGTTATTTCTGCTTAAAAAAATTTTCAAGGTTGTTTCCACAACTGTTTGCCGACGAAGGACTTTTCCTTCTGTGTTAAAATTTTTTGGCGTAAATTTCGTCGTTGCTTCCATGATCTGCACCTTCATTCTATGCTGTTACAAAAAAAATTGTAATGATCAGGCACATTTTCAGGAACCTTTATTTCCTGGCTTTTTTGAATGGTTTTTTACTGGCAACTCTTTTCTATTTCAAAATGGAAGCGAATTATGAACAGGAGTTGTTCAAGGCAATCCAATCAAATATTGACAGCAAAATAAATTTAAAAGACAACCAGGATTCCGTTGTTGTGAAAGTCATGCAGGCATGCCATGCTTTATTGACAGACAGAGCTTCTGTATTCCGCAATCAAAACTTGGATGGATTCAAAGTGGATTATGTTCACCCTTCTTCGATAGACCTGATGACAGCACAAGGCGCGTGCGGAAGCTATTCAATTGTACTTGCAAGAACACTTGAAAATTACGATTACCCGGTAAGAATAGCGCAAATGAAAGCGCTTGGGAGATTCGCAGCACATAATGTAGTAGAAGCAAAAACCACGAACGGATGGGCAGTCCTGGATCCGCTCTTCAATGTTTATTTTGTCAAACCTACATCGGGTCTGGCCAGTTTTGCGGACGTTCGCGACAATTGGGAATATTACAAAAAGCAACTGCCTTCCGATTATGATTTCAATTACAAATATGAAGATGTCAGGTATTCTAACTGGGGAAAGATTCCATTAATTTTACCAGCCGCAAAAAAAATTCTTGACCTTGTTTTGGGCAAACAAAAGGCAGATTCCATTTCACTGCGAGTTTATTTTTTAAAGATGTATGATTTTTACTTCATACTTATTCTTATTTTGTATATACCCGTTTTTATTTTAACCCTGAGAAAATTGATCAAAACAAAAATTTTTCCTCAGCCAAATATTCCCCTTACTCCTGCAAATATTATTAAATATGCGAAGGTGCGTTTGATTAATAAAGAAATCAATAGCGGCATCAAAACATAAAATTCTTTGTCTGTCTTTTGTATTGCCTTTCTTCCTTATCCTTTATGTTGGGTAAAGAACAATCACAATCAGCAGAATTATTAAAATAATACCCTCAGTGGGATATTCTTCTAGTATCTATTCTCGTCCCAAATTCATCATTTTCGCACCTGCCCATTTTCATATGTACACATTGTATATATTTGGATCATAAAACATTTTTGATGCTGAAAGTAGGCGTATTCGGCGCTGGCCACCTTGGAAAATTTCATTTGAACAACTGGAAAGAAATTAAAAAGGTAGAGTTGATCGGGTTTTACGATCCGAATGACGACATTGCAAATGATGTAATCGAAAAATACCAGGTACAACGATATACCGATGCAAATAAGTTAATGAATGCTTGTGACATAGTAGATATTGTTGCACCAACTAATTTTCATTTCGAATTGTGTGAACAGGCTGTTCGTAAAAGCAAGCACGTTTTTGTTGAAAAACCACTTGCAAACACAATGTCAGAAGCAAAGGAACTGATCAAACTTGTAAAAGAATCAAATATCAAATTGCAGGTCGGACATGTAGAACGTTTCAACCCTGCTTTTCTGGCCCTATCTTCCACATCCCTAAATCCATTGTTTATTGAAGTGCATCGCCTGGCACAGTTCAATCCCAGGGGCACGGAAGTGAGTGTGATATTAGACCTAATGATACACGACATTGATATCATTTTGAGCATCGTGAAAAGCGAAGTAAAAAATATTTCGGCCAGTGGGGTTTCAGTATTAACAGATACTCCCGACATCGCGAATGTTAGAATTGAGTTCAATAATGGCTGCGTAGCGAACCTTACTTCCAGCCGCATCTCCATGAAAAGAATGCGAAAAATGCGTTTGTTTCAGAAAGATGCATATATAGGAATCGATTTTCTCAATAAAAAAACTGAAATTATTAAACTAAAAACTGCTTCTGACGAGGATGCATTTGCCTTCGATATTGAAACAATGAATGGCAAAAAAACAATTGCCATATTAAACCCCCAGATCCCTGAGGTGAATGCGATTAAAATGGAACTGGAAAAATTCTGCGAATCTATAATCAACAATACTCCGACCATTGTTTCAGAATTGGATGGATACCGGGCAATGGATATTGCTCATCAAATATTGCAAAAGATCAAACATAATACCATCAACACCTAACGACTGCATGCCAGTTCCTAAAAAAACCCACATAATATGGTATATTTTTGGCGACTATCTCGCAAGTATTCTGGCCTGGGTTATTCTTTATTTTACCCGTCGGATTTTACTTTCGGAACCAATAACGATCAATAATCATATTTTTCTTAATAATCGTTTTTGGCTTGGTATAGTTTTCATTCCCCTGGGATGGCTAATCTTTTATGGAATGGTGGGATCCTACCATTCGCTCTACAAAAAATCCAGATTGAATGAACTGACCGTTACGGCGGTCTGCAGCATCGTTGGTTGCACTGTTTTATTTTTTTCGATTGTGATCAACGATCCGCAAACTGATTATCGCTATTATTATAAAGCTTTTTTTACATTCCTTGTCTCTCAGTTCATACTTATCTGGATTGGAAGATGGCTTATACTCAATTTCGCAAAACATCAATTGAAAATCGGAAAAGTGGGGTTTAACACATTATTGGTCGGAGGCAATGCAACAGCGGCGAAAATATATAAGGACAGCTTCAGAGGATTAAAAACAATAGGATATAATTATATAGGCTATGTAAACAACGAGTCCAACGGTAAAATCAATTTATTAAAACAAATTCCTCAATTAGGTTCTATTAGTGACATGGAAACAATCATTGACAAGAATAATGTTGAACTGGTGGTTATCGCTATGGATAGATCAGAAAAAGAACATATTGAGAAAATCATAGAACAGTTGAGTGAAAAAAATGTCGAAGTAAAAATTATTCCCGATATACTTGATATTTTATCAGGATCAGTCAAAACAAGCAATCTATACGGAGCAGTTCTTTCAGATATTCAAACAGGATTGATACCTGAATGGCAACAGAATATTAAACGTCTTGCAGATGTCCTTATTTCTTTTATCAGTCTTGTATTGTTTTCTCCTCTTTTACTATATGCCTCTTTACGGGTAAAATTTTCTTCTCCCGGCCCTATTATTTATTCCCAGGAAAGGATTGGTTACAAAGGAAGAAAATTTAAGATTCATAAATTACGTTCTATGATCCAGGATGCAGAAAAAAACGGACCTGCTCTTTCATCTGAAAATGATGATCGCATTACGCCGTGGGGAAAGGTGATGAGAAAATGGAGAATAGATGAATTGCCACAACTTTGGAATATAATCAGGGGAGAAATGAGTCTGGTGGGCCCAAGGCCGGAACGACAATATTATATTGATCAAATCTCTCAGAAAACTCCTTATTTCCGTTATCTTCTCAGAGTTAAACCCGGCCTGACTTCCTGGGGCATGGTACAATTTGGATATGCAGAAAATATACAGGAAATGATCGAACGTATGAAATATGATCTTGTTTATATAGAAAATATTTCACTGGCGCTGGATCTAAAAATAATGTTACACACCCTTTTTACTATTTTTAAAGGCAAGGGCCGATAAGGAATAAAAAATTCAGAGTGATCGCCCAATGAAAAAAATCCTGTTTTCTTTTATTTTACCCTTAGGGTTGGGTGCTCACGCACAACAATACTGGCAACAGGAAGTAAACTATGATATTGAAGTCAATCTGAACGATTCTGAAAATAGTTTGGAGGGCTTTGTACAGATGGAATATACCAACCACTCTCCTGACACGCTTTACTTTATCTGGCTTCATCTATGGCCAAATGCCTATAAAAACGACAGAACTGCCTTTAGTGATCAACTGCTGGAAAACAACCGGACCGATTTCTATTTTTCGGATAAGGATCAACGTGGATATATCAACCGGCTGGATTTCAGAGTAAATGGCATCATCGCGGCGACCGAAGACCATCCTGAATTTATTGATATTATAAAACTGATATTGCCTCAGCCCTTGGCACCGGGAACCAGCATCAAAATCAGCACTCCTTTTTTTGAGAAATTGCCTTTCAATTTTTCAAGGGGAGGGCATGTCGGACAATCTTATCAGATCACGCAATGGTATCCAAAGCCTGCTGTTTATGATTCAAAGGGATGGCATCCCATGCCTTATCTTGACCAGGGTGAATTTTACGGTGAGCTTGGTAGTTACAAAGTCCGCATATCAGTTCCCAAAAATTATGTTGTCGCCGCAACCGGAGAATTGCAAAATGAAGAAGAAAAAAAATGGATGTTATTCAGGAAGCCGGATGTAGCAATTGATATCGATCCTGGTTTGCATAAAAAAAATAATCATCAAAAACATTATCCTCTCAACCATGATCAGTCGGAAACATCACCAATACCAGCTGATACAACCAATAGAATCAAAACTCTTGAATACAAACAAGACAAAATCCACGATTTTGCATGGTTTGCCAGTCAAAAATTTGTAGTAGATCACGATACTATACAGCTGGCCTCCGGAAGAGTCATCGAAGCTTATAGCTTTTATGAGCCTGAAGAAAAAATGATATGGAGTAAAAGTATCCTTTTTATAAAAGACGCAATTCGTTTTCACTCATCCTTCATTGGTGAATATCCATTTAACACAATCAGTATTGTTGAAGCGAAGATGGGTTCGCCGGGAGGCATGGAATATCCGACCATCGCTTGTATTTCGCCATTGAAAAAAGAAAAAGAACTTGACCTCACGATCAATCATGAGATTGGCCACAATTGGTTTTATGCAGCAATTGGATCAAATGAAAGGAGATACCCATGGATGGATGAAGGAATCAATACCTATTATGATCACCGCTATGAAAAATGGAAATATCAAACCCAATCAGGAGAACAACAAAGCCAGAAGAAGAAAACAGGTTTTTTTGAAAAAAAAATGCCTCAGAATATCAATGAGTTTTTAATAAATGTATTGACAAAAGAAAAACTGGATCAGCCAATTTCAACCAGCTCAGAAGATTTTACTGAAATAAATTATAATGTGATTGCTTATGAGAAAGCCGGCTCATGGATGAAACTATTGCAGGACAGCCTCGGTTCACGCTTGTTTGACAGCTGCATGCAATCTTATTTCAGACAATGGGAATTCAGGCATACTTATCCCGGCGATTTCCAGTCAGTAATAGAAAATACAAGCAATAAAAACCTGGAATCCCAATTTGCTTTACTAAAACAAAAAGGTCCATTAAATCCTCGAAACGAATCAAAAAAAATAAAACCTGCATTTTTGTTTTCGGCACACAATACTGATAAATTCAATTATCTCAATTTGGGGCCTGCAGCGGGATTCAATATGTATGACAAATTCATGATCGGAGCATACATGACAAACTTTAATTTACCGGAAAACAATTTTCAATTTCTTTTTATTCCATTATATGCCACAGGAAGCCGGCAACTAGATGGGATAGCAGATATTAGTTACTCCTGGCGACCTGATAATTTCTTCCAGAAAATAAGTGTTGGAGTTAATAGTTCCAGATTTTCTACCAATGCAGGGCTGGACACAAACAATCATAAAATATTCTCGGGTTTTTCAAAAATTGTTCCATTTATCCGGCTGAACCTCAAAAATAAAAATGCAAGAAGTTCTTTGAACAAATGGATTGAATTTAGGACCTATCTCATCAATGAAAAGAATTTCAATAATTATGTGTTGAGCCCCGTTGATTCTACTATCCATCCAATTTCAACAAACAGTAAGAGCCGCTATCTTAACCAACTCACTCTAAATATTAATGATTACAGAATCTTATACCCGTATAAACTGCAATTACAATTACAACAGGATAATAATTTTTACAGGATCAATTTTACGTCGAATTATTTCTTCAATTATGATAATACCGGGGGAATGAATGTGAGATTATTTGCTGCCAAATTTGGTTATTGGTCAAAAAATCCGGGTGTGGATGCTTCGAGA
>Ga0335085_10012039_pt1 | contig 12772 bp, 9 predicted proteins | sample Lox_Sample_45_FD_206712 | JGI IMG/M metagenome (GOLD analysis project Ga0335085, IMG submission 206712) | Soil microbial communities from Loxahatchee National Wildlife Refuge, Florida, United States - Lox_Sample_4.5 | ecosystem: Environmental > Terrestrial > Soil > Wetlands | place: USA: Florida...
TCTCGTGACCCTTGAAGCAGCACGGTTGCTGCCCTGGAGGCTGTAGGTGTCTTTCCTGGTGATAGGGTGCCCCGAGCCGCGGCGGACCGTGCCTGGGATTTCCTCAATGGCCGGCGCCTGGCCGGGCGGCGGTGGCTGGTGGGCCGTCCCGGCCTGCCGTGCTGTGCGCAGGGCGCGCGGCTCACCGATGGCCAGCGGGGACGGTTGCCTTGCTAGCGTGGCTGCCATGTCGGACGACCTGCCCAGCTTGCGGGCATCGCATGAGGATCGCAACCGCGTCGTGGACGCGCTGCGGGTTGCCGGCGGTGACGGTCGGCTCAGCGCCGAGGAACTCGACGCCCGGCTGGAGCGCGCCCTTACCGCCCGCACGCACGGCGAGCTGGCCAGGCTCACGGCCGACCTGCCGGTCGCGCCCGCCGCCAGGGACGTACTCGTGATCGAGCAGCACGGCGGCAGATACGCCAAGGAGGGACGCTGGCAGGTGCCTGCGCGCATCGAGCTTCGCACGCGGGAGTGCCGGGTCCTCCTCGACTTCACCCAAGCGGTGGTCACCTCGGACGTCGTGCGAATCGAGACGGACATGGTGCACGGCAAACTGCTCGTCATCAGCGCGCCGGACATCGTGATCGACACCGACGGGCTCGCCCTCACCTACTCCAAGCTCAGGCTCCGCTCGAGGAACGCCGCCGCCGATCCCCGTCTCCGCATCGAGCTCGCTGGGAAGCTCCTGCACGCGAAGGTCATCGAGCAGCGGCCGTGACGTCAGTCTGCGGTGCCGTGAACAGTTCGTCAGCTCCTGCATGGCTTCAGCGGGCACGCCCGGCACCCAGCACCACCGCAGCGTCGCCCGCTGAGACGGCGCAGAAGCCATGAGCACGGGCGACATCAAAGCAGTCCGACGTCCATTCAACTGACATCGGACTGGCGGGTCCGGATCAGGCTGTCCGAGCCAGATCCTTGCAGCTCAAGACCCCCTGGCACCACGTCAGATCACGAAGTCCGACTGCCGTGATAAGGCGATGATCACTCCTGCGGCGGAAGGTGCCCGGCCTGGGGGCAGTCACAGGTCCGTGCCGCGCTGGCCGCCGCATCGGCTGTGCGGGGCGGCTGGTGCCGACGGACGACACCGTGATGTGCACCTTCTCGCTGTGCGCCATCCCTGACGACCGCCGTGCCGTCGCCGAGACGCACCGAGTGCCGCGCACCCCTGCGGGCTGCTGCTGGCAGACCACGTTGCCGGGGGACCTGGCCAAGTCATCCGGCCGAAGGCAGCGATCCGGCTCATCCAAGTAGAGAGCATCCGCGGTCATGAGAGGCGCGCTGGCCAGCGGCAGGGGACGGCCCGCCTCGCCGGCCGGGCATGCCGATACGGCTTCACTCGACGATGCACACCGAGTCCAGGCCGGTCAGCGCGCCGACAGTGGCCGTATCGATCTCCCCCTCGACGGTCACCGCGGCCATGGTGCCATCCCATTCGTCACGGACCGTGAGAGAAGCGCCCTGCTCCTGAGCCAACCCCTCATCCCCTTCAGCGAGCAGTGCGGCATGGGCCGCTGGGAAGGAGAGAGGTGGCTTTCGGGCAGCCCAGGCCAGTAGTGGCTGACTGCTCAACCACGCCCTCAATGTAGTCGTACGCCCACCTTCGTCTACGGCCTGCCGCCGGATCACTTGCCCGCGTCGAGGGCGGTCAGCACGACGGCGATCGCGCTGCCGGAGCCGAAGGAGACCGATAACGACTGTGCGCCGCCGAGCCGAGCGCGGCGGACAACGCCCATTTCTGGCCGCCGTCGCTGGTCCAGGCGGCGAGCAGGCCGGTGTGCGCCCGCTGCCCATCTGGATCAGTGCCACATTGCCGTCGCCGTCCCGGGTCAGCCGCAGCATCCGCACGCGCTGCCTGCTCAGCGCGTCGGCAGCACCGGTCCGCCTGGTGCCATGCCGCCGGTGCGGGCACCGCTGCCTTCGGCCGGTATCTCACCAGCAGGTGCATGTGACCAGATGCGTCGCTGGACTCGCGCCGGACGTGCTGTAAGCAAGCTGTTAGGAAAGCGCCTCAAGGGCGTTCGGGTTCCGTTTGGAAACGTTCCCGGGCCCGGGATTGGATGTTCACTGGGCTGGTGAACGTTATCACGCCAGTGTTGATCGACGGTGCGGGCCTGACCGAGCTGACGGCGGCCATGGAGCTTTCCCGCCTGGGGGCTCCGGTCCGTCTCATCGGCGCGCCGCCCGGCCCGTCAGCCACGTCGCGGACCCTGGTCGTCCACTCGCTGACGGCGGAACTCCTCGAGCAGCGCGGGCTCAGCCCGGAAGCGCTCCCGGGCAGTAACCGGGTCAGGCACACCGCCGTCTATACCAAAGGCGGCCTGCTCGGCACGGCCGAGCTCGCCCCCGACTCCGATCATCGCGGGTACGCGCTGCTGGTCCGTCAGGCAGAGATGGAGCGTGCGCTGCGGGAGCAGCTGGCCTGCCAGGACGTGGTGGCCGAATACGGAACCGAGCTGGCCGCGCTGGTCCAGGATGAGCCGGGCTGGCGGGGTAAGCCAGGCGGCCCCGGCATCACGGCACTGCTGAGGCACCCAAGCGGGCGCCAGGAGGAGGTCGCCGCCTCCTGCCTGATCAGCGCGGACGGCAGGCAGGGCACCGCCGGTCACCTACTGAACTCGCCCGTGCACGGCGGCCCGGAGGGGCCGTCCTATACGCTGGCAGACCTGTGGCTGGACGGAGACCTGCGCGATGACGTGATCTCGGTATTCCTGGGCCACCGCGGCTTCGTCATGCTGCTCCCGGCCGACGGCGGCCGGTTCCAGTGCATCGCCACCGGTCTCCCGGCGCGCTCCGGCGACCCAGGCGGGTCGAGCCAGGCGGAGCTGCGGAAGTTCATCGGCGGATGCCTGCCCAGGTCGGTACAGCTACGGCAGGTGCGGTGGAGCTCGCGGTTTCCCGATACCGGGCGCCTGTCGCCGCCGCAGCGCTGCGGCCGGGTCTTCTTCGGCGGGGGCTCCGCTCATGCCTATTCCCCGGCTACCGGGCAGGGTGTGAACTCCGACATCCAGGACATGATCAACCTGGGCTGGAAGCTCGGGATGGTCCTGCAGGGAAAGGCGGCACCTAGTCTGCTGGACACGTACGCCGAGGAAAGGATTCAGGTCATCCGCGAGCTCGAGCACCGGGCTGAAGTGCCCGCGGATCTGCTCGGGCCTGGCAGCGCCCTCGTGCGCAAGCTCCTCACCCGCGTCGCGCCGACCCTGCTTGATCCGCATTCCCTGGTGGACTTGTGTGCCGACCTGGCCGGTGAGCTGATTCCCGACTACTGGTCGAGCCCGTTGTCGGCCCCGCCTCGCGGTCCCGGCAGCCTGCAGCCCGGCGGCAGCGTCCCTGACATGCGAATCTTCGCTTCTGCTCCCGGCACCCCCGCCGGTTCCCCGCCCCGGGCGATGCGGCTCCACGAGCTTGTCAGCCCGTCCCGGCTCAACCTGCTGCTCGCCGGTGACGCTGGCCCGGCGGCCGCACCTGCGGCCTGGCTCGAGCAGCAGTTGCAACCGTGGCGGGAGCTGATGACCGTGCACCTGGTGACAGCTGCCCCCGGCCATGAGGAACGGTTCCGCCGCGCCTTCGGCGGCGGGCAGAGCCTGATCCTGGTGCGGCCGGACTCACACGTGTGCTTCGCTGGCAGGCAGAAGGCCCTCCCGCGCCTGGTCACCTGGCTGAACACATGGTTCCCGCTAGTGCCCGGCAGCGACCACCCTGTCCGCCGACGGCAGCTGGCAGGATGGCTGCACCGGGCCTGAGCCGGTGGCCGCGAGCAGTCAGGCAGCGGCTTCGCGGCGGGCGAGCGCGGCTTCGGCGGTGAGCACGGCCTCGAACCGGCGCCGTACGTCGGCCCGGTCCGATGCCTCGGTAACCGAGCGCTCGCTGGCGCGCTGGATCATCTCCGCCTGGTCAAGCAGCAGGCGGCGCTGGCTGGCGTCCGACGTCTCCGTCATCATCTTCGCCAGCGTCTCGAGCTGGCGGATCATCACGGCGGGCATGCCCTGGCCCGCCTGGCGGATCTTCTCGAACGCCCGCTGCACCAGCCGCTCATGTCCCGGCTGGGCCGCGATGACCCGGATATATCCCTGGCTGTCACGGTGGACACGGGCCGGATGCCAGTGCCGCATGATCTTGCACAGGCTGTCTCCCAGCCAGTCGATGCACGTCAGGGCGGTGAAGGTGTCATTGACCGCGGGTGAGAGGGCGCGGATGGCGATCTCGACGAGCTGGTCGATCCCGAACGAGACGTCCTGGGTGAGGGTCCGGTACGGGCCGGTGATGTGGGAGCGCCCGAGCACCTCGCTGACCTGGGCGGCGGCGCCGGGCGGCCACACGCTGGCGACCGGGTGCCCTTGCATGATGAAGTGGCCGGGCCGGTAGCTGAGGTTGATGACCGCACCCGCGTCCGCCGCGAAGGCGACCAGGCGGTCCAGGCGGATGAACTGCACGTAGCCGCTCGTCGGCGCCAGTACTGCCTCGCCGCCGGACGCCAGCAGGGCCACGATTTCCGAGCGGCCCGGCCCGCACTCCGGGCCGCGGCCGCCACAGTGCGGGCCGCCTTGGGTCTCGATGGCGCCAGCCAGGTCACCGGCGATGCTGGCGATCACCTGGGGCAGCTGGATCGAGACCGCCGTGTGATGGATGAAGTAGATCAAGATGGCCAGGTCGGCCACCATCAGCCCCAAGGTCGTGGTGACCCCGATGTGCGGGACGAAGTCCCCGTGCGGGCCCGGCCCGATGGAGACCAGCACCAGTACCGCATACACGAAGGTCGCCACGAAGGTGCCGAGCGTCAGCTGGGTCCCGCGGTCACGGATGAAGTTCCGCAGCATCCGCGGCCCGAACTGGGTGGACGCCAGGGTCAAGGTGACCAGGATGATCGAGAAGACCACGCCGACGACCGTGATGACCGCAGCCGCGATCGCCGTCAGGATCTGCCGCGCGGCGTCGGCACTGCCGCTGATCATCCACGAGGGGACGGCGAACGTGCCCCGGTACGCGGCCCGGTCCAGCACCAGCGTGCACCCGAACAGCACGGCGGCCCCGAGCACTTGCAGGCCAGGCACCACCCACAAGTTGGTCCGCAGGATCTCCCGGCGCCAGTGCGAGCCGAGCGCCGGGAACCACGTAGCCCGCATGATGAGCCCCTATCGGTCAGCTGCTGGATAAATCAGCTGCCGACCAGGCTTCCCGGCTCACCCTGTCCTGCATTCTCCCACACCAGACGCATACGCGTCGCCGCGCCGAGCCAAGCCAGTGCGGGAACTGCCCGGGGATGGATGGCGCACGGGCCGCTACCGGCCAGCTTGAGCCGTATGCCACCAGGGCGCGCGTCGCCCTAGGGTCGGAATATGGCGCAGATCTCCGGATTTCACCATGTGACCTTGCCGGCCAGGGACCTGGATCGCAGCAGCGACTGGTACGAGCGCGTCTTCGGCTTCCAGCGCGTCCTGATCGAGGAGGACGAAGACCGCGTCACCATGGTCCTGCTCGAGCACCCGGAGGGGATGCTGCTGTGCCTGCATCACCAGCCGGACCCCGGCCCGGCATGGCATGGGCTGGGCAGCGCGGTCGCGGTGCTCAGCTTCCGGGTCGCCAGCCGTGCCGACCTGGCACTCTGACGGGCGGCTGGCTGAATTCGGCGCCGAGCGCTCCGGCCCGCGCCAGGCCCATCTCGGCTGGGCGCTGGACGTGATCGACCCGTACGGGCTTCGCATCCAGTTGCACACCCAGGAGGCTGTCAGCGCGGACGATACCTGACGTGACCGGATGCTGCGCCGGGCACATCATGGTGTGCAGCTACAGCTCGATTCGTGAGCCCATGACCAGGGTCCGGTCGCGGGGAAGCCGGAAGTACTCGGCGGCGTCGGCGGTGATCCGCGACGTGGAGATGAACAGGCGCTTGCGCCAGCGGCTCATGCCCGGCGTGCTGCCCCGGGCCAGCTCGATGCGCGACAGGAAGTAGGACAGCTTGCCGTCATCAAGAGGGCCTTCCATGTCAGCCTTGCGGATCAGCGGCATCAGGCCGGGAATGTCCTGCTGGTCCATGTAGCCGAAGCGGGCGGTGACGTGGACGATCCGGTCGTCTGGGTAGCCGAGCTCGTCGACGGTGATCCGCTCGGCGGCCGGGACGTGCGGCACGGGCATCGTCTCGATCGCCAGGATGAGGACATGCTCGTGGAGCACCTGATTGTGCTCGACGTTCGCGCGCAGCGCGAGCGGGGCGGTGTCCTTGCCGCGGTTGAGGAAGACCGCGGTGCCGGGCACCCGGTGCAACGGGGGCCTGATGGCGTGCAGGTGATCGACGAACGCCCAGAGCTGCCCCTCGTCGCGCTGCCGCTGGCGGGTGACCAGTTCCCGGCCTTTCTGCCAGGTGGTCATCACGGTGAACGCGACGATGGCGATCAGCAGCGGAAGCCACGCCCCGCTGACCAGCTTCGTCAGGTTGGCGGCGAAGAACAGGAGATCGACGGTGAGCAGGAAGGCGGCGCCGGGTGCGACGAGCCGCCATGGCTTGTGCCACTGGTAGCGGACGATGTAGAAGAACAGCAGGGTGGTGATCGTGATCGTGCCGGTCACCGCCATGCCGAACGCGTAAGCCAGCGCGGCCGAGCTCTTGAACGTGACGACGAGGGTGAGGACGGCGACCAGGAGCAGCCAGTTGATCCACGGCACGTAGATCTGGCCCATCGTCTGCTCCGAGGTGAACGCGACGCGCAGCCGCGGCAGGTAGCCGATCCGGGCGGCCTGGTGCGCCACCGAGAACGCGCCGGTGATGACGGCCTGCGAGGCGATCACGGTCGCGGCGGCGGCCAGGAAGACCATCGGCAGCCGGGCCCAGCCCGGTGCCAGCAGGAAGAACGGGCTGTGGATGGTGCTCGGGTCGCCCAGGATCAGGGCGCCCTGGCCCAGGTAGCTCAGGACGCAGGCGGGGAAGACGAGGATCAGCCAGACGCGCGTGATGGGCGGGCGGCCGAAGTGCCCCATGTCCGCGTAGAGCGCCTCGGCGCCGGTGACGGCGAGGACGACGGCGGCCAGCGAGAAGAACGCGACCGAGAAATGGCCCGCCAGGAAGCCGAGGGCGTAGCTGGGCGACAGCGCCTTCAGGATCGCCGGGTGGGCGGCTATGCCGCGCACCCCGATCAGGCCGATCGCGGCGAACCAGATGGCCATGACGGGCCCGAACAGGCGGCCCACCGCGCCGGTGCCCAGATGCTGGACCAGAAACAGCACGACGATAATCGCGGCGGTGATCGGGACGACCAGGCCGGACAGCGATGGCGCCGAGACCTTGACACCCTCGATCGCGGACAGCACCGAGATGGCCGGGGTGATCATGCTGTCGCCGAAGAACAGCGAGGCGCCGAAGATCCCGAGCGCGGCGAGCACGGCCTTCGTCCGGCGCCCGCCGGGGACCCCGGCTCTCCGGATCAAGGTGATCAGCGCCATGATCCCGCCCTCGCCGTCGTTGTCGGCGCGCATCACCAGCAGGACGTAGGTGACGGTAACGATGATGGTCACCGACCAGAAGATCAGCGACACTATCCCGAAGATGTTCTGCGTGGTCACCGTGACCGGATGCGGATCGCCTGGGTTGAACACCGTCTGGATGGTGTACAGCGGGCTCGTCCCGATGTCCCCGAAAACGACCCCGAGGGCACCGAGCGCGAGAGCTGCCTGGGCGGTAGTGCGCTGGCTCACGCCCACAAGCAGTCGCCTCCCCTGCGCCACGACTGCACGCGCTACCCTAGCGGCCGACCTGGTCGCCGGGGTCCGGCTGGTAGCGGTAACCCATCCCGGGCTCGGTGATCAGCCAGCGGGGCCGCGCCGGGTCGGGCTCCAGCTTGCGGCGCAGCTGCGCCATGTACAGGCGCAGGTTGCCGGTCGCGTCGGGGTACCCGTATCCCCATACCTCGGTGAGCAACTGATTGCGGCTGAGCAGTTTGCCAGGGTTGCGGAGCAGCACCTCCAGCAGGTGCCATTCGGTGGGGGTGAGCCTGATGTCTTCAGGCGCGCCTGTTGCCCCGCCTGTCCCGGCGGTGACCGGGGCCTGCCGGATGACCCGTTTGGCGGTCAGGTTGACCACCAGCTCGCCGAGCCGGATCTGGGGCATGTCCTCGCCGGCCCCGGTCCGCCGGACGACGGCGCGCATGCGGGCCAGCAGTTCCTCCACGCCGAACGGCTTGGTGACGTAGTCGTCCGCCCCGGCGTCGAGCGCCCCGACCTTGTCGGTGGCGTCGGCTCGCCCGGACAGCACGATGATCGGCGCCTTCGTCCAGCCGCGCAGCCCGGCGATCACCTCGACGCCGTCCAGGTCGGGCAGGCCCAGGTCGAGGATCACCAGGTCCGGGGGGTACTGGGCGGCCACCTTGAGCGCTTCGGCCCCGGTCGCCGCGACGTGCACCTCGTAGTCGCGGACCCGCAGGTTGATCCGCAGCGCGCGCAGGATCTGCGGTTCGTCGTCGACCACGAGCACCCTGGTCATGATTCGCTGGCTCCGTCTCCCGCTCGCTCCGGGAACCCCGCCCGCCTCCCCCGGGCCTCTTCATTGTGCCGCTCCAGCTCGCTCGCGGCCTCGCGCTCGCGCTGGCCCGGCTGGTAGTCGTAGCCGGATTCGATGATGGCCGGCACCGATACCGTCATCGTCAGCCCGCCACCCGGCGTGTCCTCGGCGGTCAGCGTGCCGCCCATCGCCTCGGTCAGCCCGCGGGACAGCGCCAGGCCAAGACCGACGCCGGTGGTGTTGTCGGTGTCGCCGAGCCGCTGGAACGGGACGAACATCCGGTCCCTGTCCTTCTCGGGTATACCGGGGCCGCGGTCGACGACGCGCAGCTCGACCCGGTCGCCGAGCGCGCTGGCGGTCAGCAGCGGCGGCTTGCCCGCCGGCGAGTAGCGCAGCGCGTTCTCGGTCAGGTTCACGATGACCCGTTCCAGTATCGCCGGGTCGACGTTGATCTCCGGGAGGGATTCCGGGAGGTCGACGGTGATGCCGCGCGCGGCGGGGTCCATGTTGTCCAGCGCGTGCGATACGACCTCGTCAAGCCCGGCCGGGCGCGGGAACAGGGACAGCGCGCCGGCCTGCAGCCTGCTCATGTCCAGCAGGTTCTCTACCAGGTGGGTCAGCCGGTCAAGCGACTCATCCGCGGTGGCCAGCAGCTCGTCGGTATCCTCGGCCGTCCAGTTCACCTCGGGGGAGCGCAGGCTGGTCACCGCGGCCTTGGCCGAGGCCAGCGGGGTGCGCAGGTCGTGGCTGACCGCGGTGAGCAGCGCGCTGCGCATCTTGTCGGCGGCGGCGATCGGCTTGGCGGCCTCGGCCTCGGCGGTCAGCCGCTGCTGGTCGAGGGCGACGGCCACGTAGGAGGCGAACGCGCCGAGCACCCGGCGGTCGACGGCAGGCAACGGCCTGCCGCGCAGCGCCAGCAACAGGGAGTCGGCCACCGGCACCTCAACCTCGGCGTCCTCGGGAGAGGTCACGGCGGGTTCGCCACGGCTGGCGACGATGTGCCAGCTGCCGGTAATGGTCCGCATCCGTCCCGCGGCGGGGGGCTGCTGGCCGTCGGGCGAGACGCACTCGAGCAGCGTGACCGACTCCATGCCGAACGCTTCCCGCACCCGGTCGAGCAGCGCGGACAGCCCCTCCTGGCCGCGCAGCACGCTGCCGGCCGTGGTGGTGAGCAGCTCGGACTCGGCGTTGGCCCGCGCCGCCTGCCTGGTGCGCCTGGCCGCGATGTCGACCACCCAGCTGACGAGCAGCGCGACGATGACGAACACGCCGAGCGCCAGCGCGTTGTTCGCCTCCGCGATGGTCCACAGGTGGATGGGCGGGGTGAAGTAGTAGTTGAGCAGCAGCGATCCGGCGATGGCGGCCAGCACCGCGGGGATGAACCCGCCGACCAGCGCGACCAGGATCACCGCGATCAAGTACAGCAGCACGTCGCTGGTCAGGTTGAGGTTGTTGCGCAGGGCCGCCAGGGCCACGGTCAGTAGCGGCAGCAGCGCGGCGCCCAGCACGTACCCGGCGAGCTGCCTGCGCGGCGTGATAGCGCCGCGGGGCCGTGGCAGGCCACGGCCCCGTCCCATATGGGCGTGGGTCACGATGTGCACGTCGATGTCGCCGGAGCCGCGGATGGTCCGCGAGCCGATGCCGGGGCCGGTGAGCATCGTGGTCAGCCAGGACCGGCGGCTCGCGCCCAGCACCAGCTGGGTCGCGTTCTCCGCCCGGGCGAAGGTAAGCAGGGCCTCGGGGATGTTGTCACCGACCACATGGTGGTAGGTGCCGCCCACCGACTCGGTCAGCCGCCGCTGGCTGGCCAGCGCGGCCGGGTCAGCGCCGGTCAGCCCGTCGGACTTGGTGACGTGCACCGCCAGCAGGTCCCCGCCCACCGAGCGGGCGGCGATCCTGGCGGCCCGGCGGATCAGCGTCTTGCCCTCCGGCCCGCCGGTGAGCGCGACGACAACCCGCTCCCTGGCCTCCCAGGCGCCGGTGATCTTGTGCTCGGCCCGGTACCGCTGCAGGCCCTCGTCGACCTTGTCGGCCAGCCACAGCAGGGCCAGCTCGCGCAGCGCGGCCAGGTTCCCGGGGCGGAAGTAGTTGGTAAGGGCGGCGTCGATCTTCTCCGGCGGGTAGATGTTCCCGTGCGCCATCCGGCGGCGCAGCGCCTCGGGTGTCATGTCGACCAGCTCGACCTGGTCGGCCGCCCGGACGATCGCGTCGGGGACCGTTTCCCGCTGCGGCACGCCGGTGATCTTCTCGACCACGTCGTTGAGGGATTCCAGGTGCTGGATGTTGACGGTGGAGATCACCTCGATGCCGGCGTCGAGCAGTTCCTCGACGTCCTGCCAGCGTTTCTCGTTGCGCGAGCCGGGGACGTTGGTGTGCGCGAACTCGTCGACCAGCGCGACCTGCGGATGCCTGGCCAGCACCGCGTCCAGGTCCATCTCCTCGAACGTGGCGCCGCGATACTGCATCGCGGCCCGCGGGATCACCTCAAGGCCGTCGAGCAGCACGCTGGTATGCTGCCGCCCGTGCGACTCGGCGAACGCCACCACGACATCGGCGCCGCGTTCGGCGCGACGGTGGCCCTCGCAGAGCATCGCGTAGGTCTTGCCGACGCCCGCTGCCGATCCGAGGTAGATCCGCAGGTGCCCGCGCCCCGGCCGGGCCGAAGAGTCCGCGGGCTCCCCAGGCGCCGCCGGGCGGGTGGAACCCGAAGACCCCAGCTGGCCTGGCTCGTGGGCGTTGATCCGGCCGTTGTTGTCAGCCATTTCCGGCCTGTGTCCTTCTCGCATAGCTTGTCAGCTTCTGAGGTACCCCATCTAGCACTTCTGTCTGGTCACGGCTGGTAGCGGTAGCCCATACCTGGTTCGGTGAGGAGGTGGCGGGGGCGGGCCGGGTTGTCCTCCAGCTTGCGGCGCAGCCGTGCCATGTGGAATCGGAGGTAGTTGGTGCGCTGGCTGAACCCGGGCCCCCAGGCCCCGGTCAGCAGCTGCGCCGACCCGACGAGCTGGCCGGGGCGGCACAGCAGGATCTCCAGGAGCCGCCACTCGGTGGGCGTGAGCCGGAGTGTCTCGGTCTCGTCAGCTGCCCGCCGGACCTGGTGCGCGGCGAGGTCGACCACCCACTGGCCGATCCTCACCTGGTGCGGCCGGTCCCGGCTCCCATCTGCGTCGTCGCGGCGCAGCGCGGCGCGCAGCCGGGCCAGCAGCTCGGCCATGGCGAATGGCTTGGTCACGTAGTCGTCCGCGCCGACATCCAGCGCGCCGATCTTGTCCCCGGGGCTGGTCCGGCCGGACAGCACGATTATCGGCGCCGTGCTCCACCGGCGCAGTTCCACGATCACCTCGGTGCCGTCGATATCGGGCAGCCCCAGGTCGAGGATGACCGCGTCGGGCAGGTAGCTGACGGCCAGCGCCAGCGCCTCCCGGCCGCTGTGCGCGGCCAGCACCTCGTACTGCCTGGTCCGCAGGTTGATGGCGAGTGCCCGTACCAGCTCGGGCTGGTCGTCCACCACCAGGATCCTGGTGGTGCCAGCCGGGTGCAGTCGGCCGGCGCCACCAGGACGTTCACGCGCGGTACCCGGCTGCGCCGGAACGGATCCCAGATCCGCACGGACCTCGGCTCCGAGCCCCGGCTCCGGAGGTCCAGAGCCGGGGGCCTGCGCTGCTGTCACCGGCTCAGCCGCCGGACTGCCCGGGCAGCTCATCGAGCGCGATGTTCAGGTTGAGCACGTTGACCCGGGGCTCGCCGAGGAAGCCGAGCGTGCGGCCCTGGGTGTACTTCGCCACCAGGCCGCGCACTGTGGAGACCGGCAGGTGCCGGGCCGCAGCCACGCGGTTGACCTGGATGGCCGCGTTCTGCGGCGAGATGCCCGGGTCGAGCCCGGACCCTGACGCGGTCACCGCGTCCGGCGGGATCTGCGACACCGGCACGTGGTCGAACGCCGCGATGGCCTGCTGCCGCTGCTTGATCAGCTTGACCAGGGCCGGGTTGTTCGGCCCGAGGTTGGAGGCGGCCGAGTACCCCGGGTCGCAGCCGTAGTCGGTCTTGTCTGCGGAGTTGACCGCGTTCGACGGCCGGGGCTGGAAGTACTGCGGCAGCGGGTTGCCCTTGGCGTCGAGGAATTCCTGGCAGAGCAGGCTCGAGCCGACGACGTGGCCCTTGAAGGTCACCTGCGAGCCGTTGGCCTGCTGGTGGAAGGCAGCCTGGCTGATGCCGAGCATGACCACGGGGTAGACGAGCCCGCAC